>Ga0207702_10001853_pt1 | contig 20840 bp, 16 predicted proteins | sample KBSCornC62_FD_184302 | JGI IMG/M metagenome (GOLD analysis project Ga0207702, IMG submission 184302) | Corn rhizosphere microbial communities from Kellogg Biological Station, Michigan, USA - KBS Corn C6-2 (SPAdes) (version 2) | ecosystem: Host-associated > Plants > Roots > Rhizosphere > Soil ...
TGCGATTTGTCGAAACCATTCTCTAAATCGTCGAATGATTTCTTTACCTGAAGATCCTCCTGAGTCGGCTGATAGCCCTGAGAAGAAACGACGCTTTGGTCTTTTTTTTTTACTAAATCGCCAAAAGGATTTACCGAACCTGAATTTTGAACAATAGGTTGTGCTGCTTTGCCCTGCTTAAACTGGTGAAGCGCCTTTAATAAAGGGTTATCACCGGGGCCTTGTTCGGTATCTATTTCTTCGGTTTCTGGCATTACTTAATATTGAATGTTTGCTTTAAAAACTCATACCTGTCATTTGCGGACAATGACTTAAACTCATTGCTGTTTATCAGTTCTTCGAACTGCTGCTGCTGCTTATCAAAGTTAGCTGTTTTTATCTTAGGATTTCCTTTAACAGCATCGTATGGAAAAGCAATAGGTTTGAATTGTGTTTTATTAGTATTTGGGTCTTTTGATTCGGTTTGACCGTACACTATAGGCTTAAACGAAATGTTTTCCAATTTTAGCTTTCCTTTTCCACTTATAGCGTCTTCCAATTGCTGTTTACTCATAACTGCACCGTCGCGGCTGTCTTTCATGTTGGTAAATACGGGTTCCATCTTCACGCTACCCATTATTACTTCGCGTGGCTGCGTATTTTTTGCGGCAGTACCATCCATATTGATTAACACCCCCGGCGTAACCACAGCTTTTGTTTGGGGTAAATTCTGCGTGAATAAAGTAGCCCCCTGTTGTGGGACGGCATACCCGCCAGCAACCTGCTTTCCCTTCGGCCCCGTGTGCGTAGTTATTTCTCCTTTGGCATTATAATTCCAGGTTCTTGTGGGAACATTGCTTTCCTGATTGCCAAAAACTACAGGTTCGTTTTCGCCTGCTTTGTCTTTTTCCATCTTGAGGCGCTCAGATTCCATTTGCGCTCTCCATCCTTCATAGTCCGGCGTATGCTCGTCAACTTGATGAGATTTTGAACGGGCTATATCAACCCATTCTTTCATGAATTGATTATACCTTTGTTTATTCTGGTAATCCTGAAGTGACTTTTGTTGTAAAAGTTGCTGGTATTTAGGGTCATTATAGCTCGTTATTCCTGAATTGGCTAAAAACTCCCTGCCTTGTTGGGTTTTAAATGCCGAATCATTAAGTTTAGTGATACCCGGTAAATTATCTGGCATCATTTTCGCTTGGTCAGGCAATAAACCAGTCTGCTGCTGAACATACTGCTCACCTCCGGGACTTGCCTTAAACAATCCTTCTATATTTCTTTGCGTATCTTCTTTTATAAAAAAATTATTGTGATATAAAGTTCCCTTATCAATATACTTTTTTTCACCTGTCATAGCCACAGCATCGGCTATCTTCGGCAATATCTCCTTATTCGCGTCAAAGGCTTCCTGTATACGCGGTAATTGCAAGTGTTGGTTGTAAATATCCTGCAAAGTATGATTGGCGATAAAATCATGTTGCGCCTTAATGCTTGCAGGATCATACTTTCCGGCAGGCGCTTTGGCTAATAAATTCTGATCTTCCAACACTTCTTTTTGTATCTGGTCGCGTGTGTCCTGCAATGAATAAAGGTTACGCCTGTCATTCATTAACTGGTTATGGGCATTTACCTGTGCCTGTACGCCCGGATTTGGACTGTATACATCAAATCCCTGCTGAGCGTATTTTTGCCCCTGTTCCATGTGTTTTTGAAACAATCCATTTAACTCATCCTGCCATAAAGTTCCGTATGTCGCTTTAGCTACGTTGTCGTTGTAGGATTTAGCCAGATTTTGCGCCTGCTGAAATTTTTGCTGTTGGTTGTATTGGTTTACCTTTTGGTTGTAGTCAATCGTTTGCAATAGCCTGTCAGCGGCCTGACTGCCTTCTGGCAATATAAATGGGCTTGTCCCTGTTCCCGGTGCTGAAAAACTTGCCATTAGCTTGCGTAACGGTATTGTGAGTTATAATTAACGGGTGCATCGGTCGGCGTTACCGCTCCTGTTGAATCCGGGTTATTTGAAGGCGTACCGAAAATGCTGCTTTGCAGGGTAGGCGCTGTAGTGTTGCCACTATAGTTAATACTTGCTTTTGGCAGGAACAGTGAACTTAATACGCTTGCTCCCGTGTCCAGTGCATTGTATTCGTTGGTAGCACCAGCGGTATTCAAGCTGTCTTTACGGGCTAAATCCATATAGTACTTCTGCAATTCGTATTGATTCTTGTTACGGAACTCCTGACCGGCTGCGGCGTTACCCTGAATGTACTGCCCCAAAGCGGAATCTTTGCCTTGTTCCTCTTGCGCCTGCAACTGTCCTTGCGTGGCACTCTTGCCATAAGCCAGCTTTGCCGCTAGGTCAGCCACGTCCTGTCCACTGCTTGCACCCTGCGAACCCTGAACGAAAGCGTTCTGGTAGGTATTGTTGATATTGTTTTCGGCTGCTGTCTGTCCGGGAAGATTATAGTTGTAGTACCTGTCCCTCAATATTCTGGCATTGTCAATTACCTGATTGTTCATCTGGTATCCGGGATTGTAGGGATTTATCTGCTTTGCCAGCTTGGTTTGATTAGCGCCACTGAAGAACTTAAACACGGACGGGGCAAGTCCGGCTATGGTTCCTACGCCTGCGCCGATAATCGTTCCCCACGGCCCGAAAGTAGTTCCTGCGGCAGCACCTGACGTGGCTCCTTTGGCTACATTTCCCCAATTTACCGTGTTGCTCGTTGCGTTGTTCCAATCAAAACTCGCCATAATACAAATATATCATTTTATCTGTTCGCTGTATACGTGAACATCTGCGGCAAACTGCTCACATCGATGCTCACTAATCTCATTTCCGACACGCTGTTATTCGTCAGTGTCACTTCGAGCAATTTGCCCTGTAATGGTGCTCCGCTAAATAATGCCTGCACCACATCATTGAATCTTGGGTCTGTCATATCCCTTAAAAAGTCGGCAAACCAATCCCCCTGCAACGGCCTGAAATTGTTGGGTTGCAACCTTGACTGCTGCCCATTCGGTTTACCGTCGTAGGGAGGTATACTTACATCGCCCTGATTCACGGCTCCCCAAACACTGTTTGACTGCACCCTTATAGAATAAAAGTTCTTTACTGTGTCGGGGTCTGGATTTATATAAAAAGTAATAACGGACGGATATTGCACCCCAAAGAAGTTGTTATAAAGGATATTGCTATCCGCAAGCCACGGAGCGCCGTTTTTGAACTGGAACATCTTGTCGCTATACCTTAAATACAATTCTGCTTCGTGCGACCTGTGTCCTGACCATTGCTTGAATCGTTCATTAAACACGATCGTCTGCCCGTTATCCGGGTTCAAAAGATGTTCTGTTATAACAAAATTACTGATACTCAATTGCCCGTCCGAATAGAACTGAAGCGAATCGTTGCCGTCCCATGTAAACGTTTGTGTTGATGTTCCGTTAGCCGTCTGAGCGCTCCCGTTGACAGCGCCCAAAACAGCATATACCTGACCTGACACATAATTGCTCACCTGATAGCTAAGATCATATTCCATACCCGGAACAAGCCCAAGCGCAATAAGACTGTCGCCGTAAATGAGATAACCCGGATTACACGGGAAATGTACGGCAATATTCTGCTGCAATAGCCACCCGCTATCGGAAAAATCCTGTTCAGGGTCTACATAAGCTACCTGACCTGCCGTGATTGATACGTTACCCATTTTATTATCCGCTTGCTCCTGAAGCCCCTATCGGGCATGTGCCCGTGTTATATATAGGCGGTGAATACCAGTTATTCAATACCCTGTTCGTTAGCAATGTCCATACGCCATTGATATTTTTATATAGTTGGTCTGACGGCATATTGTACCATATCGCACCGTTTACACCACCACTTGGAACTACATCGGCATAAATATTGAAGGTTATACTCGTCCCATCCGGTACAATGGCATCCGGGCTTATCTGCTGTATATTTGGCATAATAAGTCCGTCAAGGGAATCATTATCGAGATAAATCCCTTCAAGTATAGTCCACATCTGGTATCCGTTATTTACAAGTGCCATAATTAGGTAAATGTGTCCATTGATATTAATATTGGTGTCGGGTCAGTAGTTGCCGGCATATTCAGGCTATACGTTCCCTGCGTTGTAATATTTACGTGGTCTACCACGATGTTATTGACGTATAAATTTATCCTCTGGTTCATCACGATATTGGAACCAACTATGGTTACATTGATTGTTCCCAGTGTTGTCGATGCGTAATGAAAATATTGCGTTACTCCCGGTGTTACGTTAATTGTCGGAAAGTCACTTGGCAAAATACTGCCCGATCCATCCGTAACCGCAGTGAATGAGTATCCGTACTGCGCCCTTATGGCAAAGTTAGTGGTTACTACGGGAACATCAACTAAGATACACTGCGCCGATGATGCTCTGGTGCGGTAACCCTCCGGCCTGTTTGCCGGTTGCGTTACGGTCAGACAGCATTTTTTTATTGCTGTGAAACCACCTCCGCTAAGTTGCAGCTTATAGGTAAAGCTATCGTTGCCTGTAAAACCCGTGTTCATCGTCACCACGAAGTTACCGCCAACTGGGTCGTATACTACACTGCCGTTAGCTGGCTGCGTTACTACAATCCCTGTTGCGCCGGAAGTAATGTCATTGGCTGTCACCCATATATTAGGGTTGAATACGCTGTTGTATAAAACAGGTATATACGGCAAAATAGTCCATAATATTTCGCTATTCTTTCGGTCAACGCCTGCGTACAATTTCAGGTTATAGCGGTCTACGATTCCCAAAAATTGCCTTGCTTCAGTATCAAATTCATAGATCGTAGAAATAGCATCCTGACCGTCACCGCCTATTCTGAGAAAGACACCCGAATTTGGCGAAGCGTGGTACTGCATCGTGCCGTTGGAAGTCCAACTTTCCGGGTTGTTGCCTATACCGCCCTCCCAAGCAAGGTATTGCATCTCATTGAGCAGAAATTCCGTTGCGGCCAAAAGGGTATTGCCTTGCGCGTCTGTTGTCAGCGTGTGGTTGATAGGCACCCACGCATCACGCAATTGCTTGAACACCCACATCCTTGCTTCCCGGTAATGGGTGCGCATAATATTGCCGTATGGGTCGTTGTAGTCTTTTCTGTCGGCATTGTCGAAGTCATTCAGCCCGTTTATCGAGGTATCCTGAATAAAGTTGTTAGAAAAGCGAACCCTGCTGCCAAAATGCTTTGAACCGATACCTGTATCTTGCGGGTACACCCTGCCTGTATCGTGCAAATCCGAGTAGTAAAAATCCGAAAAGTTAGGGTCTACGGCTTTATAAACGACTACTTCCGTGCCGGGGAAAATGGTATTTGTAGGATACTCCCTGTTTCGGATATAAGCATCCCCGTTAGACACGGTCATCAGTCCCGGCAAAGATGCTGTCTGATCTTGCTCGTTGCAGGAATGGTAGGCTTGTGAGGTGCCCCAATTCAGGATAGGGAACTTCATGCCAAAATCATAATACAGCATGTAGTCCGGCGAAATATCCGAAGCTGGCGGTTTATACAATTCTATGATCGAATTTGGCAGTATGGTAATGCCGTCCGGTTTCGATATTCTTATCGTTCCGCGTCTGTCAATCAGCACGTAATTGTTCACCTGCACAGGCGTAAGCGGGTTAGGCGTATTGTCCGAAGCAATAGGCTGATCGAGCGTGTATTGGTTGTTTGAGGTATTTACAGCGGTAATTAGCCGCTCATTGCCGTTTATCTGTATGTAAAATCCTACCTGACTGGCCAATACCGGAACACCTACTGTTACGATACTTGTTCCGTTAACGATAACGGGGCCGTTCATCTGCTGTGATGTTTCAGTATTGTATCCTATTACCTCGCAATCAAAGAAACGGCTGTATAGCGTTCCCGCAGCCGTATTACTGCAAATCGGCCTTAACCTGTCGCCCCTCGCAAAGTCGTATGCCAGAATAGAGTTAGGATGCAGTTCGTTATAGGTCGGCAAACTGCCGATAGCCAAATCAAGATATTCTCCGCTCCCATCGGCTGGATTTACCTCGATGACTTCCTGTATCAACACCCATATAAATGTAGCCGTATCGGGCGTTCTTACCAATCGCCAATACTTAGCCCATAACGGCGGAACGTGGTTTATTGTTAACGTGTGTATGGGTTGCTGGTAGTCGCCACTGGAATTTAAACCTATTTCGGTTACAAACGGTGTCCGTATTACGCATGTAGACGACGTATAGGCGTTGCTTTCCCTGCCATCCTCATCGATGTACACAAACGCATAATTTCTAGTTGTGCCGTACTTAATGAGGTTTACCGACGTTCCGTCATCCTTTAACGTTTCGTAGTTTACAGGATTTACGCTACCTGAAAATACGGTCTGCGTTTCCTTCCACTTGCCAAGATAACCATAATCCCACGACACGCTGCCGTCACCATTCTTAGTTTCATTGGTAATCGCGGCGGCATTAGACGGGAACCCCCGCCCTATGCCTCTAAGGAAATTTTTGATATTAGCTCCAACCGTAGCGGCAGTATCATTCGGCCCTGCGGTGTACTGGTAATAGTAGTTATCCGAACCGCCGCCGGAATCTATAAAAGGCACGTTGTTTAGTTTCTGTAGCAGGTTTTGACCGCCGTTAGTTCCGTATACCCTGAAAGTATTACCAGCCTTAACGTCGGCACCTATCGTGAATCTGTAGATAGGATTATACCTCACCACTTCCACAACAGCTATGATAAACCCTATCCTGCGCACCTTATCGACCGAAACCAAAGACACCGTTATAGACGGGCTGTTGAGCTGGTTTTGAACGCCTGACGGAATATACAGGTCAACGAACGAAACGGCCACTGAAGCGTCAATAGCCACCTTGTCAAACCCCTCGTAAAAGTTCGAATAGGTCATGGCATTGTTGACGAAAGACTGGCATACCGGAGCAGCCGGAAGTGCCGGATTTATACGGTTTATCTTGGCCTGGTCGGTACTGGAATACGAACCGTCATTGTAAAAAACCCACGTAAAGTTGGAATTGTCGGCAATATTAAGTTCCGCCTTGTCTAAAACCTGACAAATAACGAAATCGGTAGTCTGTATCTGGTTGTCAGCGCCTAGCTTAGTATTGTTGATCTTTACTGCTATTTGTATCTTTTTTACCAGCTTGTTACCCGTATTTACCACGACATTGATCGCATTGTTGGTATTGGTAATGTTCCCTACACCGATATACGTTTCCAGACTCGGCAAGGGCACCTTGCTCCAATCGCTCCAATTGGATAGTTCCCCATCGTCATAGATAAACTGCTGCGTGAATTTGAACAGGTTAGCAAACAGGTTATTGGCGTTTCTGGTGGTATCAGTGAAATAGGCGCATGTCGGCGCGAATGGTGCCGTTTGCTTGTACGCGGTGATATATTCCTCCAATACCGAAAGTCCATATCCAGCCGCTGAAGTATCCAACATCTTGTTGATGTTGAACTTTCTAGCCTTATTCAAGCCGTCAACCCAATAAATCAGGTTTTCAGCGACAATATCTATGTGGAGAATAGGATAATTCGGGTCTAATGTGAGAATGTCTATGTCGTCGCTTTGGCTAATCGATTGAAAGACTACCGATACCTGTTGTGTAATATCGTTGTACTGATATATGGTATGGTATCCGTTGGAATTGTAGACGAAGAAAAAGAACCTGTTATTGGCCTCGTCACCGTAACTGCCTATGGTTTGGTTTGTTCCGGCAGGCAGTTGCGTTTCGACTAATGTATTGCCCTTAATATTCGTTATTACCCCGATATTTCCAAAGGTATATGCCCTGCAATTGAGCATATATCTGGCTTGATTTTGGGGCAAATATTCGGCTGCGGTATCCGTATTAATACCTTTTTCAAAAGTGTGTTTTTGATATTGCCGTGGAGGTATGTTCATTAATTGTTAACATTAGCAAAGCCAACTTCTTTACCGTTTATTACGTGTTTTGGAAAATAGGTCTGCGACGTTTTTGAGCCTAGCCACCCGTCCGTAGGTGACAAATTCGGCATAAACTCATCGAGGTTCTTAGCGTCACTTTGCGCCTTCCCTGCCTGAATCTTGTTCCACGCATCGTTACGGTAGTTATTGAACCATTTCTGGATGACCGGAACATCTTCGTATTGCAGTGACACATTAGGGTTCTTGGCCTTATATTCATTTAAAAGCTGCTGCCCTAAATTGGTATTTCTTGCATCCAGTTGCGGATTGCCTGCAATGCCCTTTGTCTTCAGGTAATCCATAAAGCCGTTCCATTCCATTCTTTTCTGGTCGGGTATATTGCCCTGCATGGCTTTGTACTTTGTTATATCGAAACTTGCCATATCATTCTCCTAATACGTAAGCAAAAATAAGAGGCGCCACAATAGCAGCGTCGCTCTCTACAATGAACTTTGGTGTTTTAACAGCCAATTTACCCCATGTGATCTTTTCGTTCGGCACAGCCCCGCTATACGAGCCGTACGATGTAGTTGAATCGCTTATCTGGCAAAAATAATCCCAAACAGGCGTGTCTTTCTCTTTCATCTCCTGCGACAAAAAAGGAACTACACATATCGGGAAGTCGCCAGCTATGCCGCCACCGATCTGGAAAAACCCTATACCCTTTTTAGCGTTTTTTGGATACCAATCGGCCAGCCATGTGAAATAGTCTATACCCCCTTTGACAACGGAACATTCGCACTCTTTTCGCATCACGCATGCTGCGAACATATTCCCTGCCGAACTATCCTCCCATCCCGGAACGACAATAGGCAGATTCTTTTCTGCCGCAGCAAGCATCCACGAATCTTTTGGGTCAATCTCGTAGTCTTTGCCCATATCGCCGCTTAAAAGCAGTTCGTACATATACTCATGCGGAAACTTGGGTTCTTTGGTTGACTTCCAAAGTTTGGTCAGATATTTTTCCATCCACTGCATAGCTTCCCTGTCCGGGATGCATGTATCGGTTACGCGATTGAACTTATCATCCAGCAAGTCTTTTTCTTCTGTAGCGTGTAATGTCCTATAGTCTGGCATCCTTTTGTAGTGGGAATGTGCCACCAGATTCATAATATCTTCTTCAAGGTTCGCTCCGGTACAGCTAATGATTTGTACCTTATCCTGCCGTATCATCTCGGCCAACCAGATACCCAATTCCCCGGTACTCATTGCTCCGGCAAGCGTTATCATCATCTTGCCGCCCTTATCGATATGCTCACAGTAAGCCTCTGCCGCTTCAACCATCGTTATAGCGTTGAAGTGCTTATACGATTTGGTCATAAACGTGCCTATAGCCCCTAACTTGCGTTTAGGCTTTTCAGGATCGCTTTTCGACTGCTGTACTTTCTTTATGCTCTTTATGTCCATTAATGTACGCTGCTGCGGTAACTTTCAGCCATTTTATTCGCTATAAATAAGGATGAACGCCAATTGTACAAACGCTTTGTTTTGTTGTATTCACGCTCGTATGCCAACCTGTTATACTGTGCCAGATTGAGGTTTTTGCTTGCGTACCACTCACTCAATGCGTAGTATTTCAATGCTGCCCACCATTCTGTAGGAACAAGCGTCAAACCGTCCTTTTGACCTGAACTTTGGTACTCAATCACAATTTCGGCATCGTCTGGCACAAGGGAGCCAATGTATATTTCACCCTTTTGACGGTCGATATTGTAATATCCATTGCAGTTGAGAACACCACCCCACCCGTAGAGTTCGCCCAAAGACCCGTTCCAATCGTAATTGTAAAATATATATTCCGATCCAAAAAAACCTCCATTCCAAATATCACATACTGTTTTTTCTGTGTCCTCCTGCGACAAAAGTTGCTTTTCTACAGCGTCGTTCAGCGAAAGAACCGCGATATGCCCATTTCGCTTAATACCCACTTTCATCTCGTAGACAAAATCTTCCGGCAGTTCCACGACATTATCTACATTCAAAACAGCAGTTTTTATGCAAATGCCCTCATTGCCCATATAAAGCATCATATCGCGCCACCCTGCGAGTAGCTTCCTGAGTATGGAGAATTTAAAACGGGAAGTGCTGTCACCCAAATCTCCACAAATATCATCCGCAATGGTCTCTATGCTGGTCAGTGCTTTACTCATGGTACTACGTTCACGTCTTTGCTATCCACATCGGCATCGGCAGGTTGTTGCCTTTGACCTGTGAAATGCTGTACAATTATATCCAAAAATTCCTGTTCCATTCCAGCCTGTATAGGCAATTCATCAGTATCGGCAAAATTTTCAGGGTCGATCATAATAACGGCATTTACATTGTTTGCCAGCGGTGAAACGTTCCACAGCTGCGCTACCATGCCCGTTCGCCTGTAAAATCTTATATTGGGGAATTGTGTCTTGTAGTAGTTTATCATGGGCACTTCGCTGTCATTTAATGGGGTATAGGTATTGCCGCAATTGTCAATCAAATAGCGTATTCCCTGATTTGACGGCAGCGGAACTACGGTCTTTGGAAATACGATCGTTGCCACACCGTTAGACTGACTTATAGCGCAATTATAAGTGCCGTAAAAACTGGAAGGGAAATCCCTGTCACCCTCTTGTTGCCTGTTAACGTAGTACGCTTTCGAAGTAACCAGATTGCAGGCAATAGGGATATAGGCACGAATATCGTCACGTTGCACATTTCCATCGTCAGTAAGTTTGCCGCCGTTGACTCTTAAAAGTACCAAATCGATTGCTACGCCTTGAACCATTATTGCCCCTGTGTTAAAGTTGATGAAACATAAGCCTCTTTTGGAATACCTAATTGAGAATATTCATATATGATCTGATCTTTCATTTCGATCCCAAGCAATTCCAGCATCGTGTAAACAAACAAGTTAAACAGCATTGGCGACCATATTAAGTCCATCCCTGCCGATGGTACAATATAATCATAATTCCAGCTAGATTCAGGTGTAAGCACAATGTTTGCTACTGGTGGCTGTTTGCAATAGATCAACTTCGTCTGCAAAGCCATCATTGGAAGCATTTGTATATAGCCATCCAGATAGTAGTAAATTGTCCTGTTTTTGGTAATATCGGGATTCCTAACAAAACTGGTGATATAAACCGGAACCTGATTAAGTGCTACCTTTTGCGAAAGCTGAAAAGTACCATTGATATTTACCCACATAGCTATGAGCCGGAAATAATCATTGGGCGTTGGCACGATACCCGAACTGCTGGTAAAGTCGTATTGGGAAACCAATAACCCGAACAGGGCATCTTCAATCTTTGAGTTAAAGTCGTAATTATCGCAAAGGACATTGCATATCCGTGTCTGTGCAGTTGCCAAGTCCCTGTTAAATTCGTCTTGTGTCTGATAACCCGTAGTTCCGGTCTTGGCCGTTTGCTGTACTTGGTTCCATAATGCTACTACGCTTATCATAATGGTAAAAATATGAAAAAACCCGCAAGTTTTTATGCCTGCGGGTTCTCATCTAACCAATTGAAAACTCAACTCACTATTGCACTGTTGGGGGTGTCTGTTCTGGTGCCGGATCTTCCTGAGCCGGTTGCGGTTCTGGTGCCGGTGGTAAACTTATGGAAACGGTGGAATTATCTGCCGCTAACGCTGCATTAATTGCCGATATTTGTTCCGGTGTCAATGCTTCCAAAGCATTGATCAATGTGGCCTGCGCCAGTTCGTCTTTAGCAGTTGCCAAAGCTGCCTGATCGGAAGCCAGCGTTGATTCGTCCGTTGCTACCTGTGCTGTCAAAGTATCTATTTTTTGCTGAAGTGCAGTAGTGTCCATTTCCTTTTCTTTTTTATAAAGATAAATACTTTTTTACAACTTTTTTATATGGGTTGTCCGATTTTATTTTTCATGTTTTCTTCGATCCATCCCTGAACGCCATCTTCTGTCAAACCTGCTTCTACGGCTTTCAGGAAATGCGATGTTTTTACGTTAGATGGGTTCTTTCCACCATTAGCCCGTGTAAGGTATAGTTTCGCCTCATTGAAATTTGTCGGCATAGCACCACCCTTGCCTATGTTCTTCAGGTGTTCAGGTATCTCAGTTTGCCCCATCTTCTCCAATACCTTATTGGCATTTTCATTGGCGGTAATTTCGGATTGCAGGTTGTTCAGTTCGAACAGGAAGTCCTCCAAGTGGTTTTTGATATGGATTTTCAGCGCTTCCCTTGCGTTTGCTGTAGGTTGCAGCACATCGGTGATCGTTTGCCCCTGCTTGTCGCCGCGTGTCCATGTCCACCGCCTTACGTTGCCTATCTGATCCATGTGGAAAATGTCCTTGTCGATGAAGTGCTCTATCTTGCCATCGATCAGTGTCAAACCCTGATTTTTCTTCTCTAAATACAAGGCAGGATTTTTGTAGGCGTAATCCATCAGGTCGGCGGTAACTTCCCTTTCTGACTTCTGATCAATTCCTGCAATTCCCAAACCTTTTGCCAAGATAATTGCATTGAGTCCGGTAATGGCTTTAGCGTGTACAATTGCCTCACCAAGAGCATCAATGTCAGCAACTCTCTTATCTGCCCTTGCCTGTACGTCAACGAACTCGAAGTCTGATTTTGAACCTTTATGGAACGGACTGAACGCGCTTGAGGGATGCAATGCGGCAAATATAGCCAAGTCTAGGTCATCGGCCAACTGCATACCTTCTCCCTCAAAGTTTACGCGGTGCGGTGAGTAATCCCAACCGTCTTTTTCTTTTGAAAATCTGCGCGAGGCGGCATAGCGTATCTCGGTCGGCATCTGCGTATTCTTGTCCTCAATCCAGAACTTAGCCAGTTTGCTATAGCCTGCGTTGAATCGTTTTTTGCCGCCGTTAGCAGTGTCTATCCACTGCCGTTTGCCCTCAAATTCGGGGCGTTTTACTACTTTGTTATAAAGTTCGGAGCAGTTGAATGTCTTGCATAAATCCTGCCTGCTTATCGGGGTGTCGTTAACGTAAAGTCCCATTCTCTCTTAATTTTAGTTCCTGTTGTGTTTGAAAAATCTTTTCTTTAATGGCACTGCGTATAAATGCTTCAGAAGTCACGCCATGAGTTCTTTTATACTCTTTTAGCCACGCAAAATCTTCGTCGTCTATATCAATGTTTTTTTTCATACACAAATGTATGAAATATATCTGAAACATTTTTCTGGTAATATTGTTAACTAATCATGCAAATCGTACCGATTTATATATGGCTGTCAACTATTGTTTTCACCATAATCACCATTCTGCCATTTACTGCACCAATATTTAACTTTCATTGGGCTGTCAGGGCAATGTGCGCTATACTTATGATAATAGGTTGGGTAATTATCATTAAAGATTTTATACATTAAAAAAGCCCCATTCCAATTAAGAAACAGGGCTTTAGAGATAATTAATAGTTGAAATTATAGCGCCATTGATTCAGGGTGGCCTAAAATGAACGATGAGCCCAATGCGAAATGGGGGGCTATCTCGCTCCGTAGGAACGTCAACCTCACGTCATCAGCAAGTGATTTAGTGAAGATACCGCGAAGTTCACCTGCCGAAGTAACGGCACGTTCAGTACCGGCACCTGACAGAATCCAAACTTCATTCTCACGACTGTAACCATCAGCGCCACGGTATTCATACCCTACATAAGGTACGCCCTGTGCATCTGATTCGCTTGCATTGCCGAAAGGTGAAGCGATGAACACGTCTTTGTAACCTACGGCACCTGCACCCTGAGCGTTAGAAAATTCCTCGGCCTTTGTTTGCAGGAAGGTGAAGTTACCTACACGGAAACCGTCAATGCCCAAGTTGATGAACATGCCTTCGGTATCGAAGCCATTATCCAGCGATTTAGCGCGTTTGATGGCATCACCCATGTACCTGTCAGAAACACCCGCAACCCAAGTATAGTTGATGATGTCAGAAAAGTACTTCTGGAAGTTGATATTCACATTGTACCCTTCAAATAACATCACTTCTGACGTAGTGATACGAATATCATTGTAATACGATGATATTGCAAACAGGTCATCTATAGTTAGGTTGTTAGGATCGTACGCGAAGTCATAACCCCATTTACGGGCATAGTCAACCAATCCTTCTGTGCCCGGAACAGGAACAGTTGTTGACAGGTACGTTGAGGTATCTGTCCAGTTTGTTGCCTGTGAGCCGAACATGAAAACGTTACCCTTTTGGGTTTCGTGACGAAGCTCCTCGTCTTTCAAGCCTTCCAAATAGAGCAGGTTACTTCCCGGTACTGGCTGGAAACGAACTTCGGTAGTCATGTTTGTACCTGACACCAAATGAGTTTCCTTGCAGATATGGAAAGTGTTCTGGTATTTGTATTGCAGCAAGCGAAGCCCGTCCGGCTGTGCTGTACCTTCCCCGGAAGCGGTAGCAACCCAAAACAACTTTGTTCCGGTAGTTATGTCTGCTGCTGCAGTTGCGCCAGTACTGCACTGCACTGTGATATAGTGTAATGCCGGGTTGGTGGTGGTATCTTTGGCTGTGACACGATAGCTATTACCGTTACCCAAACGCCAAACTTCAGTTACGCGCGGACGTGAGTAATATACTGTCTGCCCTGCGTAGTTGGTTTCCTGATCCATCTGGTCGGCGGTAAGCGCAAACTGGATAGTGTTGCCGGAAGGGTTGGAAATGATAGCACCTACTACCATTACCATGTTTGGACGTGGCTTCTCGTAGTGTTGCGTGATCGGGCCTTGTGTAGCCTTGTTCATGTTCAACCTGCCGAAGCGGAAGGCGCGAAGTTTAGCAAGGGTTGACACTGGGTAGCCTGCCTGCTTAAAGTAAGTAGGCAGGATTTGGGGGTTATCAGCTAATAGCGTTGACCCCAAGATAAAGACGTCACCGTAACCGCCATCGACCGCGGTAGCTGGATTGGCTCCGGTATTGACGTTGCCTTTTTCTAATTGCGGATTTAGTCCTGTATATGACATTTTTTTAAGTTTTTAAAGTCGTTGGATAATCTGTTAATTCCAACCGGTTAGTTTCTTACCAGACTTTGCAGGAACGCGCCGTATTCGGAATCCTTGCTCTGCGCTACCTGTGGTACTTCCGCGCTCTTAGGCAAACCAGATTTATTCTCATATTTGTTGACTGCCTTTTCCCAAGCATTGTTAAAGCCCTGTTCGTATATTTTTTGGGCTATTTCAGGGAATTTCTGGTCAAGATAGTTAGCGTTTATCGCCTTGAAAGCCTGTTGAACCGTTTCCTGGTTTATAGGCGTCATGCCGTCGCTGAAATAGTCGAACAATAACCCGTCCATTCCCTTTTTAAAATCTTCAGGATAGTCGAACTGCATTTTAAAGTCCTCGGCATCCTTAATTTTGAACGTCATCTCGCCCATGCCTTTCAATTCTTTCGATATTTGAGGCACGGTCTGCTTTACAAAGTCATTATGCTGCTTTTGCGCTGCCTGCTGTTGTAACAGAACTTCATCCTGTGATACAACCTGCGGTGTGGACATATCAGCTTTGTACTCATTCAGGGCTTTTTTATCCTGCTCTGCTGATATACGTAGCTTTTCTTCCATTATCTTCCTTTCGGCACTGTCTGACTCATAGTCATCCAATGGAAAGTCCTGCGCTAACTGCAACTTGGCAATATCTTCTTTCCACCCGTCTACAAGCACCATCTTGGCTAACTTGGCATCTAACGGGCTTAAAGCGTTAATATCGCCTACGCTGTTAATCTTATGAAAATTATTAATCTGCTCCTGTGAAGCGCCGGAAGCCGTAAGGTCGTTTAACTTTTTAACGTACTGGTTGGCAAACGGGTCTTTCTCCGCTTTTTCTTTAAAGCTGTCCCTTTCTTTTGCTACCTCATCGTAACCGCTAAACTTGGTTAACGAACTCTTGAACTCATCGGTTGTTTTAAATAAACCACCCGATATATCTTCAATGATCTTGTTGAAGTCGGGTTGTTCGGGTGCCTGCAATTCAGGCTGTTTTATTTCGGGGTCTGCTGGCGGTGTATCCGCACCCATCTCGGGTTGCTTTATTTCAGGTTGTGCATCTTCTTTTGGAGCATCAACGCCCATCTCGGGCTTGTCTTGCTGCTGTTGATTTGCAATATCCTGTGCCAGTATACCTATTAATTGTTCATCTACTGTTGCCATGATGCGAATATATTAAACTTTTTTACACTATTTTTCAAGCTGCCGTTTGGGGCTGTGGCTGCTGGTCTTGTTGTTGCTGATTTTCACCCATCGTTTGCGGGGCTGTAATCGGCGGAGGGCTTATCAATTGCTCTATTTTCTGGTTGTTCTGAGCCACCTGATTGCCTACGGCCTCCCCGCTAATTGGTTGCTCTGCCTTGTTCTTGCCTTTCATGTATTCAGCCATGAGTGTTTTGTTTTCAGCGAAATAGCCTTTAAGCAATTGCGTAATAGCTTCATTGTGACCGTCAAGCATAGCCTTAGTAGCGATATTCTGCTGGTCACCCTGCTGTTTCTGTTGCGCTGATTGTTGTTGCAGTTGAGCGTTGTTTTGGTAGTCGATTTGTTTCTGTTGCGCAGCAAGTGCCGTTTTCTTCTGCTGTATCTGAGCCATAACGTACATTGCCTCGCGTATATTGCCCGCAAGCACCCTGTCGTATATAAACATAAATTCTGCCGGATTCAATCCCTGCTGGCCGTTGCTCTGGTCACCCAGTGCTTTTTGCTGCGTGATCGAGGCCAGTAATTCTTTTTTCTGCTCATCATTGATACCCAATTGTACGTCGATGTTAAATTCTGCATTGGAGAAATCTTTACCGATTTGCAATATCTTCATTGCCTTAGTTCCCAACGGTGAAAATCCTATCTTCATGCCGTGGTCGCTGGCTACGATCTGCCATTTTTTGATAATGTCATCGAAAGCGGGTCTGAACAAATTCTCATAGGCATTAAACGTAGGAAATAGTGCAGCATTGGACGCCTGCATAGAAAGTCTTGTTTTTCCCAATCCATCATACTGTTGTGGTGTCGAGCCGTCTGTGCCCTGCGGTATACCCAACACTTCCCGTATCTCATTGACCTTTTCGACAATGATGTTACCGTACGTGGTTAGCACGCCAACGATCTTAGTCACATCCAAAAATTCTATCGGCTTCTGGCCGCCTGCCATATACAACGGCTTGCCCTGATCGTCAAGTGAATTATAGTACAAAATACCACGCTCCATCAATGTTGTCAAAACATCGTCTGGTTGTTGTTTTTTGCCGTTCAGGAATACATTTTCGATTAGGTCTTTTTGTATGGCTATACCCGGAGCGGCAGGGACGGTAGCTAACGTATTTCGCTGCTTGATGATAGCAAGGTCAATGTCATCGATCAGGGCGATGCAGCGTTCTACCAAAGATGCGTTTCCTGTTTTTACGAAAAAGTAGTCTAGTCTCGGCACTTTGTTCCCATCGGGGCCGTAATAAACCACGTCGGTGCATTGACCGAAATTGAGAAACATTTCTGTTCCTATCACCCATTGCGCTTCGTATTTACGGATGACGTTTTTACGAATGACCTCATCACCATTCTTTTTACTCTTGGCATCCTGTTCAAAGTAGTAAGGGACTTCCTTGTAGAAAATCGAACCGTCCGAACGCTCGTTCTTCAAGTTTGTCTCCACATCAGCCGAAAGCCATTGGGCATCAAGCACCATTACCCTTACTCTGCTTATCGGGTCTAAGTCGATAACGTTAGGCGAATTGAACCTGTTCAGGTCAAGGAATGATTTGTAGGCCGTAGCGTAATTGAAACTCTGGTTGAGCCACTGGAACTTCTCAGCCAGATATAGTAGATTTTCGGCTGTCAGGCTAGGGTTTTCCTTCCATATATCGGCTATGGTCATTATCCTTATTTCAGCCGCTCTGGTATTGTCGGAGAAGTCATTCAATTCAGAATATGGAATAACGCACCTGTCTATATAGCACTTGCGTATCTTGGGTAGTTTAGTCGATTTTTCGATATAGGTTTTCCATCCTGTCAAGGCCACTGTTATCAAGTCGTCAAAAGTAGCATCCTGTATGACCTTGTAGTTGGATACCATTTTAGTCTTTTGGCAAGCGGCAACACAAGCTATTTCCCTTTGCGTGGAGTAACCGCCAGTCTCGAAGTAAAGGTCTACATCGGCCTGGTTCTGTATTCCCATTGCTTTCGGGTTGACATCGTGGGGAACTTGATGTCCTGTTGCCTTTAAAAACGCCTGTGTCTGCGGATGTATCATGTACTTCAACATCTGCCTGTCAGCGTCTTTGGTGGCTAGGCTATCTTCGTCGATACAGGTTACGTCCACATCAAACTCAACCGTCATATTGCGTTCGCGGATAATATCGAACATCTTGGACATGATGTAATAGGTGTCCCACGAAATATTCATCTTGGTGGGATAGGTTCCATCCTCACGGCGTTTCTTGCGCCCGATAAGGCTGTCCTTTAACTTATTTGGCGATTGTTGTCCCGTGGCGTATGCTCTCAAGGTGGCAAAGGAACGTTTCATGCCGAACTCAAAGGGAATATAGCAGTAATTGGAGGCGTAATCACAGATCATTGCCTGAACAGTCGCCAGATACCAGCTTTTTTGCCTTTTTAATGCAGGGTCGATGCTATCGGTGGGGTATGGATAGTCATATCGTTTATTAGCGTAGTCCTTTATTTGCTTATAATCCATTGCCATTTAACGGTAAAGATAATAAGTTATCGTACATAATTTTTATACCCAGTTTTCAATGTAGTGCGTAACGCTCTCATCATCTTGTTTAATCCGGGTATATCTCGACCTCGGTACGGCAGCCGCGTAATAAGCCCATCCTGTCGAAACACCCAAGTCCCTCTTGCCTTTATTGGCATAGTTCATGGATAGCATTTGCTCCAAAAGATCAGCATGATCAATTGTGTTCCACCATTTACAGCTTAACGTCGTCAGGAATGAAAAATAAGCATCAATATTCCCTTCCGTTGCCGAAACTCCCTCTCGTTCTTCCTGACCCTTATAGTTTTTGTAAGTCGTAGGTCGCTCCATTTTGTACAGATCGTAGCCCCTTAAAGTCAGGTAGGTGAATAACGCTGCTGCCTTGTTCTTCTCGGCCAAACAATCTGTGCCGAAATACACCCATGTCAGGATGCAATCCTCAAAATACTCAACAGGGTCTCCGCTAGTAGTAGATCGGTCAAAAAGGTACGTGCAAACTACTCTATTAGTTATAAAGTTGGCACCCCCATCTACGGGGTCTCCTGCAAATATACCTCTTGCGGGGTCATCAAATTGGTAGTATCGGTCAGGCGAACCGTCAATAAATTCATTCAATCTTGCTAAAACGGTTATAGCGCCCTTTGACGGGTCATCATCCAGCACGGTTTTTTGGTCAATAGGGTCAGTAGCGCAACAGAAAATATTGGTATTTCCCGGTTTTGGCGCAATAATACCATGTACTTTTGCATTCGCTTCCGCGCCAAAATCTTTAGGATGCTTAGAGATAAGCCATTTTCCTTTTGGGTTCGGCTCCCATACCACTACACTATCCCTGATATTGTCTTTCCATTTTAGGTTGCCCCTAACGGCTAACGTCTTTGGTGCTTCGTTGCAAACATAGAAATAACGTTGCTCCAGCTTCATTACATCAAACTGTGAGTTGTCGTTTGCTCCCTTAAACACATCGTCAATCGTGATACAGTTTTTTCGCCTGAAAGAGATAACGCCGCGTATATCGCCTTTCTCCATTAGCAGTTTAATGGTGCTTTGGATAGCTTCTAAAATCTGTTCTTTAAGCGGGAAGCCCCATCTGTCAACTTCGCCACGGTCAATAGCATTTCTGTGAATCCTGTAAAGTCCATTGGCGGTTTTACCATCTACCGTTCGGCTGTTCGGGTCTGCCTGTGTCCAAATCTTTACCGCCCATGCTAAACTTTCGGGAATTATCTCCTCCACGGTAGAAGTAAGCAGCAAAAATCCCATTTTGCGACTTAATATACGGCTATGCGATGCTTCACGCATTACCCGTATCCATTCCACGGGGTCTAGCTTCCCGTCTGATTTACCAAACTCATCGCAATAAGCCCGCCCTACTGTAGCACCGTCGTTCTCACTAACCTTTGACGGGCCGAAATAGAACTGTGAATTTATCTCAGGATATTCATAATCCTCTGCCGATGAACGGTTGATCAATTCACCCTGCTTTACTTTCTCCCTTATAGATGCGTGACTCTGGTATTGGGCAGGGTAGCTTAGATTAAGCCCTTTCTTCGGATCCTCCGTGCCCTGATTGAGCGGGCGGAAGTAATAAACCATTTTCTTGTGCCCATGAACCAGCCGGATATAGGTTCGTTTCGCGTGATTCTCGTTAATACAGGACTGGATAGTATTTATCGTGCCCCGAACCCGACTGCCATACTCCCACATAATAAGTATAACATTCTCGGTATCCCCAATTTGACGGCACTTAAAGTCAGCTATGCCGTCGCAGGCCGGGTCATGTATGGCAAAAAGATAGAAATTGAAAAATTCCCAATCTGAAAATTTATAGATAAACTCATTCCCGGTTATGGAAGTCCATTTATTCAGCTTCATCCATAAAAGCCCCGGTATGTAGGTTTTTTTACCCTTGATGAACATCCACAAGCCATTTTTGCGCCTATTCCATTCAGCATCTATGAAAGCGTCAATATCCTCCTGACTCCATCCATTTTTCATGTTTGGGTTCAGCACTTCTTTTGGGACTAACGTTTTTCTGAAAATCTGATCGTGCTCTGAAAGCCCGTAATTTACACAATGGTGATCTGGTGGGGCGGCAGGTAATGGTACTTTGTACTCATAAATCTGTACAATTTCGGAAGTTTCATCCCAGTGCAGGTTGTAATAAGGCAAATCCTGCATGTCGATGTACTTGTCATCCTTGCTTATCCT
>Ga0207702_10001859_pt1 | contig 20757 bp, 46 predicted proteins | sample KBSCornC62_FD_184302 | JGI IMG/M metagenome (GOLD analysis project Ga0207702, IMG submission 184302) | Corn rhizosphere microbial communities from Kellogg Biological Station, Michigan, USA - KBS Corn C6-2 (SPAdes) (version 2) | ecosystem: Host-associated > Plants > Roots > Rhizosphere > Soil ...
CTGTCTATTGCTCGCCATTCTCCTGTCTATTCTCGAGACCATTACTCTCCGTATTGATGGTGGAGTTCACTCTCCATATTGGTGATTGGGTTGGTGATTGGGAATGCGAAACGGCCGCCACCCTCCGAGTGGGGAGGGCGGCGGCCGGAGAGGAGGGTTAGTGATCCCTATGCCATGAAACGCGACCAGCGATATTATCGGCTGTTTTCTGCTCCCCCTGCGCGTAACTTCCGTAACGGTCATAACCATTGTTTTTGCGTTTCGGGTAGTTGGACTTACCGCGATTATGCTTGGTATTATGCTTACGACTCATGGTCTACTATCTCCTCATATTATTCGCGTTCGGAGTGTCTGGCGGGCTAGTAGGTCATCGGCCCCTTAATCGCCTTAGTCAAGTCGAGCTTGTCCCGCGTGGTCAGCTTCGCCCACTCGGCGGCGAACTCGTCATCGTTCATGTCGAAGTACTCGGCGAGCATGGCCTTGACGTTAACCGGCATTTTCTTGCCTCTCTGCTTGTTGTTACCTTGAGTTTATCACGGATGGTACTTGTAGTAAAGCCAGTAGCCGACGACAAGTCCGATGGCCGCCGCAGCAACTGCACTTGCGGTCGCGACAATTAGCGTGATCGCCGCCGTTGCAGGTCCCGCACACGGCACGCAGCGCGCGCCGCACCCGCCTCACTGCTTCACCCCCTCTCCCGCACTGTACCTAGCCACCGAGCGAGGCTTATCCGCGACCACCACACCAGCGCGGATAGCCTCATGCACGTCGATATACCCCACCCCGGTCATCTCCATGATCTGAGAGATACGCAGCCCTGGATGCGCTAGCACGGCAGCGAGGATACGGGCGCGTGCTTGCAGGACCGTGATACCGCCCATCTCAGCGTCCCGGTCCCTTTGACTCGCGGTTCCTCCAAAGGAACCCTTGAACGCTCGGCTTGCTGGACTGCCGCATGATCCGAGCACCGGTAATCAGCCTTGATCGTTTTATGTCCTTACCGTGGTAGGTGCATCCGCCAGTTGGTTCTGGAGTTTCGCACCATGAGGAGTTTTCGTCCCATCCTGTGATGCGACGTGAGAAGATTCCCATGTTAGTCTCCTGAGATTGATTCTTCACCCAACGGGGTGAGGGTATAGGGGATGGACTTGTCTTCATCTTCGGTCATGTCGATTTCTTCCCCGTTAAGCATCATTCGCTTATCCTCCTATCTGATAGACCGAATTAACGTCTACCTTTTGCGCCGTAAGGATGAAAGCATCCTTCACCCATTCTGTTATCATTTCTTCTGCGTCGTCGAGATTACGGGCATAGAAGATAACGTCTGCTTCCCTGAAGAATCCTTGATGGCGTCCACCTGGACTCTTGACCGCTTGGATATTCGCCTTGAACATCATTTCCGTGTCCTTTTCCCCTGCTGTAGCTGCAACGGAGCAAGCGCATCCGCCACGTCATCGTCCGACACCGTATCCATCGCATCCGACAGGGCATCCTCTACCAGATCCCCATCAAGCGGACCCGACAGGGCCGCTACCGCTCGTTCAGACGGCAGCACGCGCGCCACCCTCACACGACTTCCCCGTACAGCCTCGCAGAGTTTCCGTCCGCCATGCACTGCGATAATGCCGCCAGCGAACGCGAGCAGGACCACCGTGGTAAACCACTCGGTAACCAGCCCCCACCCCGCGAGACTACTGATAACCAAGGTGGCATGCCGGGCAGTAGCTCGCTTACCGCGTCCCCACCTGTTCCACCACCAGTCAGAATAATGGGGTAGCACCCTGCCAGTTCGGAGGTTACATCGGACTTTTCCGTCTAGGTGCGCTCCCGTGGCGAACCGCCACAGAAGCACGCCACCTGTCATCTTCGCCATGACTACCAAGTATCCGTAGTGGATGGCCGGTATTCAGGGAGGGGGATACCGGGACGCGACTCGTAAAGTGCGAGGTTAGCCGCAGCATCGTACAGACGCTGTTCAGCATCGGCTAGAGCTTTACGAGCCATCACGTAAGCAGCATCCGCTTCTGCGTATTCCTCTGCGGCTTCTTGGTAGGCGTTCATCAGAATGGCCGCCATTCCAGTTGCGCGAACTTCCGCGCGAGATCTTTAGCACCCTCAAAGGTAAGGTGCGCTACGGTGACCTGCATCGGGTCATTACTGGACGGGGCGGGGTGCGGCCACGTCATGACGAGGATGTACGTGTTGTCGAACTCATCGAAGTGGGCGATTATCCCGATGTGGTTCTGGGGGTTTTCCGGGACGTAGATGACGTTCCAGCCCTTGATGGACTCGTGCGGGCGGATGACCAGGTCTGCGGACATTCGGTTCAGCCTCTCTGTTGTCCTTACCTCTTACTCTACGTCATCAACGCTCACAGGTAAAGTAACAATCTGGTAACAGACCCGTGCCCCCGCTGGGAGGAGAGGCTAACTCGACCAAACGAGGGCACGGGAGACTAGGTAACGAACAGGTCACGACTGACGAGACCACGTACCCTTCCCAGGATCATAGTTCCACACGTGATCCTTGTGATCCAAGCCGACACCCGCGATAGACGCCGTCCGCCACGTCCACGCATGCGCGTCAAGCCACTGACCGGGAGGCACATGCGGCTTCACCGTAACCGGCACTGGCCTCTTAGACCTGTTCGTGAGCCACGTACCAGAGAACACCGACAGGTCATACGTTCCAGCGTTGTGGTACTGCACCCCAGTGATCGGGAACGGGCCAGCCGCAGCAACCACCTTGCTGATCGCTTCTGCCTGCGTCCAGTTCCAGTCAGCCACCCACAACCCCACCCCCGATGTCACGGCCCCCTTAACGAGCGCGTTGACCACAGCAGTGACGTTCGACATGGACATGTACACCAGCGGCATCCGCTGACCGGGCCGCTTAACAGCCTTGAACGCCGCCATGCGAGCACGCGCCCGCACTGGCAGCTCCGCGAGCGTAACCGCCCCCCTCTCATAGTCGTCGACATCGGCGAGTTCATCCCATGCCCCCGATGCGGGGGTCTGGTCGATCAGGATGGCGTCCGGGTGTGCTGCCCGCTCGGCAGCGGTAGCCGCGATGCCACCTGATCCAGTTGCGTACAGTGCGAGCTGCATGCCAGTGGGTGCGTGCGCGAGGTTGGCATGGGTGACATCAGCCACGACTACGATGCTCATGCTGTCGCCTTGCGAATCTCAGCAACCAGGATGGCGATGATACCAGCGATGCCGGTTCCGAACTGCGTCCACGCTGACGAACCAGAATGGATAGTGAGATGTTCGACTGATGATGCGGCGACTGTGAGTGCTGCGATGATCGTGCTTGCGATCCTTGCCATGATCATAACCCTTCTACCGGAGGTATCCGAATGGGAAGTGGACGGAAAGCCATGCGAAGAACAGCCACAATGACAGGGCTATTGCCCAGTGTAGCGGTGACCATTCTGCGAAATCCAAGGGGTGGGCTAGGTCTATTTTCTCTTCACCCCATATCTGATAGCTGAGCGTGTTCGCGGTCTTGACGAATACCCAGAACAATTCAACGCCCAGACCAGTGAACATCCATGTTAGCCAGAACCATCCCCATACGGTGACGTGCGGGCTGTTAACCGGTTGTATCATCCCATGCTGCCTCTCTTAAACGATCTCCGTATCGTCGCCTTAGCCATTGTCTCCAGGTACCATGATGTCACGCTAGATGCCACCTCGTTAACGCGAGTAGCTACCGGTTCCGCCGCAAACGACGACGTTACCATGGTAATGATCACGATCACGATAACCACGATTACCGGCACGTACAGTATGAGCGCGCACACCAGCAGGATAATAAAGCCGCACAGTGCTTTAGCGCGAGCCCTGAGCATCGATCTTACGTTCACAGTTAGCCTCTCTTCTTATGACATTGGTGCTACGATACCGTCCATTATCAAGAAGTTATTATTAGACCCAGCCGCTTCGCAGCGAACGTTACCGCTAGAAGCCACCCTCACTATCCTTTGTCCAGCCGCAGCGCCAGATAGGTTGTTTGGCACGTAATAATCCTGGTTACGCCCGAAAGCAAACGGCAACGCGAACATTGGTGCGTCAACGGCAGTGGCGCCAGTCAATAGTATCTGACCACGTAGCCGAATGTTAGCTTTACCGGCCACCCCAGTTGGTTCTAGCGCGTACTGGGGAATCGGGGCACCTGCCGAGAATCCAGGAGAGAATAGGGTGATAGCATTCCAGTTGTCAGCGTATATCGTGCCTATTTCTTGAATGTCTCCGCCGAAGATCATTCCGTTAACAGCGTCGAACAGTATCTTCCCTGTACCCGCATCCGCTGAGACAGCGCCGGCTATCGCCCAGTCGACACCGTTCCACGTGTAGAAATTCAATCCGCCTTGAAACATCTGAACCGCAACAGTCGGTACCGACGCTGAGTTCAGTTCAGCGCTGATACCAGGCAGCGCGAGGTTACCGAAAATGTCCCGTAGTTCAGCAGTGCCAGTTACGATTGCGTCAACTAGGTTACCCAAGGCAGGCGTGCCATCATAGAACAACTGGTTAACGTCGATTAGCTGTGAGCCGTTAATGATGGCTGGCTGAAAAAAAGAGCTCGCACCGGGTACCACGTTCACGACAACAGAGATGTTACCCGCACAGCGAGCGTAAACGTTGGTAGTTCCGTCATAAGTTATGCCCGACAGAGGGGGCAACGGAACACAATCATCAGGGTTGCCAGGGTCAAACGAGTTAGAGTCAGACAAGAATACCGGGTTAGTCTCGTCAGTGTTGTAAACCAGGATGTTATCAGCACCTGGAGTGTTATCGTCAGCAGTGCCCTGCAATAGCATCGTTGCCGTACGCGAGTTAGACGACGGTCCTACAGTTACCTGCGGCATAACGAATTACGCCTAGCACGTCGCCCACGCCATCCCGGGTTAGCGTCGTATGCTTCCATTAGCCTCACTTGCCTCTCTGCCCTGCTTTTACTAGTACGCTTAGCGTGCACTTTCCCGGTTAGCGCGTTTACTACCCGGAATGTACCGTCCCCATTGGGTTTTACAGAATACGGCACAACGCAACACCATCCCGAACCCCAGCAACGTAAACAAGCACCCAACCGGTGCACTCCCCGCCGCAGACACCAACGCAGTTCCTGCCCCACCACCCGACGACGGAGTAGCCGGAACTGTCCCCTGCACTGGACCGGAAACAATCCCAGCCGGACCACCCAACGACGCAATCAACTGCGACATTGACACACCGAACCCAGTCGGGTACTTACCAGGATCACCCTGAGACTGACCCAACTTCGATTGTCCGGCTGCCGCAGCAGCAGTCTGACCAGTGCCAGGCGCAGCAGCCCACCCAACCTCGGTAAACGGATAGGTTCCAACAGCAGTCGCAACCAGTTGCCCGGCATTAACCCTCTGACCTACGGTCACGTGCGGTATAACGTTTTCCGCGTAATAGACGTACTGACCGTTGTCGAGCTTCAATCCGATGAACCGCCCGCCGGGCCAGCCCGAGTTATTGACGTTAACAATCTGCCCGTCACCAAGTGCGTACAATGGTCCGGAACCGGTGTAGTCAACGCCCATGTCAACCCTGGCAGGCTGCAACCCCGGCCCGATTGGATTGACATATCCTGGCATAACGCTACCGCCGCTGCCTCAATAGCAGAACCAGCCCCGGTCTCCGTAGCAGCGGCAGGCAACCCTGGACCAGCCGGTATCTTAGCTGGACGGTTAACAGGACCGCTCTCACTGTCAGGAACACTCGGAGTAGCAGACGCTGGTTTCGGCGATGACCCGCCTGCGAAATCCTTAGCCATGATCAGGATACCAACGTATATAAGTCCAGCCCCCAGCAGGATGAGACCAGTACGTTGCAAGATGTCTTTCAGGTCCGGCACCCCGAGCGACCCGAACAACGCCTTAGCAAGATCTTGTATCCACGTATTCGGATCAAGAACCGACGGCAGCCCGGGTATTCCGAATGCACCTGACGTGTTAGCGGGGGCACCTGTGGCGACGCTGACTGATGACGGGTTACCGGGAGTGACCTGGGTAGTTTGCGGGACACCAGCCATGTTCTCAATAGTGGCAGCGTACCCCGTTCCTGCTTGCAGGTTACCGGGCCCTGCGTTATACGCGGCGAGTGCCTTGAATAGGTTCCCGCCTTCTTGCTGTAGCAACTGATCCATGTACTTGATATACGCCTGCGTGGAAACCGTCCAGTCAGTTTCCTGCCCTGCCGGAAACCCGAGACCCGTGAACGTACCCGGTTCGAACTGCCACGGTCCAAGCGCGCCTGCTGACGACGGTCCTTGATTCGCGCCATAGGCGGATTCTGTGTAGTTCTGTGCTTCTACTACTGGCAGCGGGATGCCGGTTGCCTGCGATGCTTGAGTCAAGAATGGCAGCGCGTTTGATGGGGGGGTAGGAGGTGGCATTACTCGGTTCCTTCGGCTGGTTGTGTCTTCTCAAATGACACAGCCTTTTTCAACTCTGCTATTTCTGTTAGCGCGCTATCAAGTCGTCCGTCAACGCTGACTTTCACTTCGGATATCTTGTCATGGTTTTTCCAGCTAATGAACGCTGCTACCACAGCGGCAATCGCTGTTATCGTTTCCACCACGACGATAACCATGGTGCGAGTCCCGACAACGGCCACATCATACGCTTGCCCCTCCGGTCATACGCATCATAAAGCAGGAAACACCCTACTATGATAACAATGAAACCGATCACGATTTCCGTGGCGCGGTTCTCTATGAAGTGGGGCAACTTAGATCAGCTTACTGATCAAACCGACCACTAGCAACGCGCCCATGACACCCAGCGCGACCAGGAATCCCTTTTTGAAATCAGCAGACATTGACATCATGGCACATTCAGCCTCATTCCAGGCGTAACCGATCCAGGGTTATTACCCACCACAGTCTTGTTAACCGAATGCAGTGTCGCAACCGACACGTTATGCGCTGCCGCGATACTGTTAAGCGACTGACCAGGTTTCACAGTCACACTCGACATGTTCGCCGCAGACGCGGGAACCTTAGGATTACCACCCACCAGCCCGAGGTTCACCGTAGAGCCGATAGCCACCTTAGCCCCCGCACCGGGTGTCTGCGAATTCACCTTCTGCCCGCCACCGTTCTTCCCCTCACTGCCCGCGATAAGCCCAGAGGCAGCCAAGCGCACCTTAGCAGCAGTAGCAGTCATCCCGATTACCTTAGGAACCGTTACCGTACCACCACCACCCGACTTACCCGCCGGACCAGAAGGACCAGCCGGACCAGCCGGTCCCTGCGGGCCAGGCGAACCCTGAGGACCGGTCACCTGACCAGAAGAATAGGCAGCACCCTGAGCTTGCAAGGCGTTCTGCAATGCTGCCTGCGTGCTAGGGTCCAGTGTCGTCGCACCGCTACCCGATGAACTGCCCGCGTTGGCGTTGGATTTCCTGACGAACGCGAACACGAGAACCGCGACGGCTGCGAGTCCGCCGATGACGTACCACTTGTATTTCCCGGTAAGCAAGCCTTTTTTGGGGACGCGCTCGTTTGCTGCGGGTGTTGCCCGGTCAGAGGCTGGAACATCAGGCATGGGGACTTATCCTGTCATCGGGTTAATGAACAACGGAGCAGCGATCTTACCAGGACCACCAGGATGCGCCGGTTGTGCTCCAGGACCGTTGGTGTACAGGTCCGCGACGTTGTACGGGGACGGGCCACGTCTGTGCCATCCTGCGGCGTTGTCGCGCATTTGCCCGGGAATGATCGGCTGGACTGTGTACATAAACCCTGAACCAGGGTATGCATACCGATATCCAGTTAGAATACGGTCACGCATGCCGTTATTCAACTGAAGTTCGGTGTACCCCATGTTGGTATAACGGCGGATAAGGTACGGGTATGCGTCAACGTCAGACTCAGGTGCCTGCCGATTAGACTTACGGTATTCTGAACCGTTGAATACCCGCATTCCAGCGGGGGCAGTGTGCAACGCTACAGCGTAACCAGAATAGGCAGCCTGCCCGGTGTCATCGAAACCGGTATCGTTGATTCTTCCGGTCATTACATGCCGCCCTTGATGTTGCCTGCCTCTAGGGTGGTGGCGAGTCCGTTGACACCAGAGAAGAGGCTGCCAGACGCCTTGGAGAATCCGGTTGCGTGGGTGAGTACGGCGACGAAGATCGCGCCGAGGAATATGAGGGTGACTACTTTCCAGAGGTTATCCATGTTTCATGCTGCCTTATGTAGTCCTGATTCACTGGGGGCTAGCGGGCCGAGAATCTTATTGAACGCATCCACGTTAAGAAGGAACCATCCAAGCACGATCCCCCACATGATAACCGTCATCACGGTGCCCATGTCATCGTTAACACCCGCGAGTACCGCGAACACGGCAATACCGATAACCGACACGATAGTAGTCGAGACAACATCATGCCCTTGCTGAACCGGTGTCTTAGCCATCATGTCACCGTAACCGCGACGTTAGCAGGAGTAGCAACAGGAGTGCCAACCGGTTTGGCTACCGGAACCGTCTTAGACACCAGCGATGCGGTAGTGGAGGTGACCTGCCCGCCGAATATCACTGCCTTGACATCCTTCCACTTGACCGCGAGATTGAGCACGATCAGGATCAGGCCAAGCCAGATGATCGTACTCTGCGCACGTGTCATGACACCTTCAACGGCTGATTCGTCAACGCAGCCACTACCCGATGCTGACTGCCCTTAATGCCCACGATCACGATCGCGACACCAAGGATAGCCACCAGGATGCCAACAGGATTCATCGGTCACACGTAATACTCTTCAGGCAGCTCACCACGGTACGCGGCCTCCTGCTCGGCGAGAGACCAGGAACGCCGCTTAGACAATCCAGGTCCGGCACCGTGCAAGGGTACCGTATCTGAGGGTACCCGTGCTTGCAATGCCTCTAGTTCCCGCTGGTGCTCCAGGTCCCTGGCTTGCATGCGCTCTTCAATCAGGGAGTCCAGGTCGCCGTAAGTAAGACCTGGAGGAACCTCGGTTCGCGGGTCATATTCACCAGTATCGTGATTCATGACGCCGCCACGGTCATCTACCTCAGCGGAAGGCAGCCTGTCTTTAGCTGTTGCCACGGTTCATGTCCTTACTTGTAGTGAATGTACTGAAGCATGAGAATCCCCGCCGCAAGGAATAGCAACGCCATCCACAACGGGGACTTAGTAGGGTGGAACGGGCTACCCGACTCGCTAGAAGCAGTTGGGATCGGTGTCGAGTTGTACCCGTAGGCAGGGGGACTCATTGACTGTTGCAGTGCTCCCGATGGCATTACCGGCGGAATCGTCCAAGCACCCTGCCTGGGCCACATTGCCGGACCTGTATAGGATGGGCCGAATATGATCGGGTCATACCCGGCGTGGGGGGCAACATTGACAAGTTGCCCGTTGACTACCTGAGACTCGTAACCAAGCACTTTTCCACCGTCCTTGTTACTGTACGGCGACTGGCACGAGGAGTTCGGTACCGATAACCGCGTAAGCGTTCGCTCCTGGGGCAACGCTCATTTCCAGGTGAATCTTCGTGTTCGCGTTCGTCAGCGTGTTCAGCGCTCGAGCATTCGACAGGTTATCGTTGTACCCGGTAGCAGCCATGTCCCATGCCACAGTGCCCTGCGGGGGGAGGAACCCATGCTGTTCGATCCACCTGTTTTGCATGGTCGGAACATCGTCATCGAACCTGGGAAGGTTCGAGCCGTAAAGTACCTGGGCCTTGGTGATGTTCGCGACGTTGTAATACGAACCCTGAGCCGTCGTCGGGTCAAAGATCCGCACATAAGTGGATAGCACCTGCCCGTATTCCGTGATAGGAATATCCACCTTGGTCACTGCGCCAATAGGCACCCTACGACTAGCGCGCCTGTACTGCCAGTTGAACACCGGGGGCAGCTCAGCCGGGTTAGCCGACGCAAACACACCCACCCGCCGTGCATTCAGCAGCAGCGAATCGTTCACACTGCCCGCAGTGATCGTAAGCGCCGCAGTAATGCCAGCGGGGAACTGATCAAAGTTCGCCCCCGCCAATGGCGCTACGGAAAACTGCGGTACGATTACCCGTTCCCCGCCGCCCATGTACTGAGGTGACACGAACGCTGCCGATGGTGCCACCACCCCGGCGGCGTTGGGGAGGAGTGCCCCGTCCATGGCGAGATCCCAGTATTCATCCAGGAAAATACCGGCTGGAAGTTCCAGGGTGAACGGGTAGTTAGTGAGCGCCAATGGCGTGGTGATGACACCGGTAGCCGCAGCTCCCTGCCCGCCTACCGCGCCGGTTCCGGCGGGTGATCCGGATAGGTTGGCTTGCGGCATGAGAGAGTTCGGGTACCCGGCGGCGAGTGGGACGTTGGCGTTCATCAGGTCTTGCCCGTTGCGCTGCCCCCTGCCGCGCATTGGCCGGTACATTTGCATGAACGCGGCATCGAACCCCGATTCAACCTCAATCGGGGAGTACTGGCCTTGCAACTTCAGTCGCAAGCCCTGGATCTTGTTATACGGGGCTTCTGCACTGAACGTGATGCCGCCGACTGTGAATGCGATGGCTTCGGTGATGAACGTTTCGAGTTCCCACCAGAAGACAATGTCTGTCTTCTGGAAGGAGGCGGGAGGGTTAAACGGGGTAGTAGCGCCGATAACGTTAGCGGCAGCGGATACCGTGGTGAGGACTCCGTTAAGGTTCTCGAATTGCTCAAAACGCTCCGTGAACCCTGGCAGTCCGTAGAGTGAACCGACTTGAATATTCGGGGTAGTCAACTAACTAAGCCTTTCTAGCTGATTCCGATACCAGATTTGAACCCTGCCACGCCACCGTGTGAACGGTACGTGTGCCAGAAGTACAATCCGCCGACAGCGATAAGGGTAAGGAACACCCAATGCTTAAGCTTCACTGTACAACTCCTCCCTTAACTAGGCCCAGAGGCCCAGTCCACTTGAGGCTAGTGAATAGCCATCCGAGTAGTGATGTCATGCCGATGACCGTGAACGTGATTGCTACCGCGAACACGATCGGCTGGTCAAGCTTAGCCAGGCTCATTAACCCTTCCCTACGTTGTAGCTAGCTGGTCTAGGTATTCCTGCGGATACGAGCACCTTCCGGTAACCGGCTCAGACAATTCCCCGCCCGGCTTCTTATACCACTGCCGGAAAACGTACCCGCCCCTTGGTGACTCAACATCCTTAATCCCAACAGAGTCCCTGAGGTGCTTCAGGTCATTATCGGATGCCATGTGGAACAACGTTACCCGCGACGCCATGTTCAGAATCAACGGGGGTAGCCCGTGAACACGGTGCGCGCCCATTTCGATGCCGATAGCACGTTCACCCCCCGCGCGCGCCATGCGGTAGAAGATATCGTTTTTCGAGTCAATCCCGAACGTGTTACGCGAGTAAAAATCTAGTGCCTCATCAACTACGATACGCCGTTCACGACCTTTGATCTGCGCGTCCGTGAACGCTTTCAGGACTTGCAGCATGCGTTTCCAGTCCGCAGAGTCACCCGATTGCATGATAGCAATCTCAGACGGGTTATCATCATTCCACAACCCCTTGAAAGGCTTATCATCCCACAACGGGAACAACACGCTATTCGGGATAACCGGCCCCTTCTGCCACGACACGTATAGCTTAGAGGCACCTGAGCGGTTCTTGTAGGAGAATGGACCGCGTATCTTCTCCGCACGGAACCTAGGCTTAGTGTCCACAACAATCTGCATAGCAGTGGGACGGTGGACTTGTATTTCACGCATTCCCCAGTCCATGAACGATGACTTACCCGTCCGCGACGTACCGAGGGTGATAGCGCGTTCTCCCGGTTCAGCTATCAGCCGTGACAGTTCCAGGGTGCTCAATCTCACCCCTCACTATCACGCTCGGAGCATCCAATGTCTCGTAAAGGACAGTTCGCACCATGTCCGGCAACAGGCTATCATCACCGTGGCCAACCCATGCGATGACATCACCCATGTACCGCATGAACAATGCAATCTGCTCTTCATCAGCGATATCAGTCAGTTCCTCCGAGATCTCATCAAGAACAGTCGTGAAAAGGAACCGGGCAAGCTCACCCTTAATCGGACCTACCCCCTGATCGGGGTTACGGCCGATGAACGTCCCGAGCGTGCGGAGTCGTACGATTGCTGCGTATTCAGCCGGAACCGGGATAGACTGGACCGCTGTACCAGGGTGGGAAGAACCCTCCGTTAGTACCTGTGGCTTGCTGAGTTGCCTGCGGCGAACCCTGTCCGCTACTCCCATTATGGTTACTCCCGTTCACCCGCATGTCATTAACTTTCACTGGCTGCTTACGGTACTTAGCTGCGATCCGATTAACCCTGCGCGCCCACGCGCCCAGTACAATAGTTGCCTGAATCGCATCGCCCGACGACACGATAACCCGACCGTGCTTACGCATGATCTTCGACTTATTCGACAACTCCGCGAACGGAACCGCGATCATCTTACGTTCGTCATCAGAGAGCGCTATCCGGTCCACTTCCCGTTCGGACAGCATGTCTTCATCAATGCCCCGGAAAGCATAATCGATATACCAGCTAGCAGCGGACTTGAGTACCACGTTGTTAAAGAACTTAACCCACTCATCAAGTGACGGCGGGCGGGAACTGGCATTGCGCGGACTATCATCCGCTTGCCTTGCGCGAGTCCTGGTAGCCGGTTTATCGTCTGGCAGGGTGCTAGGATCAGCGGCCAGTTGCATGTCTTCCAGCGCGCTCGCGTCTGGTTCGAAGTCGAGATCAGCGAGGTTATCGGCTTGCGTGTCCGCCGAACTTGTGTCGCCGTACCCTATCTCCACCTGGAGGGGTACTTCCGGATTCTGGTCGCCTGACTGAGGAGGCATCATCTGATACAGTCACTTCCGCAGGTTGCGCCTCTGGAGGCTTCTGGAGGCTAGTCAGCATGTTTTTCAGCTCAGCAAGACCGGTATTGAACTCGCTACGCGCCTGATCGATATCCGCGCGAGCATCATAAGCAGCACTTTCCGCCTGCGATGCTGCCTCAACAGCGGCACTCGCTTGCTCTGATGCGACTGTGGCGGCCTCAACGGTGACAGCAGCAATCTCAGAGGCTTGCGCTGCCGCTTCTGCCGCGTCTTCCGCCTGTGATGCTGCTACTGTTGCTTCGGCGGCTACCTGTTCGACGCGGGCTTCTTCTGCCTGGTCGTCGGCAACAGCGGCGACTGCGGCGGCTGCGCCGGTTGCGGCTGCCTGCGTGAGTTCAGAGGATTCGCTCACGTGTAATGACCCATCAATTCAAGGGAATAGTTACCAGGTGCGGTAGCGGTCAATATCCGGTTATCGTCACGGTTCAGCAGCAAGGCGATATTCGTGATTGGCAGGATACCGGCAGCGGGCATTACCAGCGGCCACACCCTGTCACCCAGCTGCAAGGTGAACACGCCAGCGGGCGGGCCGGTAATGATGATTGACTCGATTATCTCGCTGCCTTCCCACTGGGGTTGCAGCGAAAAAGTCAGCTCTGATTCCCCCGACAACGGCATTTGCGGCTGATAGTTGTCTACCAGCCGCGAATGGTCTTTGATCATCGTCGCGAGGTTACCGAGATGCTCATGCAACCTGGTGAGCGCGAGTGCGATGTACCTAGCGGGTACCTGCTCAATGTCGGGGACTTGGACAGCTTGCGTCCGGGAGGGGTTTACTTCCCCTTGCGGGAATGGTGCGGGGCGTGGCACCATCGTTGTCGGCGCGTTCCGGAACTGACGCTGGTAATGGTCGTTGAATCGCTCTGAGTTGTTCAATTCAATACCGTTATCCGATTGTGATGGGGCGGGGATGGTGACCATTCTCAGAGTGTGCTAAAGTGAGATCACCATCCCCGAACCGGGGCAAAACCATTCCACGAAAAGGATATCACAAATGGCGCCTGCAAGGCAATCCCGTCGCGACAATTCCGTGACCGAAGTCCAGGGGACCGCAAGCGAAATCCTCCCCTACCAGCGGATGATAGCGTCAATGGCCAACAATGCCACAGCGGCTGAGGCAAACGACAGCTTCACCGGAGACCAGCTCTCCGGAATCTGGAACGCGGAAACCGAAGATGACATCTGGGATGCCGACATGGCCCCCCCGCTGAACGCTCAGCACCTCGCAGGATGCGAACTCAAGCTCCACGAGCTTCAGGTGAAGTACTCACGGGGACAGTCCGATTTCGACACCCCGTACGTCACCTCCGATGGCAAGAAATTCTACGTCATGATCACAGCCGAGCGAATCAGCCTGGCGGGAAAGAACCAGCGGCTCATGCGACTCCCCGAAATCGGTGAGCGGTTCAGCTTCAACACGTCCGCTGCGTACCTGACCGCGAAGCTGTACACGTTCTGGTCACGAGGGTTCTTCGGTGGTGGCAAGTCCATGACTGCGCTTATCCAGGCAACCGACCTGGGGGAGGGGCAGGCTGTGTTGAAGCTCGCGCGGCTTGCGTCGCGGACAGTGCCAACCGTGGTGGCAGAAGACAATGGTGAAAGGCAGGATTCTCTCATCCCTGACAGCGAAGAGCCTCCGTACGCCGAAGAGCCTCCGTTCTAGGCTCTTAACCCCGTATCGGGGTAATGGCCTACGATGACTGGGATAGTCAGTTCCAGGAGGTTTTTGACAATCTTCCAGGGGCTGACTATCTCAGTAACGAGGAATCCGATTACGCTGAAACCCTCTTCGAAGCAGGGTTCACCCACACTAAAGACGAATACGAAGCCATGGGGCTAACCCAGGATGACGTTGGGGCTATCCGGGATGAGTTTTACTCCTATATGGGGTGGGCTGACTCGGGTGCGTTTGACTGGGAGGGGTGGCGGGAGGCAATGGGATATGAGTTATCAAGTAGAATGTGAAACGCCGCTAGTAGAGTACCCGTGCATTTACCCGCGATGCTTTAATCAAAACGGGGTGGATGGATGCATGTGGTTCCTTGGTATTTCTTTCAATGCCGACGGAACGTCAGATGACCAAGACGAATAAGATTATCAAGTGGCTAGAATCACCAGAAGGTGAAACCTGGTCACGCAAGCGCCACACCGCCGGTAGCTACGTCAATAACCTCGCAGTCATCAAAACCGACAAATTTGCTAAGAATGAGGTGCCCCCGTTGGTGCTCGTGTGGTCAACCTACCATCCGCACGGCATTGCTTACAAAGACGACTTTGATGAAGGACCGTTCTGGGGAATGTTTAATGCCTAGAGTTTCTGAGGCAGCCATCGCCCGTGACCGGGAAGCGTCCAAGGGCCGGTATTACCGGAACCGTGAGCATGCCCGCAAGGTCCAGAGGCAATACCAGGAATTGATTGACGAAGAGAGGCCGTTCATTGGATGGGACAGTGAAGGATACAACTATTTCATCGCAGGAATCGATGGTGGTATTGAGGTTGGCCCGCAGCGCACCATGCTGTTTGGATGCTCTATCCCCGGAAGAATACTCCGCGCTACCCCAGCCCGACCGTGGATTTCCACTAAGGAAATGCTTGACCTCCTGCTTGCTGTCGAGAATGACCACCCCGACGCATTCCACGTAATATACGGCGGAGAATACGACTTCAACCAGTTCCTGAGGGACCTGCCAATGAGGTTCCTCGCGGTACTCAAGGCCACTGGGAAAGTGCGATGGGAAGGATACCGGGTATCTCATGTCCCGCATAAGATATTCACTGTCAGTAAAGACGGCGTTTCAGCTACTCTGTATGATATTTTTGGGTTTTTTCATAGTAGATATACAACTGCGCTTGAGAAGTATAATGTGGGTAGTGATGAGAATCGCACTTGCATTGCTTCCGGTAAGTCTGGGCGTGGTAGCTTCACTCTTGCTGAGATAGCAGAAGTGGAAGACTACATGGCTACCGAACTGGCGCTCCTGCCTGAACTTGCTGAGCATATCCGCAGGGCTGCTTATAACGGCGGTTTCCGTATTCATGCATGGCACGGGCCGGGCGCACTGGCAGCTTACGCTCTCCGTGATCACGGTATGCATAAATTCCATTCGCCCGATGACATCCCGTCATGGGTCGCATACGCAATAAGAGCCGCATACGCGGGCGGACGGTTCCAGGCATGGCAATGCGGAGAATACAATGGACCGGTATGGACGCTTGACAAGAACAGTGCATACCTCCACGCTATGGCTCAGCTCCCGAGACTCGATAACGGAAGATGGGAACGTGTTGATCCGTCATCTATCAAAGGACCAGGCGACATTGCTCGGTTCGGAATCTATCATGTACTCTTTGATACTGGCAGCAATAATAACGGAAGCAAATCGCGGACTGCCGGACTGCCCGAACCACCTTACCCCCTTTTCTGCAGAGGCGAGAATGGTGGCCTCACCTGGCCTGATCGCGTGGATGGGTGGTACTGGTCACCTGAAGCGGCATTGGTTGCTGGCAGTCGTCACTCTAAGGTGGTTGAAGCCATCGTTTACCGTGATGACAGTACGTATCCATTCAAATGGGTAGAATCCGCCTTCGAAGTACGTCGCAAACTACAAGACCCCGACCATTACAACCCAGCAGAAAAAGCCTACAAATGGGCACTAGCAGCCATGTACGGGGCATTCGCACGCCGAGTCGGATGGGACCAGCGTAAAATGACTGCGCCACCAACACATGAACTCGCATGGGCAGGATTCATCACCTCACATTGCCGGGCAGCGATGTCCGACATCGCGTCGTATGCCTATTTGAATGGCGGGCTGATCTCGGTTGACACGGACGGGGTGACAGCTCAGTGCCCGTTCCCTGAATCGCTAGTTGCTGAGGGGTTCGGGGACCGGCTGGGGCAGTGGAAGCAAGAGAAGTTTGACGGGATTTTGTACTGGCAAAACGGGATATACTGGCTATATAAGGATGGTGAGGTCATTGAGGCTAAGTCGAGGGGTATTCCAAAAGGGCGTATATCTGTGCATAGTGCAGAGCAAGCGCTATCCATGGCCTCTTTTGTGGCTCCGTATCGGCCCGCGCAAATATCCCTACAGAAGACACATTACGTGGGGTACAGGCAAGCCCTTGCGGGTCAGCATGACAACTGGCGGAAATGGGTCACCACGCAAACGACGATAACCATGGGCGGAGCAGGGAAAGGGGCGCATTTCCCGCCGTTCTGCGCTGCGTGCAAGACTGGTGAGGACAGGATGCATACGATCACGCATTTGCCTCCGAAGTCTATGGAGTCGTTTCCGCATAAGCTGCCGTGGCTGGAAGAAATTAAGGTGGCTACGGTAGGTGATGTCAGGGTGTTTGATGATCGTGATGAGAATGTGTACCGAGACGATGATTACGAGGACAACCTTTGAAAGTTCTAATCGGTTGCGAGTTCAGCGGGATAGTCCGCTCAGCTTTCGCTGCCAAGGGACATCAGGCTTGCTCAGTTGACTTGCTGCCTACCGAGATACCTGGTAACCATGTCATTGCTGACGTGCGCGACATGCTTAACCTCGGATGGGACATGATGATAGCATTCCCACCATGCACATACCTGGCACGTTCCGGCGCACAATGGCATTGGGGCAGCGAACTTCAAGAGAAGGCTATATGGTTCTTTATCGAGTTGATGAACGCTCCGATACCCAGGATTGCCATCGAGAATCCGGTAGGAATCATTAACTCTCTTATAGATAAGCCTACCCAGATAATAGAACCATGGATGTTCGGACACGGGGAAACGAAAAAAACGTGCCTATGGCTAGACGGACTACCTCCACTTATCCCTACTGAAATCGTAGAGGGACGCGCTGCCAGGGTACATCACGAAGGACCGGGTAAGAGCAGGTGGAAGAATCGGAGTAGGACGTTGCCGGGTATCGCGGCGGCTATGGCAGATCAATGGGGAGTAACCTATGAGAGCTGACTACCTCATGTACAAACTAGCCTGCGGCCACATCATGGCACACCGGGGCCTGATAACCACCCCCGCGCTGCTCTGCGGCTACTGCCGTAAAGACTCTCTCGTAACCGGAATACAGGTAACCGAATACCACGTCAAGTGCGCCAACTGCACCTTTAGCCGATGGTGTGGTCTGGCGGAACCGCAGGCGCGGTTCTGGTGGGGGCAGCATGACATCTCGCATCGGGCAGTGATCTTGTATGAGGATAATCCTAAGTCGCGTCGGGCTTTGGTGAAGCTTATCGGTAAGGGGATCATAGCAGAGGAGAAGAAATGAATGCAGGTCCGGAATGTGGTAATGAGCTAATGGAAGGCGATTGGGAAGAGGGGTTCCGCTGCAATCTTACTCTAAATCATTGTGGTCCGCATCGTGATGTTGGTGACGGTAATCAGAGTATGAGTAACACCGGTCGGAAATACCGATGGGCGTATGAATGGATCTATGACGATGTCGACAAAGAGAGGTAAGAAAAGTGAATGTCTATATCAGCATCGGAAACAGTGACGACAAGCTAACTCAAGCAGAATGGGCTAACTATATAGCTTCAGTGGGAACACTGCTCGCTGTCAGGTGCAGCAAAATACATGGTGTATGGTTCTCAGGTCCGCAGACACTATGGCAGAATGCGTGCTGGTGTGTCGAGTTCATCAACGTCGAATCGGAAACGGAAAGCAGGATAGACCTGCGCTTGATTCGAGAGAAGTTCCGTCAGGACTCTATCGCGTGGGCAGAAGTGCCCATCACCGAATTCATCTGATGTACCACCCGAATCGTGAGAAGGACATAGTACTGCGCTGCGGATGCATAACCACGTCATGGCTCATGATCCACGTACTCGGATACTACAAAGACATACAATCATGCGACAACCACCCCAACGGACCCGAAAAATACGGATGCCAAAGAGTCCTCAGAGAGGCGAACGTGTATGAGCGAGCAGGATGGTACCTCTACGGAATACCAGCCCCTAGACGACGTGTTGCAGGACCACCAAAATGGCTGCGAAGCCTGCCAGAGGTACCACGTGAACGGAGCGCCGCTACCGAACGTTAACACGTCCCCGATGGCGTGTTCCAGACGCATGATGATCATCCGCAGATGGGCGGAAAATGAGGGCAGGGTTAACAATATCGTCAAGCGAACCGAGTACGGAACAGAGGCAGGACAATGAGTTACCAAGAAGACAGTATCGACTGGCAAGATGTACAGTACATCGATGAATGGCTAGACAGCAAGGTCTCGCCAGCATATCAAGAGCAACCCCTAGCCCAAGACTGGGCTAGGCTCTCCAAGGTATCTGAAGAGCTAGGCGAAGCGATACAGGAGTTCATCGGCCTAACCGGGCAGAACCCACGCAAAGGCGTAACGTCATCGGAACCTCAGTTCCTAGAAGAGGTAGCGGATACGCTCATAACCGCGCTGCTATGCATGCAACACTTTACGAAAGACACATGGGTAACACGAGAGATCATCCGCTCACGCATCGAACGCACAGCCAAGCGGGCCAGGGCATCGGTGAACGATGTTCGCCCACCCGATAGCGAACATGGATTGCATCCATGAGACAGGTACGGTAGACTTACCAGTAACAGCACACTCGACAGAGAGGCACCACCATGGCACTCATTGGCCGAACCCCCCAAACCCAGCCATCCCAGGTCCAGCCCCGCCCAACGCCCGCGCCCGTTCCCGTTCCCGCGCCCGCGCCCGTTCCCGCGCCCGCGCCTGAGGTCAAGACGGCCGACACGATCACCACGACCCCCGAACTGTCGGTCGATTTCCTCGCGTCCCCGGTCACCCTCTCCCCCGAACTGGTCAAGGCCACTGCGCCCGCGCACGAGCGGAGCGAGAACCAGAAGAAGATAGACGAGATCGTGAAGCGCACTCATGACCAGTGGGTGGCTGCCGGGAAGCCTTCCCAGTGGGGCAAGTGCGTGGCTGACAAGCTCGTGGTCACCTATTTCCTGCTCCCGGCTCAGGTAAGCGAGGTTAAGAAGCTGGTGAACCGCGCAGTTACCTTGCATGAGGTGCGGGTCAAGTACGGGTCTGAGGTGACGGTTACCGAGGCTCTGGTGAAGCGGCATGGGCTTCCGGTGGATTACCTGGGGCGTACCGTCCTTTCGTTTACGGTGATGGATAAGATGGCAGGGCGAGCGATCTCGGAGGAGACGCGGGCGAAGATGCGCGCGGCTGCGGCAGCGCGTAAGGCGAAGTAACGGAGCACCGCCAGTTCAAGGCAGAGAATGTAAAGGCCTCTGACTATCGTGGTCCCGGATAGGCTGTAAACGGGACATACATCGTGGGAAGCAGGATACCCGCGCTGGCGGCGTGGGATAAAGAGGCTGGCAACGGTCCTGCGCGCTAGGTCAAGGTGGGATTGAACCTGGCAGGCGATACCCGTGACCCTGGCACCCCCTGGGGTTGCGGGTATCGTTATTTTTTTATTGCAGATATGGAGGGCAGTTGTGGAGTGTTTTCCTGATGTTCCTAACCGATGGAAATGGGATGAGGATATCGATGATTCGCCTATCCCTGAAGTACCTTTTGATCCGAATAGATCGTGGCAAGAAGCCGCATAACCAACCCAATCACCAACCCAATCACCAATATGGAGAGTGAACTCCACCATCAATACGGAGAGTAATGGTCTCGAGAATAGACAGGAGAATGGCGAGCAATAGACAGTGAAGAGCAACGCAATAGACAATCAAATGGTGAATACGGAGAGCAATGGTCACGAGAATGGCAAAGAATGGTGGTTACGGAGCGTGATTGCGATTAATAGAATGGTCAATACGGAGAGTAGTGGGTAAAAAGGGGCGAAATTGCTGCG
>Ga0207702_10001861_pt1 | contig 20734 bp, 39 predicted proteins | sample KBSCornC62_FD_184302 | JGI IMG/M metagenome (GOLD analysis project Ga0207702, IMG submission 184302) | Corn rhizosphere microbial communities from Kellogg Biological Station, Michigan, USA - KBS Corn C6-2 (SPAdes) (version 2) | ecosystem: Host-associated > Plants > Roots > Rhizosphere > Soil ...
CTCAGCCATCTGCTTTTGCATGATTTCAGAGAGTTCCTGATCGAAGCGGCTAAAGAGGCGCTTGCGATAATCATCGGTCAGGCGCGAAACGATCTGGCGCCGAACACTCTCCTGGAGGCTTTCCTCAGGGTTTCCGTCCTCGTCGCGGAAGACGTCATCAAGATCGATTTCAATTTTCATTTCCCATTCCCCCGTTCAGCACTGGCCTCGACAGCGCTGGAATGGGTGGGGCGCGCTTCCGAAGGGGACGAGGCAGCGCGGCGACGGCGAAGTTCATCGAGAACCGCCTGTTCGGCAGGGTCCATCGGAAGAACCGGAGCGCCGATCAGAGACGGGGCAGAGGTGCGGAAGATGCGCAGGGCTGTCATACCTGCCCCCCAGCAAGCCCCAGGCCTGCAATAATGATGAAAACCAAGGCGATCAGCAGACCGCCGCCGATCCAGCCCGCCACGACCTTTGCCGGGTGATGCGGGCCATAGAGTTCCGCATGATTGGCAAGGCCGGTGCGGAAGGCGTGGGTGAGGAAGGGGATCATTTCACCCACCGCAGGCACCGCTGGATTTTGCTCCAGAGGCTCCAGTCCACCTTGTATTCGACACGCAAACCCACGGCGTACCATCCGGGGTTGGGTACAGGCTCCGCAGATGCTGGCAGTTCAGTCCAGAAGCTCGGACCTTTCAGGAACTCGGCCGCGATCCACTCCTTGCTGTCGCCAGCCTCGTCAGAAAACACGAGTGTCTCCCAGTGCTCGGCTACTGGGTTGAAGCGAACAACGGCTCCAACGCAGAACGCGGTTCCATCACGGGGCGCCGTCGCCCAATCGTGCCAATCGGCCATCATTCCCACCCCTTGCTAAGCTCAGCCCACCGCGCTTCGCCCATCTCCAGACGGGCGACCTGCGCATGGCGAGCGAGGCGGTTGGTTGTGTCCATGTCCACCGGCTTGACGCGCGGCAGATCGGCCATGGCGGACTTGAGAACCGCCAGTTCGGTTCGGGTGCCAGCCACTTAAGCAGCCCTCCCATGCCGAGCGGCAATGTCCTTGGCGCGCTGCCAAGCGGATTCCCGGCGCATCTCGGCGCGGTACTCGGCGGCCTCGGCGTGATACTCGGCAAGGTCTTCCTCGACCCGGCCAGCGATCTCGTCCTCGAACCCGGCGTAGTCGTCCTCGGTCAGTTCAACCGCGCACTTGGCGGAGATGATCTCGAACTCGGCAGGCTCGGCGGGATGGGGGTAGTCGCCATAGAGGCGGGCCGGGCGACCGGGGGTGACAGAATACGTCACCTCAACGGGATATTCCCGCTCGGTCGGACCGCGGTAGATCCATGTTTCAAAGGTGAAGGTCTGCATGGCTCAGGCCTCCTCTCCGTCGGTGAGGAACGAGCGCGACGTGAGCGCCATGGTGACGACAGTCGCAGCAGCCTCTTCGGCGCTGGCGAAATCGTTGGCCCACGCAAAGCCCATGGCATCGACCACGGCATCGAAAAGGCGATTGCTGGTGCGGATGTAGGCGCGCGGATCGGCGCAAGCCTCGAACTCGCCCATGCGCAGAAGCGACGACAGAAGCCCGTCGATCTGTTCGAACTGGTAAAGGGTGATGGTGGCCATCGTTTCCTCCATTCGCTCCGGGGAGCTTGTGGAGGGATATTGGCGCGTAGTTTTCTACACGTCAAGCACTAAATGTATTTTTCTACACGTCGTCGCGTAGCCTTGGCGCGAATCAACCCGCCACCCTGACAGCCCCCTCCCCTGTAGGAAACGCACAAACGAAAACCGCCCCGGTTTCCCGAGGCGGCTGGATTGCTTGGTTGAGGTGGTCCGGGGGGAGTTCAACCCCTCCCGATCACCAATTCGGCTTCGGCGGTGCATAAGGGTCAACGGTACCCTGCTTGCCGGTGTAAGGATTGACGTTGCCCTTTGTGGACCAGTTATCCGCCTTCGTGCTGTTCGGCGCGGTTTGCTGGTGGGGCTGGACGTAAGTGCCATCGTTGCGGACGTAGCCGCGAACGCTTGTTTGCTTGGCGACCGCCGGAGCGGCAATGGCAAGGACCGCCGCCGCGAATATCAGCTTCTTCATGGTTATCCTCCTGTTGATGCCCGCCCAAACTTGTTGGCTGGTCAGCCGTTAGTGCCGTCGCCCTCGTTGGTGAATGTCTCCAAAACCTGAAGCGCCTGCTTGCGGCGGCGCTCGGGTATGTGGTCCCACACGAAGGAAACCTTATCGTCGTCCGGATCGCCAAACATAAGGTGGCGCAGCGAAACGCCCAAGGCGCGGGCTATGGCCTCCAGGTTCTCGACCGTGATGCTCTTGGTCTGGCGCGTCATGAATTTGTGCAGCATCGAGTCCGACAGCCCGGCCGCAAGTGACACGCTCCGATAGGTGGCGCCGTCCTTCGCGTCGATAACCCGCTGAATTCTGGCCCGCAAATCCATTGCAGGATTGTGCCAGTAGAACCCTACGCGGGGCGAGTGTAGAATACTCCTTGACGCCGTACGTAGTTTTCTACACATTGGGCGCATGACGGAAACTCAGCAGCTCATCGCGCGCATCAAGGCGCTGGCGGAAAAGCAGGGTCTCGCGCCTTCAACGGTCGGGGCCAAGGTTCTCGGCGGTGGCGCAGTTCTGGCGGCTCTGGAAAGCGGAAAGACCATCACACTCGCAAAGTATGAGCGGGCAAAGGCGGCGCTGGCCGAGATGGAGCGCGCCGAACCCACCAAGGCCGCCTGATGGACAGTACCGAACAAACTCTGGCTCGGCGCCAGCACGAACGGGAGGCCGAGCGCGCCTTTAGCCTGATCGCCGCTGCACCCGTTCGCGCACCTCTTCTGCAACGCCTTGCAGGAATGTTTCGATTTCATCGAGGACCAGATGCCTGACCATATCCGTATCGACCGTGCCGACCTTGGGCGCACGAACTCCGTCCAGCGCATCACCCTGTATCCGGGTGAACGAGGCGACCTCGGCGACCGGGTCGGGCTTTGCCATGCAGCGTTCGACGTAGAGCGTGTGCAGCAGGGTTCGCAGCGCCCATCGGCTCGCCAGTGCGGAGGCTTGGCGCAGATCAGCCGGGTCGGGCGGGGGTTTGGCCATGCGGCACGATTCCGCGCTCTGCCCGCAGAGTCAATGCCCACCCCCTCACAGGCCGCCTGACCGATGGCGGGGGGACTCACCACACCTGAAAGGAGCGCACCATGCGCAATGATCCCGAACGCGAACTCGCGCTCGAATGCCTTCGGCTGGCCGTTGGCCACGTCGCACCTTTCAGCGGCGATGCCATACCGGTCGCTGCTGAGTATTTCGCTTTCGTCACCGGGACCGACACGGACGACGCCAAAGCCAAGCTTGAGGCCGTCCGTAAGGCGGTCAGCTGATCGGCTTGATCTGCATCGGTTTCTTGCTGCGTACGGTTTCGAGGCACTGAGAGAACAGCGCCAGTTCGCTGTCGACCGACTGCTTGCTCGCCCCTGCATGAGTGTCGCGAATGATGCGCCACAAAGCAAACGCGACGGCCTCGTTGCTGGCGAAGGTCTCCATTCAATTTCTCCTGCTGGATTCGACAACCGCAGGATGACCGAAGGAGGCGCGGCGTCAACCCGCGCCTCCGGAGGGTGCTGACCGATGGCGGCTTTCACACTTTGGCTGATCGCGCAGGTGCTGCTGGCACCGCTGATCGGCCGCCACATGGGAGGCGCGGCGCCTAGCCGCTGCATCAGATAGTCACGCCCGGAGGGGCAATCGGGGGGTCTTAGCTTGGACTGGGGATCAATCACCAACGCCTGCAACGCCATAACGGCGCTGATCGTCGGCTGTGTCGCATGGGTCGCGCTCGGGCCTGACCTGCGCGACCTCATCTGGAAGCTCTCGCGCGGGGGGATGGGGAAGTGAACCCGATCCTGCGCACGGCCTTCCGCGCCCACGCCTTCCACAACTTCACCGGCAGGGCGCCGCGCCTCGCCGCCAACGATTGCCCCGCAACGGGCAAGGGGCCGGATCGGCTTGCCTCCGCCGCGTCCGGCCCCGCTGTTTCTCGCTCCTTTCACGGATAAGACAATGCACGGTAACGCACCGAATGTATTCGCCTTTCTGGCCGCTCCGAGCCGAGACGCGTCCCTTTTCGCGGTGGCGAAGGTGGTTCTCGCTGTCCGGGGACTTGGGCTGACCTACAAGGAAATTGCCAAGGCCATCGACGTGTCCCCCGACACCATCGAGGGTGCTGCGGCTGAGAAAAGCCTGCTGTCTTTCGATGCCGTTGCGCGGCTTTGCTATCTGTTCCCCGCAGAGGCCGCCCCACTGTTCGACCTGATGCGGCCGACACGCGAACAGCCCACCATGGCGGAGCGGATCGAGCGGATCGAGCGCGAACTTTCAGCAATCCGAAAGGAAGCGGAATGAGCGCGCTTTCCAAGATCGCCGCCGATCTTCGCCGCCTCGCTGAGGACGCGAAAGACCCGAACAACCGCATCGATCCCTTCGACCTCACCACCCTTGCCCGGCAGGTCGAGGCTCAGGAGGAAATGCACGAGAGGGGGATCGCGGAATGATCGGATCCGGACCCTTCCCCAAAGCCGCCCCCGCCGTGTTCCCCCTGCCCGGCCACCGCACCATGGCGCAGGTGATGCGCGCCGAAGAAGCCGAGCGCCAGCGCACGATGAGGCTGAACCCGCCGTCATACCCCCTCACCGATTACGGCTCACCCTTTGCTGTGCGGAGGAGTGCATGATGCCCCGGTTCCTCACCCGCTGGCTGGACCAGCGCGCCCTTACCGCATGGGAGCGCGATCTAGAGCAGCGCCTTGCCGTGCGCCGGGCCAAGCGCCCTGCCCGTTCCGACGCTGCAAAGCGCGGCTGGCAATCGCGGAGGGCGCGGGCATGAAGCACGACCGGATCGTGAGCGATCACTCCAAATACTCCCGTCGCAACCTCATCCACGCGGTCTACGGCGAGGAATACGAGCTGCGCCACGAGCATCTTGAGGCAGGCAGCAAGGCCCTGCTCAAGGCCCTGTGGAAGCAGCATCCCGGCGCGTTGGCCTTTGCCATGCTCAATGGCCGGGAGGTGGTGCGGCCATGATCGAACTACCCTTCCCCCCGTCAAGCCTCTCAGGGCACAACAATGGCGCATGGTACGGCAAGAGCCGGATCGTCGCTACGCATCGCTCCTGGGCCTTTCATGCGACCCGCGCGGCCAAGGTAAAGGTCGAGCCGGAAGGCGACATTCGCATTCACTTCCGCTTTGTCCCGCCTGATCGGCGCGGAGACCGGACCAACTACGCCAATCGGCTCAAACCCTACATCGACGGCATTGCCGAGGCCATGGGGATCAACGACCGCCGGTTCCTGCCTTCATATGAATTTGCCGAGCCGGAGAAGCCGGGGCGGGTGGAGGTGACCTTTGGGTGACTATCCACAGGGCGCGTCCCCGCAATCCACATCCCCCACCCCTACCAACAATGCAGTTCTGCCTGTAAAAGAGGCGGGCCGGGACAGTGCTACCAACACAAGTTCCCAGCCCTCACCGTCAACGCTTTCACGGAGCGCCTTGGCTATGACCCCGAATACCCGCCGCAGTCGCGGTGCGCAATCCGATTCCGCCGCTGCTTTCAACGCCTATTCCCGGGTTGTGCAGGAACACCAGCAAGTCCCCGCCCTGTGGGATGAACCGGAGCGCGCCCAAGCCCGCACCGATGCCTACATGCGGTTCCTCGAACTGTTCGAGGCCGGGCAATGAGCGATCCCCTCATCAACTATGAGGCCGAGGCCGAGCTGCTTGGCTCCATGATGCTGGCCAACGCGGCGATCGATCGCGTGGCAGACCTCATCACGGAAGCGGACTTTGCCGAGCCGGTGCATGGCCGGATCTACTCCGCCCTGCTGCGTGAGGCGATGGGCGGAAAGACCGCCAACGCCATGACCATCCGGGGCTATTTCGAGGGCGACGAAAGCCTGAACCCGCTTGGAGGGGTGGTCTACCTCGCCCGCCTCCAGGGATCGGCCACGGGGCTGGCCCCCTACGAGGTGGCCGGACAGGTTGCAGACCTCGCCAAGCGCCGCCGGATGCGCGCCGGCCTTTCGGTTGCCGCCCAAGCCTGCGCCGATCTGGAAAGCACTCTGTCCGAGATCGTCACACACGCTGATGCGGCCATGAACGTGACCGGAGGCAATGGCATATCGGTCCTGACCGCAGGCGAATGTATCGACGCCCTGCTCCGCAGCTTCGACGCTGGCGAGAAGGGTGTGCAGTGCCAGGTGATAGAGCCTCTAGACAGCCTTCTAGGCCCGATGAAGCCCAAGCAGCTTATCATCGGCGCGGGCCGACCCGGCATGGGCAAGACCGCAGTGGCGTTGTCCTACGCGCTCGGAGCAGCCGAGGCGGGGCATGGGGTGCTGTTCGTCAGCTTGGAAATGTCCGGCCCTGAATTGGGCGCGCGGATGCTGTCAGACCTATGCTTCGGCAACAACGAGCCGGTGCCCTACAACTTCATCCGCGACGGGGATTTGTATGGCAGGCAGGCCGATGCGGTAATTCGCGCAAAGGCCAAGGCCCACCATTTGCCCCTTCAGATTGTGGACACCGGAAGCCTGACGATGGGCCGCCTATCCATGCTGGTCCGCCAGTATCAGCGCCGGTTTGCTGCCGATGGGTTTTCGCTCGATCTGGTGGTGGTCGATTACCTCCAGTTGCTCCACCCTGACAGCAAAAGCCGCTCAGCCTATGAGGCCGTGTCGGAAGTGTCGCGGGGCCTCAAGGCGCTTGCGAAGGACAACAGCGTTGCTGTGTTCGCGCTGGCGCAGTTGTCGCGCTCGGTCGAGAGCCGTGACGACAAGTCGCCGCAGCTTTCCGACCTCAGGGACAGCGGGCAAATCGAGCAGGATGCCGACGCCGTGTTGTTCTTCCTCCGCCAGGAATACTACCTGAGCAAGGAAGCCGACGAAAACCGCGATGCCGACTGGCAGGCGCTGATGGAGGATGAGCAGGGCAAGATCGACTTCATCCTTGCCAAGCGCCGCAACGGAGTGACCGGGCGCGCCAAGGGCCAATTCCTCGGCCAGTATCAGGCGGTGCGGGGATGAAGGGCCTTTCTGTCGAACAGATGGCCATGCTGGTTGCCAAAGGCTTCACGGCCGAGGAAATGCTCGCATTTGCGCAGATGAGCGGCGGCCGATCCAAGGGGGCCGAACGCACCGCCCGTTGGCGCGCCCGCAAGAATGGGAACGTCACAGAAAGCGTCACGCGTGACGTCACTGGTGACGCGTCACCGCCCCCCAATGATATATATTCTAACCCCCCTGTCTCATCTAACGATGAGACTATACCGCCTGCGCGGCGCGCAAAGTCCGTCGGCCCTGCCAAGCCTGATGGGGTGAAGGACCAGACCTGGGCTGATTTCGTCGCCCTGCGGAAGCGGAAGCGCGCCGATCTGACCGAAACCGCGCTGGGGGCAATCAGCCGGGAAGCCGAGCGCGCCGGTTGGTCGCTGGAGGCGGCGCTTGCCGAATGCGTGGCCCGTGGCTGGCAGGCGTTCAAGGCCGATTGGGTCAGGGATGCGCCGAAGCCGACCGCGAACGGCAGCGGCCCGAAAAGCCCGATGGTTGCGGCGATGATGGCTCGCAAAGTCCGTGAGGCAAGCGGTTGAGCCTCCCCACCCAGCCCATCCCCGCGCCGGGTTTCCAGACGATCTCCGGCAAGCGCAACCCACCAGACGACGGAACAAAATACCATGTCCAGTACCGCAACGGCTACGTCTGCAAGTGGACCTACGGGGCCAGCCAACTGCGCTGGAAGCATGACGGCAGCGATTGGGACGTGGTGGCTATCAAGCGCGCCTGATGGCCAGTGGATCGAATTTCTCAGGATAGGGGGATAGCATGGGACGGAAGGGACGGCCGCAGAAGCCGGGCAAGCGCAAGAGCGGTCGCCCGGTAGTTGATCGCAGCTTCGACCGGGGTAGCGAATGGGTCCAGCGCCAGCGCGAACGCTTTGGCGAACACTACGGCTCTGCCATCGGCCGGGCCTATGCCGCCGGCCTGCTTGGGGATGGATCTCAGGCCAAGGATCGCTTCGATGCGGCCAAGCGGTTCTCTCGCGCCTACATGCGGATTATCTCGCAGGATCGCTATCGCTGCGCACTGGACCGCACACCCAGGGGCAACCTTGCCATCGACCTTTCGCCCGAGGCCAACGCATTCGAGATGGAAGAGCAGGAATGGCTGTTCGAGGCGTTGGACACGCTAGACCGGACCGGAACGCGCCCGTTCTTCGACCAGCTCATCTCGACGCTGCACGCGGACAAGGGGCCGTACTGGTTGAACAACCTTCTTAATGGCGGGAAACACCCAGCAGACATCGCCGTTCTAGCGGCGGCCCTGAAAGCGATTGACGCGATCACGCCGAAGCGTGCGGTTGGCGTGATCCGTGTGGTGCGGACTTGACGAATCCGCCGAATTATGGTTTGGTGCGGTAAATGATCCTCAAACGTGCGCCCGGCAGAGATGCTTGGGCGCTTTTTCGTCTACGCCTAGCGCCGCAGATGATTTGCAACCCTCGCTGCGGATGATGCGTCTTGGTTGGACGCGAAGTGCCAGCCACGGCCCGGTCAGCTTAACAAGCGCGGGAACACCCGTTTCAGACAGGCCGGACCCTCTCCCCGGCCTAGCCCGCCCCACCACTGACAACAGCAGACGCGCAGACCTATGGGCGCGGCACAGTGCGATGCGCGGCGGGCGAAATTCCAAGTGCACCTGATCCTCAGCCAACGCTGTGAAGCGTAGGAGCCTTTGCCATGTCCCTGACTGAAGCGCAGTACCGCGCAACGCCTCCGACCCTGACCGATGGCCAGCTTTCCCTTCTGCGCGTCGATTCCGCTGGCGCACTGGTTACGACTGGTGGCGGTGGTGGCATGGTTGCCATCGATCAAACCACGCCCGGCACGACCAACGGCGTCGTCGCTACCGGCAATGTGGCCTCTGGCGCGGCCGACAGCGGAAATCCGGTCAAGGCCGGCGGCGTGTTCAACACGACCCCTGCAACCCTCACCACCGGCCAGCGTGGCGACCTTCAGCTTTCCTCAAAGGGTCTGTTGCGTGTTGTCCTCGGGGACGGATCGGGCGGCACGACCAACCTCAGCACCATCATCAACAGCGCGCAGGACAGCCTGTTGAACGGCCAGAATGGCGTTGTGACCTTCGGCCTCAACAGCTTCTACAACGGTTCGACCTGGGATCGCCAGCGCGGCGATGCCAACGGCGCGGTTATTCAGGCTGGACTGTCCTCGACCTTCTGGAACTACGCGGCTGCCACTGGCGGGATCGTCAACACCACGACGGCAGTGACGATCAAGGCCGCTGCCGGCGCTTCGGTGCGCAATTATCTCAAGACGCTGACCATCGCCCACGACACGCTCGGCGGCGCTACGGAACTTGCCATCCGCGATGGTGCGGCCGGCACTGTCCTGTGGCGCGGCAAGCTCCAGACTGCGGCGATCGATAGCTGTCAGGCTGCCTCCATCGAGTTCGACCCGCCCCTCAAGGGCACTGCCAACACCTTGATGGAAGTCGTTACCCTCACCGCTGTGACCGGCGGCGTGTTCGTCTGCGCCACTGGCTTCACTGGCATCTGATAATCCCAGCCACTACCGGCCCACCGCTTGCGGAGCCGGGAAAGCGAGGAACACATGGCCGATAAACAATCGGCGGGAATCGGCAAGGGCACTCCCGGCCCCGGACGCAAGAAGGGCGTCCCGAACAAGAATACCGCCGCCCTGAAGGATATGATCCTGAAGGCCCTCGGGGATGCTGGCGGGGTTGAATATCTTGTGCAGCAGTCCCGCGAAAACCCTGCTTCATTCATGACCTTGGTGGGCAAGGTTCTCCCGCTCGACGTGAACGCCAACCATGACGGCAAGGTCGTCGCGGAAGTGGTGTTCAAGGGCCTCAATGGATAGCGTCATACTGACCTCACCCTATGAGGTGCGGGAACAGTTCAAGCCGCTTCACACCCGCAAGACCCGCTGGTCGATTGGTGTTTGCCATCGGCGCGCGGGAAAGACGGTAAGCCACATTAACGAGCTGGTGATGGGCGCGGTGCGCTGCACGGACCCGAACCCGCGCTTTGCCTACGTTGCCCCGCAGCTCAACCAGGCCAAGGACATCGCCTGGACCTATCTGAAGGAATACACGGCCTTCCTCTCGCCCAAGGTGAACGAAAGCGAACTGTGGGTCGAACTGCCGGGCGGCAAGCGCATTCGGATCTACGGCGCAGACAACCCCGATCGCCTGCGCGGCATCTACCTCGACGGGGTAGTGCTGGACGAGTTCGGGGACATGGACCCGACCATCTGGACGCAGGTCATTCGCCCGGCGCTGTCCGACCGCAAGGGATGGGCCTGCTTCATCGGGACGCCAAAGGGCAAGAACACGTTTCACAAGCTCTGGCTGGCGGCGGACGGCGATCCGGAGTGGACGCGCCTGATGCTCAAGGCTTCGGAGACGGGCCTGATCGAACCGCAGGAACTGGACGACGCGCGCAAGATGATGAGCGCGGACGAATACGCGCAGGAATACGAGTGCAGTTTCGAGGCGGCGGTTAAGGGAGCTTATTACGCCCATGAAATGAACGCGGCCGAGGCGGATGAGCGGATTACCTCTGTTCCCTATGACCCGCGCCTTCCGGTGCATACTTCATGGGATTTGGGCGTAGCGGACTCCACCGTCGTCTGGTTCTGGCAGTGCGTCGGACGCGAAACCCGCGCAATCGACGTTCTGAAGGGCGAAGGGGTCGGTCTCGACTGGTATGCCAAGCGGCTCCAGGAACGCGATTACCTGTGGGGCAACCATTATCTGCCGCATGACGTGGAAGTGCGGGAACTAGGCACCGGCAAGAGCCGCAAGGAAGTGCTGGAAGGTCTCGGGATCAAGGTCACGGTCTGCCCGAACATCCCCGTTGCCGACGGCATTCAGGCGGTGCGGATGCTGCTGCCAACGTGCTGGTTCGATGCGGTCAAGTGCCGGGACGGGATCGAGGCGCTGCGCATGTATCGCCGCGAGTTCGATGAGAAGCGGCAGGAGTTCAGGGTGGCACCGTTGCACGACTGGACCAGCCACTACGCAGACGCCGCGCGGTATTTCGCCGTGGCGCATCGTGAGAAAGCATCGGTCGGCAAGCTCGACCTTTCCAGGCTGACAAGGGGCATGGTATGAATGAAATGCCCGAAGCCGATCAGTCGTTCGATCCGGACAAGCTGGCGGCGATCCTGTCGCGCGAGTATGACGCGGCACGGAATTACACCGACCAGCTCGCCACCATGCAGACGGTCGCGTTCAAGTATTACGAAGCGGACATTTCGACATTCCCGGCGCGTGAGGGCGGTTCGCAGATCATCCTGCCCGACGTGCAGGAATCGATCGATTACATGACGCAATCTGTCCTGCGCACGTTCCTTTCAGGGGAGCGCGTGGTGGAGTTCGAGGCGACCGAGGAAGAGCACGAACAGGCCGCAGATGATGCCACGGCGGCGATCAACTACAACTTCATGCGCCAGCAGGACGGCGCCCGGCTGCTTCACGACGGCCTGGTCGATGGCCTGCTGAAAAAGATTGGCGTGTTCAAGACCGTCCGCGAGACAGAGGAAAAGGTTTCGTGCGAGACGGTGCAGGCGACCATGGAAGAGCTGGCTGTCGCTGCCCAAGAGCAGGGGCTGGACATCGAGGATGTGCAGGACAACGGCGACGGCACGGTTACTGCGAAGATCAAGCGGGAAAAGATCATCACCCGCTTTGTCGATTATGCCGTGCCGGTGCAGCGGTTCAAGTTCTCGCCCAACGCCCGCCATGAGGACGTGGCCGATTACCTGTGCCACGATGAGCCTAAGACCCGTTCCGAACTGGTCGAGATGGGGTTCGACCGGGATCAGGTCTATGCGCTCCCCGCATGGACCGATGTGACGGACTGGCGCTACAACGAGAGTTCGCAACTCGACAACGCGCTCCGTGACAGCTCGCAGCCGGAACTGGAGATGGTCCTGCTGTGCGAGGAATATGCGCGGATCGATATCGACAACGACGGCATTGCCGAGCGGGTCAAGGTCTATCGCGTCGGAACGGAGATCCTGCGCGAGGACGGCGAACTGTCTATCGAGACGGTGGACGATCAGCCGTTCAGCGTGTTCAGCCCGTTCCCTCGCCCGCACCGCATGGTTGGCTATTCGCTGGCCGACAAGGTCATGGACGTGCAGCTTGCCCGTTCGTTCGTCGCCCGGCAGTTGTTCGACGGCATGGCTCTGGCCAACATGCCTCGGCCTATCGTGGACACTGATCTTGCCGATGCCGACACGTACAACGACATCCTGACGCCGATCCCCGGCAGCCCGATCCGGGCCAAGGGTGGCGCTGCGGCGGTGCAGCCGTACCAGACCGGCTTTGATGTGGGCAAGTCGCTTCAGAGCCGGGAGTGGCTTACCGGGGAGCGCGAAAGCCGCACGGGGATCACCCGGCTTAACCAGGGTCTTGATGCCGACGCGCTGAACAAGACGGCGACGGGCACGGCGCTGATGCAGGCGCAGGGCCAGCAGGGCGAGGAAATGATTGCCCGGCAGTTGGCCGAGACGGTGAGTCGCCTGTTCGTCAAGAAATACCGCCTGATGCGGGCCGAGGGCGAGGCATTCAACGTCAAGGTCGATGGGCAGTATCGCCAGATCGATCCGAAGACGTGGCCCGAGGACATCAACATTGTCGTGCGCGTCGGCCTTGGCAGCAATTCCAAGGATAAGCGCATTCAATACCGCATGGCCCTTGCCAGCGCCCTTGAGGCCAGCGTGGCGCAGGGGATGAGCGGGCCTGAGCACGTATTCAAGTGGTTCGACGGCATGGCGCGCGATTGCGGGCTTGGGCAGGGAGATGACTTCTGCACCGATCCGAACGCGCCGCCGGAGATTGGTCCTGATGGACAGCCTGTCCAGAAGCCTGAAAAGCCCGATCCGGCCATGGTGAAGGTTCAGGCTGATATGCAGACCCAGCAGGCGCAGCTTGAACTGGACCGCCAGCGCGCCGGGGCGCAGTTGCAGCTCGACCAGCAGAAGGCGGCGGCCACGCTCGACGCGATGCGCGAGAAGCACGCACTGGAAATGGACCAGAAGCGCCAGCAGGCCGAACTGGATGCCCAATTGGCGCGGGAAAAGGCCGATCAGGAAGCGCAGATCGCCATCTACACGGTGAACAAGCAGGCTGAGGTTGCTGCCTATCAGGCGCACATGAAGGCCGAGACGGACCTTGGCGTAAGCAAGTTCCGCGAAGGAGGAGCACTCGATGCTTGAGCAAACCGCCCTGTCCATTCGCCCAGTGGCCCTGCCCGCCATCATCAACGAGGCATGGGTAGAGGGGGGGCTGAATACCGTCATCAAGGCGAAGCAGCGCAAGGACTACGCGAGCGCGGACTACATCAAGCGGACACTCTCCGAGTTCATCTCCGTTTCAGAGCATACTGACGGGCTGATCCGGTGGTCGTGGAAGCCCCTGACGCCGGAATCGAGATACTGGGATGCGTAACCTCCTCGTCCGCTTCGCCCTGTGGCTGTGCCGCGTACTGGACGTGAACCCGGTTGAACAGGCTCGCCTCAAGGCCAGCCCCGACGCGGTTAAACGCGCCATGCGGTGGGATGCGTTCTATCGCGAGGAAGGCGGACTTTCCGACATGATCGCGGCACTGCGGATCGAGGCATTCGAGGCCGCCGCCGAACTGGACCCGTCCGATACGGACAAGATCTATTACTGGGCCACTGCCGACCGCAACCTGCGCCGGCTGGAAGGCAAGGTGCGCGCCATCGTCGCCACCGGACGCCTTGCGAAGGACAAGGCCGACGAAGCCGAGCGCATGGCGGCTATGAGGCTCATCAAGTCGATTTAAGACCGCCCCGTCGGGGCACAACACCAGGAGCATGAAATGGCCCATCCGCAATCTGCGGAAGCCGTTGACGCGCCTGCACCCCAGAGTGCGAGCGAAAAGGCGGCTGACTTCGAGAATTACCTGTTCGGCGACGACGAACAGGACGAGACCGAACCGACCGAAGGCGAAGGCGAACCCGATGAGGGCGACCTTGAGCTTGAGGAAGGCGAGGAACAGGACGACGCGGAAGACGAACCGGAAACGGCCATCGACGCTCCCGTCAGCCTGAATGCGGAGGAAAAGAAGGTCTTTGCGCAGCTTCCCCCGGAAGCCCAGCAGGCATGGGCCGCGAGCGAATCCCGCCGCAACCAGCAGGTGCAAGAGGCCACCACCAAGGCCGCCGAACGCGAACGCGCTGCACAGACCGCAGCCGCGCAAGCCGAAGCGCAGGCCGACCAGAGGCGCGCAGCCCAGCTCAAGGCGTTCATGGAGCCGTTTCGACCCCAGATGCCATCACCGCAGCTCGCGCAGACGGACCCCGCCTCATACATCGCCGCCAAGGCCCAGTACGACTTCGAGGCTGCCCAGTTCGCCACCATCGAACAGCAGATCGAAGCGCTCGGCGTGGAGGCCCAGAACCGGATGCAGGGAATCGACGTGCAGTCGCGCGTTGCCGACCTGATGACGGTGCCCAAGCTGGCCGATGCAGCGACCCGCGACGAATACGTCAAGGCTTCGCTGGAACTGGTCAATGAGCTTGGTCTGGACCCCGCCCAGTTCGAACAGGTTGCCGGCTCCGAGGACTTCCGCGCGCTCGACAAGATCGGCGAATGGAAGGCCAAGGCCGAACGGTTCGACAAGGCCATAGCGAAGCAGATGCAGAAGGTTCGTGCCGGCAAAGGCAAGACCCTTCGTCCGAGCGCCGCACCCCAGGGCAATTCCAGGGCGGCGAACAGCGACCAGGCATGGCAGCGCGTCAAGGCCGCGCCGACCAAGACGGCGCAGGCTGATGCCTTTGCCGAGTTCCTGACCGCTTCGGGCCACCTCTAAGCCGGTTTTCTCCATCCACGTCGCGAGACGTTGACCCTCCCACTTCGCGGGCTGCGGCCTGCACCAGAAGGACATTTCCACCATGGCTGTTCCCAGCAACACCATCCAGAACGTCGCCCGGGTGGGCGTTCGTGAGGATCTTGACGACAAGATTGCCGAGCTGTTCCCCGACGACACCCCGTTCATCAACGGGATCGGGCGCAGCAAGGCATCGAACACCTACACCGAATGGCAGACCGACGCGCTCGCGGCGGCCAATGCCAACAACTACGCGATCCAGGGCGATGACCTGAGCAACGCGAGCCGCGCCAACACCACCCGCGTCGGTACGCATACCCAGATCTTCACCAAGGTCGTGGGCGCTTCGACCACCGTCGAGTGGACCAGCAAGGCTGGCCGCAAGTCGGAAATGGCGCGCGAACTGATGAAGTCGGGCCGTGAACTGCGCACTGACATGGAAAAGCGTTGCGCAGGCAACTATGCCTCGGTGGCCGCTGCTGCCGGCACCGCTGGTCAGACGGCGGGCGCTCTGGCGTGGCTGACGACCAACACCTCGCTCTCGGGCGCGGGTTCGCCGGCCAACGGCGGGTTTTCGGCGGGCATCGTTGCGGCGGCCACCAACGGCACGCAGCGGACCTATACGGAAGCCCTGCTCAAGACGGTGCTTCAGTCGGTGTGGGTTGCCGGTGGCAATCCCAAGTTTGTCATCACCAACGGCACGCAGAAGCAGAACCAGGCCGCGTTCTCCGGTCTGGCCACCCAGCGCCGCGAAACCGGCAACAAGCGCGCAACGATCGTTGCCGGCGCCGACATCTACGTGTCGGACTTCGGTGAGATCCAGTTCGTGCCGGATCGCTTCGCCTCGGCTCGTGATGCGCTGATCGTGGACCCGGAATACTGGGATGTTGCGGTCGGTGAGGCCCTGACGACCTTCGACCTTGCCCAGACCGGCCTTGCGACCCGCAAGGCGCTGCGCACCGAAATTGCCCTGCGCTGCCTCAACGAGGCTGCCTCGGGCGTGGTCCGTGACCTGACGTAACAACTGATCGGGGCCGGCTTTCGGGTCGGCCCCTTTTACATGAGGTTTCCATGACCGACTGGGAACTGATCGATGACGGTTCGTGGAATGGCGTCCGCCGATGGATGCGTGCCACGGACGAAGATGAAGGCACGGTCCAGATCCGCTCCGAAGGGATCGGAGAGACGGCCATCATCGAAGAAAACAAGCGTGCCGAAGCGCCGGACAAGCGTTCGGACATGTGGCACGTCGCGCACATTCCGGCCTCTATCGGCCTCAAGTGGCTGGTCGAGGATGGCTTGGACATCTGGTCCACCGATGACGACATGCGCAAGCGCGTCCTGAAGCGGGCAATGGACTCCGACTATCGCCATCTGGTGCCCGGCCTCGCCCGGATCATTCTCTAGGAGCGTGCGGCCATGACGACGGTTTTCGACGTTCGCGCCAGCTATGCGCTCGATGAATACGCCGACCTCGTTGCGGCGATCAACGACTGGCTGGACCGGGACGACATCGAGGGCGCCGCGCAACAGATGATCGCGCTGGCCGAAGCCCGGATGCGGCGTGAACTGGCGCCATTTTTCAGCGAGACTACGGACGCGGTTACGACCTCTGGCGGAATTGGACCGCTGCCGTCCGACTGCGGAACGCTGATCCGCGTTGTCTACGGTACGCGCGCCCTGCCACAGATGTCGGCCGCAGCGGCGCTCAACATGCCGACCGACTATTCCGAGCCGTATGGCTATACCATCGAAGGCGGTTCGATCCGCCTGTGGCCGGCGCTCGATACGAGCATCACCGTGCTTTATCAGCAGCAACTTGTCAGTCTGTCCGAAGAAACCCCGACGAACGCCCTGCTGACCGCCCATCCTGATCTCTATTTCTACGGCTCGCTGATGTTCGCCCACGGCTATGAGGCGAACGACGAGCGCGCCGGTCTGTTCAAGGGCCTGTGGGACGAAGCCCTTGCCAGCGCCAAGGCGTACCTGATGCGCCAGAGGTTCGCCGGGCCGCTTGTCCCGCGCGTGGTATTCGTGCCGTGAAGCAGGTTGTCCCGCTTCCCGAATACACCCCGGATCAATCGGTCAATACGGGCGGCCTGCTGACCGCGACGAACGTTTACCCGAGGACGGACGGCTACGGCCCCCTGCGCGCCCTTGCAGCGGCCTCTGAGGCGCTTCCCGGCGACTTCCGGGGCGGTGTGTCGATGACGGCCACCAGCGGCGGCTCTTATCTGCTGGTAGGCACTGACAGCGGCCTTGTTCGCTACAACAGCGGCGCATGGGACGTACTGGAAAGCGGCCTGTCCATCACCGGGCACTGGCGGTTCGCGCAATTCGGAGATTATGCGCTCGGGGTGAACGGCACGGCGACCAAGGTTGTCGATCTCAATGCCGGGACCAGCGGAAACCTGACCGGCGCACCTGCCGGGGCCTGCATTGCCATTGTCGGGGATTACGTCGTCATCGGGCAGGACGTGGGCGACATTCTCGGGATCTACACCTCAGGCTTTAACGACCATACCGACTGGAACCCTGCCGGGACCGGAGGGGCGACGATCCAGCCCATGCTGGCAGGCGGCGAAGTCATGGGGCTGGCAGGGGGTGAGTACGGGGTTATTCTCCAGCGCCAGCGGATCATGCGCATGACGCGCACCGGGGATGCAACTGCACCGTTCCAGTACGACGAAATCACCCCCAACGTGGGTTGCGCGTCCAAGGCGTCCATCGTGCAGGTCGGGCGGACGGTGTTCTTCCTGTCGGATCGTGGCTTCATGGCGCTGGACGACGGCCAGAGCCTCGTCCCCATCGGTTCCGAGAAGGTTGACCGCACGTTCCAGGCCATGACGGCGCGGGACGACTACGAACGCATTTTCGCCTCGGTCGATCCTCAGAACAAACTGGTTTTCTGGTGTGTGCCGGGCAATCCGGGGGCGCTTTGGGTCTACAATTTCGAACTGCGCCGCTGGTCCTATGGGCAGTTCTCGATTCAGGGCATTTTCTCCGGGTTTACCTCGTCCATCGGGCTTGAGACGGTCTCGGCCTCCTATCCCGATCTCGATGCCATGCCCTATTCGCTGGACGATCCGCGCTTTTCGGGTGGGTCTCCGCAGCTTTACGGGGTCAGTGACGGGGCCTTGGGCACGTTCACCGGGGACACCCTCAACGCGGAGTTTGAGCTGTCGTTCGTGCAATTCGTTCCGGGGCGGGTGACGCGCCTCAGGGCCATTCGTCCGGTCGGAGATGCAGTCGAGGGGCAGTCGGTCTCGGTCGATACGCGGGCACGGCTTGGGGATGCCGGGATTGTGAAGGCCGCCGGAGCGCTGCGGACCAGTGGCATTCTGCCGATCCGCTGCTCCGGGCGCTACATGAAGCCGCGTTGGGCGATCTCCGGCGGGTCCGAATGGTCCTACGCGCAAGGGATGGAGTTCGAGTTCGAGGCCGGCGGTGCCCGGTAGGGTCGTGCCGGAGACGGCGAACCGCCCCGACTGGCCGCGATTGGTCGCACAGGCTAACAAGGACCACGAAGCCCGCATAAAGGCGCTGGAAACCGCGCTGGACGCGCTGAAGCTGGCCAACCTGACCGACTATGCCGATGACGCGGCGGCTGCGGCAGGGGGCGTTGCGGTGGGCGAATACTACCGCACGGGTTCTGCGATCATGGTCCGCGTGTCGTGAAGGTGGATCACTGGTCCGCATATCAGCGGCACCATCTGGAAGTGCAAAGCCTGCTGGATGAACGGTTCTACCCGATTGCATGGGTGGATCAGCGGGTCTGGATGGGCGCGATCCGGCTGCTGGCCGACGATCATGCGATCATCGGGTTCGAGATCAAGCAATACCCCGGCGGGGCAAGGGAACTGCACGGAATGTTCGCCTGCGGGGCGATGGGTAGCATCCTGGCGCTGATTGACGAGGCGGTCGAGTTCGCCCGCGAGATGGGCTGCCACGTCGCCTGCATCGAAAGCCGCCCCGGATGGGCCAAGGTTTTGAAGTCGCGCGGATTTGAGCCGCACCAACTGCGCATAGTGAAGGAACTGGGCTGATGGGTCTCTCTGGCAGCAGCAGCACGACAACCAACAAGCCGATTTACGGCCAGCAACTGACCGACGCTGCCGGTCGCGTTACGTCCGCATATGACACGAATCTGCCGAATATCCAGCAGGGTTCGCGGCAGCTTTTCGACCTGATGCCGGGCATCTTGCAGAAGTACAAGAACGGCAGCCCGGCGATCAACGCGGGCAATCGCTACATCGCCGATATGCTCAGCAGTGACCCGGCCAACAACCCGGCGCTGGCGGGGATGATCTCGCAGACCAACAACGACGTGGCGAACACGACGAACGCCAAACTCGGCACGCGCGGGCTGACGGGCGGAACGGTGATGCAGGACATGCTCTCGCGCAACCTCGCCCAGAACGAGACGGCGCTGCGCTATCAGGATTACACCAACCAGCAGCAGCTTCGCGCGCAGGCAGCCGGGATGGCCCCAGCGATGTCGGCGGCCGATACGATCCAGATTGCCCCGCTGCTCCAGACCTATCAGGCGGCGTCTGGCGTACCGATCGATGCGGCCACCCAGCAGGCGGCGGCGATCAACGGGCTGCTTGGGCAGTATCAGACGACAACCCAGAAAACGAGCAATCCTGGGGGATTCTTCGGGTCTCTGCTCGGCGGTCTCGGCGGGCTTATTGGCGGGGGGAAATAAGCCATGGCACTCTTTGGCACCAAGCGGACCGATCCGATGGCCGGCCTGCCCGGCGCGATCATCGGCTATGGTGGCGGCACGTTCAATCCCGATGGAAGTCAGGCAACCCCGGCGCGCCAGACGTTCGACCAGGCATTCGGCACGGGATCTGAATCGCAGGCTGATATCGGCGCGCCGAAGAAGTCCGGCGGCCTGTTTGGACAGAACAGCGCCCTGTGGAAGGTTCTGGGCACGGTTGGGGACTCGTTGAGCGCGGTGAACGGCATTGCGCCCACCTATGCCCCGATGATGGCCCAACAGCGCCAGCACCAGCAGACCATGGCCGAGAAGGCTGCGGAGCGGGAGGCGACATATCAGCGCGAAATGGACCTTGCCCGCTTCAAGGCAACCCTGCCGGCTAACAACGATACGGCAAATGACTATGCCTTCATCGCACAGCATCTCGGCAAGGACGCGGCTGACAAGTATCTAGGCAACATCGGCGATCCGATCGTGACGGTCCAGCTTCCCGGCAACCGGGTCTACAGCGGCCCGCGCTCTGGCATGGCTGCGGCGCTCGGTGGTGGGCAGTCAACCCCGATCACGGCTGACGACTGGAACAAGGGCACTCCGGTGGGAGGTGGTGCCAGCAATGGCACCAGTGGCTTTCGCCCCTGATTACAGGGCATTCAAATCCGCCATCATCGGGCAGGAAAGCGGGGGGCGTTACGGCGTTCCCAATGCGCAAGGCTCCGGTGCGATGGGCGTCGGACAGATCATGCCGGCGACAGGTCAGGTTCTTGCCCAGCGTCAGGGTCTGCCGTGGCGGCCCGATCTCATGCAGGGCAGCCATCCTGAGGCGCGGCAGTATCAGGACGCACTGACTGAAGCGGCCACCCGCGAGGCATGGAGCGCCGGCCAAGGCGATCCAGCCATAGCAGCGAAATACTACTTCGGCGGATCGAACCGGGCCAAGTGGGGTCCGAAAACGCAGCAATATGCCCGGAACATCCTCGGGCGGCTTGGGGGCAACTAATGGCCGAACGTCGCGTCATCAACGGCACCGTTTACGAGAAAGGCGACGACGGAGTTATCCGTCCTGTCG
>Ga0207702_10001866_pt1 | contig 20690 bp, 15 predicted proteins | sample KBSCornC62_FD_184302 | JGI IMG/M metagenome (GOLD analysis project Ga0207702, IMG submission 184302) | Corn rhizosphere microbial communities from Kellogg Biological Station, Michigan, USA - KBS Corn C6-2 (SPAdes) (version 2) | ecosystem: Host-associated > Plants > Roots > Rhizosphere > Soil ...
TGTGGAACTGGAAGAAGCGACGGCTTTCGGCAGGCTTGGCGGAAGCGATTGGACGAAATCGATAGCCCCTTCGACTGCGGCGATGCCGTCGCGCAACGCGCGCTCCGCCTCTTCCTTTCGCCGTTCCCGAAAACCCGGCGGCAGCTCTGCACCGATCCGCGCTTCGATTGCTGCAATAAAGTCCTTGCCGGCGAGGCCGGAGAAGTTGGCGAGCGCCTCCTCAGGCGCGGTGGGATGGCCGAGTTGGGTCAGAAGCTGCGCGAGGTGCCGGTTGCTCTCGAACTCGCTTTCGAGAAGCACGCCGTCGAAATCAAAAATGATCGCTTTGGGGGGAAGCATCAGTCCTCGAACAACGCAGTTCCAACGCGAATGGCCGTGGCCCCAAGCATCACGGCCGCCTCATAGTCCGCAGACATGCCCATACTGAGCCCTTCGACGTCATGACGCCGCGCCAGCTCGGCAAGGAGGGCGAAGAAGGGGGACGGCTCCACTCCCAGCGGGGGGATCGCCATCAGGCCCGCCAGCGGAAGCGGCGATGAGCGAACGGCGCTGACTAACTTGCCCACTTCGCCGATTGGGCAGCCTCCCTTCTGCGGCTCCTTACCGATGTTGACCTGGAGATAGAGCGAAGGAAACCGGCCCGCCTTCTCCGCCTCCTTCACCAAGGCCGCCAGCAGTGATTTGCGATCCAGCGAGTGGATTGTGTCGAACAGCCGGACCGCTTCGGCGGCCTTGTTCGATTGAAGCCGTCCAATGTAGTGAAGCCGGAGGCCCGCGTGGCGATCGAGTAGGTTCGGCCACTTCTCCAGCGCCTCCTGGACCCGGCTCTCGCCGAAATCGCGTTGCCCAGCTTCGATCAATTTCTCGATTTCTGCGGGGGACCGAGTCTTGCTGACGGCGACAAGCGTCACATCCGCCGGTTCGCGGCGCGCCACTCTTGCCGCTTTGGCGATGTTCTCGCGGATCGACTGTAGTCGCTGGGCGGCGGTCATGGCCGCGCTATAGGAAGGGGGATGACTCACCGCCAGAGCGAGAAGCCGAGCGAATGGCTGTTCCTAGACGCGCGGCTTGGCGACAGCTGGCGGGGCGCAGTTCGAAAACTGCCGCGCGGAAGCGGCGTGCTGGTTCTACGCCACGAGCTATCCGCACGCGACCGGCGGAAGCTGATGGCGTCAATGCAACCTGTTGCTAGAACGAGGCGGTTGAGAGTGATCGACGAAGGAGCTCGCAATGCCGCACGAGTTCACAACGCAAGGGAGCTGCGCCTCGCGTTGACGGCTCGGGTGCCGCTGATCCTGCTCTCGCCGATCTTTGCGACACGTAGTCACGCTGAATGGAAGCCACTGCCTAGGATGCGGGCAGCCGCCTTAGCGCGGTTGGCCAAACGCCGCGCATTCGCTCTCGGCGGCATGAATCGTCGGCGATTCAGGTCAATTCAGAAGCTAGGCTTTTCCGGCTGGGCCGGGATCGACGGCTGGATCAGAACTTGAAGGCAGTTCCGACGTAGACCGCCTGGCTATCGACGCGCTGGTCGTTCAGCGTCGAAATTCGCTCACGCTCCACCTTGTATCGAACCCCGCCAGTGACGGCGAGATGACCGGTGAGCGAATAGGAGCCACCCACGTCCAGAGCATAATTGTCAGGCTGGCGGAGCGGCGGCGCCGCACGCTGGTCAGACCGATCGGCGGAGACGGCGAGGCGCCCGGTGAAGCGAGGAAGCGAGTAGCTCACACCAACGACGGCGCTCTCACGCCCATCGATTGGCGAATTAGCCGGACTAATTTTCGCGACATCGCCCGAAACCGCGAACCGTCGCCAGCCCACTGCGACGCCCAGATTATAGGTAACCGGAGCCAGGGCGCTGACCGTTGAAACAGATCCTGCCTTCGACGCCTCAATAGTCTGTGGCGAGGTTGCGCGAGCGCGAATCGCGACTCGCACCTGCGATGGCCGGCCTTTGGCGGCCGCGGGAGTGAATTTGAAATCGGAAAGCGAGGGCGCGCCGTTGGCAAACGCCGCAGCGAGCCGAGGGTCGGCGGCAGCCGGGGTGAAGGCCATTCCAGGATCGAACGAGAGCGAAACGGCAGGAGGCCGCTTCTTCGCGCCCGATTCACTGGCGGCGAACGCAGGAGTCAGCAATAGAGCCGCCGCGCCAAGCGCGGCCGCTGCCTTTGCTGCCTTCGAGCGTCCAAAACTGCTCACGTCGAACTCCCTGTCGCGAGTCGATATAGGCGGAACAGGCTGAAGGTTCCATGACCGGATTCGATTCAAGTTCCGGCTGTTGCACTTCAACAACAAGTTAATCCTGCAGCAAGGCGAAGAGCCCGATTTGACGCATATCGAACCGGCGACAGCGGGACGCTTGCGGCTACATCGGCAGCATCTATAACGCGCGCCATAACAATTGAGGACTTTCGATGGGCCGTCTGAAAATCACCGCCGCCGCACTGTTGTTCGCCGCAGTCGGGCTGTCGGGTTGTGCGAGGAACAGGGAAGTTCCAACTCAGCTGGCTCCGGCTCGTCTTACGACCATCGGAGTCAATGCCTATCTGTGGCGGGCCGCGCTCGACACGGTGTCATTCGCACCGCTGCTTCAGGCGGATGCAAACACCGGGGTGATTATCACCGACTGGTACACCAATCCCAAGGCGCCCGGTGAGCGGGCGAAGCTAACCGTGACCATTCTCGATCAGGATTTACGCGCCGACGCAATTCGGGTCGCGGCGTCGCGCGAAGTGCTGCAGAACGGGACCTGGGTCGAAGCCCCGGTCTCCGCCGCGACGGTCGAGAAGCTTGAGGACATCATCCTCACGCGCGCTCGCGAAATCCGTCGCGGCACTGTTTCCACCAGCCGCCGCCGTTAGAGGTACTTGAATGACCGGCCGTTTTGATCCGGCCGTTGCGGATATTCGCTGGCAACGACGCTGGGATAATGAGCGCTGCTTCATTGCCGATGACAGCAGCGGCAAGCCAAAAACTTATGTGCTCGAGATGTTTCCCTACCCATCGGGGCGCATCCACATGGGGCACGTCCGCAACTATACGATGGGTGACGTCCTCGCGCGCTACCGCAGGATGCAGGGTTTCGAGGTTCTCCACCCGATGGGGTGGGATGCCTTCGGAATGCCGGCGGAAAATGCTGCGATGGAGCGGGGCGTGCATCCTGACGGGTGGACCCGCTCAAATATCGCGGCGATGCGGGACCAGCTGAAAAGGCTGGGCTTTGCGCTCGACTGGAGCCGGGAGATCGCGACCTGCGACCCTGAATATTACGGTCACGAACAGGCGCTATTCCTCGATCTCTACGAAGCTGGTCTCGTCTATCGCAAGGAAAGTGAGGTCAACTGGGACCCGGTCGACCGGACGGTGCTCGCCAACGAGCAGGTGATCGACGGGAAGGGCTGGCGCTCCGGCGCTCCGGTCGAGCGGCGGAAGCTCGCGCAGTGGTTCCTCAAAATCACCGATTTCGCTGAAGATCTGCTCGATGGGCTGAAGGAGCTCGACAACTGGCCCGACAAGGTCAAGCTGATGCAGGAGAATTGGATCGGCCGGTCGGACGGGCTGAGGTTCCGCTTCGAGATGTCATGCGACGAGGCGGCTTGCGATTACCCGTGGGTAAAAGCGGGGCTCACCGCCGTGCCGGAAATCGAGGTCTTCACTACGCGGCCCGACACGATCTTCGGCGCCAGTTTTGTCGCGGTCGCGCCCGATCATCCGCTCGCGCAGGCCGTGGCGGCGGAGAATCCGGACGCCGCAAGGTTCATCTCCGAGTGCAAGGCGGGCGGCACCAGCGCAGCCGAGATCGAGACACAGGAGAAGCGCGGTTTCCTGACTGGCATCGACGCCGTTCACCCGCTCGATCCGGATTGGCGGCTGCAGGTGTGGATCGCGAACTTCGTGCTGATGGAATATGGCACCGGCGCCGTGTTCGGGGTTCCGGCGCACGACCAGCGCGATTTCGAATTCGCAACGAAGTACGACCTGCCGATCCGCCGCGTCGTGGCGCGACCGGATCAGCACAAGGATACGCCGATCGGCGATGAGGCTGAGCCGGGTGAGGGCGTGATCGTCAATTCCGGCTTCCTTGACGGTCTTTCGGTCGAGGAGGCGAAAGACGCGGTCATCCGTCGTGCAGAGGAACAAGGCTGGGGGAACCGCGAGACGGCTTACCGTCTTCGCGACTGGGGCGTTTCGCGTCAGCGTTACTGGGGGACACCGATCCCGATGATCCGTTGCGATCGCTGCGGGTCCGTACCCGTGCCTCGCGATCAGCTTCCCGTACTGCTACCGGAGGATGTCAGCTTCGACATTCCCGGCAATCCGCTCGACAGAAACGATTCATGGAAACGCGCGAACTGCCCGAAATGCGGCGGCGAAGCCGAGCGTGAGACGGACACCTTCGACACCTTCGTCGATTCGAGCTGGTACTTCATCCGCTTTGCCAGCCAGCCGATCGACAAGGCCTTCGATCGGGTTGGAGCCGAAGAATGGCTCCCGGTCGACCAGTATATCGGGGGGGTCGAACACGCGATCCTGCACCTGCTCTACGCCCGCTTCTGGACGCGCGCGCTTAACCGGATCGGGCGGATCGGAATTACCGAACCGTTCAAGGGGCTGTTTACCCAAGGCATGGTGACCCACGAGACCTACCGGGGGAGCGACAGCCGCTGGCTGTCACCCGAAGAGGTTCGGAAGGACGAGAAAGATCAGCTGATCGATGCCGCGGGCGCTCCGGTGGAACGCGGCCGTGTCGAAAAGATGTCCAAATCCAAAAAGAACACCGTCGATCCCGAACCGATCATCGCGGAATATGGCGCGGATGCCGTGCGGTGGTTCATGCTGTCCGACAGCCCGCCCGACCGGGACCTCGAATGGTCGGTTGCGGGAATCGAGGGTGCCGCCCGGTTCGTCCAACGGGTCTGGCGTCTCGCCTCTGCGCCCGTCGTCGGCGAGGGCGCAGATGAAGCCCTTCGACGCAAGCTGCACAAGGCGATCGCAGCGGTCGGCGAGGCCATCGAAGGCCTTCAGTTCAACAAGGCTGTGGCGCAACTCTACGAGCTCGCCAGCGCCATCGAGAAATCGCCGCCGTCCCGCGATCGGGCCGAAGCGACTGTCTCGCTGGTGCGCCTGATCGCACCGATGGCCCCGCACCTTGCAGAGGAGGCGTGGGAGGCGCTTGGGCAGGAGGGGCTGGTCGCCAATGCTGCTTGGCCCAAACACGACCCGGCGATGCTGATCGAAAATCAGGTCACGCTCGCAGTGCAGGTCAACGGGAAGTTGCGCGATACGATCACCGTGTCGCGGGGGATCGACCGTGTCGAAGCAGAGGCGCTCGCGCTTTCCTCTGAAAAGGTACAACGGCAGCTGGCAGGGGCCGCCCCACGCAAAGTGATTGTTGTCCCCGACCGGTTGGTCAATATCGTCGCATGAAGAGCGCTCTGACGCTGATTCTTGCCATCCTGCTTTCGGGCTGCGGGCTGCACCCGCTGTATACAAGCGGCGATAGTGGGTCCGTCGCCGGGCTGCTTCGGCAGGTCCAGCTTGCGCCGATTCCCGGCCGGGCAGGCTGGCTCATGTACAACAAGCTCAAACAGCGGCTCGGCGAGATGGGCGATTCGGCGCCAGCCTATCGCCTTGACGTCAAGCTCGATGAGAACATCATCGGCCTCGGAATCCGTGGTGACCGGGCCACGACCCGCGAGCGCGAGACGCTTCGCGCGCGCTATCAGTTGGTGAACCTTGCGACGGGCCAAGTGGTGGTCGACGCCACCGCCGGGTCGGATGAAGGCATCGATGTGGTGAGCTCAGAATATGCCACCGTTGCGGCTGAGCAGACCGCGCAGGAACGGCTTGCGGACCTCGTCGCTGACGACATCGTCTCGCGGCTTGGGGTCTATGCGACTCACGCGGCTGGCCAGAAGTGAGATCGAATCCGCGCTCGCTCGCCCGAACTCTCGACAGCCCTGATGCGGATATCCGCTTCTATCTTTTCCACGGCTACGATTCGGCGCAATCACGAGCGCAAGCGGAGCGGCTGCTGAGGGGATTGCGAGCCGAGAAAGCTGAGATCGTAGCGGCCTCATTGAAGAGCGACCCTGCAGCGCTCGCGGACGAGGCAGGAGCGATTGGTCTTTTCGGCGGCAAGCGCGCGCTTTGGATCGAACCGGCAGGCGAAGAGGTCGCCGAGGCGGTCGAGGCGCTGTTACAGGCGGGCGCGGCAGAAAGTCCGGCAATCGCCGTTGCCGGTGCTCTGCGAAAGACGTCAAAGCTGCTCCAGCTTGCGGAAGCTCATCCGCTCGCGCTTGCTCATCAATCTTACGAACTCAGCGAGCGCGACGCCGAACGGCTGGTCGAGGAGCTCGCGGCGCAGGAGGGTCTGCGTCTTGCGCCGGGTGTCGCCGCCCGGATCGCGGCAGCGGCGAATGGGGAGCGCGGGATTATCGCGCAGGAACTGGCGAAGCTCGCTCTCTATTTGGGCGCATCGCAGGCCGCACCGGCATTGCTCGATTCCGAAGCGCTCGAGGCAGTCGGCGCAGGAAGCGATGGCGAGTGGATTCACCTGGGCGACCTGGCCCTTGCGGGCGATGCCACCAGCGTTGCCGACGAACTTTCAAGAACCTCTGGGCTCGAGCCGATTGCCCTGCTTCGAACCTTGCAGCGGCGGGTTCAGATGCTGGCGCCGCTGAGGGCGAAAGTGGACGACGGCCGTCGACCAGGTGACGTCGTGGCGTCAGCGGGTAAGTCTGTGTTCTTCAAGGAGAAGGAGCTCGTGACAAAGCTCCTTTCGCTGTGGGATTCGCCGGCGTTGGCCCGCGTTTCGGCGCGACTTGGGAGCCTTGAACGGCAGCTGATGCGCAGCGACTCGCCGCCAGATGTCGACGCGGTCGGCGAAGAACTGATTGCAATCGCCCGCTCAGCGAGGCGGCGCTAAGCCTTGATGGCGTAAATCCGACGTGCGTTCCCGTCCAACACGGCATTGTGGTGTTCGGCCGGAACGAGTTTCTGCGCCTGTGACAGCCAGGCGCCATAGCCGCCGACGAGAGACAGCACGGGCCAATCGCTTCCCCAGATCAGCCGCTCGGATCCGAAGCAGTCCCACAGGATTTCGAACGCAGGATTGATCGCCTGCGGCGGTGCGCCGGGCGGCAGTTCGGTCAACAACCCGGAAAGCTTGCAGGTGACGTTCGGCAGCCGTGCGATTGTGCCGATCTCGTTGCGCCACCCGCTGAGATCGCTGAAATCCGGTTTGGCGCCGTGATCGATGACGATGCTCAGCTGCGGATGTCTCTGCGCGAGCCGGCGCAGCGACGGCAGGTGTTTCGGCCGAACCAGACCATCGAGGACGAGGCCGAGCTCCGACATCGTGCCGACCGCCGCTTCCAACACGGGTGAATCATACCAGTCGCTTTCCAGGTCCTGCACCATGGGCCGAAGGCCTCGCAGCGCTTTCGCCTGCGCGAGCGTGCGGATTCTTTCCGAAGCATCTGGTGCGGAGAAATCGACCCAGCCAACAACGCCGGCGATCAGAGGATCAATGGCGAGCCCAAGAAGCCACTCTGTATCAGCGAGACTAGCCTGGCTCTGGACAAGAATGACACCGTCGACGCCCGCAGCGCCTGCAACCGCGCGCAAATCGTCCAGAACGAAGTTGCGGTGGATCGCCTTCAGATCGGGAGTCGGCCAGGTGCAGACGTTTTCCCCCAGCCTCCACAGATGCGCGTGAGAATCGATCACGTGAAGGCTGTGGCGCTGTTTTCCGGTTGCGGCGCTTGCCGTGAGCGGCTCGCGAACACTGCTATCACGACGAAGCAGACCAGTGGCACGACCATCGCGAACCGGATGTGGCCCGTCTTGTCGGAGACCAGCCCCATGAGGTTCGTGAATACCGCGCCCCCAATGATCGCCATAACAATTAGCGATGAACCAAGCTTGGTGAGATCGCCGAGGCCGCGGATCGACGCTGCAAAGATCGTCGGGAACATGATCGACATGAAGAAGCTCGCAATTAGCAGGGCGGCAGTACCGATGGTACCACCGACCGCAACCGCTATCGCGCAAAGCACAATGTTTACTACCCCGTACAGAGCCAGCAGCCGCAGCGGATTGAACCAGCTCATCAGGGCCGTGCCAGCAAATCTCCCGATCATGAACAAGACGAGACCCAACGTCAGAAGGTTTGTTGCCGTCTTTTCAGGGGTTCCGGGCATCTCGGCCTGCACATAACGGATTGTGTAGCTCCAGATGCCGACCTGAGCGCCGACATAACAGAATTGTGCAAATACTCCGGCCATGTAACGGCCACGCCGGAAAAGCTCTCCGAAGCGCCCCAAATCGCCGACACCTTCTGCGTGTCTGGAAGCGGAGGAGGGGAAACGCGTAAGCGCAATCAGGCCCGCCCAGATGAGCACGCCAATCCCGATCACGATGTACGGCGTTTCGGCCGCTGCGGCTTCCCGCGCGTGCCACGCGGCAATCGCCTGAGGAGCCATAGCCGCCAACTGCTTCGGCGTATATTCGATTCCGGACAATATGAAGATCCCACCGATCTGCGCGCCGATGATCGATCCGAGCGGGTTGAACGATTGGGCAAAATTCAGACGCCGCTCGGAATCTTCAGGTGCGCCGAGCGTCGCCACCATCGGGTTGGCGGAAGTTTCGAGAAACGAAAGCCCTGCAGCAATCACAAACAAGGCCGCGAGGAAGAAGCCGTAACTCTGCATTTCTCCGGCGGGATAGAAGAGAAGTGCGCCCACTCCGTAAAGGATCAGGCCGAAGATAACCGCCGCCTTGTAGCTGAAGCGCTGCATGAAAAGCGCGGCAGGAATAGCGAACAGGAAATAGCCGAGATAGAAGGCGGATTGGACGAGCCCCGATCCGAAGTCACTGAGCGTGAACAGCTTTTTGAAATGCTTGATCAGCGGGTCGTTCAGGTTGTTGGCCATTCCCCACAGGAAGAACAGGCTCACGATCAAGATGATTGGCAGCAGAGGCGTCCTCTGCGCGGAATTGCTACTCTTCGACTGTCTCTCTTCAGCCAAAACGCCCCTCCTCCAGTGCCGGCGTGAACGGCCAGTTCACTTAACCAGGCCGACAGGGTATGAAAAGCTCTTTCAGATGCGAAAGAATTTGCCGATGTGCGCCGCTCAATCTCTTGCTCAGGCGGCTACCATTTGGCATGTTAGCGCTATCAGTACGACGGGAGCGGCGATTTGAACAGGGATTCAACACTGGTGGACGCGACGGTCGAACTCGACTCGCGCTATCGAGCGCCTGCGCTTGAAAAAGGCCTCGATGTTCTGGAGCTTCTGGCGGGCGAAACGGAGCCGATGACCCTCACCGCCATCGTCAAACGTCTGGGACGGTCGCATGGCGAGCTCTTCCGGATGGTCCAGGTGCTCGAACATCGCGGCTATATCGAGCAGGATCAGTCGAACGAGGGCTACAGGCTCAGCGATCGGCTCTTCTCGCTGGGCATGCAGCAACCGCGCATCCGCAATTTGCATGAGATCGCTCTGCCGGTGATGCGGCAGCTCGCAAACGAGATTGGCCAATCCTGTCATCTAGCCTTGCACACGCTCGGGGACATTGTGGTTGTGGCGCGGGTCGAGTCAGGGGAACTTAGCGGCTTTTCTGTTCGGGTTGGTCACCGGCGGCCTTTGTCCAAGGCGGCGTCGGGAGTTGTTTTGTATGCATTTCAGCCCGAAGATGTGCGGGCGCGCTGGGAATCCCTTTTCGATCCGCCTCTGTCGCGAGATGAGCTTGAGGTTTTCAGGTCTCAGGCTGATTCTGTCCGAGTGCAGCGCGTGATACTTACGCCGAGTCCCAACGTCGTCGGTGTCACCGACATTTCCGCGCCAGTGATGCGCGGCGGCTTGGCCGCCGCGGCTCTGACCGTACCTTACCTGAGCAAGAAGGGCACGCAGTCACCTTCACCGAAGGAGACGGCGGAGTTGGTGCGTGAGGCGGCGGACCGGATCGCAGAGCAGCTGATTGAAACGGACAGCCGCATCTAAGCCGTCCACCCGCCATCCACGACGTGACATTGGCCGGTAGTGAAAGCGGATTCGTCTGAAGCAAGGTAAACCGCGACCGCCGCAATTTCCTCGGCTGCTCCCACACGCCCCATCGGTTGGCGAGCAATGAAGCTGGACCATGCGGATTCATAATCGCCGGTGTCCCGAAGCCGCTGGCGGAGCGAGGGGGTATCGACGGTTCCTGGGCAAATCGCATTGCAGCGGATGCCCGTTGCGGCAAAGTCCCGAGCGATCGCTTTGGTGAGACCGATAACTGCTGCTTTGGAGGCGCCATAAGCGAAGCGGTTCGCCACGCCAGTGATCGAACCTGCAACCGACGCCATGTTGATAATCGATCCGCGTCCCGCCCCCAGCATCGGCGGCAGCGCGACTTTAATGGTGTGGTACATGGCTGTGACGTTGAGATCGAACGAGAATTGCCAATCCTTGTCATCGCAATCGAGGATTGTTCCGGAAGCAACATAGCCAGCGCAGTTGAAGAGTACGTCAAGCGGGCCGGCTTCGCCGAAGACTGCCTCGATCTCAGCCGGGTTCAGGACATCGAGCTTGCGGCCGATGCAGCCCTGGATGCCTTCGACCAGCGCGACGTCGCGGTCCGTTGCCCAAACGGTGGCCCCTTCCGCAACGAAGGCAGCCGCTGTTGCTCGCCCGATACCCTGCCCCGCTCCGGTAATTAACGCAGTCTTGCCCGCCAACCGGCCACTCATTGCACTATCTCTCCTGACCCGGTGGGTGTCGGCGCCCGCGAGTCGATCAGGCCCTGTTCCTTCAACTCGGTCCAAAAATCAGCGGGAATGGGGAAATGATAGAAGTCCAATCCGGATCGCACCTCGTGCGCATTAGAAAATCCAGGGATTACCGCCGCGACTGTCGGGTGAGCGAGCGGGAACTGGAGTGCCGCCGCTGCGAGTGGAACGTCGTGCATTCCACAAATGGCTTCAAGGGCTCGGACGCGTTGCAGAATTTCGGGCGGTACGGCCGCGTAATTGTAATGCCCTGCTCCGGATGATCCTGCAGCAAGCACACCGGAATTGAATGGGCCGCCGACAACAATCGAAGTGCCTGCTTCGACGCAGTGCGGCAGCAGTTCGTCGAGCGCACCTTGCTCGAGAAGCGTATAGCGGCCGGCGAGCAGAAGTATGTCGAAATCGGCGGCTTGCATCAGTGTCAGACATACTTCGACTTCGTTGACTCCGAGTCCGACTGCCGACACCGAACCGCTGCTGCGAAGCTCCGCCAACGCCTCCAGGCCGCCTCCCTCCAGCAGCTGCGCGCGATAGTGCCTATCCAGCTCACCATGCGTTTCGCGGCCGATATCGTGGATGTAAAGAATGTCGATGTGAGCGAGTCCGAGCCGCTGAAGACTGGCTTCGAACGACCGAAGAATGCCGGCGCGAGTGTAATCGAACCTGGGTTCGAAAGGCATCGGGGAAATAAAGCCGTGCCGCTCGACAGCAGTGTCAGCCGCTGGTGCGGGAACAAGTAGTCGGCCCGCTTTCGTCGAGATAGCGATCCCCCGCCGCGATCGCAGCAAGTCGCCCACCCGACGCTCGCTGAGACCGAAGCCATAATAGGGTGCCGTGTCGACGTATCGAATGCCTCCACCTACCGCTTCCTGCATAATGGCGGCAGACTCGGAATCGGTAACAGCGCGATAGAGATTGCCGAGCGGAGCTGCGCCAAGACCAAGCTCGGTGACCGACAACGCGGTCCGGCCGATCCGGCGAGTCGGGATCATGCCGCTCATGATTGCTCGGAGAGACTGTAGATCCGCCGCATCGGCACCCACTTTTCGCCCTCGGCAGCATGGGGAAGCGCCCTCTGAAATCGCCACATCTTGTCTTCCCATGCTTCGATTTGCGGCGGAGGTTCGACGGCTCTGGGGTAATCCTCCGCAACTTCTGCGATCATCAGCAGGCGGTCGCCCGTCCGCCAGATCTCCATCGATTCGACTCCAGTCGCGCGGATATACGCGCTGACCTCCGGCCAGACCGCGCCGGGCGCGTGCATCTGCTCGTATTCGGAAATGAGTTCAGGATCATCGGTCAGATCGAGTGCAAAGCAGCGGCGGTTATTCATCTGGTATACCTGTTCGTCGCAAGAAGGCGCGCTTAGCAGAAGCGGCAGGTTGCGCGAAAGGCTATTCGCAAATATGAAAATCACGCTCACACATCAAAGACGATGGACGGTAGCCGGCTTTGGCTGGTGGGGCGGGGATTGAATTCGCAGGTTATGACGATGCGCGGTGGGAGATTCGCCTAGGTGACTAGAATTACCAAGCTCCGGGCGCTGGACCTGCGCTTCCCGACATCGCAGGGCCTGCATGGGTCGGATGCGATGAATCCCGCGCCGGACTACTCCGCCGCTTACTGCATTCTCGAAACAGATCGGCCGGACCTGGAAGGCCATGGCCTGACCTTCACGATCGGCCGAGGCAATGAACTGTGTTGTGCCGCTATCCGGGCTCTGGCGCCCCTCGTTGAGGGGCTTGATCTCGATTCGGTCCGGTCGGACGGTGCGGCGTTCTGGAGGCGCATCACCGGCGACAGCCAGCTTCGATGGGTCGGGCCCGATAAGGGCGTGATGCATCTCGCGACAGCGGCGGTCGTCAATGCGGTTTGGGACCTTTGGGCGAAGGTTGAAAATAAGCCGGTGTGGCTACTCGTGGCGGAGATGACGCCTTCCGAAATCGTGCGCCTTATCGACTTCCGGTACCTGGGCGACTGCATCGGGCCCGAAGAGGCTCGGGATTTCCTGGAGGCGCGGTCGGCAGGCAAACCCGAACGGCTCGCCGATCTCCAAGCTACCGGCATCCCGTGTTATACGACGTCGGCGGGTTGGCTCGGCTATTCGGATGAGGAGCTCCGGCACCAATGTGCGCGGGCTGTCGAGCAGGGCTTCAACCATATAAAGGTGAAGGTCGGGCGCTCGCTGGAGGACGATCTCCGCCGGCTCCGGATTGCGCGAGAGGTGATCGGGCCTTCACGCAAGTTGATGGTGGACGCCAACCAGGTCTGGGAAATCGCGGAAGCGTCAGAGTATATCCGCGCGCTGCGCTCCGCCGATCCATGGTTCGTTGAGGAGCCGACCAGCCCGGACGATGTCGAAGGCCATCGCAAGATTCGCGAAGCTGTCGCACCCATTCGAATCGCCACCGGCGAAATGTGCCAGAACCGAATCCTCTTCAAACAGTTCATCATGCGCGGCGCGCTCGACGTCGTGCAGCTCGACAATTGCCGTCTCGGGGGTCTGAACGAAGTGCTGGCCGTGCTGCTGATGGCCGCGAAATACGACCTTCCTGTCTGCCCGCACGCCGGGGGTGTGGGTCTGTGTGAATACGTACAGCATCTCTCGATGATCGATTATTTGTGCTTTTCCGGGTCAAAAGCGAATCGCGTGACCGAATATGTCGATCACCTTCATGAGCATTTCCTCAACCCGCCCACGGTTCGGAACGGAGCCTATTTTCCACCCCACGAGCCCGGCTTTTCCATTGAGATGAAGCCGCAAAGCCGTGCGGGGTTTACTCGACTGGATCCTCAGGACCTCCAAGCAATCGCGGCACAATAGAAAAGGGCCCGCTCGCACAACAACGCGAACGGGCCCAGCTTGGGGAGAATGCCCGCGCTTGCTGCGGACCTTCGGCTGACGAACCCCGGGGCCCGCCAGAGCCCGTGTGCTATCCCATCAAAAGCGGGTTCGCAATCCACATGTGAAAACCTATCCCGCATATAATAAACAAAAACCTAGCCCCTTCGGAGTTCGTTTGCGCCGACTCAAATCACAATAGTCCCCCTCATTCCCTCCTAGAACCGGCTCGCACCATGGCTGTGGCCCCGCGGGCACAGGGTCTGAGAAATGTCTTTCGCGGATAAAGACGACTTTCAAGTATGATTATTTAATGCCATTAAGGCATTGAGAGGGGTCTCCTGCGACAGCGGCCATCGTGCCGTTTTCTTGTGCGGTCCCTCATGCGCGCAGGGGGTGCCTTGCGCGGCACATTCTGGGGGAAAAGATGTCGAACAAGGTTCAGTCAGGAATGAATTCATTGGGTCTGGGTGTGCGTCTTCTGGCCGGCGTGTCGGTCATGGCGATCGGGCTAAGCGCGGGACCGGCTCTCGCCCAGGATTCGGCGCAGGCGGCGGAAAACACAAAGCCGGAGAGCGCCAGCACCTCTACCGACACCAAGAACGCGAAAGCGCAGACCATCGTCGTCACCGGCGTGCGCGCCGCTCTACAATCCGCCCGCGCGCGCAAGAAGAATGCCGATACGGTGATGGATTCGATCACCGCCACCGACATCGGCGCGTTCCCTGATAAATCGGTCGCCGAGGCTCTTCAGCGCGTTCCGGGCATCACGGTTAGCCGCTTCGCCATCAACACCGATACGGCTCACTTTACGACTGAGCCTTCAGGCGTGCTCGTCCGCGGTCTTCCGCAGGTTCGAAGCGAATTCAACGGCCGCGACACCTTCTCCGCGAACGGCGGCCGCGCGCTTTCGTGGGACGACGTTCCGGTCGAGCTCCTGGGCGGCGTCGATATCTACAAGAACCAGACAGCCGATCTGATCGAGGGCGGAATCGCCGGATCAGTCAATCTCCGCACGCGCGTTCCGTTCGATACGAACGGACAGGTGCTCGAAGTTGGCGCCAAGCTCAATTACGGTGACATCGGCAAGGAAGTGACTCCCGACGCCAACGTCTACTACAGCAACAACTGGCAGACCGGCATCGGCAAGATCGGCATCATGGGCGACTATGCCTATTCCGAAGTCAAGACCGGGTCCGAGGGTTTGCAGTCCTATCGCGCGGGCCTTTACGACGGTGGAATCATTCCCGGCAGCGCCAATGTAATGGGTGGTGGTTTTGCCAAGGGCACGGTCGCGATCCCGAGCGGCCTGAATTACCTGGACGACAGATTCGACCGCAGGCGAACCGGTATTTCGGCTGCCGCGCAATGGCAGAGCAACGACCACAAATGGCTCGCGACCGCGCAATATATCCGGTCGGTTTACAACAATACGATGGAAGAACATGGCATCGGTGTCGGCCTGCCCGGACCGCCATTCGGCGCAGACTCTACATACCGCACCAACCCGAGCAATGCATGCCTTCCAAATGTGGAAATCAACGACTGTGGGAACGGCGTTCCGATGCCCGCGGGCTCGGCCGGTTTCACTGCAGTCGTCACGGGGTATGACAATAATGGCAACCCCATCTATGGCGCGGTTCCCTTGGCGGCCACGAGCGCGCCCGATTTCACGTTCGACGACGGCGTGCTGACCCACGGGACGTTCGAATCGTCCGGCCTCTGGTGGGGCGGCGGTGACGGGACCGCGCTGAACTCCAACGGTCAGGCGATGCTCCACCAATGCATGGCCTACTTGAGCTGGAATACTGTGGGTGGCCCGTCGGCTGACCCGACGAACCCGAAGGCTCCGAATATCGCTGATTCGACATATTGTCCCGGCGGCCTCAACGAACACGGCGCCGGCTTCGGGACGAACAGCCGGATCCAGCAAAACCATGACATGACGCAGGAAGCTGCGTTCAACCTGAAGTGGGATCCGTCGAGCGCCCTGCATTTCAATTTTGACGGCCAATATGTCGATTCGAAAACGACGTTCTACGACGCTGGCGACAGCTTCAGCTCCTATGCCAATCCCACGCTGACTTTTGGCGACACGCCGCGAATCGACGCTCTTAACCCGCCGACCAACATCTTCCTGTCGCCGGGCGGCTACGCCAATCCCGACAATTACGCCATCGGCGCCATCGCCGACCAGGTTCAGGACAACAGGGGCCACGAATTGGCGCTCCGTGCGGATGGCCAATGGGACGCACCCAGCGGTAGCTGGATCGACACATTGAAGTTCGGCGCTCGTTATGCCGACCGAGAGGAGTTGATACAGGGCAGCGCGTATGACTGGAATAATATCGCCAACAACTGGAGCGGCGGTTGCCAGTATATCTACTACAATCTTGACAGGGGACCGGGCACCTGCACCGACCCCAGTAACGGCAACACGACCACCTTCAAGGGCTACCCTGCCGGTTATTACGCTATCGAGAAGTTCGGCGAGCCTTTCTTCGGAGGAACGATCGGCGGAACGAACGGCATGTTCCCGTTCACGCCGTTTCAGTTCCTGTTAGCGCACGGCCTTTCCCAGTTCGCCTCGGAAAATCTTGGTGCGGTCACGGACTCGACCGGGAAGGTGGTTGGCACCATCGGTACCGGTTACGAACCGGCCTGCGGCCGCCACGGCGCTCCATATGAGAATGGAGGCCAGGCGGTTGATCTTCCGAACAGCTGCTTCGCCGCCAACGAGATTTCGAATATCTCGGAGAAGACCAAGGCTGCCTATCTGGAGGTCAAGTTCGGCGGCAACGACAACATCCACATCGGTGGCGTGAAGGTCAGCGGCAACCTCGGCGTGCGTTACGTGGAAACCGAGGACAAGAGCGATGGCTTCATCATCTATCCGACGGTTCTTCAGGGGCAGAACCCGTCACAGGTCTGCCCAACACCCGCGCTTGTACCCGGCGGCCTTACCGGCACCGGCACCGGCACCAGCGCGGGCTCAGGCGGGTTGGCCTATCCGGCAATCTGTTTCCTCACCGCCGACGATGTAAAATTCTCCAGCGGCTCGGGCACGTCAACGCCATTGACGTCCGATGTGACCCACCGAAATCTTCTGCCGAGCTTCAATCTACGCTTCGACTTCTCGCCGGAATGGCTGCTTCGTTTTGCAGCCTCCAAGGCGATGTCGCGGCCGGACATCGGGCTTCTGAAGAATTATATGAGCATCAGCGAGACCCTTCCCACCAGCGCGAAAGATCCCGGCGTCATCACGGATTCGACAGGGAAGATTATCGGAGTGACGCCGCAATATACGGCGACGGCAACGAACCCGAAGCTGAAGCCTGAGACGGCCTGGCAGTTCGATGCGTCGCTTGAACATTATTTCGGCAACACGGGGATGTTCAGCTTCGATCTGTTCTACAAATCGTTCCAGAACTACATTCAGTCCGGTGTGTTCAACGCCTCCGTCACCAACAACGGCGTGACGAGGGTGGTGCGGGTCACCGGCCCGGCCAACGGCAAGGGAGCGAAGATCTACGGTCTCGAAGTGGCGTACAACCGCTTCTTCGATTTCCTGCCCAGGCCGCTCGATGGCTTCGGCATCCAGACGAACTTCACTTACCTGAAGAACAAGAGTGTGCCGAACTCGAACCTGACAACCTTCTTCCCGGTCGCCGGTGGAGTCAGCAACACCAATGCAACTGCCCTCAATCCGGGTTCGCTGGAAGGTCTGTCGAAATATTCGTTCAACGTGGTCGGGCTCTATGAAAGACCCAATTTCCCGCTCTCGTTCAGGCTGGCCTACAACTGGCGGTCGAGATATCTGATCACCGCGCAGGATTGTTGCGTTGGCGGCCCGGTGTGGAATGCCGCGGCCGGGTATTTGGACGGCTCGATCCGGTACAGCGTCAACAAGCATTTCGAGATCAGCCTTGACGGCAGCAACCTGCTGAACACCAAAACCCAAACTCTGGCGCAGGTGACCGACAACACGAGCCCGGAGAAGAAGATGATCCTCCTGCCCAATTCCCAGTTCAGGCAGGATACCCGCTACACTCTCGGCTTCCGCTTCAAGATGTAACGGGGATTTCGCGTAAGAGAGGGGCGTCGCTCTTGCGGGGGCGGCGCCCTTTTTCTTAGGTGTGGCGCCGCAACGCCGAGCAATCAGGCCTAGGCGGCCAGCAGACGGAGCTTGAGGGGTGGCCGAACCGCTCGACATCGTGATCCTGGGCGGCGGCACTGCCGGGTGGATGGCTGCGGCGGCGCTTGTTTCGCTGCTTCCTCCGGAACGCTATCGGGTGCGGCTGGTCGAATCCGAAGAAATCGGGATCGTCGGCGTGGGCGAGGCGACGTTTCCGGAAATCAGATATTTCAACGAGGCGATCGGCATCGACGAAGCCGAAATGATGCGGGCCACGAACGGAGCGTTCAAGCTCGGCATCGAGTTCGTCGACTGGGGCTTCAAGGGATCGCGCTACATCCATCCCTTCGGGGTGCACGGACCCGCGCACATGGAGCATCTCTTCCATCACCAATGGCTGCGCGCGCGGCAGGCGGGATGGGAATCCGAAATCGGAGAATATTCGTTCGCGGCTGAGGCAGCCCGGAATTGCCGCTTTCAGTTCCCGCAGACGGGCGCGACAACGCTCAATACCACATACACATACGCCTACCACTTTGACGCCAGCCTCTACGGCATGTTTCTGCGCGATATCGCCGAGAAGCGCGGCGCCGTGCGAACGGAAGGCAAGGTCCGGGATGTCATTCAGGACCCGCAAAGCGGCGACATTCAATCGCTGTTGCTCGAATCCGGCGAGACGATTGCGGGCGACTTCTTTATCGATTGTTCCGGTTTCCGCTCCCTCCTCCTGGGCAAGACGCTTGGTGTGGGATGGGAGGATTGGTCGAAGTGGCTGGTCTGCGACCGAGCCTTCGCTGTCCCGAGCGAGCGCGACGAACTCTCCCCTTACACGCGGTCCACGGCGATGGAGGCGGGGTGGCGTTGGCGAATCCCGCTGCAGCATCGGACCGGAAACGGCCATGTCTTTTCCAGCGGTTTCATCAGCGAGGATGAGGCCGCCGATTCCCTTATTCGAAGCCTGGAGACGAACCCGCTGACGGAGCCTCGCCTGTTGAAGTTCCAGTCGGGACGTCGCGTGGCGAGCTGGGCGAAGAACTGCGTCTCGATGGGGCTTGCCAGCGGATTCCTGGAGCCGCTGGAATCGACGAGCATCTACCTCGTTCAAATCGCGATCATGCAGCTTGTTCCACTGCTCCCGAACAAGCGCATCGATCCGAGGCTGCGCGATGAGTTCAACCGGCTTATGGATTTGCAATATGAGCGGATCCGCGATTTCCTTATCCTGCATTACAAGCTCACGACCCGCGATGATGCGGAGATCTGGCGTTATTGTGCGGCGATGGATGTGCCCGACAGCCTGACCCGGAAAATCGAGCTGTTCCGGCACGACGGCATCATCGAGAAGTACAAAGACGGACTGTTCACTCCAACGAGCTGGCTTAGCGTGCTTGTCGGGCAGGGATTGATTCCGGAGAATTACAGCCCGGTTGCCGACGCCATTCCGGAAGAGAGATTGATTTCACAGCTCGACGAGTTCCGCACCGAGGTTCGCGACAGAGTCGACGAAATGGTTCGGCACGATCGTTTCATCGATCGCTATTGCGCTGCGGAAGCGCTCTCATGAAACGGCGAATCGAGCAGGTGGTGATCGTCGGCGCTGATGCGCCGGCCTGGATGGCAGCTGCGGCGATCCACGGTTCGCTCGGCGGCACCGGAGTGCGGGTTCGCGTCATTGAACTTCCGAGCCTGCTCCGGCGGGCCGATATTTATTCCGCACTCCCGGCACTGGCTGGATTGCACTACCGTTTGGGGTTCGACGAAGATTTGCTTTTCCGGGTGTGCAAAGCCGTGCCCGCGGCGGGGCAGCGCTTTTCCAACTGGTCCGGATCCGCTCGCTCTTTCATTCACGGATACGACCGCCTGCCCCCGCGCGGGGGAGCGGAACTTGCTTTCACCCAATCGTGGATCAAGGGCCGGCACCAGGGATTGCGCACGCCTTTCGAGAACTTCTCACGTGGGGCGATGACTGCGCGGGCGGGCCGTATTCCGGTCCCGGTCGAAGCGAGCGAACTCCGGGCCGGTTTTGGGTACCAGATCGACGCCGGATCCTATTCGGCCTTGCTCAAGCACCTGGCAACGCGAGCCGGCATTGAATCGAAGTCGGCCGGCATTTCCGAAGTGAAGATTGAGGGCGAGCGCATAGCCGCACTAATGCTCGACGATGGAGAACGGATCGAGGCGGACCTTTTCGTCGATACGTCCGGGCCCCGAGCTGTTCTGATCGGCCAGATGCCGGGCGCCGAATTCGAATCCTGGCGTGCGCTGCTGCCTTGTGATCGATTGATGGTTGCATCGGCGAAGCCGCTCAAGCCTTATCCCGCATTCAGCCAGATTTCGGCGTTTCGACAGGGCTGGATCGGGCTCTTTCCCCTTCAGGACAGAACCGGGGTGGTAGCGGCCTACGACAGCGGCGAAATCTCAGACCAACAGCTGCTCGACGATCTACCGGTTCTCGCGAACCTGCCGATCGCGGGTGAAGCGGTGGTCTCGAGCCTTGCTCAAGGCATTCGCAAGCGGAGGTGGGTCGGCAATTGCGTTGCTGTCGGGGACTGTGCGTTTTCACTGGAACCTCTCGACGGCGTGCAGCTTCACATCGCGCACAGCTGTATTTCCCACCTGATGTCGCTGTTTCCGGTCAACGCCGGTGAATTCAGCCAAGGCCAGCTGTACGATGAGATCATTGGGCGCGTGGCGGTCAATCTTCGCGATTTCCAACTGGCGCATTATAAGCTCAACCGCCGCTTTGATGAGCCGCTCTGGGACCGGAGTCGGGATGTTGCCGCCCCTGCTACCCTGCAACGCAAGCTGGACGTGTTTTCAGCGCGCGGGCGAATTCCTCTGTACGATGATGAGACCTTCCAGGAACATGATTGGGAGAGCCTGTTCATCGGACATGAATTGATCCCGGAAAGCTATGATTCACGCGTGGACGG
>Ga0207702_10001867_pt1 | contig 20689 bp, 19 predicted proteins | sample KBSCornC62_FD_184302 | JGI IMG/M metagenome (GOLD analysis project Ga0207702, IMG submission 184302) | Corn rhizosphere microbial communities from Kellogg Biological Station, Michigan, USA - KBS Corn C6-2 (SPAdes) (version 2) | ecosystem: Host-associated > Plants > Roots > Rhizosphere > Soil ...
GGCCCTCGTCTTCCGCTCGATCATGATCGAGCGGAAGACGAGGGCCTCCTGCCAGGCCTGGCCACCAAAAGCGAGAGGGATGTAGCCCTTGGCCTTGATCTTATCCGCCGCGGCAAAGAACTCGTCCCAGGTCGCCGGCGGCTTGACGCCGACATCGTCCAGCACCTTCGTGGAATACCACATCCAGTTAGCAGTGCCGATATCGATCGGAACGGCGTAAAGGTGGCCGTCAACGCTTGCCTTATCGACGACTAGCTTAGGAAGGAATGTCTGCCAGCCCTTGGTGGAGGCTATATTGTCGATCGGAGCGAGGACGCCTTGTTCGACCAGCGGCTTGATTTCGCCGAGATCGACGACCATCGAAGTTGGTGCGTCACCACCAGCGAGACGGCTGAGAACAGCGGCGCGTGCGGCTTCATAGCCGGTAACCGGGCTGTCCTTCCAGGTGCCGCCCTTCTTGGCGACATCATCGGCGATGACTTTGATGGCGGCGGCCTCGCTTCCGCTTGTCCAATAGTGCATGACTTCAGCAGTCTGCGCGAAGGCCTGGTTCGAAAGCAGGAGCGCAATTGCTGTGCTTGCGCCGGCCAGTGACAGTTTCATTCCCATTTTGATCCCCTTATTGGCTTGATTTCAGGGGTCGAGTTAATTTCGTCACCCGCTCAATAGCAATTTCGATTTTATGTGCCATTGCGTCACTAAAACCGATCTTCTTGAGGCAGCGGGCATTCGCAAAGTTCAGCAGACATAAATCGAGCCACGCGGGTTCGCGCTCGTGAAGGCTAATATCCTGATGGAACTGCTGCTTGTCGCACCTCACTCCATAATAGGAAAGTTAACCACCAGCCAGTCCTTCACGTAAGAAGCAATCGGACTATCAATCTCTTAGCGAATCTAAGGCGTAGATTTGCGGTTCTTATCCCTTCAAGGCGTAACCACGGATCAAGCACTACTGCGGACTGGGATGACACGTCAGCCGGAAGAGTGCGCTCAAACTCCTTAGAACTGCCAGTCAACCAGCGTCTCGCCGCCGGAGACTTCAAGCACAGTGCCGGTGACGTAGGGATTGGTCATCAGGAACACAGCCGCGTGGCCGACGTCGGCCGGATAACCGATCCTGCGCGCCGGGAAATTGGCGCGCACCTTCTCACGGACGTCCGCCGCATCCGTTGGTGATAAGAAGTTCCATAGGTCGGTATCGATGAAGCCGGGCCGAATGGCATTCACTCTGATGGGGCCGAGTTCGAGAGCCAGTGAGCGAGCCAGTGCCTCCACGGCGGCAAACGTCGACGTGACCGCCGCCATGCCGATCTTCGAGCGCGCCGCGATCCCTCCCGTCAGAAAGGTGATGGACCCATTGGACGCAAGTTTTGGAGCCGCATAGCGTGCGCATGCCCAGGAGCCAAGAAACTTGCTATTGGCATAGCTGCGCACGCCCCGCATGTCTTCGTCCCTGAATGTACCCCAGCTGCCGTCGGTCGGGCCTGCGGCGACGAGTAAATGATCCAAACTGCCGACAGCGTTGAAGGCGGCGCGAACGGCGTCCTCGTCACTGATATCGAGCACCAGCTGCTCGAAGGGCGCCAGTTCCGGATGGTCTGCTACAGAGGTCGAGCGCCGGCTGGCGACTGTTACACTCGCTCCCGCCGCGTGAGCAGCCAGAGCCATTCCGAGCCCTATTCCTGTTTTCCCGCCGACGACGACCACGCGTTTTCCGGCGAGGTCATAGGAAAGTGAATGTTGACGCTTTGGTTCGTTCTGTGATCTGGTCATGGCAAGTTTCCTAGCAGTGTGGTCGTAGACGGGTCAGGCGATCTGCCTCAGCACGCCGCCGTCGACGCGCATCGCAGCGCCGGTCGTGCCGGATGCTTGCTCCGAGCAAAGGTAAACGACCATGTTGGCTACCTCTTCCGTTGTCGTGAACCGTTGCAGCAGTGAGGTCGGACGCATGGTCTTCACGAAGTTCTGCTCGGCCTGCTTTTGCGTAATGCCTTCGGAGGTGGCAGTCGCCTTCATCCAGGTCGACATGATTTCTGAACTCGTCGGGCCTGGAAGCACCGAGTTGACTGTTACGCCAGTCCCAGAAACAGTTTCGGCAAGCCCGCGCGAGATCGCCAACTGCGCTGTCTTTGTCATACCGTAGTCGATCATATCTTTCGGGATTGCGAGTGCGGATTCGCTGCTAATGAATACGACCCGCCCCCAGCCGCGCTCCGTCATCTTAGGCAGATAATGACGCGCTGCACGAACACCGCTCATGACGTTGAGCTGAAACAGGCTCAACCAGTCTTCATCTGTGAGATCGTAAAACGGCTTGGGATTGGCCGTGCCGGCGTTGTTGACTAGGATATCGGCACCGGGAGCTTTGGACGCAAGAACCGCGCTGCCTTCCTTGGTTGCCACATCCGCAGCAACGCCGGTGATCTCGACGCCGGGAAAGAGCGCCCTGATCTCGGCCACCGCCGCGGCGACACGATCCTCGATACGGCCGTTGATAACGACGGACGCGCCAGCGCGCGCAAGACCTTCTGCGATCGCCCGGCCGATACCCGCGGTAGATCCGGTAACAACTGCGCTGCGGCCTGCAAGTGAAATGTTCATGATCGTTCTTTCTGATTGCGACGATCATTTTTCCTACCGCATGTCAGACACGGCGATAACGAGCAAAATCTGCATGAAATTCATATTCGAATGGAATAAATACGGCACTCCATAGTGCGACGATTATCCGGCGTGGCAGGACCTTCGATAGGTTAGAACTGCCCTTCTAGCGAGGCGGCCAAGAAGTCCGTCACGCGTCGGACCCGCGCGGAGACTAAGCGGCGTTTGGGCCAGACAAAGCTGATGTCTCTTGTGGCCTGTACATAATCGTCGAGGATTGTCACGACGTCGGGGTGCGAAAGCTCTTTGACGAGGGATGCCTTTGTGAACATGCCAATGCCGACGCCGGCAAGTACGCCTGCACGGATCGTCTCCATGCTGTTGGAGGTGAGGTTACCGCGCACGGCGACGCTAAAATGCCCTTTTGGGCCAACGAACGGCCAATTCGCCACCTCCTCGAAACCGCCGTATACGAGACAATTGTGACGTGCGAGCTCAGCCGGCTCAGAGGGGGCCCCGTGCTTTTCGAAGTATTGGCGCGAGCCGACGCACAAGAGGGAGGTGCTTGCTACGCGCTTGACGATGGCGTCGGGCTCCTCGACAGCCCCCACTCTTATCACCAGATCGACCCGATCCTCGACCATGTCCCGCCGAAGGTCCGATAGAACGAGGTCCACTCGGAGCGAAGGATATTCGGCCAGCAAATTCGGAATGATGGGCAGAATATGAAGTCGACCAAACGTGGTGGGTACCGCGATGCGGATCGATCCGGACATGTCGGCGCCGCTGCCCATGACTTCTCGATTGGCGTCTTCGATCTCCTCGAGCAGAGGTTTCATGCGATCGAAGTATCTTCGTCCCTGGTCAGTCAAGGTGACGTTTCGGGTGCTGCGATTAAAAAGCGCGACGCCAAGGCGATCTTCAAGCGCACCGATCGCTTTGCTCACTGCAGGCTGTGACGTGCCGGTTCTCCGGGCGGCTGCCGTGAAACCGCCCGTTTCGACGACCGCAAGGAACACCTCGAGTTCAGAGAGCCTATCCATCCTAGGACCTTGGGAAATCGGCGATCGGAAGGCGTCTTACCATTCTGGCATCTCGTTTCAAGCACATGTCAGTCCTCATGGTAGCATTTGAGATCATGCAGCGATGGGTGTGGCGCTGTTTGCGCTTGGCGCCCCCGCACGCAAGGAAAGTTAGCCCCTGCATCAAGGACATCCGGCACGGATTGCATCGATCACGACCCGGGTGGCTGCTGGCATATGCCGCTGACGCGAGTAACTCAGGAAGAACCCAGGGAACGATTTAGTCCACTCAAGTAGAAGAGGCACAAGCTTGCCTTCCTCGATCAGGTTATTAGCGGTATCCTCGATACAGAAGGCGATCCCAAGACCATCGATCGCCAATTGCAGAACGGCACGCCTGTCATTGACGATGATGCCAGCCGGAGGGCTGATGGAAAACCAGCGGCTGTTCTCATAAAACTCCCATGGAAACGGATGCTGCTGGCCCGGCCATCTCCAGCAGATGCAATCATGAGACAGAAGATCGTGCGGTGTGTCGGGGGCGCCGCGCCGAGCGATGTAGTCCGAAGAGGCCACGGCTATCTGCCGAAGTTCACCACCGAGCGGCACCGCAATCATGTCCTGACTGATGACTTCGCCAATCCGCACAGTGATGTCAAAGCCGCCTGCGACCGGATCCGTCACTTCATCGTCGAACGTGATGTCCAACCGAACCTCGGGGAATTTTCGGCGTAAGTCCGCCAGGACCGGCAAGATGAACTTCTCGCCGGCAGACCGGAAAGAGACGATACGCACTGTGCCTGCTGGCCGCCCGGCCGCATCCCTGCTTTGTGTGAGCGCCATCTCCATTTCAGCCAAGGCCGGGCGCATCCGGTCTCGCAAAGAAGCCCCCGCCTCGGTCAACACAACGGTGCGGGTTGTCCGCTGGAAAAGCTGCTGTCGAAGATCGGCCTCCAGTGCCCTGACGGTTTGGCTGGCAGCCGAAGACGTGATGCCGAGTTCGTCGGCAGCCTTGGAAAAGTTCAAAGTTTCGGCAACCGCCAGGAAAGTACGGATGCGGGCGAAATCAGCGGGTCTCATAATCATTACGAAGCACAGCTACGCAATCTTGTAAATATTCTCTGGATTATCGCTGGCCCGTTATCGCCTTAGCCTCCGTTGCGAAAGGAGAACGAGATGATCCAGACCTTTGCAAATCACGTAGCGCTGGTGACAGGCGCGGCCCGAGGCATCGGGCGGGCAACGGCTTTAACGCTCCGGTCCAGGGGAGCACGTGTCGTTGCAACCGACGTCAGCGAAGCGGTTCATGAGCTGAAGGCGCAGAACATCGTTACGCTGACCGGCGACATCGCGGACGAGGACACGGCCATCCGGAGCGTCGGCATGGCAATCGAACGCTTTGGTGCCCTCGACATCCTCGTCAATAACGCGGGCCGCACCATGAACCGAGCGCTCATCGATATGAGCGTTGCCGACTGGGATGACATCATGTCGGTCAACGCCCGCGGTACATTCCTTCACTGCCGTGAAGCCGTCCGCGTCATGCTCTCAGGGCAGGGCGGCGTCATCGTCAACGTTGCATCGATCGTCGCTCAGGTGGCGATGAAAGATATCTCCGTCTACGCAGCAAGCAAGGGTGCCATCGCGCAGCTGACGAAGGTCATCGCCGTAGAATATGGTGCTCAAGGCATTCGTGCCAACGCCGTCGCTCCCGGCGTCGTCGAAACGGACATCCTTGAGGACATCGTCTCGGACAGCTGCGCGACGCTGGCAGGCTACGGCTCCGCCCATCCGATCGGACGGGTGGGCCAGCCTCAGGAGATCGCCGAAATCATCGCCTTTCTCGCTTCTCCCGCATCCGCATTCATCACGGGCTCTATCGTGATGGCGGATGGTGGTTTCACCGCATTGTAAAGGATAAGAACATGCCAAATATTCTCATCATCGGGGCCGAACGCGGTCTCGGTCTAGGTCTTGCCGAGGCGCTGAAGTCTAACGGCTGGGAGGTCACCGGAACAGCCCGCGACGGTGCGGATACAGCTGCACTGGAGAAGGTCGCGCGCGTTGCGCATGTCGATGTGACCCGCGCCGATCAGATCGATCCGCTTAGGCAAGAAATCGACGGACCCTTCGACGTAATCTTTCTGGTGGCAGGCATGTTTGGGCCTTTGCACAACTCAGTTGTCGAAGCGACGGACGCGGAATTCGCCGGGATCATGCTAACGAACTGCTTTGGCCCAATGCGGCTCGCGCATCGTCTGCTCGATCGGTTGAAGCCGCATGGTACGATCGCCGTGATGTCGTCTCATCGTGGCAGCATCGCGCTCAACACGGAACCTGGACTGAAGCTCGATCTTTATAGAGCCAGCAAGGCTGGCCTCAACATGCTCGCTCGGACGCTCCATGCGGATCATCCCGATCTTACCGTCCTCTCGATCCATCCAGGCTGGGCGGCAACCGCCATGGGGACGTTGGACGGTACTGTCGAAGCTGAGATCTCCGTCGACGAAAGCGTAAAAGGCATGGTGGCGGTGCTGAAGGCTCATATGGGGACAGGCGAAAACCTGTACCTCGATTGGCAAGGGAATCCGCTACCCTGGTAGATGGCCGTCGTGCGGCTGCAGCCGAAACGTCGAGCCTGCGCCGCACGTCAGCGACGAGCCGGGTCAGTTCGCCATGGCGCTTCGGCCTCAAGCGCCGCATGGGTAGCACCCGTTTCAGCTGCCCGATGCCCTGAGGTTTGCTAGCTCGGCAGCAATGTCGTCGGCAAGCGATATCGGGCAGCCCCAGTAGTCATAGATGCCACCGTGTCCGCTATCCTGTCCGCAGATGACGAAGACGCCGGTGCCAAACTTGTTCTTCAAGTGCGATGCGAGCCAGCCGACGAAGCCGCTATTGTCTTCCCCTTGAGGAAAATGGAAGCTGAAAATCTTGAACTGCTCGGCTCCGTTTGCCACTGGTACCAGCTGGCTCCAGCAATGTTCGTTGCGAACAAGGGCAAGAGCATCAGCGGACGCCTTCGACGGGAATTCGTCCAAAGCAAATTCCGAGAAGCCGTAGGGTTGATCGAACTCGCGCAACATTGTGCGAGGGAAAAGACGCCTGAGGCGCGCGTTCGTCTGCTCGGGTGTTTCGAGGGAGATATCGACCATGGTTCACCTGTCTTTGGGGCCGGGAAGCGCAATTGATCCGACAATCTTGAGATCAACCGGCGGCCTTCAGTGACCTGGGCGAGATTGCTTTTGGACTGTCGGATCGTTCTTCTTCCTTTGTTAATCCAATCACGCCGCAGAAAGAAGAATGGGTTCACGGAAATCTGCCGTCTAGGGTCGAGAGCGCTCGCAACCTGAAGCTATCTCCGATGCCGCGCGTCCCCTTTTGCCCTGATTTGCAGGGGTTCCGCGCTTCCATCGCGGGATTTGAAACCAAAAGTTGGAACTCCTCTTCATAGGGGACGCCTACATCCAGCATCAAGCCGAACTAAGTGAACTACTCCGATGTGCAGTTCTGGCTGAGACAACCAGGACGACGCGGATCTGCGCACAATCTATGGAGAATTCGTCATGATCGATAAAAACGCCATATGGTTGATTACTGGTTCATCGAGAGGCTTGGGTCGAGCGATCGCAGGAAAAGTTCTGCAGGCCGGATACCGAGCTGTGCTGACTGCTCGAAATCCGGATCAGCTTCGCGACCTTGTCGAAAAGCATAATGATGCGGTTCTCGTCACACCTCTCGATGTGACGCAGCAAGATCAGGTCGATAGAGCCTACGCGGCCGCAATCGACAGGTTTGGTCGCGTCGATGTCCTCGTCAACAATGCTGGCTACGGTTATCTGGCTGCGATCGAGGAGGGCGAGGACGCTGAAATGCGGGCGCTGTTCGAGACCGATCTGTTCGCTCCGGTCAACCTCATCAAAAAAGTTCTGCCTGGCATGCGTGAGCGGCGGCAAGGGCACATTGTCAACGTCAGTTCAATCGGCGGTCTCGTTACCTATCCGGGCGTCGGTTACTACCACATGGTCAAGTTCGGCCTTGAAGCCATGTCGGACACGCTGGCGAAGGAAGTCGCCGGGCTCGGCATCGGTGTCACTGTGGTTGCGCCAGGCGCTTTTCGAACAGATTTCCGTGGCCCGGAGTCGATGAAGTTCTCATCAATCGTGATCGACGACTACAAGGATACGGCCGGAAAATCCCGAGAAGGGACAGCAGCCGGACACCGTAAACAAATCGGAGATCCGGCCCGTGGTGCGGAAGCGATCATCAAAGCCGTCGAAGCCGAGCATCCACCGGTTCATCTGCTGATCGGCGGCGACGCGCTCGACCAGCTGCGCAAGAAGCTCGAAGACGTGCGTGCGGAAACCGATGCCTGGGAAGCCGTCACTCGCAGTACCGATTTCAAGGACTGATCCATCGCGCGAACGGGGTTTTCATCTAGGAGGATGCGATGAGTGCGCTCAGAGTTGGCGTGATTGGAGCAAACGCAAAATCTGGTTGGGCAAGAGAATCCCACATACCAGCGCTTCAGGGACTATCGGGATTGGAGCTGGTCGCCGTCGCTACCAGCACACGGGATACGGCCGATGAAGCGGCGAACGCTTATGGCGTCAGGGCATACGATAACGGACTTGACCTTGCCCGCTCTCCAGATGTCGATATCGTCACTGTCGCTACGCGGGTTCCGGATCATCGAGACATGATCCTCGCGGCGCTTGAGAGCGGGAAGCACGTTTACAGCGAATGGCCGCTCGGCGCGGGCGAACGCGAAACCGAAGACCTTTGCAAGGCTGCAGACGCCGCGAACGTTCACACGGCGATTGGGTTGCAGTTGCGGGGAAGCCCAACGGTCAAACGCGCACGCGACCTGCTCGAGGGCGGTGCCATTGGCCGCCTGCTGAGCGCGAACATCTATTCGTCAACCGCCGGCTTCGGACCAGAGGTTCCAAACCCATACGTTTATCTTGAAAATCCGCAAAACTTCGCCAACCTCGTGACCATACAGGGCGCCCATACGCTCGATCTGGCGTTTCACCTTTTGGGCGAAGCCGTTGCCTCAAATAGCCTGGTTTCGCGTCAGTTTCCTAAAGTTGCAATCGGTGGGCACAAGGAGATCCACCAGCGGACGACGTATGACCATCTTCTGTTGCAAGGCGCGACGGCAAGAGGCGTTTCGTTAGGCATAGAGGTTGCCGGGGGCCGCAGTCCCGAAGCGCCGCTTCGATTTGAGGTTGTCGGGGAGAAAGGTACGCTGAGTTTGCAGGGGGGTGCTGCTCGCGGTTTTCAGTCTCACCGGCTCAGTCTTCATGTCAACGGCGAAAAAGAGCAGGTGGACGAAGGAGAGCTATCGGGGTTGCCGTCATCAGCCGTGAATGTCGGCGGGGTCTACGCCGCCCTTCGTGACGACATCCGGGATTCGACGTCGCATGTCACCGGCTTTGCCCAGGCCCTGAGGTTGACCCGTCGGATTGAGGCGATTCTGAAGACCGGTGGAGCGTCGCGCGCCGCCTGAAGGCGCTTCACTGCCGCCTCCTTGCTCGATATGAAATATCAGCGTTTCAGGAGCGACCGTCCGCTATGCCACGACAGCCGCTGCTCGCCGGACCGTTAGGAGTGCTTCGGGGGATTTGGACAATGGCCGACCGGCTGACAAAGATGATTGCCTTCGTCAAGACGGCGGAGTTGGGGTCCTTTTCCGCGGCCGGTGCGGCACTGGCGGTGTCGTCCCAGATGATTGGGCGCCACGTTGGAGAACTGGAGCAATCCCTCGGCGTGCCACTGCTAACAAGGACAACCCGGATTCAAACACTGACCGAGGCCGGACGACTTTATCTCGAAGGGTGCAAACGGGCGTTGGAAGCCGTGGACGCAGCCGACGCGATTGTCGCCGAGACTGCTCAGGAACCCAGAGGAACGCTTCGGATTACAGCCCCTGTCGAGATCGGCGCCGCCGTGCTGACGCCCCAACTGCCAGAGTTCCTGAGGATCTATCCGGACGTGACAATCGAACTGGTGCTTGATGATCGAGTTATCGACCTCGTGGCCGAAAATTTCGATGTGTGCATCCGGATCGGGAAGCTGCCCGATTCAGGTCTTATTGCTCGCCCACTGACCCCGTTTCGCCTCGTCACATGCGCGTCGCCGGACTACCTCGAAAGGTACGGCGTGCCGCAGGTCCTGGACGACCTGGTTGGTCACACCTGCGTCGATTACGCCTTTCATAACTATCCGGCGCCCTCGAACTGGGCATTTACCGAGCTTGATGGCGAAGAACGACAGGTCCACCCAAATACCCGATTGACCGTCAACAACGGTCACGCCCTGGTCGAAGCTGCACTTGCCGGAGGCGGGATCATTCGAGCGAGCGAGTTGGCGGTTGTGCGCTATCTTGAAACGGGTCGGCTGGTTCCGATCCTGAGGGATTTTGCATCACGCGATCGGCCCATGCACATCGTTTATCCCGGTCAACGGATACGACTTCCGAAGTTGCGGGCTTTCGTGGAGTGGGCGATTAAGTCAATTCCGTCCAGTGGCTGAGTTTGATCAATGGGCTTGAGTTTGCAAAACGCAGCCTACTCCACGCAAGGGGCGCGTCGTCGGCTCACATCCACTCAAAAGATGCAATGGGCAATGAGGCGGCGTCTCTCAGGTGCGTGCAAATTCTAGCAGCGGTGCAATATCATGGTTGTGGGCTGCGTGAAGGGCCGCGACGTAGCGAGTGCGCAGTTCACCAACGTCGGCGAGCGTTCCACCGCCCCAACTGAAACGCTCGCCGCCAAGACGTTCGATCAGAAGGTCAGCCGCCAAGCGAGCGTGACGACCATTTCCGTTTGGAAAGGGGTGGATTGCGACCAGGCGATGGTGAAACCTGATGGCAATTTCATCCGGCGAAAATGTCTCATGCATAATCCAATATCGGACATCGCCTAACAGGCTGGCGAGCTCCATTCCAATGCGGTAGGCTTGGACGCCGATGTTGCGCTCCGTCGTTCGGAAGGTGCCGGCCCATTCCCATACGTCGCCAAGCATCCGCTTGTGCAAGGTTCGCATGAAGTCTTCGCTGAGCATTCGCTCGATCGAAGCGCGTCGGCGCCCGCGCGCCCAGGCTGCGCCCGAGACGATGTTTTCCTGCTCCGCCTCGTTGAGATCGCGGCGGTGCGTTATCCACGTCTGGAGCAGACCCTCTCGTTCTTGCGGCTCGAGGGGTGTTGCGTCCTCGGGCTCCTGAAACAGGTCGGTCATGTGTCATGCCAGAGGTCACGCTCGGAGAGCCGGTCGCGAATGTATGCTTGGACCCGGGCCTCGAAGTCCACATCATCCGCGCCCTGGGCTTCGAGCCGCATCGTGTGCGCGACACGGTGAAGCTCGCGCGTTGCGATTTTCCTTGCGCGCGCTTCGATAACAGCTTCGAGTGAGCTGTTGGGAACAAGTGCGTAGACGAGTGTGCAATCCAGCGCCTCAGCTGCGCGACGCAAGGTGTTAAGTTGGATCGTCCCTGCGGCTTCGGATTTCTCGATGGCTTCGACGGTTTGCGGCCGCACGCCAAGGCGCGTGCCAAGCTGGGCGCCCGTCATCCCGAGCGCATCGCGTAGCGCGCGCACCCATCCTTTCGGCGGCGCCTTGAATCGGTCAGTCGGGTGGAGTGCCCGAAGCCTTTCATCAAGGCGCAGGCGGCCCCTTCTTCGACTATCGCTTTTCATTTCGTTCTCTCAGGCCAAAGGCTGATAATTAGCTATTTTATATCAGGATATAGGCTGAACATCAACGTCAAAAAATCATGCTATAATATGATAATACTAATGGCAAATCATAGTATAGTCTGTGTAAATAGAGCAAGTCAGGCCTTGGTCGGTCTGATGCCGCTGAAGCTCGACAAGGGATATCGGGTGACATCGGCTGCTTGCACCGTATGACCGCGTTGAAAGCGCTCGATAGGCTGCAAGCCGACGTTGACGCCGATCGGCTAAAGAGCAGTGAAACTTCGACCACTGCCGATTTCAATGCTCGACAGCTGCGTTCGGGCTTGTTGAAAGCGCATGTCCCAGGGCGTCGGATTCGGAAAGATCTCCGCTAGAAAGCCGACAAACGCCTTGACGTTAGGATTGCCACGCCGGCTTTCAGGCCAATATGCACTGATGTGGCTGCGATCGACGGCAAACTCTTTCAGGACTGGTACGAGAGTGCCGTTCTCCAAAAAAGGCGCCGCAATGTATGTTGGAGAGATCCCTATCCCGCCACCGCCGGCAACCACGGACGCCACCGCATCGCTATTGTCGAGGATGGTCACGGCATTCGGGATGATCTCGACAACCTTGTCACCGATCTTGAAGGGCCAACGTAGGGTCTGACCGCTGCTTTGATAGCGGAAGTTGACGCAGTCATGATCAATGAGGTCCTCGGGTTTCCGCGGTATGCCGCGAGCAGCCAAATATGCGGGTGAAGCGAACGCACATACCCTGTTCGGCGCCAACTTCCTGGCCACCAGCCTGGAGTCAGCTGGCTCTCCAACCCGGATGGCGACATCGATCCCTTCTTCGACCAGATCGGTGAACCGGTCTCCAAGACGAAGGTCGACGATCACTTTGGGATATCGTTTCCTAAACGCAGGCAACGCGGGCGCGATCAGATGGACTCCGATCGGAAGCGGTGCCGTGACCTTCATGAAGCCCGAAGGTTCGGCGCGCGCAGCAATAGCAGCCTGCTCTATGTCCTCGGCCTCCCGCAACAAGCGCAATGCCCGCTCATAGAGATCCCGCCCCTCGGGTGTCAGCGTCAAGGAGCGGGTCGTTCGCGTGAACAGGCTTACGCCAAACTGCTGCTCGAGCCTTTGGACGCTCTTGCTGACCGCCGACGGCGAAACTGCCAATGATCGCGCCGCTGCAGCATAGCTGCCAAGCGAAGCCGCCCGCGCAAACGCGATGACACCGGTTAATCTGTCGAATCCAATTCGTTCCGCCATGGAACGAGTAAAGCGAATTCAAGCCTGATTATCAAGATCGACTATGCGGTCTACCTTCTCTCCGTAGCGCTAAGCGTGGCGCCAAACTGGAGATCGAGATGTCTGATACAACTAACTTCAACCCCTCAAATGCCCTCAAAGGCAAACGCGTCCTCATCGTCGGCGGCACATCAGGCATTGGCCTTGCGGCCGCCATCGAAGCACAAGGCGCCGGCGCGCGCGTAACAGTCCTTGGTTCGGACCAGGAGCGCTCTCGGACTGTTGCAGCGGAGCATGGCTTCGAAGGCTGGCGCGCAGCCGATGTCACCAGCCCTGACGCAATCCAAACAGCGCTTTCCGATATCGGCCACGTCGATCACATGGTGCTTCTTGCCGGAACCTTCGTCGCCGGCAAGGTGCTGGAGGCCGATGTGACTTACCTGCGTCGGGCTTTTGAGGAGCGCATCTGGGCGGCCGTCCATATCCTGCGGACACTTGGCGACAATTTATCTGCGGATGCTTCGATCACCTTCATCTCTGGCGCGCTGGCTGACCGGCCCAATGCCTATGGCACGGCCGTTCTCGCGGCCGCTTCGGCTGCGATGGAGGCGTTTGCCCGCGGGCTTGCAATGGAACTCGCACCACGCCGGGTCAACACCCTGTCGCCTGGCCCGATCGACACGCCGATCCTGTCCAAGACGTTGGGGGATGGCCGGGCGGCCTATCTCCAATCCCTTGCTGAAAAGCTGCCCCTCCACCGGGTCGGTACTGCGGAGGAAGCAGGTGCTGCCGTCGTCTTCCTGATGGCCAACGGCTGGATGAATGGCGCCGTCCTCAACATCGACGGCGGCTCGCGGCTGGTCTGACACTGCAGGTCTGAAGGATCTTATCCGTGCCCAGTCTTTTTGACCCTATTCAGCTCGGCGCCATCAGGGCGCCGAACCGTATCCTGATGGCGCCCATGACGAGGGCTCGTGGCACAAGGGACCACTTGCCGACGCCCATCATGGCTGATTACTACGCGCAACGCGCTTCCGCCGGCCTCATCATCAGCGAGGCGATCGGTATCAACCAGCTCGGCCTTGGCTGGCCATACGCGACAGGCATATGGTCCCGAGAGCAGATCGCCGGATGGCGAAACGTTACCGCAGCCGTTCACGAACGTGGCGGCCGCATCATAGCGCAGCTCTGGCAAATGGGCCGGGTCGTTCATCCGGACTTCCTAGGTGGTCGCCAACCCGTGTCGGCGTCCGCGACCGTTGCACCCAATCACGCCCATACGTATGACGGCAAGAAACCTTATGAACGCGCACGACCGCTATCGATCGACGAGATCGTTGAGGTGGTGGAAGATTTCCGGCAGGCCGCTCTCAATGCGATAGACGCCGGCTTCGATGGGATTCAGCTTCATGCTTCGAACGGTTACCTCATCGACCAGTTCTTGCGAGACAGCGCGAACTTTCGGGACGATCGCTATGGCGGAGCGATTGAGAACCGCCTCCGGTTTTTGAAGGAAACGGCCCGGACCGTCGCTGATGCGATCGGCGCTGATCGGGTCGGTGTCCGTCTCTCCCCGAACGGCGAAACACAAGGGGTGCGTGACAGCGACCCGCTTCCGCTGTTCACGAAGGCCCTCGAAGCACTATCCGCAATAGGTGTCGCTCATGTCGAATTGCGGGAGCCACCCATCGATGGAACCTTCGGTGTGGGCGAGGTCAATCCTCTCGCGCGGCATCTGCGCTCGGCATTCAAAGGGCCGCTGATCCTGAACTCGGATTTCGATGCCACCCGCGCCCAGGCCGAACTTGACGCCGGAATAGGTGACGCTGTCGCATTTGGCCGGCCGTTTATTGCCAATCCGGATTTTCCGAGGCGCGTAGCCGAAGGTCTGCCATTGGTAAAGGATGACGCTCAAAAATGGTTTACACAAGGAACGGAAGGCTATCTCGACTATAACAATTGGGGCTAGTGCGATTTCGCGGCAGCGATGGGCAGGCTAGGGATTGCAGATCCGGTGGAGGCCCTGGCCAATTGGCCGAGGGCGATGCCTTTCGACCGTCACTGCAGCTGGAGCGCCGAGATGTCTTATGGCGATGAGGCGTCGGCATAATTGTTCTAGCCATCTCCTTTGTAGCCTCCGTCCAAAGCTCGATCTTCACCAAGCTTGACAGGTGGTCATACAATTCGGTCATCGCCACCGGAAACCTTCGGAGGGCGACGGAATCCTTATTCAATGGGCTCAGTCGTCACCGCGATACGAATGATTTAGAGCAATTGAAGAAGTTCGGAGCCGTGTCCCTAAGTTTCCTGGTAGGAGCGGGTTTAGGTGCCGTCGCGACGAATCTCTTTGGAAACGCTGCGACGGCGGGCGCTGCCGTTCTACTGATCCTTGCGCTCCTGCTGTGCCTAAGTGGTGAGAGACGCGGTATGGGGACTGGATGGCCGTTCTAGCGCTTCTGCGGTTGCCGCCCGTTAGTATGATCCCTCACCTGTAAGGGAACTGCTTCAACGTAATGGCCATGCACAAGAACACCGTGGTAACGCCCGCCGTGGATGTTCCATTTAAGAAATAACCCGTTAAGGGCATTCGCAGTTCATTAAGTATTTTACTGCAATCTCGATTATCTGAGGTCCAGTGCAATATTTTCCGATGATGGAAGTGCTTTTTAGCATCTTCCATTGTGCGAATAGTAAGCAAAATGGATCGATTGGGTTTGGCTTGGCAAAAATATACTTATTGCCTGTGCATGAGCAATGTTTTTCTTGCGGCCGATGAAGCGCGGCCCAGTGTCAATAATTGGGAGCTCCTTGTATGAAGCGTTTATCCATCGGGTTTCTGATCACTTTGCTGCTCTGTCTTATCCTGGCCGTCGTTATCGGGCAGGGCGCCTATTCGATCGTATCTCTTCAATCCATAGATCGAGGTTCCACGCAGATCGTCGCCAAACGCGTGCCGTCATTCATTGCTCTTGGACAATTGAATGCCGACATCGGCGATGTAAGGATCGCGCAGGGTGCTTTGCTGACGTCGAGTAAGGACCATGCGGCCGACCTTGCCGGTGCGCTTGCCAAGGCGGAGCAGGATGTTGCCGACGATCGGGCTAAATATGAACCCTTGATGATCGATGAGGGTGACAGGCAACTCTACGGCAAGTTTGCCGCCTCGTGGGCTGCGTCGCAGGCGCTATGGAGTAAGGCACTTGGCGCCAAACAGGCCGATCAGCAGGATATGGCATTGGCATTGTTCTATGGCGACTCTTTCAAAGCCTATACGCAGGCGTCAAAAGATATTCAGGCTGCAGTGGATGACCTTTCTCAGAATGTAAAGGACGAGGGCGCCGCGAGCCAGCAGACGATTTCGTCAACTGAGAACACGGCCTACATCGGGCTTTCGATCACAGCCCTACTCGGTCTCATCGCCATCGTGACGATTTCCTTCCGTGTCGTGCGCCCGATTAAGGACATGACCAGTTTCATGACCCGGTTGGCAAAAGGTGATACGACAACCGAGGTTCCCTCCTTGGGGCGGCACGACGAAATCGGCGCCATGGCGATTGCCGTCGAAATCTTCCGGCAGGCGACGATCGACAACAAGCGCCTGGAAGCGGAAGCGGAAGCCAACCGCATCAAGACCGAAGCTGACCGTCAGCGGCTGACCGCGGAGGCCGAGGCAGCTGCCCAGCGCCGCCTGCAGGAAGCAACGTCGGGCCTTGCATCCGGCCTGAAGCGCCTTGCGGCGGGCGATCTTTCCTTCGAGCTTACCGAGCCCTTCGCACCTGATTTCGAAGCCCTGCGCCACGATCTCAACGGTGCCGTGGCACAGCTGGCCGAGACGCTTCGCTCGGTCGCCCAGGCAACCAATGCCATCGACAGCGGTTCGCGCGAGATCAGCCAGAGCGCCGACGACCTGTCGCGCCGCACGGAGCAGCAGGCTGCCTCGCTGGAGGAAACGGCTGCCGCTCTGGACCAGATCACCGTCAACGTCACCAACTCCTCCAGACGCGTCGATGAGGCCCGGACGATCGCCATCCAGGCCAATTCCAGTGCTGCGCAGTCTGGAACCGTTGTCGCCAATGCCGTCGATGCCATCGAGCGGATCGAAGCCTCCTCGACGCAGATCTCCAACATCATCGGCGTCATCGACGAGATCGCCTTCCAGACGAACCTGCTGGCGCTGAACGCCGGCGTCGAAGCTGCCCGTGCCGGTGAAGCCGGGCGCGGTTTCGCCGTCGTCGCTCAGGAAGTCCGCGAGCTGGCGCAGCGCTCCGCGAAGGCTGCCAAGGAAATCAAGGGCCTGATCAGCAACTCGACATCGGAAGTGGAAAGCGGCGTGAAACTGGTGCGGGCGACCGGGGATTCGCTGAAGACGATCGAGCAGTACATCGTCACCATCAACCAGCACATGGACGCGATCGCCACCTCGGCGCGCGAGCAGTCCACGGGACTTGGCGAAGTCAACACGGCCGTCAACCAGATGGACCAGGTCACGCAGCAGAACGCGGCGATGGTGGAGGAAACCAATGCCGCCGGCGCTACGCTTGCCGGAGAAGCCGGACGTCTTCGCGAACTGATCGCGCAGTTCAATCTCGGTGGCGGAACTGCCCGTGCCGCGACGCGTGCTTCCGGTTCGGCAGAAGCGGTCTCCGTGTCCGCGCCCCGGTCGACAGTTGCACCCCGCGCTGTACCGCGCCCTGGCCTGGCAAATGCGGTGAACGCCGCCAAGAGCCCACCCGCGCACCGACCCGTCGCTTCGCCCGCCCGGCAGATGGTCGCCGATATCGCCAAGAGCTACGGCGCCGCTGCCCCTTCGCAGGATAACTGGGAAGAGTTTTAAAATATCTACTGCCTTCTTGCGCTGCATTCATTGAGGTCGCTGCGCTTACTTGCTTTGCTCGGTGACGACGCGGAGGACGAGGCCAAGCGCCAACCTCGAATCTGCGGCTGCCACCCCAGTTCGTGTATCAGTACGAGCGGCTTCTCGGATCCTTGGGGTTCCCTTATTGCCTCCGCGCGCTGTTAACTAAGGTCGAGATCGTAATCGGCCGCTTCCCTCTGAGGTTACTTCGGTGAGAGGTGGACAGGCCAGTGAGATTTCCTGCTATGTTTCACTAACACCCTGCTATCGCGAAATGGAAATTGGGGCCGCATTTCGTAAGTAATTTTACATCCGAGGCCTAATACCGCTGCACAACTATCGATATGAAGATGAGGTCTGCGACTAAAGATTGATCTGCGATTGAACATTCCGGGAACACAGAATATCTCGGTTCCAATTATTACCTTTAAATTTGTTCCTTTGTCCGCCAAGTGGTTACGATCTTAATATATTGTATTTAGAAGTCCCATGGCCGTCCTGTATATCGGTTTTAAGTTCCAAGGATTCTACCATGAAGAAAATCTTTGCATTGGCCTTGCTTGTATTAGCGTCTCCTTTCGCGGCGCAGGCCGCGACCTTGACATTTCCCAGTGACAAGCCCGTCGCAAGTATCACCATTCCGGATAGCTGGAAGCCGGAGGAAACCGACGGTGGCGTCCAGGGAACCTCCGACGATTCTGCGGTCTACCTTTCAGTCGAGGTCGCCAGCGGCAAATCCATGGAGAAAGTTGTTACCGGTGCAATCGATTTTCTCGCAAAAAACAAAGTAACGATCGACCCATCTACTCAAAAGGAGACGCCCGCTACCGACGTCAACGGTATGCAGATGGCCACCCTGGAATGGGATGGCAAGGATGAAGACGGTCCCGTTAGCGTCGGCTTGCTAATCGCGCAGGTGAGCGCTGACAACGCTCTCATCGTGACGTACTGGGGAGATAAGGGCGAGGAAGATAAGCACGATGCTGAAGTCAAGGCGATCATCGCCTCGATCAAGCCGGTTGAGTGATCGTATCCGTGGCAGCGGTGAAGTTATCGCCGCTGCCATCTAATCTCATCACATTTTGTCCTGATCCATTCGGGGTCGTAGAACAAATAATCGATAACTGGGCGCGCGCAATTCAGGTGCCACGGACCAAGGGACCCGAGGCCCTCAACTTCAATGGCGGCGGGGCGAAGTAAATATCAGCCACGCGAAGGTTTCCGCCCGCTCTTCAGCGGCTTAATCGTCACGAGATCATCAGCCGCCGCGGTCGACCTGGTCGCGAATGGTCTCTCGAGCGAAGACCTCATGACCGGGAGCGGGAAGATCGTCACGATCAGCGGTGTCGACCGATGCTGGTCGAGCACTCGGACACACGCCGGTCGCTACCTCTCTTTAAAGGCCGCGGTCTGATCGTGGAGAAACTCCATTACCGCTCGCACTCGGGTTGGAAGCAGGGTCTGTTCACGTCGCAGGATGGACATTGGCATTTTGTTGCCGCGCCAGTCCGGCAACACCTCGATTACCGTTCCCGAGGCGAGGGCATCGGCCGCCAGCCACCTTGGCCCCCACATAATTCCCACGCCATTCTCCGCGGCCAACAGAGCGGATTCAGCATCGTCGGTAATGAAATGCCAGGGTGGTGACCGTGGAAAACTATCGGCGCGGAGCCGCCAGTGTTCGACCAACCCGGTGCGGGTGTTGCGGAAACCGATCAGGTCATGTGTGGCAAGGTCGGATGGCGTCCGAGGTGCCCCATACCGCTCCACGTAGCCAAGCGACGCGCATACGACCCAATCAAATTCGAACCACGGCAGACGAACGTGGCCAGGCAACCCGTCAAGCCGCCCGCTACGGATCGCAAGGTCCAGCCCGACTTCTGCAAGGTCGACGATCACGTCGCTGGCCCGCAAATCGAGAGCTATGTCGGGATGCTGTTCTTTGAATGCCGGTAGAAGTGGCACGAGGCAGCGGCGAACAAAGGCGGGAGACGCGCCGATCCTGACGTTTCCCGCTGCGGCGCCCTTACTCGCATGCGTCAGGATGGCATCGATGTTCGCGGCTCCGTTCAGCACGTCGCGCGCAGGTCCGACCAACTGCTCACCGGCGTCAGTCGGTGAGATCGAGTGGGTTGAGCGATGCAAGAGACGCAGTCCGTAAACGGCCTCCAGCCGCGAAATCGTTTTTGAAACTCCGGAGGTCGTCAGTGCCAGTTGGCGGGCGGCGCCAACGAATGATCCGGCATCGATCACGGCAATGAAGCATCGGAGCTGGGATAGGGATATGCCGTCAAGGGGCGTGGACATAATGTCAACACTATCCTGCCGAGCGCCCCGATACCAGTGGCTTCCTCCTAAGCTCATATTGGCGGTGTAAACGAGCGCGCGGTGACAATCGCGATGCTCCCATCAATGCACCGGGTCCTTATTCGTCAACTTCCAGGAGTTGCCGATAGTCGATTTGGGCGAAGAACAATGCAACCAGTGTGAGATGATGAAATGAACACCCATCACGTCGAAGCTTACTTCAAGGCCATGAGCGGCAAGGAAACCACAAAGCTCGCAGAGCACCTTTCCGACAGCGTCGTACTCTTGAGCCCCGTTTTTCCTGAGCCTTTCGAAGGGAGGGAGACGGTCGTCAAAATCCTGTCTGGTCTGCTGGCCACAATAGACAGCCTCCACGTTGACCTGACATTTGCCTCTGGCCGCGATGTCGCCGTGTTCTTCACCGTCCAATGCGACGGGATCACGGTCAAAGGAAACGAACATATTCACCTGGACGAAAACGGTCTGATCGATTTCTTCGAAGTCGCGTGGCGCCCGCTCCCCTCGGCGGTGCTCATTCAGGAAAAACTCGCGAATAAACTGGGCGGACAGCCAATGCGGCTGGTTCCTGCAACATGACGTGTGCAGGGCCCGACGCTGAACGCGATGGCCGAGCCCCGTAGCCGGCGCGCCCGGCAACGCCAGCTCACTTCTCTGAGGCGCTGGGGCCGGTTCGCGGATCGGCGCACCGAGATCTGGAGGGGCCGACAGGAGGCAGACCAGCATCAGGATGGAGGCTCCGCCTCAAGCCGAAATCCTCTTCACCCCCAACCGTGGACGTTTCATTCCGCGGCGGTGAGAAAGTCGATGATGCTGAACGGCGTCTGAACTTACGCATGGCTCGCATTCCGACGCATCAGTCGTAGACAAGGCTTTCGAGGGGGCATCCGCCGTCTTCTGGCTCTGCCCGCCGACGCCGCAGGAAACATCCGAAGCCGCAACGGTCGAATT
>Ga0207702_10001872_pt1 | contig 20635 bp, 21 predicted proteins | sample KBSCornC62_FD_184302 | JGI IMG/M metagenome (GOLD analysis project Ga0207702, IMG submission 184302) | Corn rhizosphere microbial communities from Kellogg Biological Station, Michigan, USA - KBS Corn C6-2 (SPAdes) (version 2) | ecosystem: Host-associated > Plants > Roots > Rhizosphere > Soil ...
CCAGCGCGGCCGAACGGGGCGATGGCGAGAAGCGGTCTGGTGCGCGGCGTCCGCGGTCCTCAGCTGGGCGGCGGTGAACGTCCCGATCGCGTTCGGCTACTACGACGGATGGCGCGAGTTCTACGCCTTCAGCGCCTCACGAGGCACCGAGGCGAGCACCTTCTGGTACATGGGCCACTACGTGGCCACCGTGGCGATCCCCAACGGGTGGGACGCCGGCTACCCACGGGACTGGGTGCCGCCGAGCTTCCTGGTGGCCCTAGCGTGCGCGGCCGCCCTGGGGTTCGTGGTCTGGCTCGCCCTGTCGGCGCCGGTTCGTCCGCGAGTCGCCCAGCTGGCCTTCCTGGCGGTGTTCGCCTTCCTGATCTCGACGAAGGTGTGGAGCCCGCAGTACTCGTTGTGGTTGGTGCCGCTGGCCGCCCTGGCGCGGCCACGCTGGCGGTTCAACATCTTGTGGCAGTTCAGCGAGGTCGCCGTCTGGGTCGCGACGCTGCTGCTGCTGCTCGGCTACACCGACTCCGACCGCGGCATCGACTACGGGTGGTTGATGCTCGTCCTGCTGATCCGCGACGGGTTCTTGATCGCGATGTCCGCGCTGATCATTCGGGAGATGTGGCGGCCCGATCTTGACGTCGTCCGCCAGAGCGGCTTGGACGACCCGGGTGGGGGGGTGTTCGACGGCCTGCCGGACGATCCCCGCTTCTCGTCGCCCGGCCGCCACGCCGCCGTATCGGATCATGCCGAGGTCCGCGGACCGAGCCATGATCGCGAGGAGTCGGCGGGCGACGTCAGGGGTTGAGGCGTTCGCGCAGGAACTCCACGTCCGCTGCCTGAGCGTCCGGCCCCCCGGGCGTCTCGACGAGGACATCGCAGGCGGCCAGCCGGCACACCTCGGCGATCAGTTCGGCATCGATGGTTCCGTCCGCGAAGTTCGCGTGCCGGTCGGCTCCGGAGTCGAACGAGTCCCGGCTGTTGTTGGCGTGCACCAGGTCGATCCGCCCGGTGATCGCAAGAACGCGTTCGACGACGCCGACCAGATCCTCGCCGCCGGCGTGGGCGTGGCACGTGTCGAGGCAGAATCCGGCGTCGAACTCCCCGACGGCGTCCCAGAGCATGGCCAGCCGATCGAAACGCCGCGCGACCGCATTGCCTCCGCCGGCCGTGTTCTCGATCAGGATGGGCAACGCGAAGCCGCCTTCGTCAGCTTGCCGGGCGAACGTCTTGCGCCAGTTTTCGACGCCGATCACCGGATCGTCGGCCGCATTGAGGTGTCCGCCGTGCACGATGAGGCCCTTAGCGCCGATGGCCGCCGCGGCGCTCGCATGCTGCCCGAGCAGCTTTCGGCTCGGGATGCGGATGCGGTTGTTCGTGGTGGCGACGTTGAGCACGTACGGGGCGTGGATGTAGATCGTCAGGTCGCTGTCGAGGATGGCGGCGGCCTGTTCGTGCTCCTCGGGCGCCTTCCATCCTTGCGGATCGGCCAGGAAGAACTGGGCGATGTCGGCTCCGGTCTCCTTGGCCGCGGACAATGGGGCGACCGAATCGACATGCGCGCCGACGAGGGGCGGGAGGGTGCTGTCAGCCATCCTCCGAGGCTAGCGATTCGGTTGTCGCCCGCTTCCGGCTCCGCCAGCTTCCGGTCGATTCGGTTCTGACCGCTTCCGGTCGATTCGGCTCTGACCGCTTCCGGTCGATTCGGCTCTGGTCGCTTCGCCGGGTACTCTGGAGGAGTTTGGCGCTCGCCACCGGCCGGCGTCACCTCCTGCCGCGGACAGTCCGTGGCCGATGAGTCCATAGGAGGCTGTGTTCTGTGAGCACATCCCTGCGTCACTACGAAGTGATGGTCATTCTCGACCCCAATCTCGAGGAGCGCACTATCGCGCCCTCGCTGGACGCCTTCCTCTCGGTCGTCAAGAACGACGGCGGGTCCGTCGACAAGGTCGACATCTGGGGCAAACGGCGGATGGCATTTGAGATCAACAAGCACGCCGAGGGCATCTACGCCGTCATCGACCTTCAGGCGGCGCCGGCTTCGGTGCTCGAACTGGACCGGCAGCTCAACTTGAACGAGTCGGTGCTGCGGACCAAAGTGCTCCGACCGGACGCGCGGTAATCGCGATGGCTGGCGAGACTGTCATCACCGTCGTCGGCAATCTGACGGCCGATCCGGAACTCCGCTTCACGCCCTCGGGCGCGGCCGTGGCGTCATTCACTGTCGCGTCCACCCCGCGCACCTTCGACCGTCAGTCCAACGAGTGGAAAGACGGCGAGGCGCTGTTCCTGCGCTGCTCCATCTGGCGGCAGGCGGCGGAGAACGTCGCCGAGTCGCTGACCCGCGGCGCCCGGGTTGTCGTGACCGGCCGACTCAAGCAGCGCAGCTTCGAGACCCGCGAGGGTGAGAAGCGCACCGTCATCGAGCTGGACGTCGACGAGGTGGGCCCCTCGTTGCGCTACGCCACAGCGAAGATCAACCGCACGCAGCGGGGCTCGTCCTCCGGCGGCGGGTTCGGCGGTAGTTCTGGCGCCCCCGCGGATGATCCTTGGGGCTCGGCGCCGCCCGCCGGCGACGGTGGCGGGTTCTCGGACGAACCGCCGTTCTAGCACCTCACTCTTTCACTCTTTCACTCTCACACGGAGACGCACACCATGCCTAAGCCACCGATTCGCAAGCCAAAGAAGAAGTCCAACCCGCTCAAGATCGCGAAGGTCGATTACATCGACTACAAAGACACGACTCTGTTGCGGAAGTTCATCTCCGATCGCGGCAAGATCCGCGCGCGCCGGGTGACCGGGGTCAGCGCCCAGCAGCAGCGCCAGATCGCGACAGCGATCAAGAACGCCCGCGAGATGGCGCTCCTGCCGTACACGTCGACCGCGCGCTGATCGCGCCCGGTAGAGGAGAGTTCACGATGAAGTTGATTTTGACGCGCGAGGTCAGCGGTCTCGGCGTGGCTGGAGACATTGTCGACGTCGCCGACGGATACGGGCGCAACTACCTGGTGCCGCGAGGAGCGGCGATCACCTGGTCGAAGGGCGCCGAGCGCCAGGTGGGGCAGATCAAGCGGGCCCAAGACGCTCGCGAGATCCGAGGCCTCGACCACGCCAAGGAGATCAAGACCGAGCTCGAGCGGCTGTCCGTCACGCTCACGGCTCGCGCGGGCGAGGGCGGTCGCCTGTTCGGCTCGATCACGCCTGCCGACGTCGTCACAGCGGTCAAGGCGGCGGGTGGCCCGACGCTCGACAAGAAGCGGGTGCAGCTCCCCGGGCACATCAAGACCCTCGGATCGCACACCGTCACCGTCGAGTTGCACTCTGACGTGGTCGCTACCGTTCCGGTGGAGGTCACCGCCAGCTAGCGGGCACTCACGTTCAGCAGTTTGGGACCACGGGCCGCGCGGGGAGATCCGCGCGGCCCGTCGGCAATTGGTCCGTGGCCACTTGTGGCTTTATCGATAAAGGCATAAATATCCAGCCGGATGGCCGCCGCTGGTCGACTATTTTTCCTCCACATCCAGTGGATTACCGGCACCCCGGAATCCGGGAGCTGAAGCCCTTTCAGAAGAACAAATCCACAGGGCGTCCCACAAGGTGTGCACAACCGCGCCGCGTGTCTCAACAGATTCATCCACAGCTTTGTGCACAGCGCAGATTGCAGGCAGCGTGGGTAGCCCCATAGCGTCTCGAGGGTCACGAGCGAACGGGCAAGACTCCGCTCCTGGGACAGAAAATAGCGCTCAAAGTCGGGGGACATTGAGTCAGACAGGACTTTGGCGGCTTTTTCGTCGGCGCCGTCCAGTAGATGTTGACGTGCCGATCGACCAGAGCAGCGGAAGGGGTAGTGCCGAGTGACGATCGCCGACTCGACTCGGCCCGCGGAAAGCACCGCGGCCGGTCCGTCGACCTTCGACCGCACGCCCCCGCAGGACGTCGAAGCCGAGCGCTCGGTCCTGGGCGGCATGCTGCTGAGCAAGGATGCGATCGCCGACGTCGTGGAGATTCTGCGGCCGAACGACTACTACTTTCCGGCCAATCAGCTGATCCATGAGGCGATCCTCGACCTCTACGCGCGTGGGGAACCGGCCGATCCGGTGACGGTCAGCGCGGAGCTCACTCGTAACGGCCAGCTGATGCGCGTCGGAGGCGCCACTTATCTGCACACCCTGATCTCGACGGTGCCCACGGCCGCCAACGCCAGCTACTACGCGCAGATCGTGGGTGAGCGGGCGATCCTGCGGAGATTGGTGACGGCCGGCACCCGAATTGTCCAGATGGGCTACGACACCGCCTCCGGATCGGTCGGTGTCGTCGGAAGCGTGGACGCCGTCGTCGACCGCGCCCAGGCAGAGGTCTACGACGTCACCGAGCGCCGGACCGCCGAGGACTACACGCGGATCGAGGACCTGCTTCAGCCGACGTGGGACGAGCTCGAGCACATCATGGACCGCGGGGGAGTGGGCACCGGCATCCCGACGGGCTTCGCCCGCCTGGACGAGATCACCAACGGCCTGCACGGTGGGCAGATGATCACGGTCGCCGGCCGACCGGGCACCGGCAAATCAACGCTTGCCCTGGATATGGCACGTTCTGCTTCGATCAAGCACGGCAAGCCGTCGGTCATCTTCTCCCTCGAGATGGGCAAGCTCGAGATCATGATGCGGCTGCTGTCGGCCGAGGCGAGCGTGCCACTGGCAAACATGCGCTCCGGCCATCTGAACGACCAGGACTGGCAGCGCATGGCCCGGCGCTCGGCCGAGCTGGCCGAGGCCCCCCTGTTCGTCGACGACTCGCCGAACCTGACCATGATGGAGATCCGAGCGAAGGCCCGGCGGCTGCGGCAACGTCACGACCTGCAACTGATCGTCATCGACTACCTGCAGCTGATGACCAGCGGCAAGCGTGTCGAATCCCGGCAGCAGGAGGTCAGCGAGTTCTCTCGGGCGATCAAGCTGCTGGCCAAGGAGCTTGACGTGCCCGTGGTCGCGCTCTCGCAGCTCAACCGCGGTTCGGAACAGCGGCAGGACAAGAAGCCGATGCTCTCGGATCTACGTGAGTCCGGCTCCATCGAGCAGGACTCCGATGTGGTCGTGCTGGTTCACCGCGAGGACATGTACGAGCCCGAATCCCAGCGCGCCGGGGAAGCGGACTTGATCATCGCCAAGCACCGTAACGGTCCGACCGCGACCGTCGCGGTCGCCTTCCAGGGCCGCTACAGCCGCTTCAGCGACATGCCGCAGTAGCTTTGCCGCACTCTTAGCCGCGTCGCTCTTAGCTGCGTCGACCGATGGCGATCGTGGCTCCCAGTTCGTCGTCGCTGGCTGCCCGTGCCGAGAGTCCGACGGCGCCCATGGCGGCCAGAGTCGCGGCGCACTGCACATCGCTGGTTTCGATCAGGAGGTGACCACCGGGCGCCAGCCATTGCGGAGCGTCGGCGATTACTCGGTGTTGGACCGCCAGGCCGTCTTCGCCTCCGTCCAAGGCGTTGAGCGGCTCGTGATCACGCGCTTCGGAGGCCATGAGCGAAATGGCGGCGGTGGGCACGTAGGGGGCGTTGACCAGCAGCAGATCGACTCGGCCGCGCAGGTCCGGGGGCAACGCTTCGAACAGATCGCCCTCGAATACGTTCCCGTCGGGCAGGTTGCGCCGCGCGCACCCCACGGCGGCGTGGTCCACGTCGCAGGCGTAGACCTCAGCGAGTGGCGCCTGGTCCGCGAAGGCAGCCGCGATCGCACCCGAACCACAGCACAAGTCCACGACGACCGTCCCGCCCATGGCTAGTGCCGCCCGGACCAAGAGCTCAGTCCGTCGGCGTGGAACGAAAACCCCGGGGTCGAGCAGGATACGAAGCCCGCAGAACTCGGCCCAGCCCAGGACCTGTTCGATCGGCGTGCCAGCCAGCCGACGGACGACCATGGCTTCGAGCTCGCCGTCCGAGGACGCCGCGTCGATCAACAAGGCGGCCTCCTCCTCGGCGTACACACACCCTGCGGCCCGCAGCCGGGAGGTGAGGCGGCTCAGCCCCAAGCGACCGCACCAGGCGTGATGCGCAAGTCGCTGAGGCTGGTCAGCACTGCGGCGACGTACGGGAAGCGGTCCGCCGCGTGGTTCGTCGTCACCGCGATAGCCGTGGCTCCGGAGGCCAGGACTGCGGCGATGCCGGCGGGCGAGTCGTCGACGCCCACGCACGCGTCGGCGGTGACACCGAGGAGTTCAGCGCCGCGACGGTAGGGCTCAGGATCCGGCTTGCCGTGCAGCACGTCGTCGGCGCCGACGACGACTCGCGGCGTCGGCAGCCCGGCGTGGCGTAACCGGGCCAACGCCGACGCGTGCCGAAAGGACGTCACCACCGCGACCGGCACGTCAGTCTGACTGAGGGCCGTCAATGCGCCGGGAAGCTGCGATCCCAGCGAGCCGACGAGCACGCCGTCGAGATCGAGCAGCAGCCCGTCCGCGCGCGAGCGTCCAGCTGCCATGACGGCACACTAACTCCGGATCGCGCCGCCGCGGGTCAGGCCGCCAGCGCAGGTAGCGGAGTCTCCAGGGGCTCCGCCTCGTCTGGCTCCTTCAGCTCATCGATCCGGACCAGGGTCACGCCGGTGACAATGAGGGCGCCGCCGACCAGCTGGATTCCGGCGGGTAGCTGGCCGAGGACGAGCCACGCGAAGACGACCGCGAACAGCACTTCGGTGAGCCCGAGGAATGACGACAACTTGGGTCCGAGGCGCCGGGCTCCGCTCACGCCGAACACGTATGCCAGCGCGGATGCGAGGAGGGCGAGTCCGACGATGGGCACGAGCCACGACGTCTGATGTGAGGCGAAGCTGACCTGGTGGAAACTGGCGGTCATCGGGACCGCCCCGGCCGCGCCGAAGATTACGAGCACTAGTCCGCCGATGACCATTGCGGCCCAGCTCATGGCGATGGCGGGCAACGGTTCCTCGGAGCGGGCCGACAGGACGTAGTAGACCGCGCACCCGACCGCTCCGGCCAGTGCCCAGAGGACGCCGACCGGATCGATGTGCTGGCGCCCGGTCAGGTCGAGAACGAATCCGAGGCCGCCGACGCTGAGTGCGGAGCCGACGATGGTCATGGGGCGGGGGCGATGATGATGACGCAGCCACATCCAGCCGACAACCATCAGCACGCAGAGGTACTCGATCAACAAGGCGACGCCGATCGACAGATGCTCGACGGCGTTGAAGAAGCACAGCTGGCAGCCGGCGACGGCGATGACGCCATAGACGGTGACGAGCCGCAGGCTGCCGCGCAGCGTCGACCACCGACGGCGAAGTTGCCACAACGCGGGGATCGTCAACAGCAGCGCCCCGCCGCAGACCCGGGCGGCGACGGCGGCTCCCGCGCTCCACCCCGAGTCGATCAGCGATGTCGCGAAGATCCCCGATGTGCCGAAGGTCGCCGCCGACAGCAGCACCAACGCCACGCCGGATCCAGCGAGGCTCGCCCGTGCCACTGAAACCCCTTCCATCCTGTAAGAGTCAAAATCCACTACGCTCATGACGGTAGAGGCGCCGGTGAAAGGAGTCAACTTGGTTTTTGCCCATGACACCGAGCATGGCCTGGCCAGCGCGGCCGCATTGATCAACACGGCCCGCAATGACGCCGGCGAGGAGGTCGAGGAGCTCGGAGATCTCGCCGCGTTGGACGAGTTCGTCCGCGAATGGAACTGGTCGGGGTCGCGGACCCACGACGAGGGCGAACTCGGGGCGATCCGGCGACTCCGGCCGCGCCTGGACCAGCTGTGGACCGCCGATGAAGATCACGCCGTCGAGATCGTCAACGGGCTCCTGCGTGAATACCACGCCTTGCCGCAACTGGTGAAGCACGAGGGCTGGGATTACCACTTGCACGCGACCCCGAGCAGCGCTCCCCTCGCCGACCGCATGGCGGTCGAAGCCGCTATGGCCGTCACTGATGTCATCCGCATGGGTGAACTCGGCCGGCTGCGGGTGTGCGCGGGAGACAAGTGCGTGCGGGTGCTGGTGGACCTGTCGCGCAATCGGTCCCGGCGCTTCTGCGAGGCCGGTTGCGGCAACCGCGCCAACGTCGCCGCGTACCGAGCCCGCCGGCAGGGCTGAGTCAGGCTCAGGCGGCGTCCGCGAGCTCCAGGTCGAGGGAGTCGACCTCGGCTCGCACCGGGCGAGGACGCCGTATCGCGCCGGCCAGGGCTAGCACGGACAGGATCATGACGGCGACGCCGTATTGCTGGGCGGTCGCGAGCACGCCGCCTCCGTCCACGACCAGGAAACCAGCGACAACGGCGGGCACGCCCATCGACAGGTACGAGATGACGTAGAGCAGCGAGAGGACACCGGCGCGTTCGTGCGGCCGGGCCAACGGCACCACGGACCGGATCGCGCCCTGGAACGCGGCCCCGAAACCGGTCCCCGCGACGGTCGCGCTCACGAAGAACCAGGTCGTCGACCCGGCACCGATGGCCAGGACGTTGACGCCGACGCCGACGAGCAACGCCGTCGCGCCGTACGCGGCGACGGCGCGAGCTGCGACGTCGCGGAGAACCAGAACAGCCAGTGCGCCGCTGCCGGCGAGGACGAACAGGGCCAGTCCGCCGAGCACGAATGAGTTGCGTCCGATGAGCAGGTGAACGAGCGTCGGCCCGAGTGCGCCGTACAACCCGGCCACCGCCCAGCTGGCGACGAGCGCGGGGATGGCAAGCATGAACGGCGCGCGCACATGCCGCGGCAGGGCGAACTGAATCTTCAGCGAAGCCAGGGCGCCGGGCCGCGGTGAGGACGTCTCTCGCATCAGCACCACGCCGAGCGTCTGGAGGAGGAAGATCACGCCGAGCGCCAAGTACACGAAGTGCGTCGGCGCCGGCAGGTATTGGACCATCAGTCCGGACAGCAATCCGCCGAGCGCGGTTCCGGTCATGGGCGCCACGGCATTGGCGACGGTGCCCTTCGTCCGGTTGAGATCGATCATCGCCGCCCCGATGGCTCCAAGCGCGGCGCCGGTGGCGAGGCCTTGGGCGACGCGCGCGGCCATCAGCATCGGCACTCCGTCGGCGGTCACGAAAATCGCCATGGTCCCGGCTTGCGCCGCGGTGGCGGCGATGAGCACGGGTCGGCGTCCGACATGGTCGGACAACGACCCGACGGTCAGCAGACCGGCCAGGACGGCCAAGGCGTAGACCCCGAACACCACGGTGGTCGTAATCGGGGAAAAGCCCCATTCCGCCTGATACACGGAGTACAACGGGGTTGGCGCGCTCGAAGAAGCGAGGAAGAACAGCACGATCGAGGCCAGAAGGTAGAACGCCGGTCCGGCCGGCAGTCGCCGGCTGGCGAGCCGTGGAGCGTGGAGTGTGTCGATCATGTGCGCGCTTCTTTCAGGTTCGGCTTCTCGGCCCGTCCTAGTAGACCGGTCGGTCCAATCGCTAGTGACACTAGACAGACTTGTCTGGTAATGTCAAACACGTGACGACGACGACAACCGCGGAGCGACTGTCCGCGCGCGAGCGGCTCCTCGCGGCGGCCGACGAACTCTTCTATGAAGACGGCATCCACACCGTCGGCATCGACCGGATCATCGAGCGGGCAGGCGTGGCGAAGGCCTCGCTGTACAACACGTTCGGCAGCAAGGACGAGCTCGTCCGGGCCTACCTGACCCGCAGGCATGAGGCCCGTCAGGCTCGCATCGAGGCGGCCCTGACCGGCCGATCCACTCCCCGCGACAAGATCCTCGGGGTCTTCGACACGCAAGCGGAGTACGTCCTGCTGCCGAACTATCGGGGGTGCGCGTTCTTGAACGCCAGCGCTGAATCCCAACCGGGCAGCGTCGCCGAAGTCGTCTCCGCCGAGAACCGCGCCTGGCTGCGGCGGCTGTTCACCGAACTCGCCGCCGAAGTCGGCGTCCCGGACCCAGAGCGGCTGGCGGAGCGGCTGGTCATCCTCTACGACGGCGCGTCGGTTGGCGCCCGGATGGACGGCAACCCGCACGCGGTTGTGGCTGCGCGCGAAGTCGCCGAGCTGTTGGTCGACGCCGCGAACGCCTAGCCGTGGCGACCTGACAGGCCGGCGCAGGGCCAGCGCAGCGCCGGTCACGGCGCTTATGAGCCGAGGGCATTTTTGTCAGACCCGATGGGCATAATAGCGCTATGAGTCAGTTTCGCGCCGAATTGCCCGGTAGCTTCCGGCCGCCCATCGCCGGCATCCGCTCGATGGCCCCCGTCGACCCCGATGAGCCGGTAGCGGCGACCGTCGTCCTCCGCCGCCGGGCTGAGCCCGAGGCGTCGCCGGCGGCCGGCGCGTTGACGCGTGAGGAGCTCGCCGAGCGTTACGGCGCCGATCCGGCCGACATCGAGCTGGCGACTCGGACGATGACGACGTTCGCGGTAGCGGTTGTCGCCAGCGATCAGGCGTCTCGCCGGTTGCGGGTCGTCGGACCGGCTTCTGCCCTGGGCTCGTTGTTCGGCGCGGATTTGCAGCGTGCGCGCAGCGTCGACGCGATGGCCGGCGACGAAGTCGAGCACCGCTACCGGGAGGGATCGCTGAGCGTTCCTGCGGCGCTGTCCGGTGTGGTTGTCGCCGTGCTGGGCCTGGACACGCGGCCGCAGACGCGAGCGAACCTCCGTGCCGCACGGACGGTGACCACCAGCTTCACGCCGGTACAGCTCGCTGACATCTATCGGATGCCCGCCGCCGACGGGACCGGCCAGACGCTCGCGATCATCGAACTCGGCGGGGGCTATCGGGACTCCGACCTGAAGCACTACTTTGCCGGCCTCGGACTGACTGCTCCGAAGGTCCGGGCCGTTGCCGTCGACGGCGCCAAGAACTCGCCCGGGCAGGATCCGACGGGGGCCGATGGAGAGGTCTTGCTCGACATCGAGGTGGCGGGCGGTGTCGCTCCGAACGCGGACCTCGCCGTCTACTTCGCGCCCAACACCGACGCCGGGTTCCTGGATGCGATCGCCGACGCGGCTCATGCCACACCGACGCCGACCGCGATCAGCATAAGCTGGGGGCAGTCGGAGGACCTGTGGACGCCGCAGGCGCGTTCAGCGATGGACGCCGCCTTCGCCGACGCCTGCCTGTTAGGCGTCACCGTCACCGTCGCCGCGGGCGATAACGGGAGCTCGGACGCGGCCGGCGGGTCGTCGGGCGGACAACCGCATGTGGACTTCCCCGCGTCGAGTCCGCATGTGCTCGCCTGCGGCGGTACCAGCTTGCGGGCCGATCCGGCGAGTGGGGCCGTGTCGAGCGAGACGGTGTGGAACGACGGCAACTCAGGAGGCGCCACGGGCGGCGGCGTGAGCGACGCGTTCTCGCTGCCGACGTGGCAGCGGGCGGCCGGCGTGCCCCGACGGTCAGCCGCGACAACGAGCGGACGGGGCGTTCCCGACGTCGCCGGGGTGGCTGACCCGCAGACCGGATACCAGGTTTACATCGACGGCAAGGACATGGTCTACGGCGGCACGAGTGCCGTCGCACCGCTGTGGGCCGGCTTGATCTGCCGGTTGAGTCAAGTCCTCGGGCGGCCGATCGGGCTGTTGCAACCGTCGATCTATCCCGCGGCCGGGACCCGGGCCACCGGTCTTCGCGACATCACCTCCGGCGACAACGGGGCCTATCACGCCGCGCCCGGCTGGGACCCATGCACTGGCCTGGGCGTTCCGGACGGCACAGCCCTCCTGGATCAACTTCGGCGATCAACGGCAGGGTCGTAGGTGACCTAACCTCGCCGGTTCAAAAAGAGCAGCTCTCCCGGGGCTTCCCTAGCGCTTGTAGAAGGACCAAACTGTGGCTCACGACGGCACCCCGCTTGGAGTGATGACTTCGTGGGCGAAGCAACCCAACTGAAAGCAGTGAATCGGGCGATCGAGGAACTCCGCGTCCGAGTTGGCGAAGCGCGACTGGCTTATGGCGAGATCCCGGCTGTGCAACGGCTGGTGAACGACGTGGAGCGCTTACGAATAGACGCCAGAGAGCTGGGCGCCATCCCGGCCGCGGACGTCGGATCCAATGAGCCCAAGATCTCGATCGACGACGCCCCGTTGGACCCGTCCATGTGGGGCGACGCGGACGATGAAGGAGTAGGCGGCTACCACGGCGCCGCCGCGAGGCGCTCACCCGGCCCCGCCGCGAGGCGCTCACCCGGCCCCGCTCGGTGAGCCGCCCAACCGCGAGCATGCCCTCCGGCGTCTCGGCGCCTGGCCGCGCTCGGATCGCCGAGCGGACACTGCGTAAGGACCGCTGGTGGCTCCCGGGAGTCGTGACGTTCACGCTGCTCAGCGCCTGGGTCGTCTACGCCATCATCCGCACGATGTCGCAACGGGCGTACTACGTCCACCAGTACGACTATCTTTCCCCGTTCTCTTCGCCCTGCGTCACGGCGTCCTGCAAGGCGGGGTCTCGGGATTTCGGCACCTGGCTTCCGCACTTCCCGCCGTTCCTGCCGTTCGCGCTGCTGTTCCTGCCGTTCCTGCTGGGCTTCCGGCTGACCTGTTACTACTACCGCAAGGCCTACTACCGCGCCTTCTGGTTGTCTCCGCCGGCGTGCGCGGTCGCCGAGCCGCACGGCTCGTACAGCGGCGAGACCCGGTTCCCCCTGATCATCCAGAACGCGCACCGGTACTTCTTCTACGCGGCGGTGATCATCTCGCTGGTCAACACCTATGACGCCGTGCGGGCGTTCAAGGGCGCCGACGGCGATCCCGGCCTGGGACTGGGCACGGTGATCATCGTCGTCAACGTGGTCTTCTTGTGGGCGTACACCGCGTCCTGCCATTCCTGCCGGCACATCATGGGCGGCCGGCTCAAGCACTTCTCGAAGCATCCGGCGCGGTACCGGGCCTGGTCGTTCGTGTCCAAGCTCAACACGCGACACATGCAGCTGGCCTGGACGACGCTCGCCACACTCGTCATCACCGACGCCTACATCGCGCTCGTCGCGTCCGGCGCCTTCTCTGACCCGAGGATCATCAACTGATGAGTGAAGTGGAAACCCACGACTACGACGTGTTGATCATCGGGGCCGGCGGCGCCGGCCTGCGCGCCGCGATCGCCGCCCGCGAAGAGGGCATGCGGACCGCGATCATCAGCAAGTCGCTGTTCGGCAAGGCGCACACGGTCATGGCCGAGGGCGGCATCGCCGCCAGCATGGGCAACGCCAATCCGAACGACAACTGGCAGGTGCACTTCCGCGACACGATGCGCGGCGGCAAGTTCCTGAACTCGTGGCGGATGGCCGAGCTGCACGCCAAGGAAGCGCCAGAGCGCGTCTGGGAGCTTGAGACCTACGGCGCTCTCTTCGACCGCACCAAGGACGGCAAGATCAGCCAGCGCAACTTCGGCGGGCACGAGTACCCACGGCTGGCGCACGTGGGCGACCGCACTGGCCTCGAGCTGATCCGCACCCTGCAGCAGAAGATCGTCTCCCTGCAACAGGACGACCTGCGCGAGTCCGGCGATCTCGACGCCCGCCTGAAGGTCTTCGCCGAGTGCACCATCACCGACCTGATCACCGACGACTCCGGCGCGGTGGCCGGCGCGTTCGGCTATTACCGCGAGTCCGGCCGGTTCGTGCTGTTCCGGGCTCCCGCGGTGGTCCTCGCCACCGGCGGCATCGGGAAGTCGTTCAAGGTGACGTCCAACTCGTGGGAATACACCGGTGACGGGCACGCGCTCGCGCTACGGGCCGGATCGACTCTGCTCAACATGGAGTTCATCCAGTTCCACCCCACAGGCATGGTCTGGCCGCCGTCAGTCAAGGGCATCCTGGTCACCGAATCAGTGCGTGGCGACGGCGGTGTGCTCCGCAACTCCGACGGCAAGCGGTTCATGTTCAACTACGTGCCCGACGTCTTCCGGGCGCAGTACGCGGATAACGAGGCCGAGGCAGACCGGTGGTACACCGACCCTGACCACAACAAGCGGACCCCGGACCTGTTGCCGCGCGACGAGGTCGCTCGTGCGATCAACTCCGAGGTGAAGGCCGGCCGCGGATCGCCGCACGGCGGAGTCTTTCTCGACATCGCCTCCCGGCGGACGCCGGCGGAGATCCTCAAGCGGCTACCGTCAATGCATCACCAGTTCAAGGAACTGGCTGACGTCGACATCACCAGCGAGCCGATGGAAGTCGGCCCCACGTGCCACTACGTGATGGGCGGCGTCGAGGTCGAGCCGGACACCGGCGCGGCCGCCAGGGTGGACGGGCTGTTCGCCGCCGGCGAAGTGGCCGGCGGCATGCACGGTTCGAACCGGCTCGGCGGCAACTCGCTCTCGGACCTGCTGGTGTTCGGGCGACGAGCCGGCGTCGGAGCGGCCGACTACGTCAAGGCGCTCGGCGCTGAGCGGCCGCAGGTGACGCAGGCCCGGCTGGACGAGGCGAGCGAACGTGCCGTGGCTCCTTTCGCGAACGAGGGCGGCGAGAACCCGTACACCCTTCACCAAGAGCTGCAGCAGACCATGAACGATCTGGTCGGCATCATCCGTACGCGCCACGAGATAGAGCAGGCGCTGAGCAAGCTCGAAGAGCTGAAGGCGCGCGAGCGCAACGTCAGCGTCGAAGGGCACCGGCAGTTCAACCCGGGGTGGCACCTGGCGCTCGACCTGCGCAACATGCTGCTCGTCAGCGAGTGCATCGCCCGGGCCGCGCTGCTACGCGAGGAGAGTCGAGGCGGCCATACCCGCGACGACTTCCCGACGATGGAGCCGGAATGGCGACGGGTGAACCTGATCTGCGCGAGCACTGACACCGGCGTCGACGTGAATCGTCAACCGATGGTGACGATGCGCGACGACTTGATCTCGCTCTTCAAGCGCGACGAACTCGGAAAGTACCTCACCGACGAGGAACTCGCGGCGCTGCCGGACGGGGTCGAATGAGCGACCATCACGCGAAGAGGGGTTGGGAGTAAGCATGGCCTACGACGCGAAGTTCCGGGTTTGGCGCGGAGACGACGAAGGCGGCGAGCTCGTCGACTACACCGTCGTGGTGAACGAGGGCGAGGTCGTCCTCGACATCATCCACCGCCTGCAGGCCACCCAGGCCGGCGATCTCGCCGTTCGCTGGAACTGCAAGGCGGGCAAGTGCGGCTCCTGCAGCGCCGAGGTCAACGGCCGTCCCCGCCTGATGTGTATGACCCGGATGTCGACGTTCACCGAAGACGAGACGATCACCGTGACGCCACTGCGCGCGTTCCCGGTGATGAAAGACCTAGTCACCGACGTGTCGTTCAATTACACGAAGGCCCGCGAGGTCCCGGCCTTCGCGGCCCCCGTCGGCGTGGCGGCGGGGGAGTACCGCATGGCGCAGGTGGATGTCGAGCGCTCGCAGGAGTTCCGAAAGTGCATCGAATGCTTCCTCTGCCAGAACACGTGCCACGTGGTCCGCGACCACGAGGAGAACAAGGAGGCCTTCGCCGGGCCTCGATTCCTGATGCGGATCGCCGAACTCGACATGCATCCGCTCGACGCGTTGGACCGCAAGAACCAGGCGCAGGAGGAGTTCGGTCTCGGGTTCTGCAACATCACCAAGTGCTGCACCGAGGTCTGTCCGGAGCACATAAAGATCACTGACAACGCGCTGATCCCGATGAAGGAGCGCGTGGTCGATCGCAAGTACGACCCGCTGGTGTGGCTGGGCAACAAGATCACTCGGCGTAGCTGAGCCTTGGCCCCGGTCTCCCACTAGCGCCGACGTCCCGGAATCGGGGCCCGCTACTCGGTCCGGGTCAGTGAAGGCGGCCGCGCCAGTCGTCAGGCACCCGGCCGGCCGGACCCGGCGTGGGCTGGTCGTCGGGGTGGCTGGTGGGCTCGGCGAGAGCTGGGCCGTCATAGACCTGCTCGGTGGCGAAGCTGTAGAACCAGTCCTCGCCCGGCTCGAAGCTCTGGATGAACTCGTGCCCGGTCTGGCGATAGTGCGCCGTCGCGTGCTGAGACGGTGACGTGTCGCAGCACCCGACGTGCCCGCACTGCGCGCAGCGACGGAGATGGAACCACCAGCCCCCGTTCGCGTCGCAGTCGACGCATCCGGCTCCGGACGGTGGGACTTCGGGCGCGATTCCTGGTTGAGCGGTCACCAGTCCAGCGTAGGGCGGCGCCGGCCCCTCGTCAGCTCGTCGCCGCACCGCGAAGGTTCGGATCGCCTCTCGAGCGATGACCCGATGTCAGACTCCCCCGCTACGTTGGGGCTCCACTATTCGGGAGGAAACCCATGGCTATTCGCGACACCCCATTCGCACCCGGCACCCCATGCTGGGTCGATCTGATGACGTCGGACATCGAGAAGGCGAAGTCGTTCTACACCGCCCTCCTCGGCTGGACCTACGACGACTCGGGACCCGAGTACGGCGACTACTCGATTGCGTCCAAAGACGGAAGGTCCGTCGCCGGACTGATGCCGAACAGCACGGAGAATGGGATGCCGGACGTCTGGACCACCTATGTCGCCACCGCGGCGGTCGAGGACTCGGTGGGGGCGGCGGTTGCCGCGGGCGCGACGGTGTTCATGCCGGCGACGGCGGTCGGCGAGTTCGGAAGGATGTCGATGCTGGCTGACTCGACCGGCGGCGTCGTCGGCCTGTGGGAGGCCGGCTCGCACACCGGCTTCCAGCGGTACAACGAACCCGGTTCGGTGACGTGGGACGAGTACCACAGCAAGGATTTCGCGGCTTCTACGACGTTCTACGAGACCGTCTTCGGCTGGACCTGGGACGTCACCGGCGACAGCGACGACTTCCGTTACAGCACCGCCAACGTCAACGGCGACGTCGTGGCGGGAATGATGGATTCCGCCGCCTTCCTACCGGCCGAGACGCCCTCGCATTGGACGGTGTACTTCTCGGTCGAGAACGCCGACGACACGATCGCCACAGCAGTGAAGCTCGGCGCGACCGTCCTTCGAGGTCCGGAGGACACGCCCTTCGGCCGGATCGCCGACCTGCTCGACGTTACTGGCGCCAACTTCAAGCTGCACCAAGTGCTTGAGGGCAACGGCTAGCAGGGCGTCGGGCCCGGACGCGCCGCATTCGTGCCGGGTCGGCCTCCGGGAGCTGCGGCACGAGTGGCGGCGGGATGTGTATTGGTCCGTATCCAGGTTGAGTCTTCATCGTTGGACGTGGTGAGAGCGGCCTGAATCGGAGGCCGCACACTGTTCGGGGGCGAATAGGAGTCGACCCGTGCCCCCGGATTCCGTTGCGCAGGCGCTGCAAAGCGCCGAGCCGGAGTCGCCTCAGTGGGTCCAGCCGGTCGAGCATTCGACGGGTCGGCGGCTCCTTCGTCGGGTTCTCTTCCTGCTCGTCGCGGCAGCGGGCGCATGGATTGTCGGGCTGCTGCTGAACACGTCTTCGGCGTCGGCCGCGACCGCACCTTCGCCGCCCCCACCCGGAGTGGTCGCTCCGGCTGCGCCCGTGGCGCCCGTCGCCCCCGTCCCGCTGGGCGCCGCGGTGAGCGCCGCGCCCACCACCGTTAGCGCGGTGCCCACCGCTGTGAGCGCCGTGGTGAGCGACGTCGTGAGCGTCGTTGTTCCCCCTGTCGCGGCGGCTCCGGTGGCCCCCGTCGTGCACGCCGCGCTGAACGCTCCGCCCGTAGTCGCCGTCACCAGCACTGTCGCGAGCGTCGCCGACCAGGCCGTGTCGACGCTCGAAGGCGTGCCGGTGGTGGGCGGGTCCGTGAGCCAGTTGCAACTGGCCGTCGACCAGCTACTGACACCCGTCGAGGGCGTTACGGGCTCGGCAGCCGCGGCGCTCGGGCTGGACGTGCATGCTGCTGCGGCGACAGAGCAGATGCTCGGACTGGTGGTTCAGACCACCCCCACTCAGCCGCTGAGCCACCTCGCCGTCGAGCCACTCGAGATGGCCCTTCCCGCAGCGGAGGCGGTCGCAGCAATCGCGCCGCCTACGCCGAGCCGCCCCGGTACTCCGGCGCCACAGCCTCCCGCCGCGCCGGCCACGACCGCCGTGCCACTCCCCGGCCTTTCCGCCTTCGTGCTCCCGCAGTTGGCCATATGTCCGCCCAAGCAAGGCCGCACGGTGCGGGTCCGAGAGTTCCGCGTCCGCACGGACGCCGTAGAGGAACCCTCCTTTTCCCCTGACTAGGTCGGCCGGACTCGCCTGGAGCTATCCGGGCGAACACCAGGCCACGAGCGGATCTCCGCTCACTCAACCAGTCAGATTGGGAATGATTCAGATGAACCATTGGATGAAACGCGGCCTTCAGGCCGCAGTGCTGATCGGTGGCTTCTGGGTGATCGGCGCGGGCATCGCGTCCGCCGAGACGTCGAGCCCAGCCACCGACACCGGTTTACAGGCATCGGTGACGGCGCCGGTCGACGTCAGCGGCAATGCCGTGTCGATCCTCGGAAGTGGCGTCACCCCGGCCACAACGCCCGCAACCGGCGCGGCCGCGACGACGACTGCGAATGGGACCGGGGTCACCGCGGTAGCTCCGATCCAGGTCTCCGGCAACTCGGTCTCGCTGCTGGGCAGCAGCGCGGCCGCCCCAGCCGCCGACACGGCCTCCGGCTCGCCAGCGGGAACGTCCGGCGCGGCGGCCAGCGCCTCCGGCGATAGCGTCGCTGCGGCCGCTGGACTGCCCATCTCGGTCACCGGCAACTCCGTGTCCGTCCTCGGCGACAGCGCCGCGGGTTCGACGCCGAGTTCGTCCGCTGGGACTGCGAGCGCCGGTGCCAGCGACGCGGCTGGACCCGGTGTCGACGCGGCCGCGGCTGCTCCGATCACCGCTTGTGGCAACTCGGTCGGACTGCTGGGAAGCGCGAGCTCCTCATGCGCGACGCCTGGTCCGTCGAGCGCCACAACGGGCGGCTCGAGCTCGACTGGCAGTGGCCCAGGCGCCTCAGGCCCCGACGGCGCGTTGCTGTCGGACGGTGGCCTTGGCGTAGCGGCCGCGGCTCCCGTGACGGTATGTGGGAACGCGATCGGCAACGGCGCCGCCAGCTGTGGAACTCCGACCACGAGCGGAGCCGGGTCTTCGACGACCGGCACGTCGAACGGATCGACGGCGGCCGCCAGCAACGGCGGCGACGAGGTCGCCGCGTCCGCGCCGGTCACCGCATGCGGCAACTCCGTGGGCCTGCTCGGCACGTCGAGCTCATCCTGCGCGGTTCCGGCGGGCACCGGTTCGGGCGCGACCTCGAGCGGCAGTGGCACGGGAGCCGGGACGAACGGCGGAGCCGGCGGCGCTTCGACGCCGTCCGGCCCGGTCAGCGTCGGCGCCCCGGTCGTCGCCTGCGGCAACGCGGTCGGCAACGGCTCTGCCTCGTGTGATCCGGGAACCACGTCGACCGGCGGGTCGGCGATCGGACTTCCGGTCTCGGTGTGCGGGAACGCGATCGGCCTGCTCGGTGGGTCGTCCACGAGTTGTGGCGTCACGCTGAGCAGCTCGGGCACTGCTTCCGGGCCGGGCGCCTCGCAGAACCCGCCGGCGCCGCTGCTGTCGGCTCTCGGCGCCGATGCCAACGGGGAGTTGGCGACGGAGTTCGGAACGCTGTCAGCGGCTGAGGCGCCGCTGGCCAGCACCGGTTCGCCGCTGGCGCTGATGGTGGTGGCCGGCGCGCTCACCGTGCTAGCCGGGCTCGGTCTGTTCTTGGCGGGTCATCTTCGCCACTACCAGGCCTGACCATCGCTGACTTCGCACCCGGGCTGGGCCGGGCTCTGGTGAATCCGCCTGAGCCGAACCCTCAGCCCGGGTGCAAGTCGGCCCTCAGCGCCACGCGAAGGGTAGCGTCGCGATGATGACGTCTCGTCCGGTCGTCGCCGTAATCGGCGAAGCGTTGGTCGACATCGTCGACACCGGAGACGGAGCGACTTTTACCGCTCACGTCGGCGGTAGCCCGCTCAACGTGGCGGCCGGTCTGGCCCGGCTGGGCGAGCCGACCGCCTTCATGGGCCGCTTCTCCAACGACAGCCTGGGCCGCGTGCTGCGCCGTTACGCCGAGCGGGCCGGCCTGAACCTCGACGGGTCGCCGAACGCCGGCGAGCCGAGCACGATCGCGTTGGTCCACCTCGACACTGCCGGCGTCGCGACGTACGACTTCACCATCGACGGAACAGCCGACTGGGCCTGGTCGGCGGCGGAGCTCAGCCGCATGCCGGACTCCGTCCGCGTGCTGCACCTCGGCTCGCTGACATCCTGGCTGGCCCCGGGGGCGGCGGTGGTCGGAGCGTTCGCAGACGACCTGTTCCACGACGGCGCGACCGTGATCAGTTACGACCCCAACGTCCGGCCGGGGCTGCTCGTCAACCCCGACAGCGCCCGGCCGTTGATCGAAGCCCGGGTTCGGGCCACCCACCTCGTCAAGGCAAGCGCAGAAGACGTCGGCTGGCTCTACCCCCGACCGGACGCCGTCAGCGGTCGCGTCCGCCTGGCACGCCCTCGGCGCAAAGCTTGTAGTGATCACGAACGGCGGCGAGGGAGCCAGCGTCTGGACTGCTGCGGGAGTCGAGCTGACGCGTCCCGCCCTGGCCGTCGAGGTCGTCGACACGGTGGGGGCCGGCGACGCGTTCACGAGCGGGTTCATCGACGGACTGCTCCGGGCCGGAGTCGATCACCCTGCGGCGCTCGACGCCGTGCTCGGCGACGCCGCTCTGATCGGCCGGCTGATCGAGCGAGCCGCGGCCGAGCACGGCGTCGAGCGC
>Ga0207702_10001873_pt1 | contig 20631 bp, 18 predicted proteins | sample KBSCornC62_FD_184302 | JGI IMG/M metagenome (GOLD analysis project Ga0207702, IMG submission 184302) | Corn rhizosphere microbial communities from Kellogg Biological Station, Michigan, USA - KBS Corn C6-2 (SPAdes) (version 2) | ecosystem: Host-associated > Plants > Roots > Rhizosphere > Soil ...
GGAGTTGATGCAGACGGCGAAGGCCACCAGCCCGAGGCGATCCGCCTTCGCCGTCTGCATCAACTCCAGCGCTTCCAGTTTCGCGCGTCCCAAACGATTCGGCAGGACATCCGTCGCCAGCATGGATTTGGAGGTGTCCACCGCCACGACGACGTCGAGGCCGCGCTGCTCGACTTCTTCCAGGTCGAACCCGCGCTGCGGTCGTGCGATGGCGACGATGAGCAGCGCCACCGCCGCGATGAACAGCGAGAAGCGAAATTTTCGCCGCGCGGGAGAAATGCCCGCCGTCAACGTCGCCAGCAAGCGGGCCTCGACAAATTGCGTCAGCAGTTTGCGCCGCACGTGCTCGCTCCACCAAAACACCAGCGCCAGCGCCGGCGGCACCGCCAGCAAGAGCCATAATACGTTTGGATGCTCAAATCTCATGGCAGCCTCCGGAAAATCGTCTGACCCAGCACCAACTCGATCAACAACAACGCCAGCCCGCCGGCGATGAACCACGGGAACAACTCGTCGAACTGCGTGTATTTTTTGACGCTGGCTTCAGTCTTCTCCAGCTTGTCAATTTCGTCATAGATCTGCTGGAATTTCTCCGCATTGTCCGCGCGATAATATTTTCCGCCCGTCATGTCCGCAATTTTCTGGAGCGTATCCTCATCCACGTCCACCGGCACCATTTGATAAACCTTGCGCCCGAACATGTCGCGTGCCGGCATGGGGGCTTCACCGCGCAACCCGATGCCGACCGTATAGACTTTAACGCCGAGCGATTTCGCCGCTTCGGCCGCGAGCAACGGATCGAGCTTGCCGGCATTGTTTTGACCGTCCGTCATCAGGATCACGATTTTGCTTTTCGCCTTCAGATCGCGCAACCGGTTGATCGCGGTGCCGAGACCGTCGCCGATGGCCGTGGAATTTTGATCAATCGTGCCGATCTCCAGCCGGTCCAGGTTCTCATGCAGGAAATCATGATCGAGCGTCAGCGGCGTGGCGATGTAGGCCTGCGACGCAAACAGCACCAAGCCGATGCGGTCGTTCGGCCGCTGGTCAATGAACCTGCCCAGCACCGCACGCGCCATGTTGAACCGGTTCACGCGCTGGCCTTTCACCACGAAATCTTCCGAAATCATGCTGCCGGACATGTCGAAAGCCACGACGATATCCACGCCGCTCGCCTTCACTTCGGTGGTGCTTTTCATCAAGCGCGGCTGGGCCAGCGCCACGATCAACACCGCCAGCGCCAGCCAGCGCAGCGCGGCCAGAAACGCGCCCGCACGCGAGCGCTGCACGCCGCCGAGTCCCGCCACGAGTTTCACCGAAGAATAGACAAACGCCGGCGACGTGCCGCGCCGTCCCTTCAGCCACGCCGCCAGCGGCAGCAACAGCAGCAATAATAACAGCCATGGATGCGCGAAGGTCATTTCGGGTCTGGCGTTTGGGTTCTGGCGTCCGGGGTTTCCGCCGGGGTGGTTTCTTCCACCAGCTTCACCGCTGCGTCATGCAGCGCATGCAATTCTCTTTCGCCCGGTTCGTATTTGGCGAACTTCACCAAATCACAGCTCTGGAGAAACTGGCCAAGGCTTTCCTTCTGTTCCTTCGCCAGCAAATCCGTGCTGCTCAATTCGCGCAAAAATTCCTCGGTCGTCCGCTCCGGCGCGCGGAACGTGAACCGTTCCTCCAGATACGTCCGCGCCGTGTCCGACACCGCGATAACGAACGGCTTGGGTTGCGAAATAAGCGCCAGCGCCTCGGCCAGCTTTTGCTTCGCACGCACGTGCGCGGGAACCGGCGGCGGCAGGGGACGGTTCGCCTGTTTCTTTTTCCACCAGCGCAACAGCAGAAACGCGACCACGCAGACCAACAGCGCCGCCAGCAGCCACCACAGCCACGCCATTCCGTCCGATATTTCGATCGGCGGCTTGATGTCGCGGATGTCGTGGGCGACGGAGGAAGTTGTTTGGTTCGTGGCGATCATATTTCCGAAAAGCGCTCGCCGCGCGCAGCAGCGTCTTGGACTGCGGCAGTCCTCTGCCGCTTTCCATCCGCAGGCCTGGCGTTACCAAAGCGCCAGAGGACTGGCGCACTCCAAAACCTCGCGGAGATTTGAACGATGCTTTTCATCCGCGCAGCCTCCGTTTCTCGCGCGTCTCGAAAAACTTCCCCAGCGCCGCGCCATAGGCCTGGTCCGTGCGCAACTGGATCGAATCAATGCCCGACGCCCGAAACTGTTTCGCCAGTTCACCGATCTGCTTTTGCTGGCGCAGCGCGAAGGCGTCGCGGCTGCTGGCGTTGCCGGTGTTCACCTCGACGACCTCGCCCGTCTCCGCGTCTTCGAGAATCAGCCGACCCAGCGCGGGCAGTTCCAGTTCGTAACGGTCGGTGATCTGCACCGCCACCACGTCATGCTTGCGGTTCGCCATGCGCAGGGATGTTTGCAAGCCTTTCGTTAACGCGCCGCCGCCATCCTGGGTAAGGAAATCCGACACCACCACCGTCACCGCTTTGTGCGACTGCACGCGCATGAGAAAATCCAACGCCACCTTCAGGTCCGTCCCGCGCCGCTTCGGCTCGAAGAACAGCACTTCGCGGATGACGCGCAGAACGTGGCTGCGGCCTTTACGCGGCGGGATGAATTTCTCCACCTCGTCGCTGAAAAGGATGAGGCCGACCTTGTCGTTGTTGCGGATGGCAGAGAACGCCAGCACGGACGCAATTTCCGCTGCGAGTTCGCGCTTGGACTGGTCGCGCGAGCCGAACAGCCCCGACCCGCTCACGTCCACGATGAGCATGAGCGTGAGTTCGCGTTCCTCGACGAACTTCTTGATGAACGGATGGTTCATCCGCGCGGTGACGTTCCAGTCAATCGCGCGCACGTCGTCACCGGGCTGGTATTCGCGGACCTCGTCGAAGTTCATGCCCTGGCCCTTGAAGACGGAATGGTATTGGCCCGCGAGCGTTTCGGTCACGACGCGGTTCGTGCGAATCTCGATCTGCCGGATTTTCTTGAGAATCTCGCGGGGGATCATGGTTGAACTTTCAGCGGCTTGGCGTCAACGGTGGCGACGGGCTTGGCCGGGCGTTCCCGAAACGAGACGCTAGGCAGCGGCACCTTCGGTTCCGGACGGAGATAACCGAGACGGCACAGAAATTCGTCCGCCGCCTGAGTGGTTTGTTGCAAGTAAGGCGGGTTATTGAAAAACCCGTGTGGCTGGCCCTCGGTGTAGCGCACTTCCACCGGTGCGCCAACGGCCCGGCATTTGGCTTCAAATTCGCGATCCTGCGCATTGAGATAATCCTTGGTGCCGTCAAAAACCAGGGTCGGCGGTGTCTCCTTGCGGATGAAATACATGGGGGACATGTTGGTAATCACTTCGGCACTCACCCCCTGCAGCACTTTGCCGAGGGAATGTTCGCGGAGCGCGACCATGTCGAAGACGGGATTGTAGAGAATCATCGCGTTCGGACGGGCGGAAACGCTCAAATCATCCTCCGGCGCATTGATGTTTTCGGCGAAGAACGTGCAAGCTGCCAAGTGGCCGCCGGCCGAACCGCCGGCCGCCACGATCCGCTGCGGATCCACGCCCAATTGCGCCGCATGACTGCGCACCCAACGCAACGCGCTCCGCGCATCCTCGACGCATTTGTCGGCCGACACCTTGTCCCTCGAATTGAGGCGATAGTCGGCGCGCAGGCATACCAAGCCGCGCCGGGCAAAATACTCGGCCTGTGCCTGAAACTGGCGGGGCGTGCCGCTAGTCCATCCGCCACCAAAGAAAAAAACTATCGCCGGCCGCCGATCGGTCGCCTGCCAGCCCGGCGGATAATCCGCCTCCAGCGTCAGTTGCCGCCCACCGGCGGTTTTGTAAACGAACGGCTCCGGCGGCGCGGACTCAGCCATCGCCAATCGCTCGCCGCCCGCTGTCCCGACGACGACGGCCAGCAGCAAGCGCAGCCAGCCGATGGCAAGCGCGCCGGTCACGATGCGGTTCGTGCGAATCTCGATCTGCCGGATTTTTTTGAGGATTTCTTGCGGGATCATGTTTGAAATTATAGCAGGGTTCAGCGCACCTTGAAGACACGGACTTCCGCACTGCCGGAGATCAATCCGGCGCGCACCGCCAGAAAAAATTCATCGAGCTCAGGTGAATAAAAACTCGTCCGCGCCCCGCTGACCGTGGGAACACGCTCACGCACCGCATACGAATCCGCGTCACGCTGGTCAATCACGTCAATGAATCCAGCGCCGCACGAGACGTAAATCCGCTTGCGGCTGGCATCATAAAACACGTCGTCCGCATCACCGGAAATTTCCACGTCGCCAGCCTCCTTGCCGCTGTTGGTATCGAACGTCACCAACCGCGCCGGATGCCGGCAGCCGACGAACAGCCGATGACTCGCCTCGTCCAATGCCATTGGAAAATTGGAGTGGAATTTTCCCATCGGCCACGTCGCAACCACAGCGCGTTTGTCGCGATCCACCACCGCCACCAGGTTTGCGTCGGGCACGTTCACAAAAATACGACTGCCGTTTTTCTCGAGTTGAAACGATTCAGAATGTCCCGCGAGTTTGATGTTGGCGATGAGTTCTGCGTTCGTTGCGCTGATGACTGCCAGCGCGCCACTACCATAACCTACATAAATCAAACCCGCGGCCGCGTCGTAACGCACGTTGTCGGCATCCGGCAGATCACCGAGAGTTCTGAGCGTCTTGAAGTTTGTGCCATCGAGCATTGTCACCGTGCCGCTGCCACCGTTTGCGATGAACAGCCGGTTTGCCTCGGGAACAAACGCGACTCCTTGTGGTGTGGAGCAATCACCGATAGTTCGGACGCGCCGGCCTGACGTCAGATCAATCACCTCCACGGAGTTATTGCCAAGCGCAGCCACAAAAAGTCTCTGTCCAGGCGCGTCCAGTGCGAAGTGGTCAATCCGGCCACGCACATCTGGCAACGGAATTGTTTTCACGAGCTTGAGCGTGTTCGCTTCCGCCGCGCAAAGTTGAAGCGCGAGCAAAGCGATGAAAAGGAGCGAATACTGTTTCATTCACAAGAACTATCTTTTTCACCTCACGGCACGGGCAGTTCATCAAAGATTTTCTGGATGACCGTTTCGCTGGTCTTTTCCTCGGCCTCGGCTTCGTAGGTGATGGCCACGCGGTGGCGCAGCACGTCCATGCCGATGCTCTTCACGTCCTGCGGCGTGACGTAGCCGCGGCCCTTCAGGAAGGCGTAGGCCTTGGCCGCCAGCGTGAGCGCGATGGTCGCGCGCGGCGACGCGCCGAGCTGGATGAAATCCTTCACCGCGATCTTGTAATGGTCCGGATCGCGCGTGGCGCAGACGAGGTCAACGATGTAATCCTTCACTTTGTCGTCCACGTAAATGTCGTTAATGATTTCGCGGGCCTTGAGAATTTGCTGCGGTGAGACGACGGCCGCACAAGTCGGCGTGCCGGAAGTTTTCGCCATCACTTCGAGAATCTGCCGCTCCTCCGCGCGCGACGGATAGCCGATCTTGAGCTTGAGCATGAAGCGGTCAACCTGCGCCTCGGGCAGCGGATACGTGCCTTCCTGCTCGATGGGATTTTGGGTCGCGAGCACGAGGAACGGCTCGTCGAGCTTGTAGGTCTGGTCGCCGATGGTGACCTGCTTTTCCTGCATGGCTTCGAGCAGCGCACTCTGCACCTTGGCGGGCGCGCGGTTGATTTCGTCGGCCAGGACGAGGTTGGCAAAGACCGGTCCTTTGCGCGTAGTGAAGCCGCCAGATTGTGGGTTGTAGATTTGCGTGCCGATGACGTCGGCGGGCAGCATGTCCGGCGTAAATTGCAGGCGCGAGAACTTCACGCTGATGCAGTTCGCCATGGATTTGACGGCGAGCGTTTTGGCGAGGCCGGGCACGCCTTCGAGGAGAACATGGCCGTTGGCCAGCAGGCCGATGACGAGTCGCTCGGTGAGATACTGCTGGCCGACAATGACCTTGCCGAGTTCGCTAAAGAGCGGCTGGGTGAAGCTGCTGGCTTCCTTGACCGCTTCGTTAATGGCGTTGATTCCTGTGCTCATGTGTTAATTCATTTTTCCGTGGACGACATTCAGACAACAAAGTTTTTTTAGTGTTCAAATCCAGTTTGACCGGTGGGCGAGCGTCCTAGCGAGCCGGTCCTTACGGGCGGCCACCACGGCTCGCGGGGACGCTCGCCCCACCAACCACAATATTGTTCACGCCCCCGGCAACACGGCGACCTGTTTCCGACTCAACCAGCCGGTCTTTCCTGCGCCGTTGGTTACCTGCACCCAATCATCGTGACGATCCAAAACGGAAAGTTCCGCGCCATCTTTCGCGGTAAACGCGGTTTGCGCCTCGTCAAACGGACCGCTGCGGGCTGTCGCCTCGGCGATCGTCACCACGGCCACGGATTGGTTGAAATGATTCGCCGCCTCCAACGCCAGCACAGCACCGGAAAAAATCGTGGCGACCACCGCCAGCCGTGTGAATCCGCTCAACTTGGGCACCAGCGCGGGGCGCAACTGCCGGACGGCCAGCAACCCCAGGGTCAGCCAGAAAAACAGGGCGGTGAGGAGCGTGCCTTCGTTTAGCGACAGGGAATTCACCCAGTTCTGCCAGCGGCTTTCGTGCAGCGTCGCGCCCTGGACCTGGTTGCGGACGAACGCGAGATTGGCGCGCAGTTCCGCATCGCGCGGCGTAAGCAGTTCCGCCTGGCGATAGGCGGCGATGGCCTTGCCGAGATGACCGGCTTTGAATTCCGCATTGCCCGTGTTGAACAGCAGCGCCGACGATTGCGCGCCGGCCTGAAGAATCGTTTCGTAAGCCGTGGCGGCCTCGGCGAATTTTCCTTCGGCGTAAAGTTTGTTGGCCGCTGAAAACTCCGTGGCGACATCGGCGGCAAAAAGGCTGCCAGTGCAAGCGAGTAAGAGAAGCGTCAGGCCAAAGCGCCAGAGGACTGGCGCAGTCCAAGACGCTGGCGCGTTCGTCAACGTCCTCGTATTTCGCGAAGCGTCTTGGAGTGCGGCGGCCCTCCGCCGCTTTTCTCCGCGCGCGATTAAATCAGCGAACCACGTTTTCATACCCTTACCTCCTGCAGTTCGGCAATCGTCTTTTCGAATTTGGCAGCCACGGAGTTCAACTCGGCGCTGCCCCGGACCGGCGCGTAGCGGGCTTGGTTGCAAAGCTGGAATAGTTCGCGCAACGCATCGAGCGTGGCTTGCGGCGCGCGCCGCAAGACTGAATGTTCCTCAATCACGTTCTCCGTGATGGCCGTTGCGGGGCAATCCAGCCGTTCACCCAGTTGCTCCTGCAACAGGCGGAACAGCAGCGCGAAGAACTCGTCCGGTTTGTTATCGGCTGCGAATTTTTTCAGGTCGAGCAAGCCGCCGGCGACGAGCGCCGCCACCGCGCGTTGGCGGCGCAGGCGCGGATTATTGGCGAGGCTGTCGGCGCGTTTGCGCCAGACGAACGCGGCGAAGAACGCGAGCAACGGCACGGCTTGCACGGCGAGAAACGCCGGGCTCACGAGCAGCGGCCCGGTGCTCGGCGTCAATGTGCCCAGCGCCTGTTTGATGGGCAGGATGTCTTGCGGCGATTGATTTTCCGGCGCGGAATTTTTGGTCGCGGCGATCTGCGGCAAGGGCGAGGCGCCCGCCGCATGGACGACCAGCGGCACGGCCGGCTCGGTCAACGTGTGATACTGGCCGTCGTCAGGATTGAAGAACGCAAACGTCAGCGCCGGCAGTTCATGCACGTCGGAGTTCAAAGGCGAAACAATCTGCTCAAACGTCTTGGTGCCCTGAAATCCGAACTGGTCGGACAGCTCGATTTTGGTCGTCGGCGGATACGTTTTAAAATCGTGCCACGCGGCCTGCGCCGGCAGGGTGAGCGAGTCGAGCGCGCCGCGCCCGGAAATTTTGACGCGCACGGTGATGGGATCGCCGGCGGTGACGGTGGTCGGCCCGGCGGTGGACGACATGGTGAAATTGCCGACCGCGCCGGTGAAATTCGCCGGCTGGTTCGCTTTCGGCAACGGCAATGACTCCGCTGTCACCGTCTCGGTTGCCAGCGTGACCTGCCGCTGTTCGCCTTGATTGAACATGCGGAAGAACGGGTCGGCGTTCTGGTTTTGCCCGGGCAGCACGATGACGGCGCTCGCGGTAAACGGCCCGAGCGCCAGCGCGCCGGATTTCACGACGGTGAGCGGAACGAGTATCGGGACGACGGTGTAAACGCGATTGCCGAACTGGGCCCGCCGGCGCTGGCCTTCGACTATTTTACCGACGCTGAAGCCATCGGAATTCAACGGCGACAATTGGAAATTGCCGAAGTTTTGAACGTCATCGCGCAGGCAAAGTTCCAATTGCGCGACGATGGACTGCCCGACGTAAACCTTGGTCTTGGGAAAGTTAAATCGCAGAAACGCCACTTCGCTGCCGGAGTTTGCCGCCGCGCTCGAAACTGCGCTGGGGCGGGTCACGGTCAATTTCAGCGGTTCCGTTGCGAGCTGCTGGCCATTCACGTCGGCCACGAGCGAAGGAATGGTGAATTCTCCCGTCTGCCGCGCGGTCACGGAAAAAGTGACGGTGATGGTGGAACTCATCGCGCCGTTCACGATGCTGAAATTCTGGGAGTTGCCGATCTGGGTGATCTGCAAGCCGGGCACGCTGGGCACCGGGACGTTTTTGGACTGTCCCCCTTCAAAGGCGAGCGACAGCGTCGCGCTTTCGCCAAGCGTGATGGCATCCCGGTCCAGCGACGCGGTAAAAGATGCGGCGGCGACCGTCCGCGCCAGCAGCGCGACCGCAAACAGCACCAGCAATGTTTTCAAGACAGACCGCATTTTGTTTCGTCGTTTGAGACAAACGTGAGCCGCAAATGTTCACAGAAAAATTTCCGGGCGAAAGCGCAAAATCGTTGCCGCCCGCCGGTTGGAAACGCATCATACGCCCATGACCGCCCCGAAGCTGTTTGCCATTTTTTCCACCACCGTCCTGCTCGCCGCCAGCCTGCCGGCGCAAACCCCGACCCACACTTTTGCCATCGGCACGAATGATTTTCTGCTGGACGGGAAGAAATTCCAGATCCGCTGCGGCGAAATCCACGCGGCGCGCGTGCCGAAGGAATATTGGCGTCATCGTTTGCAGATGGCCAAGGCGATGGGCTTGAACACCGTCTGCGCCTATCTCTTCTGGAACATGCACGAGCCGAAGCCGGGTGAATACAACTGGAGCGGTCAGGCGGATGCGGCGGAATTTTGCCGCATCGCGCAGGAGGAAGGCTTGTGGGTCATCCTCCGGCCCGGTCCGTATGCCTGCGCCGAATGGGAAATGGGCGGCACGCCGTGGTGGATGCTCAAGGACGACGGCGTGAAGCTTCGCAGCCGCGATCCGCGCTATCTGGAACCTGCAAAAAAATATCTCAAGGAAGTCGGCCGCGTGCTCGGCCCGCTGCAAATCACCCACGGCGGCCCCATCATCATGGCGCAGGTGGAGAACGAATACGGCTTCTTCGGCAAGGATGCCGGCTACATGAACGAAATCAGAAACGCCTTGCTGGCCGCGGGTTTTGACGTGCCGTTGTTCGCCTGCAATCCGCCTGACCAGATGAAAAACGGACTCCTCACCAATCTGTTTCAGGCGGGAAATTTCGGCAGCGACGTCGTGAATAATTTCGCGAAAGTCCGCAAGATCCAGCCGACCGGCCCGCTGATCTGCAGCGAATTCTATCCCGGCTGGTTCGACACCTGGGGCCAGCCGCACCATACCGGCAAGCCGGAAAATTATCTGCCCAACCTGAAGCTCATGCTCGACATGGGCGCGTCGTTCAGCATTTACATGGCGCATGGCGGCACGACGTTCGGCCTGTGGTCCGGCTGCGACCGGCCGTTCAAGCCGGACACTTCCAGCTACGATTACGACGCGCCAATCAGCGAAGCTGGTTGGGCCACGCCAAAGTTTTACGAGACGCGCGCGCTGTTCGCGAAATATCTCCTGCCCGGCGAAACGCTGCCGGAACCGCCCGCCGCGAATCCCGTGATCCGCTTTGCACCGGTGGAGTTCAGTGAAGTTGCGCCCGTGTTTGACAATCTTCCCGCCGGCATCACCGACGAAACGCCGCGCAGCATGGAGAAATACGACCAAGGCTACGGCTGCATCCTGTATCGCACGAAAATTCCCGCCGGCCCGGCAACGACGCTGGAGGCGGCGGCGATCCACGATTTCGGCTATGTGTTCCTCGATGGAAAACGCGTCGGCCTTCTCGACCGGCGCAGTGGCATTGCGAAGCTTACTTTGCCTGAGCGCAAGGCGGCGGCGCGGCTCGACATCTTGGTGGAGCCGATGGGTCGTGTGAATTTCGGTCCGGAAATGCTGGACCCAAAGGGTTTGATCGCGCCGGTGAAGCTGGGCGGCGAAGTTTTGAAAGGCTGGCAGATCTTCAATCTGCCGCTGGATGAAAAAATGGTCGGCGGATTGAAATTTGCGGCTGGTAAAACCGACGCGCCCGCCTTCTGGCGCGCGACGGTAAATCTCGAAAAGACCGGCGACACGTTCCTCGACTTGCGCGGCTGGGGCAAGGGTGTGGTGTGGGTGAACGGCATCTGCCTCGGTCGCTTCTGGAACATCGGCCCGTCGCAGACAGCCTACGCGCCGGGCTGCTGGCTGCGCACGGGTAAAAATGAAATCGTGATTCTAGATTACACCGGTCCGGAAAAAGCCGAGATCGCGGGTCTGGAAAAACCAATTCTCAACGAGCTGCGTCCCGAAAATGATTTCGCAAAGGCGCACCGGCCAGCCGTGAAACTGAATCTGACTTCTGCCACGCCGGTTCATGCCGGTTCATTTGCCGCGGGCAACGACACTCAGGAAATTAAATTCACGGCGCCGGGCAATGGGAAATTCTTCTGCCTGGAATCACTCAATGCCTTTGATGGCAAGCCTTACGCCGCCGTGGCGGAACTGGATTTGCTCGACGCGAATGGCAATGCCATCAGCCATAACGGCTGGACCATCGCTTATGTGGACAGCGAGGAGCGCGCGGGCGAAGACGGCTCGGCGGAGAATGCGATTGACGGACAGACGGCGAATTTCTGGCACACGGAATGGAAGAACGCCTCGCCGAATCATCCGCACGAACTGGTCTTGAATCTTGGCAAATCGCAGACGATTTCCGGCTTCCGCTACGTGCCGCGCCAGGGCCAGGGCGGCGGGCACATCAAGGATTACCGCGTGTTCATAGGCGACAAGCTGGTGGAACCGAAATAAACCCGCAGAGTTTTCCCGGCGGAAGTGACCGCCGGACTTCCCGTTGCAGAAGCCAGCGGCGGCCAACGGTCAGACCACTTTCTTGCGGAAAAATTCCTGCGGGTTGGCGGCGTTCAGGACGGAGAGGTCGAGACCGGCACCGGGATCGCGTTCCTGGGCGGCGGCCAGTTGCGCGGCAATGCGCTTGACCGCCATGGTGGCGTAAAATTTCACGACGCCGACGCCGACTTGCGACAGGAAGACGACGACCAACATGCAATGTTCATCCACATTGATGACGAACATGCTGAACTGTTCGCCCTGCTGGTAGATGCTGTTGAAATTCTTTTCATTCACCAAACCGGCAATGGTCTGGTTGGCCATGAACGCGCCGGACGCGAGGGCGCCGATGGTGGTCAGGTCGAACTGCGTGTCGTCGCCCTGATGCGCGATGAGGAAGCCACCCTTGTCAATGACCAGCGCCGTCATGGCGTCGGTCTGGGTGAGGAATTCGCGCAGCGCCTCGTTCAGCCGCTGGATATCCTCCTCGATCAGTTGTGGCAGCGTGGCCATTGTTTCAAGCAGGTTGAGGGGCGGCTTGGTTGATGTATTTCTGGAGCAACATGCGGGTGATCATATTCAGACTTTCAAACACGCCCTCGCACTTGTGCGCCGTGCCCTCAAACGAGGGCACCTGCACCTCGCGGTTGTTCAGCAGATATTCGAGATATTCCATGGGCGCGGCGTTCGGCAGGTCGCGCTTGTTATACTGGAGGACGTAGGGGATGTCCGCAATGTTCAGCTTGAGCGAATTCAAGTTGTCCACCAGGTTCTGGAAACTCTCCACGTTCTCCGGCATTTTCTCGTATTGCGAATCCGCGACGAACACGATGCCGTCCACGCCGCGCAGCACGAGCTGGCGCGTGGTGTTGTAGATCACCTGGCCGGGCACGGTGTAGAGCTGGAACTTCGTCTTGAAGCCCTTGATCGTCATCGCCTCGATGGGCAGGAAGTCGAAGAACAACGTGCGGTCGGAGCTCGTCGCGAGCGAGACGAGCTTGCCTTTATTGCCTGCCTGCGTTTGGACGTGGTCGTGAACCTGCACGAGGTTCGTGGTTTTGCCGCCCATTGCGGGGCCGTAATACACGATTTTGACCTGCAACTCCTTGGTCGCTTGATTGATGATTGCCATAATTATTCTCCGGTTAAGATTTTTTTCGATCCAGTTCTTCCGCCAGCTCCGTCAGCTCGGCTGACGGCAACGACACACCTGCACGGCCAAAGGCCGCGAGGTAAACGGCATTCACGCGAATGATCCGCCACGGCACGTTGCCGACCGTGAAACTTACATTGTTTAAAGAACCCATCCGCAGTTCGCGGGCGCTCTGGTTCATGCGCTCGAACATCTGCGGGATGAAGGCGGCCAAAGTATCGGCGTTGAACTCCGCCGGGACTTCGCTCGCCACGCGCAGGCCATCCGGCAGCGTCACCACCGCGCCGTTCACGCCACGCAGGGTCATGGCCTTGGCCACGACGTCCTTGGGCATCATGCGGCGGCTGGTGAAATCGGTGTTGGGCACCGGCGGAGCGGAGTAATCCGCCTCAAACTTGGGAATTTCGTCGCCATCACCCCAGACGTAGAAATTGGAATTCGATTCGCTGATTTTTTTCTCGACCGGGCTGGGCGCGCTCACCGGCAATGACGGGGCGACGGGCGAAACCGGCGGCGTCAACGGCACCGGCGGCGTGGGCGCAGCCTGCGGGAAGCCGAAGAACAGATTGGGGATTTCGGCGGAAACCGAGGTGGTCTTCCGGGCTTTGGGCGCATTTTTCAGGGCCGCAAAAAACAGCGGTGCGACGACCTTCAGCGGCAAATCCAGTTCCAAGCCGTCGTTCGGCGAGGGCATGGAACTTGGCTTGGCGAGCGTGCGCAGTTCTTTCCAGACCATCGTGATCCGGCCGCGTTTCATACCCGGGGCCACAATGTTGCCGGCCAGCGGAACGCTTAAATTCGTCAGGGCGTTGCGGGAGATTTCATCCTTCAATTCCTGGGGCCAGTTTTCCGCCAGATCCCAGAGGGCGGCATAAATCGTCGGCTGCGCGGGCTCCGGACGCGGTGCCACCGGAGCGGGGGCAGGCGTTGGAACAGGAGCGGGCGCAGCTGAAAGTTTCGGGGCCGGCGCAGGCTTGGGAGCCGGGGTCGGCGGCACAACCGGGAACGGAACGGACGGTGGCGGGGCATGATGACCGTTGCTGCCGTTGCCGCCATTTAATCCGTTATTACCGTTTTTTGCATGATTTCCGTTGGTGCCATTGGTTCCCTGTTGGCCATTGGCCGGGGCCGGAGGGGCTGATTGGCCGTTGTTGAGCGGGGTCGGCGTCACGAAACGGCCGGCGCCCGGCGGCGGACGAAAAGCGATCGGGGCCGAGGGCTGCATAGCCGGCGCGGCGGCGGGCGGAACGACCGGCGTATTCATCCGGATGGCCACATCGGTGGCAATCGGTGCACGCGATGCCGGCGGGGTCGGCGATTTCAACGGCTGGGAAGTAAAGGTAACGGCCGTATTGCGCGAGCCGAAGGGCCCGTTGATATCTTCCGCCACTTCCACCTTGGTGGCACTGCGGCGGGCGAGCAAAACGGGATTGAGCCGGGCGAGAATATCGCCCAAAGGCAGGCTGACGGTTTTGTTGTCCAGTTCGCCGCCGGAATTCACAAAGACGCCCACGGCCATTTGCCGCAGTTCGCCAAACGAAATTTTCACCGCCCCAAAGGCGAGTTGCGAGAGCACGGTTTCAACGGGCAAATTGATCGTCATGCCAGGAGCGGGAATGGAAGCAATCTTGGCGCGCAGTTCCAGCGGCAGACCGGCGATGATGGGCGCGAGCGGCACGGCAATCTCATTTTCGTTCGGCGGCACGGTGGCGGGCTGGACCGCCGGCGCGGGCGGCGCGGGCGGCGCCGACGGGGCGGAGGCGGCAACCGGCGCGGGCGTAGCTTCAGCCGGCGCGGTGGCGGTCACCGGGCGCTCGGCAGGGGTGGTCTCCCGGTCCCCGCGCCGCAGAAGACCGCGGAGCAGGCCGGCGAATTTTGATTTGACCGTATTTGACATGACGTTTGGCTTTCTTGGTTGACCCGTTCAACTTTCGGACAACCTCCTTTTAGCAGAAACCAAGCCAGCCGCAGCCAAGGGTAAATTTTTTTGTTTTTGTCCCACTGCTGGACTGGTGGCGCCGGGTATGTCCTGAATTGTCCTGATTTAAACCGGAAAGGCTGGCGCCGGCCGGCCGGCGCCATCGACGGAAATCCCCACCACTTCCGCTTTCAGCCATACCCCGCGCCAAAATTGGAAAAAGTCGGGCGCGCGGAACGGGGCTTGCTTACTGGACAGCTCAACGCTTTTAGCACTTGTAATTTCCCGGCAGCGCGGTTAGCCGTAGCTGGGCGTGACCATGGATAAACGACATAAAATTCTGATTTTAGATGACGACGAAGACTGGCTCATCTTGAGCCGGGAACTGCTCTCCACGCTGCCGAGTCATCCGGAAGTGCTCATCGCCAACAACGGCAAGCGCGCCCTCGCCATCCTCGAATCCGAACCGGTGCGCCTGCTGATCTGCGATTTGAAAATGCCGCGCATGGACGGCTTGCAGGTGCTTTCCATCGTGCGCCGCCGCCACCCGGAATTGCGCACCGTGGTCTTGAGCGGGCTCGAAGACGAAGAATATCGCTCGCGTGCCTACGCGCTCGGCGTGGATTTGTTCTGGATCAAGATGGAGATGCAGAGCAACGCCAAGATGTTCAACGAATGTCTCGAATCACTCCTGGGCCGCGATGATGAACCGGGCTTCCGCGGCATCCAGAGCAAAAGCCTCATGGACATCATCCAGATGGAATGTCTTTCCCGCAGCTCCACGGTCCTCCGCATCAGCCGCGGCCCGCTGGTGGCGAAATTGTGGCTACAGGATGGCGAATTGATTGACGCCGAAGCCGCCGGCGCCCGCGGTGAAGCCGCCTTCCGCCGAATTCTCGCGTGGAAATCGGGCACGTTTGAAAATCATCCCGCCGAACCGAACCGCGAACGCACCATTTTCAAACCGGTGAACGCCCTGCTGCTGGAAACCGCCCAGGACATGGATGAAACTGCCCAACCTCTGGGCCAGGATGCCACCGAGCAATCCACCCACCGGAAAACGATGTGGAAGCTGGCCCAGCTCACGCGTGAAGGCGCGGAGTTCGTGATCAGCCTGCCGCCAGACGGCATGGGGGAACCCGAAGTTTTCGGAACACGTTCCACGGCACCCGCCGGCTGGGCGCGTGTCGCCGCCAGCATCGCCCGCCGGCTCGGTGAACGGTTGGAGGCCGGACCGGTCCTGCAGGTCGCCGGGAAAAACATGGAACGTCAAGTGCTGGTCATGAACCATGAAGATAAAATTTTCCTCGTCGGCTGGCCGGCAGATGCCGACGGCAATTTAGTGGAAAAAACCCGAAAACTAATTGCATCATGGGATTCTTAAGACGATTTTTTCGCGGCCGCGCCGCGGTGCAACAGTTGCCCACCGGCACCGTAACGGTGGATCGCAACGGCGAGATCCTCACCACCACCGTGTCGTCGGCCTATTCCCGCAACCTGCTGCGCGACATCGGGCGCGATGTCCTGGAACTTTTTCGCGAAGCCCGCAGCGCCGAAATGCCGCTCGCCGAGGTCAGCCTGCATTTCGGCAGCCTGCACATCACCGCCCGCGAATTGCGCGGCGGCGCCATCATTTTCCTCCTGCCCCAAACCGTGTTGCTCGCAACGCCTAAAAATTCACGCTCATGACGCCCAAGGAAATCAACCAACTCGTCACCCAGATCGAAACCCACATCGAATGCTGGAAACAATTCAACCAGTTCATCGCCACCGCGCGGACCAAGAAATTCACGGCCGCCGATGACAACCATTTCCTCGAGATGAAAAGCATCATCGTGCAGGAACTGGAATTGATTTACGCCAGCATCGAGGTCCAGTCGCCCTCGCGCGAGGAAATCCATTCCCTCATCACCAACGCGCCGTCCCTGCGCGCCTTGAGCGACATGGGCGAAGGCGGCTTGCGCGCATTGGAAGCGCAGTGGCACAAGATCTACATCGGCTGGCACGCCATCCTCGGCCAAATCAAGGTCAAGCAACTCTCCGAGGAAGGGAAAAATTTCTGGGGCAAAAAATGAACCCGTGACGCAATTATTCCGGCGCGTTGGAAGGAATTCCTCCTTGCTCCCGGCCACGACTTCACCCCTAAATAATTCATGCCTGACTGGATCATCGCGTTAATTTTAGGAATCGTCGAAGGAATCACGGAGTTCATTCCCGTTTCCTCCACCGGCCATTTGCTCGTCGCCGAGCATCTGCTCCACGTCGAGAAGTCCGACCTCTTCAACATCGTCATCCAATGCGGCGCGGTCATCGCCGTGCTGCCGCTCTTCCCGCAGCGCCTCTATAAATTCGTTTTCGAATGGCGCGAGAAGGAGACATTCGATTACCTCTTGAAAATGTTCGTCGCCTTTGCCATCACCGGCGCAGTCGGCCTGGTGCTGGACAAAAAAGGCTTCAAGCTGCCGGAAACCTCCGCGCCCATCGCCTGGGCGCTGCTCCTCGGCGGCATTGCGTTTCTGGCCGTGGAATTTTTCCTGCGCGGAAAGAAGCTGACCAATGAAATCACTTGGACCGTCGCCATCGCCGTCGCCATCGGCCAGCTCATCGCCGGCACCTGCCCCGGCACCTCGCGTTCCGGTGCGACGATTGTGTTCTGCCTGCTGCTCGGCCTGAGCCGGCCGGCGGCCACGGAATTTTCCTTCCTCGTTGGCATCCCGACGATGCTTGCGGCGGGCGGCTGGAAAATTTTCAAAACCATCCATCATCCGGTGATCGGCGCGCCGAAGGAAGATTGGGGAATGCTGCTGCTCGCCACCGTCGTGGCCGCCGTCGTCTCCTTCATCGCCGTGAAATGGCTGCTGCGCTACGTCCAGACCCACACCTTCAACGCCTTCGGCTGGTATCGCATCGCGCTGGGTATCGTAATCTTTGTCTTTGTCACGCACTAACGGAACCACGACTGGCAGTCCGCATCAGCCAACTCACTTCGCGTTCGGATCGGGAATGAAAATCTTCTGCCCGACGTAGAGCTTCGCCGGATCGAGCTTGGGATTCGCCTTGAGAATATCGCCCACCGACACCTTCACGCCCTGATCGCGATAGGCTTTGGCGATGGCCGAAACAGTGTCATTCGCCTGCACCTTGTATTCGTAGCCCTTTTGCGGCGTGGCCGGCGCGGTCGCCGTGTCATCCGGCAGCGGCGTGACGGCGGCGCTTTTATGGCTGGGGGCACCGCCGATTTTGCCGAGCTTCTCGATTTCCTTGAGAATCAGGTCGCGGTCCGACTGGCGTTTCTTGTCAATCTCCTGAACCTTTTCGGCGAGATTTTTCAGGTCGTCGCGGCTGGCGTTGTCGGGATTGGCGGCGGGTGTGTTGACTTTGTCGCTCAACTCGGAAATCTGCTTGGCCAGCGCATCGAGGCGTTTGCCCTGCTGCTCCTGGGACGCGAGCAAATCCTGGATCTGCCCGCTCAATTTATCAATCTGCTGTTGCGTGCCGGCATCCTGTGCGGGCGCGACACCGACGGCGAGAGTGAACAACAGGGACCAAAGTAAAATCTTTTTCATATCCCCGAATGAAAAGCTGCTTTGCCCGCCGCGTCAAGTTGAAGTGCAAAGGTTGGACGCAGGAAATGCTCTGTGGTCTGGATCCCTTGGCCAAATCCATGCAGTGGAAAAACATTTCAACCACGGATGGACGCAGATAATGGAATTATTGGTGGATTGGTGGGGCGAGCGTCCCCGCGAGCCGCCGTGAACCCACGACTGACGGCTCGCCGGGAGTCTCGCCCCACCAGCCGGGGGCTTTATGCTCCATCTGTGTCCATCCGTGGTTAAACCCGGCTTTAACTGCCTGGATTCGGCTCAGCGCCGGAACATTCCCGGCATGGCTCCGCCCATTTTGCCCATCATCTTGGACATCTTGCCCATCTTTTTCATCATCGTCTGCATCTGGAAGAATTTGTTGAGCATCGTGTTCAGCTCCGTCACCGTCACGCCGCTGCCCACCGCAATGCGGCGACGCCGGCTGGCGTTGAGGATGACCGGATTGCGGCGTTCCTTCATCGTCATCGCGCAGACCATGCCTTCCATGCGTTTGAATTCCTTCTCCTGCTTGCCGATGTCCATCTGCTTCAGCGCGTCGCCGCCGCCGGGCAGCATCTTCACAATGCTTTCGAGCGAACCCAGCTTCTTCATCGCGCGCAACTGCTCCAGAAAATCTTCCAGCGAGAATTCGCCTTTGCGCATCTTCTCTTCCATGCGCTTGGCCTCGTCTTCCGTGACGGCCTCGGCGGCGCGTTCCACGAGGCTGACGACGTCGCCCATGCCGAGAATCCGCGACGCCATGCGCTCAGGATGGAACGGCTCAAACTCGTCCAGCTTTTCACCGACACCCGCGAATTTGATGGGTTTGCCGGTCACGGACTTCATGCTCAAGGCCGCGCCGCCGCGCGCGTCGCCGTCAAGTTTCGTGAGGATCGAACCGGTGATGTTCAGCGCCTGGTCGAAATGCGTGGCGACGTTCACGGCTTCCTGGCCGGTGGCCGCATCGAGCACGAGCAAGATTTCCGACGGCTTCACGAGGTCGCGCAGGCGGACGAGTTCCTGCACGAGCGGTTCGTCAATCTGCAAACGGCCCGCGGTGTCGAAGAGGATCGTGTTACAGTGATTCGCCTTGGCGAAGTCCATCGCCTCGCGGGCGATTTTAAGAACATCCGTCTCGCCGCGCTTGATGAAGACGGGAACTTCAACCTGCTTGCCGAGGGTTTCGAGCTGGTCCATCGCCGCCGGACGATACACATCCGCCGCGACGAGCAACGGTGCGCGGCCTTGTTTCTTGAGCAACTTGGCGAGTTTGCCCGACGAAGTGGTTTTACCTGCGCCATGGAGGCCGACCATCATCAGGCAAGCCGGATTGCCGTCGAGCTTGAGCGCGGCGTTTTCCGAGCCGAGCAACGCGGTGAGTTCGTCGCTGACGAACTTGATGATCTGCTGGCCGGGCTGGACGCTGGAAATGACCTCCGCGCCGAGCGACTTGGTTTTGACGCGCTCGATGAAATCGCGGGCGACCTTGAAATTCACATCAGCTTCCAGCAGCGCCATGCGGACTTCGCGTAGTGCGTCACCGACGTTAGCCTCGGAAATTTTCCCGAGGCCGCGCAGGTTCTTGAAGGCATTCTGGAGCTTGGTGCTTAACGAATCGAACATCCGGCCAGCTTAAATCAAGCGGCGGGTTTGCACAATTTAGGATTTTGGCCGTTCAGGATCAGCCCGCCAACCGTTTTGAGATAAATTTGAACTTGAACCGATAGCCGTGCTCTGGCTAACTAATAAACCTTACACGGTTGGTAGGTTATCCAAGTGGCTAAAGGGTGCAGACTGTAAATCTGTCGGCTTACGCCTTCGCTGGTTCGAATCCAGCACCTACCACCATGTTCTTCCCATGAAATGATAAGGGGGAAGCCCGTTTTTAGGCCGTTTTTTTGATTTTTCACTATCACGCAGATTTTTGCTTCTATTCCATTCTGCTCACGTCACTCACCTGTCACTCGATTTATGGCTTTGCCGTGCTAGTTGCTTTTCACTGGCGAAGATGGCACATCACAAACGCGACATGTCATGTGCGCTTTGCAGATTATCAAGACAGAATGACATTTGGGGCATTGGGCATCGGTTGGAGATACAGCGTATTCTTTGGGCGGGGCATCACATGTCGGACACACAATATCCGCTGGATGAACGACCAGTTCCGAATTGCATTTCGGGCATAGTGAAATGGAATCTCCACCCTCAAAATCATCACTTGAGGCTTCGTTTGTGTCTTCGTGGCGTAATTGATCTTCTTCAAACCGTTGCGCCACGTTGTTTTTTAAGTGTGCCGACTGAGATTCTGGCTGCGATTGTTTTTCCTCATAAACAGCCACGGGGGTCTTTCTGTTTAAATAGACCCAAAAAGCGTCTGCCATGTAGTCGGGTTGCTGAAATGCGGCTAGCAAATCAGCCGTAATCTTCAAATTTAGGGTCCCTTTGTATGAGTAGCTTTTTTTGGGCGAACAATACGCAAGCAGGTATTGGTCATTTTCTCGTATGACTTGGATTGTGTCATTTAAGCCTTTCCATTTTAGAGTCATTACATCGTCGCCCCCCATCATTGGCAAAGCAGCGCGCAAGTTTTTTGGCGTTTCGTGACCAGTGAAAATAACCTCGCAATTATCAGTAGATGCACTGCTACCAGCCCCTTTTGGAACTTTGGAGTTC
>Ga0207702_10001879_pt1 | contig 20599 bp, 20 predicted proteins | sample KBSCornC62_FD_184302 | JGI IMG/M metagenome (GOLD analysis project Ga0207702, IMG submission 184302) | Corn rhizosphere microbial communities from Kellogg Biological Station, Michigan, USA - KBS Corn C6-2 (SPAdes) (version 2) | ecosystem: Host-associated > Plants > Roots > Rhizosphere > Soil ...
CAGTACCTCCACCCATGCATGTGTGGCGACCGCCCCGACGAGGCGTCGCCCGGTCCGTGATTTCGGCGGCTCCGTCTCAATGTAGCCGCAGACATAGCGTGCGGGCAGACCGCCGGTGCGCAGGATGCTGAGCATCACGTGGGCGAAGTCCTGGCAGACCCCGCGCCGCGTGCTCCAGACCTGTGGAAGCGGAGTGGAATGATCCGTCACACCCGGGCGGTATTCGAATTCCTTGTGGATCGCGCAATTCAGGGATTCGAGCGCATGTCGGATGGATGCGTCCGGGCGCAGGTGCGCACGCGCCCATGTCGCGGACATGCTGCCAACGGGGACGGTCGACGTGGGCTGGAGATAATCGAAGTAATCGAGCAGTACGGAAGAGAAAAGTTGCCGGGCTTCGGCCACCGGCACATCCAGGGCATCGTCGGGCAGATTGGGCGGATGCGTCTCGACCACCAGATGATTGTGAATGGCCAGTCGCTCGTGCCGCAGCGTATGCGAAAAGAAAATGACCGGATTTCCGAACGTATCGATGTAATGCATCATCGGCAGCTCCGGCACGATCTCGACTCGATGGCTTACGATGTTTTGCGTGGCCGTCGCGGGCGGCGTGAGGCGGGCCTCGAGATACGCCTCTATGGCAGGATCGTGGTACCGATACTCGGTCGAATGGGTGATCTCAAACCGCATGGGAGAAACCGGCTAGCATCGGCTGGTCGGCCGGGCTCATGTGAATCTGGTGGTTGAGGAAGCCGTCCGACACGAGATGATGGATCGCGAGCGTCCGGTCGAGCACGCCATCGATCCGGCTCACCAGCTCGCTTCGGGCCACCGATCGCGGTGGTCCGCTCTCGATTTCCTCGGCCGCGAGTCCATCCCAATCTATCTGCAGCACTTCTTCCCGCAGCGCCTCGATGCCATTCACCGTGCGCCGCAGGCCCGGGGAGGAATCCGGCTGGGAGCGGCCAAGAAGGTCGCGGCAATGTGAGAGGCAGGCATTGATCGACCGCGGGACCATCGGATTCTGGCAGAACATCTGGAGCACCAGCCCCGGTTCGATGCGCATCTGGTACACGCGCCGATAGACATCGCGGCTGTTCAACAGGCGCAGGAACGCGGAGAGCTGGATTTCTCGCGCATGTTCGCGGGCTGGACCCGCGGAGCGGAGCATCGAGCGCATCATCGTTGCCAGGGCATTCGCCGTAATGACAGCGCGCTCGATGCGCTCACCGATCTCACAAAATCGCCAGCCGCCATCGGCGATCATCGTCGTCTGGGCCACGCCAAAAAACTGGGCGACCAGATCCGCGGCCTGCTCGCAGGTCCTGTGGGTGACGATCACCCGGCGCGAGTCCGTCAGACGAGTGTGCGATTTCGAAAAAAGCGAACGCAGTCGGCTAAGCGTCCCCCAGGCTTCGTTGCTAAGACATTCGAGGATGGATTCCGCATTCTGCGTGGCTCGCTGCACGGCGCTGCCCACCGATCCGCTTCGCTCTGGATCGAAGGTGAGGTGATACCGTCCCATCGTGCTGGAGATACCTTCCCGCGCCATGCTGCCGCGATCCTGCGGCGGGAGCATGCGATTCCAGACGGGCTGGTAGAGAGTGCGCTCGGTGGAGTTTAACTCCTCAGTCTCCAGCACCTCGATCACGGCGATCATGTTCGCCAGGCTGCGAGCCCGCTCGAGATAGCGTCCAGTCCAGTAAAAGGCCTCGGCCACGCGGCTCGTCACATGGCGCGAGGGAAAGTGAGCATCGCGCGAAAGTCGCGGGGCGCCCCGGGTTGCTCCGTCCGTTTCTGCGACGACCCAGGTATCCTTACTGCCACCGCCGAGTTCGGATGCCGTGAAGAACGATCCCTCCTCGGCGACGCGGGTGAGCGCGCCGGGAAACACAGTGCAACTGCCGTCCCCGCGACACAGGGAGAAGACAATGTGATCCTGGTGGCGGGTCCGAGGCATGCCTCCCTCGTAGCACATTGTAAGTGCCGACGAGCCGCGGGGCTGGGCGACGAACCCTGCCGGATTCGTTGCGATTTCCCGCAGGAGCGCGCGCCGCTTGCGTCCGTCGAAAGGCTCCTTTTCATCGGGAGTCAGGATCCGCTCTCCATAGAGTGGACGGATGATGTAGCGCTCGAGGTCGTTCACGACGAGCTCCCGCTGGTCCAGATCCCCGAGCCAGTAGGTCTCGAGGTCGTCGAGCACCGGCGTCTCACCGAGGTAATAGCGGATGAGGGTGTGCGAGAACGGGAGCATGGCCCGGTCGTCAGCAAGTTGCGAGCCGACCGCATTGATCACGGTGACCGTTCCCTGCCGGATGCACTGCACGAGGCCAGGTACGCCGAGTAGCGAGTCGCGTCGGAAGACGAGGGGGTCGAGCCACTCGTCGGCAATGCGTGAATAGATGACCTCGATTCGCTCGAGACCGGAGACGGTCTTCAGATACACGCGATCATTGAACACCAGAAGATCTCCCCCCTCGACGAGCGGGATGCCCATGCGTCGCGCGAGGAAACTATGCTCGGAGTACGCTGGACTTCCCTGGCCCGGCGATAGGAGCACGACCGTGGGATCGCTATCTTTCGCGAAGGACCGCAGAACCTCGAGGACTTCCACCGGCGCGTCCGCAATGGAGTGGATCGAATAGTCCAGGAACGACTGCGGCAGCACACGAGCCATCGCACGGCGGTTCTGGATCATGTACGACATGCCGGATGCGTGACTGAAGTAGTGGTGCTTCACGAGCATGCGCCCGTCCGGAGCGCGGCCGACGGCCATGCCGCACAGGTGCAGATACCTTCCGCCCGGTGGCTTGAGAGCCCGCGCGACACGCTGGAAAAAAGGGCTGCCGAGCACGGGATGCAACGGGATGATTCCCTGCCGGAGAATGCGCTGTTCGCCATGGACGTCGCGGAGGAAGCACTCGTAGGCATGGAGCCTCTGCGCCATGCCGCTCTCGAGCTTCCGCCACTCGTCCGGGGTGAAGACCTGGGGAAGGAGATCGCAGAACCACGGGCGTTTCCCCCACGGCTTGTCGCGGGCGATGTCGAACGTAACGCCCATCTCGCGCATCGTGGCCTCGAGCTGCTCGTCGGTGCGTCGGAGCTCACCAGGTGTCGCCCGGGCGAAGCGGCGCATCAGCGGGGCATAGATCTCGCGAGGGCGGCCTGCGGCGTCGAGCAGCTCGTTCCAATGGCCCGGCTCTCTCTGTGTCTTGCTCACTGCTCCCCTTTTCACCGCTTGCACGCGAAGACGCTTTTCAGAGCACGGAGAGCGGTCAAGCGCAAAGCGCGCCCCACGGCATTATCCCTGCCCAAAGAGCCTCCGGAGGAATTCCGCATCACTGAAATTCGAGCCATTTCCGAAGCGAACCACCACCAGCTTGCAAGAAGGTACGACATAGCATCGCTCGCCACCCGATCCGACCATGGCGATCAGATCATCCGGGGCGATACTACAGATGCTCGAGCGCCTCCAGGCATCCGAGGGGCGGGCATTGCCGAGGGAATCCTCGATCGAGATCGGGTCAGCTCCTGGTTGGTTTCGATTGGCGTTCAGCCAAAAGCTCAACCCATACATCGAATTTGCCGGAGTCCCCGTGAAAGCGGGACCGAATGCAGTCGCGGGCAGGAGGGGCAGCAGCCAGACGCGCCCCTTCGTGCGAATGAACTCGCCGATCTTTGCCACGTCGCGGGCTGTCAGATGCGCCCCTGCGGAGAAAAAGGGGTTGCCGCTGCGATCGCAGCGCCATTCGGTCGGGCGCACGCCCAACGGCGTGAGGATGCGCTGTTTGAGATACCCCAGCGGAGTGGCGCCGCGGGTGGCGAGCTTGCGCCGCAGCAGCTCCTCGATGAGCTCGTAATTGCTGGGCGCATAGCGGAATTGCGATCCCGGCTCGGCCTCGAGTGGCAGGCTGACGGCAATCTTGTTCTTGTTCCGGACGTTGTGCGCGTAAATCGTGTCATACCCCGGGGCCAGACCGGAGACCTGCTGCAGCAGTTCGCTGATCGTGACTTCCCGCTTGCCGGGTTTGTTACGCCATTCGGAGATGGTCCGGGCGACCGGCTCATTCAGCTTGAGAATACCATCATTGCGGGCGGCGAGCACGGCGAGCAGCGCGAGATTCTTCGTGATACTCATCACATGGATCGGTCGATCCGGTGCCCCGCCATGAGCATAGGACTCGTGGATGGTGTGCCCGCCCTGCATGACAATGAGAGCCTCTCCCCCGCACTTGCGCGAATACGCTGCCGCGCTCGCGATACCAGAGTCATGCGGCGCTATGAGCGCCTCGGACGAGGCCGCCATACACAGAGGGCGGAGGGCGACGAGAGCCAGGAGGATGAACAGCGGGCGCATGGATGAAACGTCAGGAATCGGCGGGCCGGTCGGCCTCCGGTTTGGGTGGGCGGTCGAGAAGTGCCAGCAGGCCGTCCTTCGGAGAGCGATGCTCGTACAGGACGGCGTGGACCTGGGCGATGATCGGGGTATCAATCCCCAGGCGCTGCGCGCACTGGAGAGCGCTCGCGGCGGTGGGCACACCTTCGGCGACCATCTTCATCGATGCCAGGATTTGTTCCATCGTTTCGCCGCGGCCCAATCTTTCGCCAAAGCCACGGTTGCGGCTCTGCTTGCTGAAGCAGGTGACCATGAGGTCTCCGATGCCACTCAGGCCTGAGAATGTCTCGCGGCAGCCGCCGAGTGCGACGCCCAGGCGGGTCATCTCGGCGAGCGCACGTGTCACCAGGGCGGCCTTGGCATTGTCGCCCATGCCGAGGCCGTCGGAGGCGCCGGCGGCGATGGCGAAGATATTCTTGAGAGCACCTCCGAGCTGAATGCCGCAGACATCCTCGCTCGTGTAGGCGCGGTAATTGGCGACGGAGAACAGCTCCTGAAGCGGGGAGAGAATTTCCCGATGGGTCGAGCCGATCACGCCGGCGGCTGGAATCCGGCGCGCGATCTCGGCCGCGAGATTCGGCCCCGAGAGGACGCCGAGGCGCAGCCCGGGCAGGCACTCGCCCAGTACCTGCGTCATCAGGAATCCAGTGTCGTGCTCGATCCCCTTCGTGCAGGAAACGAGCACCGTCTCCGCAGGGAGACCAAGGGCCGAGAGCTTGCCCGACATCTCGCGGAAGGCACGCGACGGTACCACCATGACGAGGAGATCCGCATCCGCGGCTTCGGCCAGGTCATTGGTGACACAGATATTATCCGGCAGCCGGGTACCCGGGAGATAGTCCGTATTCTCCCGGAGGGTGTGGAGCTGTTCGGCGAGGTTTGGCCGGTGCGCCCAGAGGCGGACGGTGGATCGGGAATGGGCGAGCAGGATGGCCAGGGCTGTGCCCCAACCGCCTGCGCCAATGACACTGATTTTCTTAAACATCCGAACCTTGGAACGTGGCGCGGGGTTGCGATGCTGGCAAGTCGCTTAGGCCGTAAAATTGCGTTCTCCGAAAACGCGAAAGTTTGCGCCCCGGCAAGGCACTTGGGGACGAATTCCTCACGGGAGTGTCCTTGCCACGGCTCCCAATGAGGCCAGTCCTTCAGTTAACGAGAGCGCTTTTCGAACCGGGGCTCCGTACCGGCTATTAGGCGACCGATATTCGAGCGATGTCGCCAGATCATCATCGCACTCAGGGCGACCCCGATCACGACCTGGGGAAGAACGACACCCGAGGAGTGAAGGAGCCAGAGCACCACGAGAGCGAGCGACAGGGAGATGGCCCCGAGCATGGACGCGACCGAGACGATACGCGTGATTTTGAAGGTGATCACCCACACCAGGACGGAGCCGACGAAAACGACGAGGGGGAAGAGACCGATCACGGCACCCGCGGAGGTGGCCACCCCCTTGCCGCCCCTGAATTTCAGCCAGACAGGGAAATTATGCCCCAGCACCGTGCAGACGGCGGCGACGATGGAGCTCGTTACCGGATCGAGCCCCACTGCGGGCGCAAAGGCATATTTCGCCAGCAGGACGGAGAGCACGCCCTTCCCGGCATCGAGTGCAAAACAAAGATAGCCCCACTTCTTGCCGAGCACGCGCAGGGCATTCGTGGAGCCAATGTTTCCGCTTCCCTGGGTGCGCAGATCCACGCCACGGGATTTCCCGATCAAATATCCGCTCGGGATCGAGCCCAGCAGGTAGGCGCCCAGGGCGACAAGAAGGTAGAGCATGCGCACCTTTTCCTGAGGCCGCCCCGGCAGTACAAGCAATTTTCGGGGAATAGGAAGGCCACATGATCGCTCCTATCTGTGAAAACCATGAAAGTCCCAGCCTTGTTGGCCGCCGTCACCGCGCTTATGATTTCACCCATGTCTGCGCCCGCCTCGGATGTCCCGGATACCGTCACTGTCCGTCTCGTACAACCTGATGGGGAGCCAGGTCCGCCCCAGAAGATGCCCTCAGTGAAGAAGTCCGATGTCGAATGGCGGGCTCAACTGGGCGACGAGGCTTATAAGGTCCTCCGCTCCGAGGCGACCGAGAGGCCATTCTGCGGAGCACTGCTCAATAACAAGCAGGATGGGATCTATTTCTGCGCGGGCTGCGGGCTGCCGCTTTTCACATCGCGGCACAAATTCGAGTCGGGCACCGGCTGGCCGAGCTTCTACGCGCCATTTGCGAAGGAGAACGTCGTCGAGGAGCGTGACCTGAGCTACGGCATGGTACGCACGGAGATTCATTGCGCCCGCTGCGGCGGACACCTCGGCCATGTCTTCGAGGATGGGCCGGCCCCCACGGGACTGCGCTATTGCCTGAACTCGGTCTCACTCGTTTTCAAAAGCTTCGATCAGATCAAAGCGGAATCGAATTCGGAGAAGAAGCCGTAGCGCCCACTGGCAGTCTACGGCTTTTTACGAACGTAGCGGCGGATTTCCAGGTCGGCATCCGAGTCGAGGATTTCCGCCAGCTCGAATTCCGACTCGAACTCGGGAAAGAAAGTGTCCGCCTCCGGCGAGAGCTTCACGAGGGTGAGCAGGAGCTCGTCGCATTTCGGGAGTAGCGCCTTGTAGATCTCCGCTCCGCCGATCACGTACAGTTTGCGGCCATCTTCGGGCTCGGCAATTTCGTCGAGACTGGTAATGGCCCGGGCGCCCGACAGGTCGAGCGCCTGGCGGGAGACGACGATATTTTCGCGGCCGGGCAGGGGCCTGCCGAGCGACTCATACGTCTTGCGGCCCATGAGAATGACGTTCCCGAGCGTCGTGCGCTTGAAGAACTGCATGTCCTTCGAGAGATGCCACGGAATGCGGCCCTGGTATCCTATGGCGCGGTTGAGCGCCATCGCAGCGATCGCAATCATATGGAGATCGGGGCCTTGATGGCCGGGTGCGGATCGTATCCCTCCAGCGTGAAGTCCTCGAATCGGAAGTCGTGGATATTCGTCACGGAGGGATTCAGGTGCATGCGCGGCTGCGGTCGGCAGTCGCGGGAAAGTTGCTCGCGAGCCTGGTCGAGGTGATTCGAGTAAAGGTGAAGGTCGCCGAACGTGTGGACGAAATCGCCGGGCCGCAATCCGCACACCTGCGCGACCATGAGGGTGAGCAGCGCATACGAAGCGATATTGAATGGCACGCCCAGGAACAGGTCCGCACTTCTCTGGTAAAGCTGGCAGCTCAGCTCGCCGTCGATCACGAAGAATTGGAAGAGGGCGTGGCACGGAGCGAGCGCCATGCGGTCGATCTCGCCGGGATTCCAGGCGCTCACGACCAGCCGGCGGCTGTCCGGCGTCCGCTGGATCTGCTCGATCACGCTGTCGATCTGGTTGATCGAGCGCCCATCGGGAGTGCGCCAGTCGCACCATTGAGCGCCGTAGATACGGCCGAGATCCCCATTTGCATCCGCCCACTCGTCCCAGATCGTGACATTATGGTCATGCAGGTAACGCGTATTCGTGTCGCCGCGAAGGAACCAGAGGAGCTCGTGGATGATCGAGCGGGTATGCAGCTTTTTCGTGGTCAGCAGGGGAAAGCTGTCGCGCAGATCAAATCGCTCCTGCGCGCCGAAGACCGATAGTGTGCCCGTACCTGTACGGTCCGTCTTCGGCCGGCCATTCTCGAGGACGAGACGCAGGAGGCGGTGGTATTGCTGCATGGCATCGTTCTAAATGGTGAAATCCGAATAGCGAAACTGGAATTTCGTGTGATGTTCCCCGGCCGCTCGGATTTTCGGATCAACTCGAATAGAGCTTCGTCATCCGTTCGGATTTTTGCCATTTTTCACCCATGCTCGAGATCACGATTTTAGCCAGCGGAAGTGCGGGGAATGCCGCGCTCGTGCGCTGCGGCGGCACGAGCATCCTGCTGGATGCGGGGTTGAGCGCCCGACGGCTTTGCGAGAGGCTGGAAAGCTGTGGTGTCGCTCCGCAGGATCTCGCGGCCATCGTACTCACGCACGAGCATGGGGACCATACCTCTGCGTTGCGCGTGCTTTGCGGGCGATGCGATCTGCCTGTTTACGCGAATCGGCAGACGGCCGCGGCGCTCCAGGCCGGCTCCATGGAAGGCTGCCGGAACTGGCGCTTCTTCTCAAATGGAGCGCCTTTCTCCATCGGCGACCTTTCGCTCGAGGCCTTTTCCGTCCCGCACGATGCGGTGGATCCGGTGGGATTTGTGATTCGGAATGCCAGTGTCAGCTTCGGCCTGCTCACGGATCTCGGCCATGCCACCCAGCTTGTATTGGAGCGCATGCGCGAGGTGGATGCCCTCTTCGTCGAGACGAACTACGACGAGGATCTCCTCCAGCGCGACACGCGGCGTCCATGGTCGGTGAAGCAGCGCATCAGCTCCAGGCACGGCCATCTGTCCAACCGAGCGGCCGCGGACGTCGTCGGCCAGCTCCTGGGAGGCAATTTGTCCACCATCCTGCTCGGTCACCTCAGCCGCGATTGCAACTCCGAGGCGCTGGCGATGGGCGCGATCGCAGCCGTGCTGGAGCGGGAAGGCCGCGCGGACCTTCCGGTGCATTGCGCGACGCAGGATGTGGCGACTCCCCGATTCACGATCGGCTCACTAGTGTCGTGAGAATCGGGAAATGAGATAGATCCAGTTCACCATCGCGACCGCAGCCACGGCGACTCGTGCGACGTCGGCTTCCCTTGGACTATCGAAACGGATCCGAAGCCTGGGCAGGCGAAACACCACGACCACGGCGGCATAGGCGACGAATGCGGCCGAGAGGACGATTCCGAAAAACACGAGCGGGTTCCACCCGAGCGCCACGTCGGGATGCCCGGTCAGCAGGAACCTCGCACAGCGAGTGCCCCCGCAGGTCAGACAGGGCAGCCCGGTAACCGCGCGGAAGAGGCAATGCGGAGTGGGAAGCCCCAGAATGAGCCACGCCACCGAGAGGAGGCCGCCGCCGCCGAGAATGCCGAGCCAGAGGAGTTCGGCATCCAGCTCATTCGCCGCCAGTCGCCGCCGCTCGATCTTCATGGCCGGCTATGTTCCGTGCGGGTGGAAGTGGAAATGCCCGGCTTGTGGGAGCGTAACGGCGAGTGCGAAAATCATCGCAGCCAGCCCGCAGCAGACGAGCAGCGGCAGCAGGACGGCGAGGACCACTCTGCCGGTACTCGTCCCATGAGTCTCCCGCAGGCCGACGATCAGCACATAGAGCTTCCAAAAGAACTCGATCACAGGGCCGCAACACGGAAGCAGCAGCAGCACGGATGCGGAGCCCGTCGCATAACAGACTACACGATAAGTCGCCTCGAAGGACTTTGATTTGCCTCCCGTGAGAATCAGGCAGACATGCCAAATCCCAGCGCTCAGGAATGAGCACAGGGCCATAAGCACGGGTCCAAAGACAATGACCACGACAGTTGCAATCACTTGGGCCAGTACTTCATTGTGATGACGTTGGGTTGTGTCGGCTTGAAGCAGGCTGAACAGGAGCGAATATCCATAGGAGATACTCACGCAGATCCAGGTCATCAGGACGAAATAAGTCAGCGGCTTGCGAAAGCCTCCCGTCACTGGCATGCGAGCAAACGTCGTCTTCGGAGAAAGCAGGACCTCCTGAACAGTCTCGAGAATTCTCGTGAAAAAGGTCCCTTCGGTGCGCTCCCATGATGGAGCGATCTGCGGCAATTGGACTGGTTCCGGAACTGCGGTCCCCGCGGCATGGCTCTCCACAACGGACGGCTGGATTACTGGCGGCAGGGGCGGAACGGATTCCGTAGGGAGGGAAAGCGTCGAGAGCGGTAGCCAGGTTTCCATGCCCTCACGCCAGGCGAGGTCGGAGGGAAGAAAGCGACCGGATCGGAGACCTTCGGCCACCTCCTCCGGCGTGAATTCACCGAGATTTTGTTGCGCGCGATTGAGGTGAATCTTGCTCATCGTCCCGGTGCGTATCCAATGGCAGCCTCCCGGTCAAACCCGATCCGAGGGAAACCGGATTAGTGCCCTGCGCCCGGAATGGAATTCGCCCCGCCCATAGCGAAGAAGGCACCCACCGCGCCGCAGAAGCAGCAGAGCACCCCGGGCAATACCACCGTGAGTGCTGCCTCCAGAGTGGTAGTGTCCGCGGATTCGCGGATCGCAATCGTCTGATACGTAAGTGCGATGATTCCGGTGAAGAGGAGGAAGCCGTACTGCACGGCCGGAATCGGCGGAATGGGAATCAGATTTAGGATCGAAAGCGACCCGGCCATGTAGCAATAGGCGCGGAAGATGACCTCATAGGGGACCTGGCGCTTCGTGAGCAGCTTCACCATGAGGTAATAAATACCGCCCCCAATGAAAGGGACAATGAGCCCACCAACGAAGATCCCCGAAATGGAGAACACAAGCTCCTTTGCCAGTGAGTTCGTCGGGCTGTTGCCCAATTCCGTAGCCACCCAAGCCTTGGGAAGAACATGTGCCCAGGCGAGACCTAGAAGGGCGCTCGTGAGGCCGCAGGCAACTTGGAGGCAATAGCAGTAAACAAACGGCGAAAGCAGGCCGCCGGTTCTCTTCATGTTCCGAAACGTCGCGATGGGATCGGTGATCGTTTGGCGGATGGTGCCGAGTACGCCGTGGAGATACCCGATCTCGGCACGGCGCTCCCAATCGGGTTTTTCCGGTTCGTTAATCGTCTGCACGGCCGGCCCTTCGATGGGCGGCTCGGGCTCGGTGGCGTCAATTGGCAGATCCTGGAGCGTCGAGACCGGCTGCCACGTTTCCATTCCCTCGCGCCAGGCCAGGTCGGATGGAAGGAACCGCCCGTCGCGCAGCCCTTGGGCGACTTCCTCCGGTGTAAACTCACCCAGATTCTGCCTCGCGCGGTTCAGGTGGATCTTGCTCATCTTCCCGCTGCGTATCCAAAGGGCGAATCGTGGTCAAACCCGATTGCGTCCCCCCCGATCCTTGCGGCAATATTCTCCGATGCCCACGGTCGCCACAGATTCGATGCCACTTGGAACGGTTGCCCCGGATTTCTCACTCCCCGATGTCGCCAGTGGCGAGATCGTCTCGTTATCGAACTTCGCCGGAAGTCGCGCCCTGCTGGTGATTTTCCTCTGCGCCCATTGTCCCTATGTCGTCCACGTGAGGGACGAGGTGACCCGGATCGCCAATGAATACCTGCCAAAGGGAGTCGCCATCGTGGGGATCTCGGCCAATGACGCGGTGAAATATCCCGAAGATGGTCCGGAGGGACTGCGTCGGATGGTCGTCGAGAATGCCATCCCATTTCCGCTGCTCTATGACGAATCGCAGGAGGTTGCGCGCGCCTACACCGCCGCCTGCACGCCCGAATTTTTCCTCTTCGATTCCAACCGTCGGCTGACCTACCACGGCCGCCTCGATGAGAGCACGCCGGGCAATGGCTTGCCGGTCACGGGCGCGGATCTTCGCGCGGCCGTCGAGGCAGTCATCTCCGACTCGCCAGTCCCTCAGCCGCAGCAGCCCAGTCTGGGCTGCTCGATCAAGTGGAAGGGCTAAGGACGGACGTCCTGCCGATTTATCCAGCGTTTCCCTGAAACGCGAAGAAACTGGAGCCCTCGCGAGCGGCCGCCCACTGGACCATGGTTGCCGCATCGTCGAAGATATAGCGGGTTTGGCTGCCGAGCTGGACGAGGATGAAGTGGTGGCCATTCAGTGACGCGCTGGTGATCAGGCAGCGTCCGGCTGCATCGGTATATCCCGTCTTCATGCCATCCACCCCGGCGCAGCGGCCCAGCAGCTTGTCCGTCGAATCCATGCAGGACACGCGGCCATTGTTGAACTGGAAGGAATAAAACGGCTGTCGCACGATGTCGCGCACCTCCGGGTGCCGGTACGCGGCGCAGGCGATGCGCGCCATGTCCCGCGCGGTCGAGTGCTGCGGTGCCGGCAGGCCATTCGGATTCACGAAATGGCTCGATGTGGCACCGAGTTCTGCGGCGCGCTCGTTCATCACTCCGGCAAAGGCCTCGATGCTCCCGGCGGAATCGCGCGCGAGCGCCGCAGCGGCATCGTTGCAACTATGCACCAGCATCGCATTCAGAAGCTGGCGGCGGGGGTAGGCCTGGCCTGCATGCATGCCGGTCCGCGTCGGCTCGACATTCGTGTCCACCGCCTCGATCTGTACGGTCTGATCGAGATTCCCTCGCTCGATTACCAGTAGCGCCGTGAGCAGCTTCTGGGTGCTGGCGACCTGCCGCGGTGCATCGGCGTTTTTCTGGTACAACGTGCGACCGGTGTCGGCATCGATGAGGATCGCCGATTTGGCATGGATGCCGGGAGCTTCGGCGGGCCACAGATCGGGCGCGCTCGCGGGAGCCTGGGCTACAACTGGCGCCTGCTGCTCCCGTATGGCAGGAGCACCCGTCGTCGCAGTCGGAGCGGAGCGCTGCTCCGGCTCCATCATCGAGCATCCGGAGAGAGCCACGGCGGTAAGGACAAAACAAATTCGATAACCCATCATTTTTCGGCGTTGTATGAAGCGAGCACCTGCCGAGCCAACATCAAAGCGCTCTCAAGCGCGAGAATTGGCCCGATATCAGGGGATTGCCCGATGACAAGATGTCCGGAAAAGCGCCGGGATCAACCGTGAATGACGAGGTGAATCGATTCGGGGAGACTCGCTGCCACGTCGGTTACGACATTGCCCTTGAGGAGGTTAAGCATCGCGCCGCGATGAGATGCACCCAATAGGACGAAGTCCGCTCCGACCGTGCAGGCGGTATCGACAATGATCGGGGATGCGGACGGGGCCGATGCGAAGACGGGCAGCGCCGTCACGCCCCGCTCCTGAGCCGCATGGACGGCGGCATTAAGGACGGCAGAGGCCTGGGGGTCCTCCTGCCAGCGCAGTCGCGGGCCATAGGCCCCACCCTGGTATAGGACGGCGACCTCGCGCACATACAGGATGTACAGTGTCGCCCCGCGCAGCCGCGCCTCCTCGATGGCGAAGCCCAATACCGGCGTGATCCCGCGCAGACACAGAAGGATGCGCGGAGAGTCGATCGGTGGGGCATTGATCTTCTCGAGTACGTGAGGGTCGATGAGGCTGGCCACCGAGACCGGCATCGTCACCGTCGTCATGCCGGCATGGCGCTGGGCCCAGGTACGCAGCAGGAGCCCGATGATGAGCACGCAACTGACGAAAAACAGCGCGTCCGGCTTCGTGCGGGCCAGCGTGAGCTCGACCATGATCAGGATCGCAGCGGTCACCGCCATGAGCGACCGTTCGTACCATTTCAGCGGCAGAGTCGTATTGAGCGTGCAGGAGCTCAGATTTACGCAAATCGCGCCGACCACGCCGATCGCGTACAGCCCCGCGAGCGACTCGAGCCCCGGGCTGATGAAAAGAATGAGAATGGGCAGGGCGACCGAGATCGCAAGAGGTGCGAGAGGCACGCCATGGCGGTTCAGTCTCGCGAAGGATTGGGGCATCTCCCCGTCGCGGGAGACCATGAAGAGCAGGCCGACTAGAGCGGCGACCGCGGTATTCACTGCACTCAACAGCAGGAGGGCGAAAATAATGCCGACGATCCAGCCGAAGATCGTGCCGAATTGCGGTCCGAACGCCATTCCCGCGTAGTGCTCGGCCAGGAAGCGGAGCATGTCATCCTTGCGGGCCAGCATGTCGCCGCGCAGGCTCGGCGGCAGGGAGAGCATCGCCCAGCCGAGGATCGCCGTTCCCACGCTCACCTCGATGGCGATCGGGAGAATCGCCTTGAAAGCCATCTTCCCTACCTTCGGTTTGCCGGGCTCCGAGTCCTTATCGAGTTTTAGTGTGCCCGTGAGATTCGCGATCGCCTCGACTCCGCTCAGGGCAAGAATGACGCCCACGAACGAGACCCAGAGATGGCTGAATGGTCCCTTGATCGGCTCGAGATGAGCGACGGTCAAATGCGGGGCGCTCAGCCCGATGATCGCCAGCACCACCACGAGCGTGGGTAAGGCCAGGACGAGGGCAAAGCTGCCGCTGTGATGCGGGCCATAGTAATTGACGACGCCGATCAGGAGGATGCATCCCGCCGTGGCGACTGGAATATAGACCGGCGGTACATTGAGATAGCTCAGGGCCGCCCAGCCGCTCAATGCGGCCGTTACGGTGAGATCCGCGACGAGGAGCAGGGCGCCCACCACGGCCAGCACCCTTCCTTGCTGTCGCGCTGCGGAATAGACGCCGCCGCCATCCGGAAAGTACCGGCAGACCACCATGTAGTTGATCCCGACGAGTGCGGTGAGTGCACAAACTGCGAGGATGATCGGCAACGAGCCGAATCCGGCCGCGACAAACGCAAGGCCGATGACGTAGGCCTTACTCGTGCCCCAGTCTCCATACAAAAGGGCGGCCGCTCTTACCCATCCCAGATTACGCGGCCTCTCGACTTCGACACCGCCGCTCATTCTGCTTGTTTGTAAGTGATGCAGAGCATTGGCTGCATGATTCGCTGGCGCATGGAAAGTTCTTTCGCTTGTCTAGCCGCACACAGCTTCCACGCCTGTTCCGGAAATGAAATCAAATTTCATCAGATCTCTAATATCGGCTCTCCTCGCCGGCCTGGTCCTAGCGGCCATCATACTGGCATTCCGGTATGACAAATGGACGCAGAATCGTGTCCTGGTGATGCAACATCACGGCTGGAAGCATTCGACCGTGTACCGGGTGAGCACGGCGCTAAGTCGATATGGCGATTGGCCGGAGCTGATGGTAATGGGAGTTGTTGGTCTCGTTATCGCCCGTGTTGCCCGCAGCCGGGACTGGCAGCGGATTTTGATCGCGGCGATGGTGTCCTCCACGCTGGCGGGCATCATGGTCAACTCGATCCGCCTCACCACCGGCCGCCCCCGCCCGCGCGAGGAGCCCCAGATCCAGGAGGGCTGGTACGGCCCATACCACAATGGAAAGCTGCTGATTGGGAATCCGAAGTACAATGCCTTCCCTTCGGGGCACACCGCCACTGCGATCGGTTTCGCGGGCGTCATACTCTTCGCCCGTCCGCTGGTCGGGATCATCGTTCTGGCCGCTGCCGCGGCGGTCGGCCTCTCGCGCATCGCGCTGGGGGCGCACCATCTCTCGGATGTGACCGTCGGTGCGCTCATCGCCATCTTCGTGGCATGGATCTGCTGGAGGGAGGCGCGTCGCAACGGAGATGCGATCGCCGCGTGGGTGGCAAAAAAAATCAAGCGCAAGCCATGAGTCGGATCGCTGCCTTTCTGGAATGCATTCCCGGCAGTCGGGGTGTCCATATCGGGCTCATTGCCTTCATGGGCCTCCTCCTTGCGATCGGGAACTGGCCATGGCATCTCGACAACTACGACCAGGCCAAGCAGGCCTACGTCGCGCAGGAGATCACGAAGTCGGGAGAACTCTGGTTCCAGCATACTCCGCAGGGGCGCTCCGCCTCCAAGCCGCCGCTCATGGGCTGGATATCGGCAGGCCTCAAGGCCGCCGGCATCCCATGGGATATCGCGCTGCGTTTGCCGTCCATCCTCTGCGCGCTGGCTCTTCTCGCGATCCTGCTCCAGGAAGGGAAGACGCTCCTCGGCGTGTCCGGTGCGACACTCGCGGCGGCAGCATTTGGTTTCAACCTCATGACGCCACACCTCGCGACGCTCGTGCGCACGGACATGATGCTGTCATTCTTCATCTTTCTGATCGGCTGGATGATTTACCGGAAGCTCCGCTCGGGAGTGGAGTGGACGACGGCGGAGCGCTGGGGCGTCTTCTGGTGCATGATGGCGGCCCTCTTTGCGAAAGGGCCGGTGCTCTACGCATTCCTGCTCCCCGGCCTCATTATCTTCGCGATCATGGAGCGCGGGCGCTCGCACGCCAAGCTCGTCTGGCCGGGATGGTGGCCATGGCTCATTCCGCTGGGTTTCTTTCTCTGGTGGGGAATCGCCGGTCTCGTGACGAACCGCGACTTCTACAACGACGTCGTCGTGCGCGAGTTCCTGTCGCGCTTCCACGAGGGAGCTCGTAAGGATGAACGCCCGCAGCCGATCTGGTTCTACTTCCCGCATCTATTGCACCAGTTTGCGCCCTGGAGCCTCCTGTTGCTTGGGATCGCGATCTGCTTCCCCGAGGTGCGGAGGCGCATTCGTGAGAAGCCCCACATTCTCTGGCTCGTTCTCTGGTCCGTCGGCGGACTGCTGTTCATGACCATCGTTCCCGCCAAGAGGGTCGATCGGATCTATCCGGTCATTCCTCCATTCTGCCTGCTGCTGGTCGAATGGTGCGCCATGCTCTGGGGAGATAGGCGAGTGAGGATTGCCGCAGGAGCTTCGCTCGTTGCGGGCGTGCTCTTTGCCGGATGCTATTTTATCGGGCTTGTGCCGCTCGGGTATCACGATCGGATCGATGCCCTGGTGAACTTTTCGCAGCAGGCCAGCCGGGTGGCGGCATCCCACGGTGTCGATCACATCACGCTCCCTCGCAGCAGGGACGAGGGGCTGCTCTTCTATTTCGACCGCCCGGCCTTCGATGACAAATCGGAAGCTTTGGAAATTTGGAAGGCGGGGAAGCCCTGTGCCCTGGTGCTTTCCGAAGGCGACGCGAAGCAATTCTTTGCCAAGGTCGGCCACCCGGTCGAGCCTGTACTCGACTCAGGCAAGCTCATCGGGAAGAACGAGCGCGAGTACTACCTATTCCTGCAGGACTAGGCCTGACCGGCTCCCGCAGCGATTTCGGCCGCAATGGCCTCGAAGGCTGCTCTCCGACTCTCGGCCGCGATGATCGGGCGACCGATCACCAGGAAGTCCGCTCCCGCGGCGATGGCCGCCGCCGGGGTGAGGACCCGCTTCTGGTCGCCAAGGTCGGCTCCGGCCGGACGCACGCCCGGCGTGACGATTTTCGGTCCCGGGCCCACGACGGCGCGCACGGCCTTGATCTCGAGCGGGCTGCAGACGATTCCGCCGATGCCGCATTCCGCACCGAGAGATGCGAGGCGAGGCACCCAATCCGCAGGCGTGTGGGGGATGCCCACAGCCGAGAGCGTCTCGGTGGAACTGCTCGTAAGGACGGTCACACCCAGCACGCATACGGAAGGCGCGGCCTCCACGGCCCCTCGGATCATTTCCGGTCCGCCGCAGAGGTGGATCGTCAGCATATCCACACCGAGCTCGGCAGCGGATCGCGCGCCCGAGGCCACGGTATTCGGGATATCATGGAACTTCAGGTCGAGAAAGACGCGGAAGCCCTGTTCCCGGGCAAAGGCGACCACCTGGGGACCTTCACGGGTAAAAAGCTGCATCCCGATCTTGCACCACGTGGCGGAGCCGCTCAGGTCCTGCAGGACGGCCCGTGCCTCGGAGAAATTGGGAACATCAAGGGCGACGATGATTTTTTCTTTAGCGGAAGCGGCCATTGGTTGAGGATGCGCCCCCGATGAAGCTGCGTGCCCCTGCGAAAGTCAACCTTTCGCTCCGGATCCTAGGCAAACGTCCGGATGGTTTTCATGAACTCGAGACATTGATGACCCCGATCTCGCTTGCCGACGAGATCTCCATCGAGACGGGCATCGGCCAGGGCGTGCGAGTGCATTGCGACGATCCCTCGGTGCCACAGGACGACTCGAATCTCGCGGCGGTCGCCGCGCGCCAGTTTCACAGCCACACGGGGATTCGCTTTACCGTGAAAATCGGCATCCAGAAGCAGATTCCCGCCGGGGCCGGCCTCGGTGGCGGCAGCAGCGATGCCGCTGCGGTGCTCGTGGCGCTGGACTCGATCTTCGAGACGCATCTCGGCCCTGCCGTTCTCGAGCAGATTGCTTCGAATATCGGCTCCGACGTGCCGTTCTTCATCCGGCGAGTGCCGGCCTGGGCCCGGGGCCGCGGCGAGCGCATCGATCCGACCGCCCTGCCTGGCCAGCTATGGTTGGCGCTGCTCAAGCCTCCCTTCGGAGTGGAAACGCCATGGGCATATAAGAAATGGAGCGGCTCCGCCAATCTACCCGGCGTGGATTACGACGAGCAGGAGTGGGGCGGATTCCATTTCGTCAACGACCTCGAGCGCCCGGTATTCGAGAAGTTTCTCTTTCTTGCCGAGGTGAAGACGTGGATGCGGGCCCAGCCAGAATGCCGCGCCGCGCTCATGTCAGGCTCGGGATCGACAATGTTTGCAGTGTGCGAAGAGGAGGCGGCCGCAAAGGCGGTCACGGAACGCGCGAAAGTCCACTTTGGCAGCACCATGTGGACGGCCATTTGCGCGGCTCCCATCTAGGGCGGGACTCATATGGCTGTAATCGAGGGGAGCGAGGCTCTCCCGAAGCAGCAGGGCTCAGTGTATCGTGGAGGGCGGCTTCCCTACCGCAAAAAACAAACCCGGCAAATGCCGGGTGGTTACTGCGCGAGGCTTTCCTTAGATCGAGGGGGAAGCCGCAGTCTGCCCGCCTATGGAGGGCAGAGGGTTCCGTAGCTTCTCATTTACATGCCGCGTGGAGCCTCTCCGCCGCGGCATGGCGATCCAATCCGGAAACTAAATCGGCGAGCCGACGAATTTCGGGCCGAGGAGCTGCTGAAGCTTGGCGTGCTGTTCCTTGGTGAGGAGGCTGAGAAGCTTGGCACTGCGGCTGAGCCTATTGGAGTGGAGTTCCATCAGGCGCTTGTTGTAGCTGATCTTCCCTTTCTCGAACTGGGAATTGACCTTCGAGACATAGCTCTCGTTCTGGGCCCAGATCTTTGCAATTTGCGCCTTCTGAGCCGGGGTGATGCCGAGATCTGTCTGGACGGACTGCGAGAAGAGCGCATATCCGCCGAGGACCTGCCGCTCGATCTGCATGAAGCGCTTGCGCTGGCCGCTGTTGAGCGTACGAAGGGCACGCTTGTCGTAGCGCGCGGTCAGTGCGATCAGCTTTGCCAGGGCCTCTGCTTTCGCCTGCGGCGTGGCGGAGGTATTTGCCACCACCGCGCGAGCCTCATCCCGGTACTCGTTCCGAATCTCGTCGAGGACGACGCGCTGGAGGGAGGTGAGGTTCAGATCGGCCCGGACGCTGTTAACGCCCAGCAGGATGGTCTCGGACCCGGGAATCCCGCCCGGAAGGGCGGGAGCGGGTGCGGATGCGGCCAGCGCCGCCGGTACGAGACCGGCGAGTGCCACGACGGTGAACAGGCGACGGATGGCGCGCATCGAGAGATTGGCCAGAGATTAAGCCGCGATCTGGGCGGCGATGATTTTCTCGAGCTTCACGATATCCGCAGCGAACTTGCGGATGCCGTCGGCGAGCTTGTCGGTGGCCATGGCATCTTCGTTGAGCATCCAGCGGAACACCTTTTCATCGACGTCGATCTTTTCGATCGAGGAGGCTTTGGCGATCTCGGGATCGAGCTTGCGCTCCAGAGTGCCTTCCGTATCGGCGAGCTCCTGGAGCAGTTCGGGGCTGATCGTGAGGAGGTCGCAGCCGGCGAGCTCGGTGATCTGGCTGGTATTGCGGAAGCTGGCGCCCATCACCTGGGTCCCATAGCCGAACTTCTTGTAGTAATTGTAGATGGTGTTCACCGACTGCACGCCGGGATCTTCCGCACCATGGTACTCCTTGCCGGTGGTCGCCTTGTAGTAGTCGTAGATACGACCGACGAATGGCGAAATGAGGCGCACGCCCGCATCGGCGCAGGCGATGGCCTGGGCGAGCGAGAACATGAGGGTAAGATTACAGTTGATGCCTTCCTTCTGGCAGACCTCGGCAGCGCGTGCTCCCTCCCAGGTCGAGGCGATCTTGATGAGGATGCGCTCGCGCGGGGTGCCCTGCTTCTCGTAGAGGCCGATGAGGTAACGCGCCTTCTGGACCGTTGCCTCGACATCGAAGGAAAGGCGGGCGTCCACTTCGGTGGAGACGCGGCCGGGCACGATCTCGAGGATCTCACGACCGAAAAGGATCAGAAGATCATCGATAATCTTCTTGTGAAGGGCGCTTCCGCTGAGGGCGGAGCCGCGATTGTCGGCGATCGCCTTCTCGAGGAGTGGCTTGTACTCGTCCTGCTGGACGGCCTTGAAAATCAGCGTCGGATTCGTGGTCGCATCCTGCGGCGCGTATTTCTTGATGGAACCGAAATCGCCGGTATCGGCAACGACAGTCGTGAATTCCTTGAGTTGGTCGAGCTGGCTGACAGCGGTGGTGGTGCTCATTGGCTAAAAAAGAATAGGTTCCAGAAGTACAGTACACCGGCGGTTCGGATTGCGCCAAATCATTC
>Ga0207702_10001882_pt1 | contig 20561 bp, 17 predicted proteins | sample KBSCornC62_FD_184302 | JGI IMG/M metagenome (GOLD analysis project Ga0207702, IMG submission 184302) | Corn rhizosphere microbial communities from Kellogg Biological Station, Michigan, USA - KBS Corn C6-2 (SPAdes) (version 2) | ecosystem: Host-associated > Plants > Roots > Rhizosphere > Soil ...
CCGTTGCGCGCGCACGCCTTGCCGAATCCAGGCCTCTTCCTGCGCGAGCTTCTTTTCAAAAGCGGCTTGTTGCTTTTCTTCGGCTTCGATCACCGCCTGCTTCCGAACCAAGTAGGTGTCGTAGTCGCAGGCCCAGTTGCTCAACCGGCCCCGATCGAGTTCGACCAAACGCGTCGCCAGCCGACGCAAGAACGCCCGATCATGGGTTACGAAAAACAAGGTGAGTTTAGCCGTCAGCAGAAATTCTTCGAGCCAGGCAATGGCTTCGAAATCGAGGTGATTGGTCGGCTCATCAAGCAGCAGGAGATCCGGTTGAGCCACGAGGGCGCGCGCCAGGACCACCCGGCGCTTGAGACCACCGGAGAGCGACGCGAAGTCGGCTTGTCCATCCAGTTGACAACGCTCGATCCATTGTTCGACCCGGACGTCCCCTTCCCAGGATTCCTCATGATCGTGTAATGGCCGTACACCCGAAGCGACCACGTCCCAGACCGTCCCTTGAATGTCGTCGGGAACTTGTTGCTCAACGCGGCGGAAAACGGCGCCAGGTTGGCGGAAAATAGAGCCCTCGTCGGACTTCATTTCACCGGCGATCAACTTCATCAAGGTCGATTTGCCGCTGCCATTACGGCCAACCAAACAGAGCCGCTCGCCGGGATCGACCTGCAGGTTCACGTGGTCCAAGATAGGCGGACCACCAAAGGAAAGGGAAACGTCGAGCAGGCTGAACAGAGACATGAGTCGCCGCAGCCAAACGGCCCCGCTGATTTTCGCAAGGCTTAGGCGCGCGAGACCGCAGCCGCACCGAGATACCGCGTCAGGAGTCCTCGCAGATCATCGGGAGAGAAAGGCTTCTGCAACACGCCCGCCACACCCGTGCGCTCGTCTTCTCGAACCGCATCTTCACCGTATCCGGTGATAAGCACGATCGGGATATGGGTTCCGCTCTGATTGAGGCCAGCGATGACTTCAGCGCCGCTCATCCGGGGCATGGTTAGATCGCAGAGCACGAGGCCAATCCGGGTGGACTCTTTGCGGAAAATTTCAAGCCCTTCCGGACCATCTCGTGCTGTCAGAACTTCGTAACCCGCTCGTTGGATAACCCATTGGGAAAGCGCACGAATCGCATCATCGTCATCGATGATCAAAACCACCGAGGAAGGGTGGGCCGGGATTTCTCCCTCGAAATGCGAACGGTTATGAACAGCCACGGGGGTAATTGTTGACGGAGTTGACGTTCTTTTTATCGACCACAACCGACACAAATTAACTGAAAGCTAACACCGACCGTTGCCTTGGGTAGGTAACAAAAGCGTTTTGCGAGACCTCGCACTGCTGCGAAAACCACAAACTCTTTCACCAACATTAAACGGTCCAAATCGCGCCGAAGCAACTGCCTACGTCTGTTTTGAGGTTAAGACCCCAGCAATCGGTCGTTCTTTCACCTTGGCGCCTGAAAGATCGGCGCCCGTGCTCATTTTTTTCCCGTGTTTTTTTCTTTCGGCGGAAAGAACCAGTATCCGCCCGGCTGCCAGTGCGTATCGTTCACTTCCGGATACAAATGATGGATAACCAACGTAATATAGCCTAGATCGTTCAGGTCTGTTGGGGCGATATCACGCGGCAAGTGGGGCGCCATATAGGTGCCATGGCGTGGAAAATACAGACATAGGCGCCCAGAAAAGAAAAACGCGGCTGCGGCCGAGGTCTGGGGCTGTCCGCCCACCTTATAAGCAAACTCGACGATGCGCACGGGCCGATCGCTAGCGAGTTCATGAGCCACCTTGGTCGCTTCGCGCACATCCGGGTTGGCATGATAGAAGATAAACTCCGGCTTTTTCTTCGGCGGCGTTTGCGGAAAATCGTCGACGTAGCGGGCGAAGATGGGCCGAAACTGCGGATAGTGAGCGAAGATCAGCGGACTCACGTCGGTGATATCCGCGTGGCGCTCCAAGGGAAGCGCGAGGGCCTGAATGCCGAAATTTATATCGTAACTCCAAACGCGGCCCCCCGCGGTGAAGATCGTGACCGCGTGGCCTGAAGCGATTTTGAAGTCGCCTTCTTCGTTGCCCCAACGGAGCACCCTCGCCCACCCACCTTTGTCGAAAGGATATTTTTTGCGGTAGAGATCGTAGAAATGAATCGAGTCGACGAGACACGAATTCCGCACGCGCAGCGGCTCGTACTTCAGCGGTAATTTTTCGCGAGCTTCGACTCGCACGGGGCTCAGAGCCAAAAACAACAACGCGAACGTGCCAAAAAGAACGGAAGCGAAAGAATTGGCTCCCGTCTTTCGGACATCGATCGACAACGTCATGTTTACCCTTCAGCGCGCTCAGCCTGAGCCAGCGCGTGCTCACGCTCAACTCCCTGAAGCGATCCAGACAGATGCTTTCTCGGCTTGAACAGAGCCCAGCTTTGTCGCGCGTCCGCTTTCGGTGTCCAAGATGTACAGGTTGTGACTGCTGCTGGTCCGCGCGGTGTAAAGCAGGTGACGTCCGTCTGCGAGCCAGACTGGCTCGATCGCGTCCATCGGCGCGCGAGAGACCCGTTTGGCCACGCCCGTGCGAAGATCGATCACCGCAACCTGAAAGCCGCCACCTTCGCGAATCGTGAAAGCAACCTTGCTAGGATCGGCGTAGCTCCAATCCGGCTCCGCGCAATACGAACTGAGGCCGGTCGGGATACGACGGGGGGATCCACCGCTTGCCGACATAATATAAAGCTGCGGCCCCGGTTCAGAGGCATAGATAATTTGCGAGCCATCCGGAGAAAATTCCGGTGAAGATTCGACGCCGTCTGTCCGCGTTCTGCGGGAGATCTGGCGGCCCTGCGCATTGGAAACGTAGATCTCCGGATTTCCTTCACCACTGAGAACCATCACGACTTGATTGCCGCTCGGGCTGTACCGCGCGCCCGTGTTCGTGCCTTTTAAACTCACGAAGGTCGTGCGCTGCATCGAGCGCAGATCGATTTGAAAGATGTCCGGAAAACCCGATTTGAAAAAGCTCGTGTAGAGCAACCGTTGGCCGTCCGGCGACCAATGGGGTGTCAGCGCGTGCGCGTTGTCGTGAGTGACCTGATGGGCTTCGCCGAAGAAAAGATCGCTCACAAAAATTTCCGAGGAGCCGCTGCGCGTGCTAACGAAGGCGATCCGGGACGCGAAAAATCCGGGTTTTCCCGAAGCGGTTTTCACCGCGAAATCGGCGGCGCGGAAAAGCGCGTTGCGCTCGCTCGTCCCTCCAACGACTTCGCTTGCGATCGCGCTACCGGCATGTAGCACCTCGACATGCACCTGGTTCGCGCCAGCGGCCGTGAAGCGAAACTCATAGTTGCCACCGCTAAGGACCCGACGGAAACGGCCATCGGCGGAAAACGCGAGATTGGCCAGCGAGGTGAGCTCAGGACTGCCGGAAATTGAAATCGGCGTCGCGTTGAGCCCCTGCACATCGACGACCCCCAGATCCACCTTCGCTGACGCCGGTGCGGCGTGCGATGAATGGGGACGCTGAGCGAAAAGGGACGTTCCGAACAAGAAGGCGGCGCCGAAAGAAATTCGAAGGAGATTTTGCATGAAAAAAAGAGTGTCTTAACAATCGAATACGGAAGGCATTTCTATTTACAGGGTAAGGTCGCTAAACAACGTTAAATCTCTTCTTTTTTAAACTGTGACTCCTGACGAGATCAAAGAGGCCCTTAAGCAGGTCAAATATCCTGGGTTCAGCCGAGACATCGTATCGTTCGGTTTGATCCGCTCCGCCGCGCTGATTGATGGCACTGCCAAAGTGTCTCTCGCCATCTCCACGGCGGATCCGAAAATTCCGTTGTTCTTGAAAACGGAGGTGCAGAAGTGTCTGAGCGCTCTGCCCGGAGTGAAAGAAACCATTGTCGATGTCGCTGTTTCTGCACCGAAGGCGCCCGCAGGCGCTGCGGCTGGCGGAAACCTCGCTGGCACGCAGTCCGCGCCGCGCACGATCAAGCGCGCGGTGGCGATCGCTTCCGGCAAAGGCGGCGTGGGCAAATCCACCTTCGCGGTCAACCTCGCGTGCGCGATTGCGCAGGTGTTCGCGCGCGAGGGCCGCGGTCGCAAAGTAGGCTTGATGGACTGCGACATCTACGGACCTTCCGTGCCGTTGATGATGGGCATCCACAGCCGCCCGAATGTCGAAGGCGACAGTCTGATCCCGCTCGAAAATCACGGAGTGAAAGTCATGAGCATGGGCTTTCTCGTCGACGACAACACGCCTGTCGTTTGGCGAGGACCGATGATCATGAAAACGATTCAACAGTTCGTCCAGAATGTGAAGTGGGGCGAACTCGATGTGCTGCTCGTCGACCTTCCACCCGGTACCGGCGATGCTCAACTTTCTCTCGTGCAAACCCTGCCGCTCGACGGCGCGATCATCGTGACCACGCCACAAGTCGCCGCGACACAGATCGCGCGCAAAGGCGGGCTGATGTTTCAGAAGGTCAATGTTCCGCTTCTTGGCGTCGCAGAGAACATGAGCTACTTCGTGGACCCGTCCGGCCAACGTCATGATGTTTTCGGTGAAGGCGGAGGAGCGAGCACGGCCGATGTTCTCGGGACAAGTTTGCTCGGCCAAGTACCACTCGTTCCCGCGATTCGCTCGGGCGGAGACCAGGGAGTGCCGATCGTCGTCGGAGCTCCGCAGAGCGACTCCGCCGAAATTTTCCGGAATATCGCGCAAGCGTTGCTATCCCGTCTGGCCAAGACTCCCTGACGGGAAGATGGAAGCATTCTCAATTGTCGAATTCACGAGTGAGGCTTCCCAGGATTGACAGCCCCAGTGAGGAACCTACGTTTTGTAGCATCGACTCCATGCCGTTCTCTCACGCCGAGATGATTCGTCAGTGTCTTCTGATCTCGTGTCGCGAAATCGCGTCCGGCCCATCGGATGACACAGGCCGCCAATTTGGGGCGGAGTTGCTTCATTCTTTTCGTCGGGACCCTGGGGAGGGAACCGTTTTCGGTTTGAGTCACGGCTTTTCTAATCCAGCCCTGCCGTGGTCGCTATGACGTCCTTACCCAAAGAGTCCGAGCCCTCCCGAGACTTCGTCAAACAATCGACGCTGTATCAGGAGTTTCTCGCCGAGCGCGAAGAGATCCTTCGCCACAAGTGGCTGGAGTCGGAACGCCTCGGGTATGACATCGGATTTGAGCGGGCCTTGCTGGATTGGATCCGCAAGCACCGCGAAGGCTGGCGGGCATCGCGCCGCGCGACGCAAGGCGGCAGCATCGGCGGGACGAATCCCGCGACTCCGCAGTCGTAGGCGCCCAGCGCGCCAAGTTTCAATGGTAACCGCGTTCGTGACAATGCGGGCTCTAAGCGTCGCTGTGTATAGGGCCCGCGTTCTCAGGAACGCTGATACACAAAAAAAACTGGCCTCGATCCGAGGCCAGTTTTGAAAGGGTCCGAAAAATTCGGCGGAAGATTACTTGATCTCTTTGTGCAGCGTGTGACGGCGCAGATGCGGATTGTATTTCTTCTTCTCGATCCGCTCCGTAACGGTTTTCTTGTTACGCTTCGTGAGATAACGTGACACCGGCTTGCCTTCTTTCTTGGCTTCGGTGCACTCGAGGATGACGGTTTCTTGCGACATGGGAGAATGGGTTAAAGGTTCAACAAACCGGGTTCAGACCGCTGGCGCAACCCCTAAATTCGAAGCTGCACAACTCACGTTGTAGCAATCTTCTTTTCCGTCAGAGGCAGCATGACCCCGCGTCGAAACAGGGTTACTTGACCGGTGCTGGAGGACACCACGATCGAAATGCACTGGGCCGCGACCGATACCGCCGCGGCAGCCGCATGCCGACTTCCAAGCCCACTCGGAAGGGCGTGATCGTTGTCGGTCGCCTGAATCAAGCTTCCGGCTGACACCACCACCCCGTCACCCCGAATGATGAACGCGCCGTCGATCGAAGAAAATTCCTTCACCGTCTCGTCCATGAAAGGATTGAGGATGTTCCGATCCTCTTCTTTGTAACCAAAAAATGGATTCAAGACCAGCGGCTTGGTGAGTTTCTCGACCTTCGCCGTATCCCCGACCACGAACAAACACCCAACCGGGCGCCCTTCCCTGCCCTCGACCGCCAGCTCCGTTGCGACGGCGATCACGCGTTCGAGCACCTCGGGTTTCACATCTTCAGGCAAGAGATCGGTGGTTCCCGTCAACAACGTCTGAAATTCGCGTTCCACGTCGACGACCACCAACGTGTCGAACTGATTGCTGCCCGTGATGCCGCCAATGCAGCAGATACGATCGTGAAAAGAAATGATCCCGCGGGTCAGCGCCACGAGCATTGCACTGCGCAGTTGCGCCATCCGCTGAGAAGAAAACGAGCGCACTTGAATCAGCTCGGGATAGCCGCCTTTGCTCTTATCGCCATCGCTGGCGGTCTCGACGAGATTGCGGGTGACCAAAATCGTGCGGCCTTTTGAAAACCACGCGCCGGGCTCGATGCCGCCGACAAACGTGTCGCCAAAAACCATGATCGCACTGCACGCGGCCCCTTGGGAAACGCGTTGGGCTTCGCGAATCATCATGCGATTCGTGCGGTTTTGTTGCGCCTGAACGGGACGCGACAACAGACCGCCGACTGCCGCATAGAGACGCTCGTAAAGGTCATCCAACGTCGGCGCATCAACCAAGCTGCGCACCAGCTCGCGCTCTTTGACCAGCCGCGCGACCGACGCGAGAACTTGCAGGTAATCGCGCGCTTTCTCATCCGCGAGCAGCATCAAAATCAGGCGCACCGACTCATCGTCTTTCGCGCCATCGTGTTTCACACCCGAGCGACTCCGGCCAATCGCCAGAACATAACGGCGATCCATCTTCACGCGCACGTGCGGGAGAGCGACCCCTTCGCCTAGGTAGGTCGTCATCGTGCTCTCGCGCTGCATCAAGCCCCGCAAGAGCGCGTCCGGGTTTAGGTCGGGAAAACGGCGCAGGGAAATTTCGAGCAGCTCTTGGAGAGCGCCCCGCATATCGGTGCTCCGCAGGTCAACGAGACGGCTGCGAGCGATGAGTTTCTCCAGCCGCATAACGCTGAATCAAAAAAAATGGACGGTCACTTCTCCCACTCGAGCGCACCTTTTTTGACTTCGTAGATCAACCCGAGAACGAGGAGCGCCATGAACACCATTACCGGTACGAAAATCGAGATGTGTTGGGAAAGGAACTCGCGGTACACGAACGACCACGGAATCAAGAAAACCACTTCGATGTCGAAAAGGATGAACAACATCGCGGTGACGTAGAACTTCACCGAGAACCGCGTGTGAACCGAGCCTTCAGCCTTCACGCCGCATTCATAAGCGGAGTCCTTGATCGCATTTTTCTTTGCGCGCTGGCCGATCAAATGACTAGCGCCGATCACCAATCCCGCCACGCCCGCGGCGAGACAAAGTTGAACCAGGATCGGCAGATATGCAGCAGAAGGCATGGCGAAAATTGGAGCGAGGAAGTCTCCAGTGACAAGGGGAATTTTTATTCGCTGATCCGAATGATTCGCGACGGCGTGCTTTTTTCGGAACCGACACCCAACTGCTCCGCGAAATCGAGCGTATGGATTTCGTCCGAGATCGGATGAAATCCGTTTTCCTCGCGCGCTTTGTTCATGCGCTTTTCCATCAGCGAATCGAGGTAAACAGGGTCCGTGCTCAACCACAACAGAGGCTCCGATTCCGTGTAGAGCGAGTTGAAGAAAGGCCCGCCGATATATTGAAACTTTTCCAGACTCGCGATCGAGAAGAGCCAGGTTTCGCGCAGTTCGGGAATCGCGCTCATTTCGGCCACGGCGGCGGGCGCATTGGCCGGGCTCCGGAAGAAACGGGCCGTATTACTCGCATTCCACAGGGTCGCATTCACGAGCGCACCATTGACACCCAACGTCGGGTGATCGGTGTAAACGGGAAGGTTGATCCAAAAATCGGCATCGAGAAACAACGGTGTCGCCAAGAAACTTTTCCGGTCTTGCTCGACCGAGGTGTTCGAGTCGACGCCTTCGACACTTTTCTGAACCACGATCGGATCGAAACGCGCTGGGAGTGGACTATCGTAGAACCAAACCGGGTCGTAGTACTTGCCCGATTCCAGCACGTACACGCGTTGGTTTTTGAACGGGCTCTCGCCGGTGACCAGTGACGGCAGGTATCCGGTGAGGCGGAGGCGTAGTTGATTTAGCCCTACAAGAAAGATATTTTCATCCGAGTAACCGCGGCGTTCGAGCGCGGCGATGACCGCCTTCACCAACGGAATCGGCGTTGCGAGGCCGGGGCCGGAGTCGCTGTATATTTTGAGGCCGACCTTTTTCTTTTTGCCCGGTTTGATCTTATGCCCGACCGACTTTTCGAAACGCACGAACAATGCCTCCACTTGGGCATCGTACGACGCTTCGTCGAAGCTCGCTAATTTCGCCTCCCACACAGGCTGCAAAGCCGCCGCTGGCGGTGTCGGTGTGGGCGTGGGATCAGCCCGCAAACTCAGGGCCGCGAGCAAACTCGCAGCGAGCACACACCTCGTTAAAACGAAGCAGGAGAAACGTGAAAGCATAGGATTCAAACCGCAGCACGCGCGACCGGCGCAATCTGCTGTACTTGACAGACCCGATGGAGGGTTAAAAGTGCAAACTTCGTTCAAATCGTCCGCGAGCGCATCTTCATGCCTGCCATAAAACCTAGCTGCGTTCGGGATCTAAAAACCCGCGTCAATCTCGTCGACGTCGTGTCGCGCGTCGTAACGTTGAAAAAAGCTGGGCCCAGCTTCCGCGGCCTCTGTCCTTTCCACCAAGAAAAAAGTCCGTCTTTCAACGTCAACCCGGACAAGGGCTTTTTCAAATGCTTCGGCTGCGGAAAAGCGGGCGACGCCATCACGTTCGTGCAGGAAACCGAACAGTTATCCTTCGTCGAAGCGATCGAAGCGCTCGGCCAACGTTTCAACATCCCAATCGAGTACGAGGCCGGTGGAGGGCCGACGCGTGAAGAGCGCTCGCTGCGCAACGAACTGTTCGAACTGCACGACTTCGCGGCGGACCATTTTTTCAACTCTTTCAAATCCAACAACAAGACCGGCGACTTTCTTCGCACCTATTGGGAGACGCAGCGCAAGTTTCCGATGGAACTCGCGGATGAGTTTAAGATCGGGGCCGCCGAGCCGGTCGATACCTTGATTTCGGCCGTTTGGAAAAAGCGGTTTTCGGAAGACGCGCTGCGCCAATCGGGCCTGTTTTTTATTCGCGAAGGCGCCCCACTCAGTTTGAACACCATGCGCGCCCGGTTTCGGGGCCGGCTGATGATTCCCATCCGGGACCATCAAGGCCGCGTGGTCGCATTCACCGCTCGGCAAACCGAGTTGACTCCCACGGACGACCCCGCGCGCGAGGCAAAATATGTCAATTCGCCGGAGACGCCGATTTTCAGTAAGGGCCATCTGCTCTTCAATTTAGATCACGCTCGATCTCATGTCGGCGAAGGCCACCCCTTTCTCATGGTGGAGGGTCAGCTCGATGCGCTCCGCTGCTGGCAAGTCGGGATCAAAACAGCGATAGCCCCGCAAGGCACCGCGATCACCGAGAGCCAGCTTCAACTTTTGCGCCGTTATCATACGGAGGTGGAATGCTTTTTCGACTCGGACGCTGCCGGACAAAAAGCGGCGCTGCGTTTTCTGCCGATGTCGCTCCAAGCCGGTTTGCAAGTCCGCTTTTTTGGCGGGCGGTCCGGGACAAAACTGGATCCAGATTTGCTCTTTTTAGAAAAAGGCGCGGCCGCTTATGAGGAGTTGAAAAAGACTTCGCTGAGCGGAATCGAATTCGCCTGCCGGGCCTATCTCCCTGATCCACACCAGGCTAGCGAGCGCCAGCGCGCCGAGGCGACGCGCGAGGTCGCGGAGCTTATCAATCTCATTCAAGACCAGTTAGCCCGCCCCGACCAGGTTAACGTCGCCATGCGGCTGCTCGGCATTTCGCTTTCATCGATGCGGGACGAATTTTTCGCCCAGGTTAAGAGTAAGAAACCGGTCGGTGCAGCAGCGGCTGGCGCCAGCGCCTCTCCCTCGAAACTCAAAGACGTGCATTTAACCCCGGAGCTGCACCTACTGTATCTCTGCTTGCATCACGAAAATCTCGGCAAGCCGCTGAGCCATGCGCTGCCACACGACTGGATCGACACCTCCCATTTAGGCGGCCTGCTTTTGAACCGATTTCTCGGTGAATTTGAACAGGACGCTTGGCCCGGGCGGGACCATTTGGACGCTTTGCTTGATAATCCCGAAGAAAAAGCTCTGGTGGCGTCTCTCCTTTTCGAGGAGTCTAATCTTGAAGAGCCGGGCAAAGCGGCGACCGAGGGACTTCGCCAGTTGCGGGCCCGCGCTTTGGAGCCGCGTTTGCGCCAAATAGAACTTGCTTTAGCCACCTACGCTGCGGAGAGTAACATCGACGCAATTTCTCTGATCAAAGAACGTACTAAAATCCAGCAACAGCTACGCAGTCCGGTGGGATTGTCGGTAGCTGTGTGATGCCATTTTCTGTCACCAAACATGCCGCGTAAATCTAAGCCCGCCGACTCCGACGCTCAGTCCGAAGCCGTAGAAACAGCTATTGAACAGACCCAAGCGGTCGCCTCCTCCGAGAATGGTCCGGCTGGGGAAATTCCGGCAGGCGGGATCAATGAGAAGATTCGCTACCTCATTCGTCTATCGAAGGAGCAAGGCTACCTCACGTTCGACGACATCAACGAAGCGTTGCCGGAGTCCGTCGAGAATCAGGACGAAATTGATAACGTCCTCTCGATTCTGCAGAATTTGGAAATTGAAATCCTCGAGCCCGATCAGGTCGAAGATTACAAGCAGCGTCAGGAAGAGGCCGAAGAAGAGGAATCACGTTCGTCTCAACATGACATCCTGGACGACCCGGTTCGCATGTACCTCAAGCAGATGGGCCAGGTCCCGCTGCTGACTCGCGAACAAGAAGTTGAAATTTCCAAGCGGATCGAGACCGCCGAATTGAAAGCGCAAGAAGCGCTTTTCGAATCCGCGATCGTTGGCCGCTATATCGCTACGCTCGGTCAAAAATTGCTCAACCGCGAGGAGCGTTTCGATCGCATCGTCATCGACAAAAAAATCGATAGCCGCGAAACCTATTTCAAAAACCTTCCGCGTTTGGTCGAGTTGACCCAAGAAGGCGAAATCGGCGTGGCCGAGGCTTGGGAAGAGTATTCAAAAACCAAGGACGAAGCGACGAAGAAGAAGGTTTTCTCGAAGTTCAAAAAGCGGGAGAACACGCTCAAATCGAACTTCGGGAAATTCTTTTTTAAGCTCAAGGTTTACGAAGAGTACCTCGAAGAAATCCGTCCGCTATTGACGGAAATTGAAGGGCTCAACGATCAGCTCGAGCGCGCCAAACATCCGAAAACAAAGAAAGACGCCGCGATCGACTCAAAGGCGATTCACGCGCGGTTCAAGGCCATCGAGCACGACCAGCGTATCTCGCCGGCCGAACTGCTAGAAATCGTTCGCAAGACCAGCGTGCACGTGCGTGAAGCGCACAAAGCCAAGACCGAAATGGTCGAAGCCAATCTGCGTCTCGTGATTTCGATCGCGAAGAAATACACCAACCGCGGTCTGTCCTTCCTCGACCTCATTCAGGAAGGCAACATGGGTCTGATGAAAGCGGTGGAAAAATTCGAATACCGCCGCGGCTACAAATTTTCCACGTATGCGACTTGGTGGATTCGCCAAGCGATCACGCGCTCGATCGCCGATCAAGCGCGGACGATTCGTATCCCGGTCCACATGATCGAGACCTTGAATAAGGTCATGCAGGTGCAGAAACAGCTCCTGCAAGAATACGGTCACGAACCGACACCAGAAGAAGTCGCCGATGAAATGAATCTGCCCGTCGAGCGCGTGCAGCAGATCATGAAGATGGCGCAGCAGCCAATCTCGTTGCAGTCGCCGGTGGGCGATGGGGACGACACGAGCTTCGGCGATTTCATCGAAGACAAGTCGGCGGAAAATCCGTACGATATGACGGCCTTCTCGCTGCTCCGGGAAAAGATTATCGACGTCCTCGACTCTCTGACGGAACGCGAACGCCGCGTCCTTTCGCTCCGCTTTGGCTTGATCGATGGCTATAGTCGCACGCTCGAAGAAGTGGGTAAGCAGTTCAAGGTGACCCGCGAACGTATCCGCCAAATCGAAGCCAAAGCGCTTCGTAAGATGCGTCACCCCACGCGTATCCGCCAACTTCACGGTTTCTTCGACGCCGAACAGTTGGACAACGCACAAAACCTCCTCAAGCAGGTGGCTATGCGCGGACCGGGCGACGCCAAGAGCTAGCCGACTCTCCTGGAGCACACATCGCGCTTTGTCCCTTTACTCAGCGCGTCTCTAGGACCACCTTCTTCTCATGCACAGCTCCCTCGCCCTCCCGGTGGCCGGCCTCCTTGGCCTTGGCACGCCAGAGATCATTTTAGTTTTCTTCGTCGTCTTGCTGCTTTTTGGCGGCTCGAAATTACCGGGGCTTGCACGCGGCCTAGGCCAATCGATCAAGGAATTTAAAAAAGCTTCCGCGGAAGACGACGCGACCGAGAAAAAAACCGACAAGTAAGTCGATCTCGATTTTCCAAAAAACGCGCTCCTGACCGAGCGCGTTTTTTTTGTGGGCAATTTCTTCGCGGAGCAGCGAGATGTTTGTCCGACCCAAAAGATCGAGCACGGGTCGTTAGATTCTAAATTAAATAAATCTGAGCTTGGCGCGCATGATTGAGAGCGAACAAGAATTTCCGCGCCTCACGGGGTAATCCTTTATCCACTATCCTCGGGCGCTGTCTCGGCCAACCAATCCCGAAATCCACGAATATTTTCCGGGGTGCCGAGGACCAAGAGCTCGTCTCCAGACTGAATCACTTCCTCGCCGCTCGGATTCAAAATCCGCATGCCTGCACGATGCACGCCCGCGATTTGGACATGATAATTCTGAGCCGGTGACAATGTTTTTAAGTCTTTGCCCGAGCACCCGCTGCCGCTCGGCACTCGGATCGCTTCCATCCTCACGTCGTCGAACTCGGAAAGCGGGGATGTTATTCCTGACACTTGAGTGAGCGCCGCTTTGCCAGCCTTCACCTGCGCTCCTGTTCCCAACAACAAAATCTTGTCCCGCGGATAGAGCACCGTATCGGGAGCCGGCAGAGGAATCAGATAACCTTGCCGGCCGATGCCCACGACGGTGCAACCAAACCGATTCCGCAAGTCGAGTTCGGCAATCCGTTTGCCACGGCAGTCGCCGAGATCGGGCAGCACGCATTCCAAGACATTAAGCTCCCATTCGCCGTGTTCGCGCAGCCACGGCGCACTCGTGTCTGCCACCGCGCTATCTCCGCCGCGAAAGACATCCTGCAGACCGATCTCCAACTCGCTATGCCAGAGAACCAGTTTTCGCTTCAATAAAAACAACGCGAGCACGCCCGCCAACACGCTCGCGAGCAGAACCCAACGCGCGCCCGCCGTCATCGGCACGACCGACGCCAGCCAGATGTAAAGACCCACGCCGACGACGACCTTGAAAAGATTTTCGATCACCGGCGCTAACCGAGCCGCCGACGCGCGCCCGGCCGTGATCACCTGCGCGAAGAGTAAACACAGGGCGGAGAGGTTGCGCCAAATAGCAACCAACGGCGCCAGCACGACCAGCGTTGTCGCCATCCAAAACAGGACCTCTGGGCCGTTGGGAAAAAGCCAATCGTGCCCAAGCCACTGCTCGACCAAGTCGCGTAGTGGCTCGGAGAATACAAGCAGACCCGTGACGAAGAGCACCTCGATTCCGATCTGGAGGAAACGTTTTCGACTGAGTTGCCAGAGCAGATTCCTCTTCCGGCGAACCTGAAGATACGCGAGCCAACTCGTGTACTGGGTATGCCAGAGCTGCATCCAGATGGGGCGCGCGGACAACACGCCGTTCGCGATCCGGTCGGAATTACGCGTCAGAAAAGGCGCCACAAACGTGGTGAAAAGCGAAGCTCCGATCGCAACAGGATAAAATGATTTTGGCACCACCCCGGCGCCGACACCGATCTGGGCGATGATAAACGAAAACTCGCCAATCGGCGTGACCGACAAACCAAGCCGCAAGGATTCGCGCACGCCGGTCCCGATCAGCGATTGCCCGAACGACGCACCGACCACCCGCACGAAAACGGTGAAGACGGAAACAATCGCGACAACGACGATTGATTGCCCGAGAAGGTGGATGTCGAGCTGCATGCCCATCGCCACAAAAAAGACCGCGGTAAAAACATCGCGCATCCCTTCGAATGTGCGTTCGACCTGCGTGCGATGCGGCGTTTCCGCGATGATCGTGCCGAGCAGAAACGCTCCCAATGCGAGGGTGTAACCGGCCCGTTGCGCGAGAATGGAGAGACCGAAGAGCACCGCCGCAATCCCGAGCGTTTGCAGTTCTTCGCCCGCGGAAATGCTCAAACGGCGCAAAAGCCAGGGCACGAGCAAAAGTCCCGCAATGCCCGCCAAGACAACAAAGGCGCAAAAGAGTGCGAGCGTTTGCCCGATCGCCGCGTGGCCCGTGCCGCCGAAACGGATGAGCGAGTTAAGCAGCGTCAGCATGACGACGGCGACGACGTCTTCCAGAACTGAAACTCCCATCGCCAACTGGCCCGCGCGCTCGTGCGTGACGCCCGTTTCCTGCAAAACTTTTCCAATGATGGCCGACGACGACACCATCAACATCGCCGCCAAGAAAAGGCACTCGCGCGCCGACCACCCCATCGCAATCCCGAGCAATCGCGTCAGATAGTAAATGATGATTGCCGAGATGAAAACGCCGGCGAGACGCGCAAACCCGAGTCGCCGCAGCTTGCGCACACTCAAGCGCAGGCCGATGGAGAACATCAGAAAGACCAAGCCAATCTGTGCCAGCGTTTCGACCGGAGCGATGTCGGTCACGAGCGCGAACGGAGGCGTATAAGGACCGACCAGAATACCCGCCAGTAGGTATCCAACGACGACGGACAAACCGATCCGTTGACAAATCCAGCCGACAGCACCGGCGACCAAAAGGATCACCGCGAGATCTTGAATGAAATCGATGCTGTGCATGGGGCCGGACTCTGCCTCAAACGACGCTGCAATCGCGGAGCTGGTCAAGGGAAACAAGCCTACGCCAGATGTTCCCGTTCAAGGTGCGTGAAGTGCTGCTTTGAATACGCGGAAAGCCTTTGACAGTAGACCGCTCTGTCGATTTCATTCCACCGCGGAAGCGTTGCTTCTCCTCCCCTATGGCTTCGAATCTGCTCGGCTACTTTTCCAACGATATCGGCATCGATCTCGGCACGGCCAACACGCTCGTTTACGTCAAGGACAAGGGAATCGTTCTGCGCGAGCCAAGCGTCGTCGCGCTCGATACCACGACGCGGAAGGTCCGCGCCGTCGGCGACGAAGCCAAACGCATGCTGGGTCGTACTCCGGGCAACATCACCGCCATTCGGCCGATGAAAGACGGCGTCATCGCCGATTTCGACGTGACCGAAGCGATGCTGCGCTATTTCATTCGCAAGGTGCACAACAACGCGCTCCGCGTCGCACCACGGGTCGTTATCGCGATCCCATCCGGGATCACCGAGGTGGAAAAACGCGCGGTGAAAGATTCGGCCACGCACGCAGGCGCGCGCGACGTCATCACGATTCCCGAGCCGATGGCCGCGGCCATCGGCGTTGGCCTCCCCATCGACGAACCGGCGGCCAATATGATCGTCGACATCGGCGGCGGCACCACGGAAATCGCGATCATTTCCTTGAGCGGCATTGTATTTTCAAAGTCGATACGCGTCGCGGGCGACGAATTGGACAGCGCCATCGTCAACTACATGAAGCGCGCCTACAACCTTCTCATCGGTGAACGCACAGCGGAAGAAATCAAAATCCGCGTCGGCTCGGCCTATCCATTGGACGAAGAATTGACCATGGAAGTAAAAGGCCGTGACTCCGTGGCAGGCCTGCCGAAGACGATTCACATCACGTCGCAAGAAATCCGCGAAGCGCTTTCCGATACGATTGCGGCGATCGTCGATGCCGTGCGCACGACGCTCGAGCGCTGCCCGCCGGAGCTTTCGGCCGACCTGGTCGATCGCGGTTTTGTCATGGCCGGGGGCGGCTCCTTGATTCGCGGGATTGATCGCTTGTTGAGCGATAAGACTGGTCTGCCCGTGACCGTCGCGGACGATCCCCTCTCTGCCGTCGCCAACGGAACCGGCGCGGTACTGAATGACCTGAACTGGGTCATGCAGAACGTTTAAGCCGAATCGGCGCGGCGCGCCTTCCTTCTCCCCCTGGAGCACGGACATTCTTGTCCCCCTTCGAAGAATGCGAGCGGTGCTCGCCGCTGACCTAAAATGCACGCTTCGCGCACAGTGCGACGCGGGCAAAAAGTCCGCGCTCCCGGGCTTCGGCTTCTTCGCCAAAAGGTTTTCTCAAATCACCCGGCTCCAAAGCACCTTCAGATATCGGCTTTCCAAGCAATTTGAGTAAACGGGATGATCCGGCCCAGCACTGGTGCGATCGAGGAATTGCAAACGGCGATGCAAGCGATGCGCCGCCTTGATGACGTGCTGCTCGAAATCTTCCAAGCTGAGCAAACCCGAGCACGAGCAGGTCACGAAAATACCGCCGGGTTTCACTAACGAAATCGCGAGTTGATTCAGATCCTCGTACTTCTGTCGGCCTTCCCAGTTCCCGCTTTCATCTCGGGTGAAAATGAACTTAGGCGGATCAAGCACCACCACATCCCACTTTTCTCCGTTCTGCTGCATCTGGCGCGCGTACGCAAAGGCGTCCGTATGAACCCACTGAATACGCGCCTGATTCAGATTCATGTTCCGCTTGCCTTGGGCGATGGCGGCTTCGTCGAGATCCACGGCCGTGACTTCTTCGGCGCCGCCAGAAATCTTGGCGTTGAGCGAAAACCCACCTGTGTAACTGCAAAGATCGAGGACCCGCGCCCCCTTCGTGAAACGCGCGAGAGCACGGCGATTGTCACGTTGATCGCAGAAGAATCCGGTTTTGTGGCCCTCGGTGAAATCGACTTCGTAACGGATGCCGTGCTCCTTGATCTTCACCAGGCGAGGCGCGGCGGCATTGGTCTCGTTGAAGAGTGACGGCTTGATTCCCTCGAGGCTGCCGAGGTCGTGATCCACATGCACGCGCGCGTAACGCGTGCCCGCGAGTTCGTGCAACAATGGCAGCCAATGGGGCAACCGCTGGGCCATGCCCAAGCTGTAGAGTTCACACAGCAAGGTGTCGCCGTAGCGGTCGATCGTCAGCCCGCTCAGCCCGTCCCCGTCCGAATTGATCAGCCGATACGCGTCGGTTTGCTCATCGAGTTTGAAAAGCTCGCGGCGAAGCGCCACCGCACGCCGGATGGCGATTTCGAAACATGATTCGTCAAGCGGATCACTGCCGTGAGCGACGACGCGCAGCGGGATTTTCGCACGCGGATTGAAAATCCCGGCGCCGAGCCGTTGACCGGCCTTGTCGTAAACCGCGACCAGATCGCCTGGCTTGGCATCCGGCGAAACCTGTCCGAGAAGGCGCGGGAAAATCGCCGGTTGAAAGGTGAAGTATTTCAACTGCGCCCACGGCTTAGCCCATCCGCTGCGATCGATCGGGGGCGGAGGCGGCTTGGCCGCGGCAGGCGCGGCGGACTCGCGAGATTCCGTCGCTTCGTTCCCTTCGTTGCCATCTTCACGGCGAGACCGTGCATCGGTGAAAGGCCGAGCAGGCCGCGAAGAAAACGAACGGGGACGAAAAGGACGATCCGGCATGGGACTAGTCAAGGCGGGTCCCCCGTCGACGCGAGCAGAATGCCAAAACTCAGCTCCCTGGGAGCGTGGACATTTTGTCTGCACCCATCCGCGCGCAGCGCACACGATCTTAAACCAGCGCGAGCTTCGCTCGATCGAAAGGACGGTGGACAGAATGTCCGCGCTCCCCGGGGACGGAAAGCCTCTGAGTTATCCAAGGTGCGGCGAACCGACGTTGAAAGCCCGCATGGGTTCGCAAAAAAAGCTGCCCCTCTCGAGGCAGCTTGAAATTTTCAACTGTATCCGCGTTTACGCTACGCGCTCGACCACCAGCGGGGGCGGAGTCGGGCGTTTCGGCGCGAGGCGGTAGGCGTTTTTGAAATACTCCAGCGCCTGCTCGAGCTTCGCTTCGTCGTTGTAGTGAATCATCATCAAGGGCTCACCCTGTTTGACCTGGGTGCCCACCTTCTTGATTTCAGAAACACCGACCGAGTGATCGATTTTGTCGTGCTCGTTCGACTTACCAGCACCGAGCAAATGAACACCGCGGGCAATCATTGCCGCGTTGATCGTGTGCACATAACCGCGCTTCGGAGCGGGCAGTTTGCGGATGTGTTTCGCCGGGGTGAACTTTTCGGGATGGTCGATAAAGGAGGCATCGCCACCCTGGGCCTTCACGAGTTCTTTCAATTTTTCCAGCGCAGAACCATCGGTGAGGTGACGTTGCACGGTTTGCTTCGCCGAGAGCGTCGAACCGGCCACGCCCGCGAGGCGGACGATTTCCATGCCGAGCTTGAGGACGAGTTCCTTCATGTCTTCCGGACCTTCGCCCTTGAGCAACTGGATCGCCTCCTTGATTTCGAGCGCGGTGCCGACGGTGTCCCCGAGCGGCTGATTCATGTCGGTCACGAGCGCGACGCAACGACGTTTCATCGAGCGCCCCACACGGGTCATCGAACGCGCCAATTGCTTCGCCTGTTCGAGATCTTTGATGAAGGAGCCATTGCCCCACTTCACGTCGATCACAAGGCCTTCCGAACCTTCGGCCAACTTCTTCGACAAGACGCTGCCTGTAATAAGCGGCAAGCTAGGGATCGTGCCCGTTTCTTTGCGGAGCTCGTAGAACTTCGCGTCCGCGGGAGCGAGATCCTCGGTCTGAGCGACAATCGCACCGCCAATGCGCGCGAGCTGATTGGAAAATTGTTCAATCGTGTGATTGCTCTTAAAACCCGGCAGCGAAGCCAGTTTTTCGAGAGTATTGATCACATAATCGTGCTCCACTCCGCACATCATCGGGACGACAACGCCCGAGGCCATGGCCAGCGGAACGAGCACCAAGGAGGTCTTATCGCCGACGCCGCCGGTCGAGTACTTGTCAATTTTTGGTTTCGCGATGTGGGAGAGGTCGATCACCTCGCCCGATAGCATCATCTCTTCGGTCAAATCCGCCGTCTCCTGGGCGGACATCCCTTGGAAGTAAATCGCCATGGCGAGGGCAGCCAACTGGTGCTGCGGCATCTCTCCATCTAGCGTGCTATCAATAATATAGCGAATTTCTTCCTGATTGAATTCGCCACCATCGCGTTTCTTCTCGATCAAGAACTCGAAGGACGGCTTGATGAACCGACGAGGAGGCAGAGTGCGTTTTGTCATGAATGAGTGATCGTGGAAAGGGCGGCCGAACCGGCACGCCGTAAAGTGTACAGCCCAACCCTTCGAGCGTCACTTGTCGAGCCAATTCTAGAGGGAGAACTGTGTCCGATTTTAGGATACAGCCTTAGATTTTGGCCGGAAAATCCGGTCTTGCGCGGGTGCACGGAGGGCACGTCAATGGTCGAATGCCGGTCTCTTTCAACGTCGCCCACGATCTCTCTGCCGCCCTCGTCGCCGCTGCCGAAGCCGCCGGTCTCGGCCGTTTCGATCCGGACGTGCGCACGGCCGATCCGCGCCACGGTGACTTCCAAGCCAACGGCGTCCTCGCCTTTGCGAAGCAACAAAAGCAAAATCCACGCGCTATCGCGGAAAAACTGATGGCCGCGCTCACGCCAGCCCTGCGCGAACAATTCTCCGTCTCCATCGCCGGCCCGGGATTTATTAATTTCGCGGCGACGCCCGCCACGTTACTGAGCTGGCTCAAAACGTACGATTCCGTGGAAGCCCTGCGCGCCGGCGCTTCGGCTAGCTACGGCGGCCAAACCTGGGTCGTCGATTTCAGTTCGCCTAACACGGCGAAGCAAATGCACGTTGGCCACCTGCGGTCCGCGGTCATCGGCGAAGCGATTTGCCGCCTCCTCGCTTTTAGCGGCGCGCGGGTCATCCGTGACAACCACCTCGGCGATTGGGGCACGCAATTCGGCAAATTGATTTACGGTTACAAACGCTGGGTCGATCAAGCTGCGCTTGCGCGCGATCCGATCGAAGAGCTCGAGCGGCTCTATAAACTAGGCAACGACGCCGCCACGCCCGAGTCTCCCGCTCTCGAAGAAGTTCGTCAGGAACTGGTGAAGCTTCAAAATGGCGATCCTGAGAACACCGCGCTGTGGGAGAAATTCACGGAGGCGAGCAAACAGGCCTTCGACCAAATCTATCGCCGACTCGACATCACTTTCGATCACTACCTGGGCGAAAGTTTTTATAACGACAAGGTCGAGGCGGTTTACGACGAGTTGACCAAACTCAAGGTTGCCGAAGAAAGCCAAGGCGCGCTCGTCGTCTTTCATCCGGAGCATCCCCGCT
>Ga0207702_10001884_pt1 | contig 20534 bp, 29 predicted proteins | sample KBSCornC62_FD_184302 | JGI IMG/M metagenome (GOLD analysis project Ga0207702, IMG submission 184302) | Corn rhizosphere microbial communities from Kellogg Biological Station, Michigan, USA - KBS Corn C6-2 (SPAdes) (version 2) | ecosystem: Host-associated > Plants > Roots > Rhizosphere > Soil ...
TCCGAAGCGAAGCCCGGAGGCGTTCAGCTTGCCCGCCCGAGTTTTGCGGCGAATGCGTTCTTCAGTCGACTTCCCGGTCCCGGTGCCTTGCTTGCGCGACGTCGAGGGATGTTTGTCTGGCGAAATGGTCTCCGTCCTAAGCTGGGATCATCAGAAAACTGGATGACAATAATAATGGAAATCCGCGAAGGGCCGCGTTGGATTGGCGGAAGGGAGCTTAGCATCCCTTGAACTGTGCCGGGCGTTTTTCCAGGAACGCCGCCGTCCCTTCTTTCTTATCTTCGGTTGCCGAGGCTAGCCCGAATAGCACCGCCTCAATGTACAGACCTTCGGAAAGAGGCGTTTCCATACCTTTGTTCAGTGCCTCCATCGTGTACTGAACCGCAAGCGGTGCATTAGCAATGATCTTCTGCGCGATGGCTTCGCCCCGCGGAATCAGATCGGAGGGCGCGGTGACCTCGTTCACCAAGCCGATGCGATGAGCCTCATGGGCCGTCATCATCTCCCCTGTGAGAAGCAGCTGCATGGCGATGCCTTTGCCCACCAGTCGCGGCAAGCGTTGCGTGCCGCCATAACCGGGAATGATTCCGAGCTTCACCTCCGGTTGTCCCAGCTTCGCATTGTCGCTCGCCAGGCGGATGGTCGAGGCCAATGCGATCTCGCAGCCTCCGCCGAGGGCAAATCCATTGATGCAGGCAATCACCGGTTTCCCTAGGTTCTCAATCAGGTTGAGTACATTTTGGCCGCGGAGGGCGTATTCCTTTGCCGAGACAGGGTCGTTCTTTGCCAATTCGCTGATATCGGCTCCGGCGATGAAGGCTTTCTCTCCCGACCCGGTCAGAATGACGACCCGCACGCCCGCGTCACCCTTGATGTCATGAAAAGCCATGCGCAACTCGTCCATAGTGGCCATATCGAGCGCGTTCAGAACCTTCGGCCGGTTCACGGCGATGTAAGCGATGGCATTCTTCTTTTCAAACAGGATGTTTTCAAAGTTCATAAATTCATGGCCGCGTCTAGAACTGGATTCAGGCGATTTCGGCTGCTTGCCAATAGGACTTTCTTACCACGGGCAACAGTAACAGTATTGGCAATATGGCTGAGACCACCGTTGCTCCGGCCATCTCCCAATCGATCGTGTTTTCGTCCGTCATTCCGTAGATGAGAATCCCCAACAAGGCTGTATTGCTGAACAGCGCCAACCACCATCCCCAAAGCTTTCGCTTCCACAGGCCGTAGGAGGACGCCATCGCGAAAAGAGCTGGTAAGGCCATGACGGCAGCCCCTACTCTGAGCCCGTACGCGGCTTCCTTGCCATCAGGGCCATTCAGTATGCCCGACGATCGCGCCAGGATGAGCAGATAGATACAAAGCGCAACCAGGGCGACCATCCACAAGGCCTGGACAATCACAACTCCGGTGACCCACCCTGAACGTTTTGGGGTGTGGTTCGCAGTCCCGATTACCCGATTGAAATCCGTCTTCACCGCTTTTGTCCGAAGAAATGAAGTTCGTCCACGGAACTATTCGCTGGCCGGTCGGGGTGCATGAAGTTCTTTCCGGCTCTGATCACAACAATAGCACTTAGTTAAAAACGAAAACCTCCGACCGGCCGCAATCAAGGCCGGATCACCAAACTCTGCCGCCGCAAGGAGGCTAGTCCCAACTCTGGCCGGGGTTCGGAAAATCTGAAGGATCTCCCCGGCCGGTCCTTGCTCCCCCGACTGCAATCGCTGTCCTTTGCCCGAATGCCCAGGGAGGGAGTTCACAATCGGTTCGCCTTGGGATGATTCGGATCGGAGTAGTCGTAAAAGCCATTGCCCGTCTTGCGTCCGTACCACCCCGCCAGTACCAGACGCTTCAGCAGAGGAGGCGAGGCAAAGCGGCGCTCCTTGAATTCCTGATACATGACTTCGGTGATGTAGTAGGTGGTGTCGAGGCCGACGAAATCGAGCAAGGTGAACGGACCCATGGGATAGCCGCAGCCGAGCTTCATGGCATTGTCAATGTCCTCGATGGACCCCACGCCTTCTTCATAGGCTCGAATGGCGTCGAGCAGATACGGCACCAGGAGACGGTTCACGATGAATCCAGTCTTGTCATGGGTGCGCACCGGGACCTTACCGAGCTTCTTGGCGAGCTCGTAAGCGGCGTCGTATACGTCGCTGGCGGTGGCAATTGTGCGCACCACCTCCACCAGCTTCATCAACGGCACGGGATTGAAGAAGTGCAGGCCGATGAAGCGGTCCGGGCGATCGGTAGCATTCATCAGCTCGGTGATCGAGATGGACGAGGTGTTTGAGGCGAAGATCGCCTCTTTCTTTGCGATCTTATCGAGCGCCGAGTAAACCTCCTTTTTCTTCAGCGCGTTTTCGATGATGGCTTCGATGATGATGTCGCAATCCACAAGGTCCGCGAGCTTGGTGGTGCCGGCGAGATGGGCCATCGCCTCCGCCTTCTGTTGCTCGGTGATGCCACCTTTCTCCGGCGGCCGTTCGGCGAACCGATTCAGCGACTTCTCGATTCCGGCGAAGCCTCGGTCGAGGAGCTTCTGCTCGACCTCCAAGACGGTGGTATCGAATCCCGCCATGGCCGAGACTTGCGCAATTCCCGATCCCATGAGTCCGCAACCGAGTACTCCAACCTTCTTAATTTCCATTTCGACTTCCTTCCCGGGTACCGCCCACGGCTTGAAATCTTATCTCACCTGAGACAGGGAGAGTCACGGTGAAAACCGTGATCCCGAGGATGATCCTGACTCTCTGCAGGCGAGAGGGGGAGAGCGTCCGGTCAGTCGGGCCCACTCGGATCCGGGGGCCTTTTGTCCCTCGACACGCCTTAGCTGCGCCTCCGAACGAGTCTCAACTCACATGGCCCCTGCTAACTCTGCGGCTGAACCGGCTATTCCTGTGTCAGATCCTGCGCCCGAACCCATAATGCTCCCGTATATGCATGTTTTGTTACAGTTCCACAAACCTGCGGTTGACGCTTTCGTTTGCGAATTGATATATTTGAACAGTTCCGCGAGTACACCTTGGATTGCCCTTACGTGTGTCCCTGTTCCGCGTTGGCGCGCGGCGGGATACCGGAAAGCAGTTGAGGCTTATAGAAACAACGTCTTGAGCGTATAGGTGACTCAAGACGCCCTCGCTGAAACGCCCCGCGAACCGCTCCCGGCAAGGGAGATTATGCGGAGCGACGCTGGCGAAACGGAGCGCCTCCCAGATAAGGGGCTTGGGGCCACCGTCGTCAGACCTGTCAAGGTAAAACAAAATTCCGGCACAATTGCCAGGCCGGAAGTATGGATAGTGGTCCTATCCAGTCGAATCCTGGAAGCGAACCGGGAACAGTTGAATGCACCCCTGTCTGCGCAGAAACCTGTGCGGGCGGGGAACAGCAGTGTCAAGGAGCAGGAAAGAGTGCCTACTTTTAATCAGTTGGTGCGGGCAGGACGTGAGAAGCCTCGCTACAAGACGGCCAGTCCGGCGCTGCAGTCGTGCCCGCAAAAGCGCGGGGTCTGCACGCGCGTGTATACCCAAACCCCGAAAAAGCCGAACTCGGCTCTTCGGAAAGTGGCTCGCGTCCGCCTGACAAATGGAATTGAAGTCACGACCTACATCCCCGGAGTCGGCCACAACCTTCAGGAGCACTCGATTGTGCTGATCCGCGGGGGTCGCGTGAAGGATCTGCCAGGTGTGCGTTACCACGTGATTCGTGGAACGCTCGACGCCGTCGGTGTCGCGAACCGCAAGCAGGGGAGATCGAAGTACGGAGCTAAGAGGCCGAAATAGTCGTCGGCTGGGCTCATCGGCAAACTCCCTTGGGGGAGGCCGCCGGTTTTGAGCTGAGGGTAATGGCGAGGAGCTAAAGGCTGGTTTTATGCCACGCAAAGGACATATCGCAAAACGGACGGTGGAGCCGGATCCGGTTTACGGATCGGACCTGGTCACGAAATTCGTCAACTCCATGATGTGGTCGGGGAAAAAGAGCACGGCCGAGGGCATCGTCTACGAAGCCCTGAAAAAGCTCGAGCAGAGGGGCGGCGACGAAGCCCTGAAGCTGTTCAAGAAGGCTGTCGAGAACGCGAAGCCTCTTCTTGAAGTGAAGACCCGGCGCGTGGGTGGTGCGAACTATCAGGTTCCGGTCGAGGTGAATCCAGACCGCCGCACTTCGTTGGCGATCCGATGGCTGGTGACCTACTCCCGTGGCCGCGCCGAGAAGGGCATGATCGACAAGCTGTCGAATGAATTGCTGGACGCTGCCAACGGCAAAGGCGCGGCAATCAAGAAGAAGGAAGATGTGCACCGCATGGCCGAAGCGAATAAGGCCTTTGCGCATTACAGGTGGTGAGTTTCTTTGCAAGCTCGATCCGGGCTTTCTAGAGATCTCAACCGCCAAATCGAAAGCAGAAGTTCCATGAGCAGTCCCGTAAACATAGCCGGCGAACAGGAAGTCCGGAAAGACGAGAAGAAAAAAGCTGTGTCCAGAACAGTTCCATTAGAGCGTTGCAGGAATATCGGCATCATGGCCCACATCGATGCCGGCAAGACCACAACGACCGAGCGCATTCTTTTCTACACAGGAAGGACGCACCGCATCGGAGAAGTCCACGAGGGCACGGCCACCATGGACTGGATGGAGCAGGAGCAGGAGCGCGGGATTACCATCACCTCCGCTGCGACCACCTGTTTCTGGCGCGATATTCGGGTCAACATCATCGATACGCCCGGCCACGTGGATTTTACCGCCGAGGTGGAGCGATCGCTGCGCGTGCTCGACGGCGCCGTCGCGGTTTTTGACGCAGTTCACGGCGTGCAACCACAGTCGGAAAAAGTTTGGCGTCAAGCCGACAAGTACGGAGTCCCACGAATTTGTTTCATCAACAAGATTGACAAGATGGGCGCCGACTTTGAACATGCAATCGACACCATCCGCAAGCGCCTCAACGCCAAGCCCATCCCGATTCAGATCCCCATCGGACAAGAAGACAAGTTCAAAGGCGTAGTTGACCTGGTCACCATGAAAGCCATCCTGTGGAGGGATGAGACCATGGGCGCCGAGTATGTCACCGAGGAAGTGCCGGCAGAACTAAAGAAGAAAGCGGAAGCATTCCGCGCGCAGTTAGTTGAAACCGTTGCTGAAAACGACGACGAGATGCTGCATAAATTCCTCGAAGGCGAGGAGATTTCTGAAGCAGAACTTCGCGCTTCGCTTCGTAAATCAACCGTCGCGCTGAAGGTCTTCCCGGTTGTGGTAGGCACGGCGTTCAAGAACAAAGGCGTGCAGACGTTGCTCGATGCAGTGGTTGATTACTTGCCTTCCCCGCTGGATGTCCCCGAAACTCACGGAACAAATCCGGACAACAATCAGAAGGCCTTGCGTAAGGCTTCCGATGACGAGCCATTTTCGGCGCTTGCCTTCAAGATCATGGCGGACCCGTTTGTTGGCCAGCTGACGTTTATCCGCGTTTACTCCGGGCAGCTGAAGTCCGGCGAATCGGTGCTGAACTCCCGCACCGGGAAAAACGAGCGCATTGGGCGCTTGCTGAAGATGCACGCCAACAAGCGCGAAGACATTCAGGAAATTCTCGCGGGTGACATTTGTGCGGTAGTCGGACTGAAAAACGTGGCGACCGGCGACACGATCTGCGATTCGAAGCATCCCATCGTGCTCGAATCCATTGAATTTGCGGTTCCGGTTATTCACGTTGCGGTCGAGCCCAAGACAAAGGCCGATCAGGAAAAGATGGGCATGGCGCTTTCCAAGCTGGCCCAGGAAGACCCCACCTTCAAGGTTCACACCGATCCCGACAGCGGGCAGACCATCATCAGCGGTATGGGTGAGTTGCACCTGGAAATCATCGTCGACCGCATGATGCGCGAGTACAAGGTCGAGGCCAATGTCGGCAAGCCGCAGGTTGCGTACCGCGAGACCATTCGCAAACACGCCGAGGCGGAAGGGAAGTACATTCGCCAGACCGGCGGCCGCGGTCAGTACGGTCACGTCAAGATCAAACTGGATCCGCAGGAGCCCGGCAAGGGATACGAATTCATCAACGACATCGTTGGCGGCGTAGTTCCGAAGGAATACATCAAGCCGGTGGATCAGGGTATTCAGGAAGCGCTCGAAGGGGGAGTGCTCGCGGGCTATCCGGTGGTTGACGTGAAGGTCACGCTTTACGACGGCAGCTACCACGAGGTTGACTCGAACGAAATGGCCTTCAAGATCGCCGGTTCAATGGCGTTCAAAGAGGCGGCCCGCAGGGCATCTCCGGTATTGCTCGAACCGGTAATGGCGGTGGAAGTGGTTACGCCGGAAGATTTCGCCGGCACGATCATGGGCGACTTGAGTTCGCGCCGTGGGCGCATTGAGGGGATGGAGCACCGCGCGGGCTCGCAGGTGATCAAGTCCATCGTTCCGCTGGCGGAAATGTTCGGGTATGCGACTCATATGCGATCGAGCACGCAGGGCCGTGCCGAGTACTCGATGCATTTCGCGCGTTATGAGGAAGTGCCGCGCAGCGTGGCTGACGAAATTATCGGCAAAGCGCAGGGTGGGCCGAACAAATAGCTAATTCTAGGACGCCGGGAGAGCAGGTTCCTCCCGGCTTCAAGCGGCTCGGGAAAACGAGATTTTAGGTTTTAGGCTAAGAGCTGAAGAGCGAATAGCTAAGGACTGAGGAAGACGAGATTATGGCAAAAGAGAAATTTGAGCGCACAAAGCCGCACGTAAACGTAGGGACGATTGGACACATCGATCATGGGAAGACGACGCTGACGGCGGCGATCACCAAGGTGCTGTCGAAGCACAACCCGAAGATCCAGTTCCGGTCGTTTGACTCGATCGACAATGCTCCGGAAGAGAAGGCGCGAGGAATCACGATCGCGACGGCGCACGTGGAGTACGAGACGGCGAACCGGCATTATGCGCACGTGGACTGTCCCGGGCACGCGGACTACATCAAGAACATGATCACGGGTGCGGCGCAGATGGACGGGGCGATTCTGGTGGTGGCGGCGACGGACGGGCCGATGCCGCAGACGCGAGAGCACGTGCTGCTGGCGCGGCAGGTGGGAGTGCCGTACATCGTGGTGGCGCTGAACAAGTGCGATGCGGTTGACGATCCTGAGCTGCTGGACCTGGTGGAGCTGGAGGTACGGGAGCTGCTGAAGACGTATCAGTTTCCAGGGGATGACGTTCCGGTGGTGCGGCTGTCGGCGCTGGGGGCGTTGAACGGGGAAGAGAAGTGGGAAAAGCAGATAGATGCGCTGATGGAAGCGGTGGATAAGAGTGTTCCACAGCCGGCGCGAGAGCTGGACAAGCCGTTTCTGATGCCGATCGAAGACATCTTCTCGATTTCTGGACGAGGCACGGTGGTGACGGGGCGAATCGAGCGCGGGAAGGTGAAGGTAGGGGAGGAGGTGGAAATCGTAGGCTTCCGGGAGACGCGGAAGACGGTGGTGACGGGCGTGGAGATGTTCAAGAAGCAGCTGGACGAAGGGCAGGCAGGGGATAACGCCGGGTTGCTGCTGCGAGGGACGGCGAAAGAGGATGTGGAGCGAGGGATGGTTCTGGCGAAGCCGGGGTCGATCACGCCGCACACGAAGTTCAAGGCGGAGGTTTACATCCTGACCAAGGAAGAAGGAGGGCGGCATACGCCGTTCTTCAAGGGATACCGTCCGCAGTTCTACTTGCGCACGACGGATGTGACGGGAGTGGCTGAGTTGCCGAGCGGAACGGAAATGGTGATGCCTGGGGACAACGTGCAACTGGTGATTGAGCTGATCACGCCGGTAGCCATGGAGAAGGGTTTGCGCTTTGCCATCCGCGAAGGCGGACATACGGTGGGCGCAGGCACGATCTCCGAGATTATTCAGTAAGCCGTCGGTCTTCGGCCGAAGGGCTTTGGGGCAGGACACGAGGCAGGGTCTAGCGGTGCCAAACCAGGCCGGCTAGACACCTCAAGATCTTTCCTCCCGGAGATGCTGGGAGGGGTCAGGAAAGAAACGTGATAGGAAACGAAAAAATTCGCATCCGGCTGAAGGCGTACGATTACCGCGTGCTCGATCAGTCCACGACGGAAATTGTCGCAACCGCGAAGCGCACCGGCGCGCAGATTGCCGGTCCGATTCCGCTTCCGACGATGAAGAACAAGTACACAGTGCTGCGTTCGCCGCACGTGGACAAGAAATCGCGCGAGCAGTTCGAGATTCGCACGCATAAGCGGTTGCTGGATATTCTCGATCCGACGCCGCAGACGGTCGATGCGCTGATGAAGCTTGATCTTCCAGCTGGGGTGGACGTGGAGATCAAGGCGTTCGGGAAAGAGCACAAGTAAATTGCTCCCCAGCCAATAGCTAAGGCCACGCTGGGACGGAGAAGGAAATGGCAAAAGTAGCAGGAATTCTGGGAAAGAAAGTCGGGATGACGCAGCTTTTCGACTCGAAGGGCGAAGTTCGTCCGGCGACAGTGCTGCAGGCTGGTCCCTGTGTGGTCACTCAGCACAAGTCTCAGAGCAGAGACGGGTACGATGCTGCGCAGATTGGCCTGGTCGAGTTTGTAAAGGAATCGCGCTTAACCCAGCCAATGCGCGGACACCTGGGCAAAAACAATCTGCCGCCGGTCAAATTCCTGCGTGAAGTTCCCCTGGAACTGGAAGAAGGCAGTGACGGCAACGGGGCTGTGAAGGCGGGCGATCGCGTGCTGGTCGATATCTTCGACAGCGAGAAGTTTGTTGACGTGGTCGGCGTGAGCAAGGGGAAAGGCTTCCAAGGCGTGGTCAAGCGCCACCACTTTGGCGGCGGTCCAAAGTCGCACGGCTCAATGTTTCAGATCACGGGTTCGATCGGTTCATCGGCGTTTCCATCGCGCGTGTTCAAAGGCATGCGTATGTCGGGACACATGGGCAATGCACGTGTGACGGTGCGTAACCTGCGAGTGCTGGGAGTCGACAAGGACGACAACCTGCTTGTAGTTGAAGGCAGCGTGCCGGGGCCGATGGGCGGTTATCTGGTGATTACGAAAGCGAAGAAGCCGCCAAGAGAGCGCCGCGGGTTTGCGGGTGCGGCAACGGTCGATCCATTGAAGGCTGCGAAGCGGGCGGCGAAAAAAGGATAGTGGAGCGCGGGCGAGGCGCCCGCGCCACATGAGAAACGAAATGGCAACCATCGATATTCATGATTTAAGCGGCAAGACCGTTGGCTCGCTGGAACTGGCCGACGAAGTCTTTGGCGCGATCAACGAAGCTCTGCTGTGGGAGGCGGTGAAGCACTACCGCGCCGGGCAGCGCGCAGGAACGCACGCTACCAAGAACCGCTGGCGGGTTTCGGGATCGGGCAAGAAGCTGTGGAAGCAGAAGGGCACCGGACGTGCCCGCATCGGCTCGATCCGTTCGCCACTATGGCGTCACGGCGCCACCGTGCACGGGCCGCAACCGCGTTCTTACGACTACGACTTCCCGCGCAAGAAGCTGCTGGGCGCGCTGCGCTCGGCGCTGGCGGCGAAGTTCGCCGATGGCAAGCTGATCATCGTGAACGCGTTCGACGTCAAGGAAGCGAAGACCAAGACCTTTCGCGAGGCGCTTGACAAGTTGAAGATTGACAAGACCGCGCTGCTGGTGGAAGTCGCAAACCACGGCAATCGCAACCTAGTCCTCAGTACACGGAACCTCGATGGCGTCGAGTTGGTGGCGAGCAGTGAAGTGCATCCCTATCACCTGCTGCGTTATGACCGCGCGGTCTTTTCGCAGCCTGCTCTCGAGAAGTTGCAGGTGTCATTGAAGAAGTCGGCCTCGAGCAAGTCGCGCCGGGCTGGTGAAGGCGAACAGAAACCGGCCAAGAAGGCGGCTCGCGGCCGCAGCAAGAAGACGGCGGAGGTGGCGTAAATGAAGTCGGCATACCAGATCATCCGCCGGCCGGTGATAACCGAGAAGGGCCTCGGGATTAAAGAAAACCAAAACACCCTGGTGTTTCAGGTCGCGCCGAAGGCCACAAAGACCGAGATCAAGGAAGCGGTGCAGACGATCTTCAAGGTCAAGGTCGGCTCAGTTCGCACGGCGAATTATCCGGGGAAAGAGCGGCGTCGCGGCAAGTTCGCCGGCTACCGCCCGGATTGGAAGAAGGCGTACGTGAAACTGCGTGCGGGCGAGAAGATGCCAGAGTACGCGCAGAATTTGTAACGGCGTCTTGAGAAAGGTTTCAGGACCGCAAGAAAGTTAAGAGCTAAGGCTAGCAGCTGAGAGCTGATTTTATGGCAATCAAGACTTACAGACCGACAACACAGACGCTGCGCTACCGCACAACGCTGTCGAGCGCAGACCTGACCACCAGCCGGCCGCACAAGCCGCTGACCGAGCGGAAGTATAAGCAGGGCGGGCGCCGAAACTCCGGGGACGTGACCATGCGGTTCCGGGGCGGTGGACACAAGCGCAAGCTGCGCACCATCGATTTCAAGCGCGAAAAGCTGGGTATCCCGGCAACCGTGGTTTCCATCGAGTACGATCCGAACCGCTCGTCGCGCATCGCGCTGGTAGCCTACGCCGATGGCGAGAAGCGTTACATTATTCAGCCTGATGGCTTGAAAGTCGGACAGAAGATCGTCAGTGGTCCGGACGCGGATATTTTGGTGGGCAACGCTCTTCCGCTCAAGAATATTCCACCGGGCACTACGATTCACAACCTGGAGTTGCGCCCTGGAAAAGGCGCACAGATGGTTCGTTCCGCGGGCGGGTCGGCGCAGCTCGTCGCCAAAGAAGGCGAGTACGCCCTGGTAAAGCTGCCTTCCGGTGAGACCCGCAAGGTGTCGCAGGATTGCATGGCGACCATCGGCCAAGTAGGCAATATCGACCACGAGAACGTTACCATCGGGAAGGCGGGACGTACGCGATGGATGGGGAAGCGTCCGCACAACCGAGGGGTTTCGATGAACCCGGTTGACCATCCACACGGTGGTGGCGAAGGCAAGACTTCGGGCGGACGTCACCCAGTGACTCCGTGGGGTCAGCCGACGCGGGGATACAAAACACGCAACAACAAGCGAACCGATAAGTTCATCGTGAGCAGGGCGAAGTAGTCGCCGGCATCGCTTGGAATGACAGGGTTTGTTTTTGAGATAAGACCTAGGAGCTAACAGCTAAGAGCTGGTTTTATGGCACGTTCAACCAAAAAAGGTCCTTTTCTTGACGGATATCTGGCGACGCGCATCGAGCAGATGAACTCGCGCAACGAGAAGAAAGTGTTGCGCACTTGGTCGCGCCGCTCGACCATCATCCCGGAGATGGTGGGACACACGATCGCGGTGCACAACGGCAAGAAATTCATTCCCGTGTACATCACCGAGAACATGGTGGGGCACAAGCTGGGCGAGTTCAGCTTTACGCGCCAGTTCAAGGGACATTCGATGAAGGCGGCAACGGAAGCGGCTGCCCGTCCAGCGGGTGTACCTGGTGGCCCGGGAGCTCCGGCTCCAGCGGCGTCCACGCCTGCGGCACCCAAGGCATAACGACATGGAATTTCGAGCTCAAACCAAATTTGTTCGCGTCTCGCCGCAGAAGGCACGCTTAGTGCTGGACCTGATCAAGGGACAGCGCGTCGAAGACGCCCTCAACACGCTCGCGTTTACCAAGAAGCGAATCGCGGGTAAGGTCGAGAAGCTGCTCCGGTCGGCGGTTGAGAACGCCAATTACCTGAGCACCGAAAAAAACGTTGATGTCGATCTCGACAGTCTCTACGTAAAGCATGCGGTTGCCAACGATGCGCCTCGTATGAAGCGTATTCGTCCGGCGCCCATGGGCCGTGCGTACCGTTATGTTCGCAGGCTGGCACACATCGAGATTGCATTGGCCGAGCGCGGCAAGAACGGCGCTGGAGATTTGGCGACGGTCGTCGGGGAAGAGCATGGCTCATCGCCGGCCCCGGCGAAAAAGAAGCGAGCCGTCGCTAAGAAGAAGTCGGTTGGCAAGAAGGCGGTTGCAAGGAAGTGATCGGTAGCCATTGGCCCATGGCCAGCGACATCCGATGCGCTTCTACTGGCTACTGGTCACAGACCACTGGCAACTGAAGGTTCAGGAGCTTTATGGGACAGAAGGTACATCCTTATGGATTCCGGCTTGGATATACCAAGCCGTGGAAGTCGCGCTGGTTTGTGGAGCGGGACTACGACAAGCTGTTGCTTGAAGACGTCAAGCTGAAAGCTGAGCTGAAAGACAAGCTCAAGTCGGCTGGCGTGAGCACCATCGAGATCGAGCGTCCGGGCAACAAGTTGCGCGTCATCATCAAGACTGCCCGCCCCGGAATTATCATCGGCCGCAAGGGCGCCGAGATTGACAAGCTGAAACAGGAAGTGCAGAAGCGCACCAATCGCGAGGTTTACATCGACATCCAGGAAGTGCACAAGCCGGAGCTGGATGCACAGCTGGTGTCGGAATCGATCGCGTTGCAGCTCGAAAAACGCGTGGGCTTCCGGCGTGCAATGCGCAAGGCCGTGGACTCGGCACTGCGCTTTGGATGCAAGGGAATCAAGGTTCGCGTGAGTGGGCGCTTGAACGGGAACGAAATCGCGCGCTCCGAGTGGTACTTGCAGGGACGATTGCCGTTGCACACGTTGCGCGCCGACATCGAGTACGGCTTCACCGAAGCCCGGACCACGTATGGCGTAATTGGTGTGAAGGTTTGGATTTATCGCGGCGAGATTCTGCCGACAAAAAGGCGCGAATCGCAGGCGGTAGGGGCGTTTTAGCTAAGAATAGGCGTGGGCAAGGGCCAATCGCCGACCACGAAGAGCTGATTCTATGTTGATGCCAAAAAAAGTTAAGTACCGCAAGCAGCAGCGCGGGCGTATGACCGGGAAGGCCTGGGCGGGCAGCACGCTGTCTTTCGGAGATTTCGGACTCAAGGTCCTCGAGCCGGGGTGGATTACCGACCGGCAGATCGAGGCCAGCCGTGTGGCCATGACCCGCTTCGTCAAGCGCGGCGGAAAGATTTGGATCCGTTTGTTCCCGGACAAGCCGGTTACCAAGAAGCCGGCCGAAACCCGTATGGGCAAGGGTAAGGGCGCGCCGGACCACTGGGTTGCAGTTGTGAAGCCGGGCAAGATTCTGTTCGAGATGGAAGGCGTGACGCCGCAAGACGCCGCAGAGGCGATGCGACTGGCGTCGCACAAGCTGCCGCTGCGTACGACCTTCGTGCAGCGCGAGTCGGCGCACTAAAGGCAGAAAGCCGCGGGCGATCGGGGATCCGGTTGCTCATGGAAGCTCATAGCTAGGTAGGAATTTATGGATGCAGAAAAAATCAGAAACCTGACTGACGATGAACTTCGGCATCAGGAACGCGAAATGAGCGACGAACTGTTCAAGCTTAAGTTTCAGCTCAACATGGGCCAGACTGAGAGCCTGAAGAAGTTGCGCGGCCTGCGCAAGGACATCGCGAGGGTTAAGACCATTACCCGCGAGCGCGGGGCTGCAGGGGAGAAGAAGTAATGGCGGAAACACAAGCTGCCGGACGCCGCAAAGAGCTGATCGGCTACGTAGTCTCGAACCGGATGAACAAGACGATTGTCGTCCAAGTGGTTCGACGCAAGTCGCACCCGCTGTACACGAGGGTAATTTCGAAGGCGAAGAAATTCTACGCGCACGACGAGAAGAACGAAGCCCACATCGGCGATGTAGTGAAGTTGGAAGAGACGCGGCCGCTTTCGAAGCTGAAGCGGTGGAAGCTGAAAGAGATTGTGCGCAAGACGGCCCTGGTGCCAGAGGTTGCGACGGCGGCTGAGGAGCAAAAGTAGGGCAGCTTCTAGCGGCTAGCTCCCAGCTACTGGCAAACGAATGGGTGTTGATTGCCAGAAGCTGGTGACTAGAAGCTAGCAGCTTCGTACGGGGGATAGTTATGACAGTGATGATGCGAAGCATGCTCGAGGTCGCCGACAACAGCGGCGCGCGCAAGCTGCAGATGATTCTGCCACTGGGAGGAGCAACAGGTCTGCGAGCCGGGTTGGGTGACGTGGTTACGGCTAGCGTGAAGGAAGCCTCGCCGGACGGGCAGGTGCAAAAGGGCAAGGTTGTGAAAGCGGTTATCGTGCGCACGCGCAAGGAGCACCGCCGCCGTGACGGCACCTATATCCGCTTCGATCAGAATGCAGCCGTACTGATCAATGAAGCTGGTGAACCGGTCGGAACGCGCGTCTTCGGTCCAGTTGCTCGTGAGCTGCGCGAAAAGAAGTTTTTGAAGATCGTAAGCTTGGCTCCGGAAGTTCTGTAGGAAAAGGTTAGGTTATGGCAGCGACAGCAACGGTACGCAAAACGGTTGATATTCGCCGCAACGACACGGTGAAAGTCCTCAGCGGCAAGGACAAAGGGAAACAGGGGCGCGTTCTGCGCGTCTTCCCGGATACCGGACGGGTTCTGGTTGAGCACGTCGCCGTGGTCAAAAAAACGGTTAGCACGAAGCGGAACCCTCGCACCAAAGGCGGGATTGCCGACCAAGAGAGCCCGATCTCGATTGCAAAGGTACAGCTGGTTTGCTCCACCTGTGGACCGATCCGTGTGGGGCATGAGGTGCGCGGCGATCGCAAAGTCCGAGTTTGCCGGAAGTGCGGAACAACGCTGGACAAGACATAGGTTTGGGTTTGGCTCACGAACCGGTACCACTCCGAGACCGTGAGAATGGACTGAGAAATGGCAAAAGAAAAAAAAGAAAAAAAGGGCGGGGCGCAGCCGGAAGAGCAGCGCGCACCCGAGGCAGCGCGGCATAGCGCGAAGGAAACGCCACGGTTGAAGGATCGCTTCCGCAAGGACGTTGCTCCTTCGCTCATGAAGGAGTTCGACCTCAAGAATCCGATGGCGGTTCCGCATCTGCACAAGATCATCGTCAACATGGGTGTTGGCGAGGCGACGCAGAACGCCAAAATCTTGGATCCGGCTGTCCACGAACTCGGTCAAATCACCGGACAGAAGCCGATTGTGACGCGTGCGAAGAAATCCATCGCCGCCTTCAAAGTTCGCGAAGGCATGCCTATCGGTGCGATGGTGACATTGCGGGGCGACCGCATGTACGAGTTCTTTGACCGCCTGGTAAACATTGTTCTGCCACGTGTACGTGACTTCCGCGGAGTTTCGACGAAGTCTTTTGATGGCCGTGGAAACTACACCATCGGCTTGCATGATCAGCTGATTTTTCCCGAGATCGATTATGCGAAAGTGGACAAGCTGAAAGGCATGAACGTCACGATTGTGACCACCGCGCACGACGACAACCAAGCGCGGGCCCTGCTGAAACACCTGGGTATGCCGTTTCGAGCATAGGTTTTGAGCTACAGGGGTAAGAGTCAAAAGCGAGGAGCTGATTTTTGGCAACCACAGCAAAACGAGTGAAAGACGGCGCGGAGAGCAAGGTTAAACCGCAGAATGTGAAGAAGCCGAAGTTCTCCACGCGCAAGCACAACCGTTGCAAGATTTGCGGACGTCCGCGCGCGTACATCCGCAAGTTCGGCATCTGTCGCTTATGTTTCCGCGGTTTGGCACTGCGCGGGGAGATTCCCGGAGTTTCGAAGTCGTCATGGTAGACCCCAACCTTCCCGTAGCCGGGAGGCGGGGCGCCGGAAGCGATAAGTTGAGTATTAGTCACCGCTGGTTCTCCGCTGCGGCGGAGAGAACGGGTGGCCGAGGAGAAGCAAAACGATGAAGTTGACCGATCCGGTCGCAGACATGCTGGCGCGAATTCGCAATGCGATCCGTGCGCGGCACCAAAAGGTGGATGTGCCTGCTTCCAAGCTGAAGCTGGAGATTGCCCGCATTCTGAAAGAGGAGGGCTACATCTCGAACTACAAGCCGACGGAAGAGGAAGGCCATAAGGTCGTCCGTATCTACCTGAAGTACGACAACAACAACGAAGCCGCAATTTCGAACGTTGCGCGCGTTTCTCGTCCCGGTTGCCGCGTGTATGTGCGCCGCACCGAGATTCCCCGCGTCCTCGGCGGCCTGGGGATCAATATTCTTACCACTCCGCGAGGGGTCATGACAGGACGCGAAGCGCGTAAGGCCGGTGTCGGAGGGGAACTCCTCTGCGAAGTTTGGTAGAAAATCAACTCTTAGGTCTTTAGCTTTTGGCGTTCAGGCTAGAAGCTAACAGATGGCTAAGAGCGAGCTAACAGCGAAGAGCTTCTTATGTCACGAATTGGAAAAAAGCCGATCGCACTGCCCAAGGGCGTGACGGTCAAAGTTGAGGGCAACTTGGTTGTGGTCCAAGGACCCAAGGGCAAGTTGGATACGCGAGTCCCCCACGGGATTAAGGTCGAACAGCAGGACGGACATGTTGTTGCGCTGCGTGAGAATGATTCGCAGGCGGCTTTGCATGGCCTCACCCGCGCTCTGGTGAACAATGCTGTCGAAGGCGTAACCAAGGGCTGGACGCGCGAACTGGAAATTGTCGGAATCGGGTACCGTGCCGAGATGAAGGGCAAGGGCACGGTGGTGTTCACGCTTGGCTACTCCCATCCCATCGAATACCCCTTGCCGACAGGAATTGACGTTGCCGTCGATCCCAAACAGACACGGTTAACGGTGACCGGGATTGATCGCCAGAAGGTGGGACAGGTTGCGGCCGAAATGCGTGCGCTGCGTCCGCCCGATCCATACAAGAACAAGGGCGTACGCTACGCCGGCGAGCGCCTGAAGAAGAAAGTTGGAAAGACGGGAGCGAAGTAATAGAAGCAGCTATTGGTTGTTGGCAAAGTCCAACGAGTTGGAGCCTTTGCCAGCGGTCAAAGCCGAGAGCCAAGGGCCGATTTTATGCTGACACAAATCTCCAAGAACGGGACGCGGCGCCGGGTGCACGATCGCATTCGCAAGAAGGTGCTGGGCACTGCTGAAAGGCCGCGTCTGAATGTCTATCGTTCGCTGAACCACATTTATGTCCAGGTGATCGACGACCTGAAGGGCGTCACGCTGGTTTCGGCGAGCACTGCAGAAGGCCAGAAGGAAGCGCGCAATAGTGGCGGAAACGTCGCTTCAGCCAAGACCGTCGGCAAGACTATCGCCGAGCGCGCGAAGGCCAAGGGAATCAGCAAGGTGGTTTTTGACCGCGGCGGCTACATTTATCACGGGCGAGTGAAGGCAATTGCCGATGCCGCTCGCGAGGCAGGGTTGCAGTTCTAGAGCAGTGAGCGGCGAGGAGTGAGCCGCCCAGCGAGGTCCGCTTACGGCTCACACCTTCAACGCTCGGAGCTACGAAATTATGCCAACAGTCGTAAAGAAACTCGATGCGGGCGCGTTCCAGCTGAAAGATCAGGTGGTCGCGATCAACCGTGTGACCAAGGTCGTGAAGGGAGGTAAGAACCTCTCGTTTGCGGCGCTCGTTGTAGTGGGAGATCCTTCGGCTGCGGTCGTCGGATATGGTTCTGGCAAAGCGAAGGAAGTTCCCCAGGCTATCCGCAAGGGAATTGAGTCCGCGAAGAAGAACCTGGTGAAGGTGAACCTTACGCAGACCAGCATCCCGCACACGGTGCTTGGACGCTTTGGTTCCGGCATGGTTCTGCTGAAGCCGGCTCCGGAGGGAACCGGTGTCATCGCTGGCGGGGCGGTACGTGCGGTTATGACCTCTGCGGGCGTACAAAACGTGTTGACGAAATCGATTGGGACGACGAACCCGCACAACGTGATCAAAGCCACTTTCGACGCGCTGAAAAAACTCAAGAACAAGGAACTCGTTGCCGGATTGCGTGGCAAGGCAGCGGAGGAGTTGTAAATGACGGCGAAGAAGTCAACCGCGAGCGGAGGCACACTGCGGCTGAAATATGTGCGCTCGGCCATCTGCACTCCGGTGAAGCACAAGAAAGTTGTACAAGGACTCGGGTTCACTCGACTGAATCAGGTGATTGAGCGTCCGGACACCCCGTCGATTCGCGGCATGGTTGCCAAGGTGCCACATCTGGTGGAGATCGTACAAGGCTAGGTTTGAAAGTTTTGGAAACCCTGAAACTTTGAAAGTCTCGAGACATGGAACGGTTATGAATTTATCCAATATTCGTGCACCGCGGAAAGCGGCGACAAACAGGAAGCGCGTAGGACGTGGGATGGGTTCGGGAATGGGAAAGACTTCGACCCGCGGTCACAAAGGCCAGCGGTCGCGCAGTGGTTCGCGGCTGTTGCGCGGTTTTGAAGGCGGGCAGATGCCATTGCATCGCCGCCTCCCCAAGCGCGGCTTCACTAATATCTTCCGCGAGGAATTCAGTGTAGTGAATTTGGATAAACTGGGTGCACTCGGCGAGAAGACTATCAACCCCGAGGTGCTGCAGAAGGCCGGGCTTGCCAGCGCGAAGCGCCGCGTCAAGATTCTTGGTGACGGCGAGCTGACTGTCGCGCTGACGGTTCAAGCACACAAGTTTTCCAAGTCCGCCCAGGAAAAAATTACGAAGGCGGGCGGCAAGGCCGAGGTGTTGCAATAGCAAGTTGTGAGCCAAGCAGTGAGCCAACCTGAGAGTGGTGGCTGGATGCTTCAAGCTCAGTTGAGGGCTTTTTATGTTGGATAAGTTCGCAAATATCTTCCGGATTCCAGATCTGCGCAAGCGGGTTTTCTTCACGCTTGCGCTTCTTGCCGTCTACCGTGTCGGCGGACACATCCCTATCCCGGGGGTGAACTGGGTCGCTTTCGCGAACAATTTTGGGCAATTTCAGGGCGGCTTGCTGGGCTTCGTCGATTTATTCTCTGGCGGCAACATCCGCCGAATGACCATCTTCGCCCTGGGCATTATGCCCTACATCACGTCCTCCATCATTTTGCAATTGCTGACGGTGGTCTATGAGCCCTTGGCCCGCTTGCAGAAGGAAGGCGAACTGGGACGCAAGAAGATTACGATGTGGACGCGCTACTTGACCTTAGGTCTCAGCGCCGTCCAGTCGCTAGGAATCGGATACAGCCTGGGAAAGGCAGGGTATGCTCTTCACCCCGGCTACAGTTTCGTGCTGATGACGATCCTAACCCTCACCACTGGCAGCGTTTTCATCATGTGGCTCGGCGAGCAGATCACCGAGCGCGGCATCGGCAACGGTATGTCGTTGCTGATTTTCGCCGGCATTGTGGTCGGGTTGCCACGCGGTGTTAAAGACTTGCTGGATAAGGCGAGAAACAATGCCTGGGGGCCGCTGACGCTACCTCTGATGCTGGCATTGCTCGTGTTGATGGTCGCGGTGGTGGCGTTCATCGTTTATGTTGAGCGCAGCGAACGCCGGATTCCGGTGCAATACGCCAAGCGCATCGTCGGCCGGCGCATGATGGGCGGACAGTCCACCCACTTGCCCATGAAGGTCAATGCCGGCGGCGTGATGCCGGTCATATTTGCGTCTTCTATCGTGACCATCCCGCAGACCATGTTTTATGGCCTTCGCGATAACCGAGTGATCTTGTTCCTGCACTTGGACTGGTTGTTTGATCAGTTGAAGTGGGGCGAACCGTTGTACACAGTCCTGTACGCGGTCGGAATCATCTTTTTCGCCTATTTCTATATCTCGATCGTCTTCAACCCGAATGAGGTTGCAGACAACATGCGCAAATACGGAGGATTCATTCCTGGCATTCGCCCCGGTAAGCGCACCGCGGACCATATCAATGAAATACTGACGCGGATCACGCTGGTTGGCGCTCTTTACCTGATCATTATTTCGTTCATTCCGGAATGGCTCATGGTCGGCGTTCACTTGAACCACTTATATGGTCCGCTGGGAAGATTTTTCGAGCGACTGCCGAACTGGATCTTGAACGGGCTGAACGTGAACTTTTATTTTGGGGGGACGTCCCTGCTGATTGTGGTGGGCGTTGCCATGGATACCGTCAATCAGATCGAGTCACAGCTGATCATGCGGCACTACGACGGATTCACGCCCAAGAGCGGAAGGATTCGAGGGCGCCGCGGCTGGTAAGGCAGTTATCAATGTCAGTTGTAAGTTGAGAGGTTCGGGGCGGGAGCAAAGCCGAGTCCTGAGGACCCCGGACTGAGAGCGGGTAACGGGATTGGAGAGCGGTCGGGAGACCGAGTACGATGTGTCAGTAATTCTGCATCAGGAGCAGGTTGGGGCCAGGTCGATGGCGGAGCAGGCGCTGCGAAACATCGGACCAGTTGTGTTGCTCGGGCCACCAGGAGCAGGCAAAGGCACCCAGTCCAAGCGGATCACGCAGCACTACCGGATTCCGCAGGTTTCAACCGGCGACCTGTTGCGCGAAAACGTTAAGCAGGGAACGCCGCTGGGTGTGCAGGTGAGGGACGTCATCGCCAAGGGCGAGTTAGTTCCCGATCACTTGGTCTGTGACATTGTTGCCTGGCGTCTCCGAGAAACGGATGCGCAACGCGGATTCATCCTGGATGGGTTTCCGCGGACGGCAAAGCAGGCAGTTTGGCTAGACTCGTTCCTGAAGTTCGAGTTTGGCGATACTGGCAAGTGGGCGGCATGGCTGCCAATTGTGATCTGTATCAAGGTGGACTATAATAAGTTGTTGCTCCGGATCACTGGACGCAGGACTTGTCCCACCTGTGGGCGGATCTACAACGTC
>Ga0207702_10001888_pt1 | contig 20510 bp, 12 predicted proteins | sample KBSCornC62_FD_184302 | JGI IMG/M metagenome (GOLD analysis project Ga0207702, IMG submission 184302) | Corn rhizosphere microbial communities from Kellogg Biological Station, Michigan, USA - KBS Corn C6-2 (SPAdes) (version 2) | ecosystem: Host-associated > Plants > Roots > Rhizosphere > Soil ...
CGTGACCTACAGCGGCGCGCCGGTGACGGTTCACGCCCAATGAAGTTCCTCCCCGTACTTGCGCTCCTGGTCTCTTTGATCCCGACAACGGGCATGGCCGGAGCGCAGGGCGGGACGATTGTTCCGGGAGCGGTATGGCTCGATAACCGGGGCAAACCGATCCAGGCGCACGGTGGCGGCGTCCTGAAATACGGCGACACTTGGTACTGGTTCGGCGAGGATCGGTCGCGCGATCTTCCTGCCAATGAAAGGGCGGTGGCCTGTTACGCCTCACGCGACCTCGTGAACTGGGAGTACCGCAAGCGGGTGCTCACCCTCTGGCACGTAGAGGGTGTGAATGGCACTCCCGTAGTCGAGCGGCCCAAGGTGTACCGGAACGCAAAGACCGGGAAATTCGTGATGTACATGCACATCGACAGCTCCAGCTACGGTACTGCGAGTGTGGGAGTCGCCACCTGCGATACCGTGGATGGCAACTATCGCTTCCTGCGCAGCTTCCAACCGCTCGGGATGGAGAGCCGCGACATTGGGCAATTCGTGGATGATGATGGCTCCGCCTACCTCATTTTCGAGAGCCGGCCGACGGGAGGGTTCGTGATCGCGCGCTTATCGGATGACTTTCTGAATGTGGACAGACAAGTCTGCCTGATTCCAGAACGCCTGGAAGGCGGGGCAATTGTCCATTATGCCGGGCGCTATTACGTAATCGGCTCGCGTCTCACGGGCTGGGATCCGAATCCCAACGTGTACGCGACGGCAGATCATCTGGAGGGCCCATGGTCGGAATTCGCGGACATCGCCCCGCCCGAGTCGAACACCTATGGCTCGCAATCCACGTTTCTACTCACGGTGACTTGCAGCCATTCGACGGCCGTCATCTTCATGGGGGACATCTGGAAGCGGAAGCAGCTCTGGGACAGTCGTTACCTCTGGATGCCTCTCGAGATCGATGGCGGCGGCATGCGTCTGCCTGCGCCCCGCCCATGGAGCATCGACGTCGCCACGGGCGAAGTGTCGTTCCCGGGAAAATGAGGTGAGCTGCACCGACTGCTCACAGGTGTAACCGGCTCGCGCTTTTGTTCGATATGGGCACGCCACTCATAGTGGCAAGATATGGCTGGCGGACGCCGACGGCTCGCCAATGCTCCCCCAGTCCCACTCTCCCTATACATGAAGCGCGCTGCTCGCTGCCATCTCCTCCTGGTCCTTATCCTCGCTGTCTGCGTGATCCCATTGCGCGCCACGGTCTGGCAGTACTCCGTGCCGATCGGGAAAGATCCGCAGCGTCGGGCATATCTCTGGATTCCGGAGAACTGCCAGCATGTGCGGGGTGTCATTATCGGCGTCCAGAACATGCTCGAGCAGCTGATCTTTGAGGATCCAGACATTCGCCGGGCGGCGGCCGATTCTGGATTGGCGATCATGTGGATCACGCCGGCCGATGACTTCGGCGACCAACAGACCTCGTTTCTGCACTTCAAGCCCGGTAACGAGGTTGTCGCCGGCGTGGAAAAGGTGCTTGCGGACCTTGCCGCCGAGTCGGGCTACTCCGAAATCGCGGATGCGCCGCTGATGGTGACCTCGCATTCCGCAGCGACGCCATTCGGCTGGGGCATGGTGAATGCGCTCGGGCCATCGCGGATCATTGCATTCTTCCCGATCAAGGGTTGGTTCATGGGGCTCCCGCCGGGCGTACCCACGCTTTATATCTCCTCCGAGTATGCCGAGGTGGGCGGGGCGAACTGGGGCGAGACGTATGCGAAAGACATCAAGGCGGCGGCCGCCATCCGCGCTCACGGGCCCGACCGCCTGCTGGGAGAGTTCGCGGATATTGGAGCGGGGCATTTCGAGTGGAATCCCGGGATCGGTCCCATTGTGGCCATGTTCATTCGGAAGGCCGCCCAGTACAGACTGCCCGCTGCTGTGGGGCAAAACGGCCCGGTGACTCTGCGGGACATCGATCCGAAATCGGGGTGGCTCATCGATGCCACGAAACTGGGTACATCCGAGGGCGCGCCGGTTCCTTATTCCGCATGGAAGGGCGATCCGACGAAGGCATTTTGGTACTTCGATCGCGAGATGGCGCAGGCAGTCAATAATGCGATTGCCGCCCAGTTCGCGAAGAAGCCGCAGGTTATCGACTTCGTGGATGCCGTCGGTCAGCAACTCCCGCTTGCGAACGGCGGCGGACCGAATCTCGCCGTCCAGCTCCTGCCGGATGGGGTGACTGTCCGCGTGAAGGCGACGTATCTGGACAAATCACCGATCGCGAATCTCTACGGCGGCGCGGCGGTGGGGAATAGCGGCGGGCCGATTTCGTACAAGGCGAGCACGGGGGCGATCAAACAGACGGGGCCGGACACCTTCCGCATCTGGATGAAGCGAGGCAGTCTCGCGCGGCAGGGGCCGCCATGGGAGCCATGGGTGATGGCATATCAGCCGGGGAACGCCACTTATCGTCGTGCCGATCGGCCAGGCCATCCAATCCTCCCAACCATGAACAAAGTGGGGAAGCCGCAGACGATCGACTTCGAGAAAATCCCCGACCAGCGCTACGGCCCGGGCTCGATCAAGCTGCACGCCCCCACCGATGCCGGCCTGCCGGTGCAGTTCTATGTCGTATCTGGTCCCGCGGAGCTGGATGAGCAGGACAACACGGTGCTGAAATTCGTCCCCGCGCCTCCGCGCAGCAAATTTCCGATCAAGGTAATCGTCGGCGCATACCAATGGGGCCGGATGACCGATCCGAAGGTGCAGACTGCGGGACCGGTATTTCAGGAATTCGAGATTCGGAAGTGATTCAGTTCGAGGGCTTCGGGGTTCTAATCGTCTGCAATCCTATCCTGTCTGATTCGATCCTCGATCATTCTGGGAGGCGATGAACGCGTCCACGGCGGTAAATGGCGAATTGATGGGCGGCAGCTCCAGGACGGCGGCGATGCGCGGCTGGCCGCCGTCTTCATAGGTCCACGCATAGCAGCGGGCCGCTGCGGAGTGGTCAATCAGGTCAAAGGTCTCCACGTCGCCCTGCCAGGCGAGTCGGAAATCCCATAGTGCCCGGACACGGTTGGTGGAAACGTGCCGCGAGTCGCATCCATGGGTGGCGCGAATCTCGGCCTGCAGCTTTTCGATATATTCGGTTCGCTCCATCGACTTGATGGGCAGCTTACCACGTCTCCTCCCTGTGAGGGATGAAATGATCTCGAGGGGATTCTTGCGGGTTACTCTATTTCCCAAGAGTAAATGCCCATTCGTATCATTCGTTTCCTCGTTTCCTGCCTATAGAGGGAAACGAGGCTTGGAGGACCATCAAGCCCCTCCGCCGCTACTGCGGCGGCTTGAGGCCGAAGGGCTCGTCGCTCACATAGATTTTGTAATTGCCGATGCGGCCAGGATCGGTTGGGCTGCCGCCGCGAGGCAGGTATTTCACGCCGGCGAGCGTCTGCGGCGCGCCCATGTCGATCACGAGATAATGCGGGAAGCCGGGTTTCTTCGCGGTATGCTCGGTCAGCCACATGGAGACGGGCTGGCCATCGAGGACGTTCTCTCCTTCACCTGACTCGGCGGCATGCTCTTCGCTATCGGTCCAGAGGATTTTCCAGTCGGTCTTCGATACGGAATTGCCCTTTGTATCGACGGCATCGAACTCCGCGACCGCGGCGGTCGGACCGCCATCAAGGGCATTGAGTGCCTCGAGCGCGAGATAGCGGCCGGTCTGCGGCTGGGCAAATTTCACGTCCTGCCACTGGATATCTGGCGCAAATTTGCCCGCCGCGGCAGAAGCGGTTCCTTGTGCGTTGAATGTGCCAGTGGCGCGCGCACGCTTGGCGAAATCCAGATCGGGATGCAGATCATTGAGGATCGGCTTCTCGAGCCCGGAGATGCTTGGCTTCGTGGGGCCAAGGAGATCGAGGACAACGATGTCGTTCTTACCGGCGTGGAGCCAGGGGCCGGGCAGGTACATCGTCTGGGTGGGACCGATATTCCAGAAGCGGCCGAGGCAGTGGCCATTAACCCAAGTGACGCCTTTGCCCCAGGTGCTCATATCCAGGAACGTGTCGCCGGGTTTCGTGATATCGAATGTGCCGCGCCAGAACGCAGGTCCCGAGGTGGGGCCATTCTGGAATTTGAGCGAGGCGAGCTCCGCGTCATCGAGCGGGAGAGAATAGACGTCCCAGCCCTTGAGTTCCTGCGGTGTGCCTTTGGCTGGGGTGAAATCGACGGGGGCGTGGATGCCTTTGCGATCCGCCACTTCGTGACCGAAATTCAGGCGGCCGACGGCCTCGACGAGGATGTCGAGCTGCCCGGGTGCGGTGCGCGCGGGCAGGTTCACGGTGTATCGCCGGCTGCGGCGATCCATGACGCCGACTTTCTTTCCATCGAGGAAGACCCAGGCGAAGTCGTGCACCTCGCGGGCGGAGAGGACACCTGCGGGGCCGGCCGGCAACGTGGTGCGATAAACCATGCATCCCCGGGCCTGGTCGTAGGCTTCCATGGTGCGGGGCGTAGCGTCTTTCTTCGGTGCGGGCAGGTTCGTAAAGACCGGTGCCGTCTGGTCGAGTGTAAAGCTCGGGATGGCGATCACCGGATTTGTTGGCGGTACGGCGGGCAGAGTTTCGCCGGGCAGGAGATACTTCGAGAAGAGATCGCGAATGCGCCAGAATTTCTCCGTCGGCCAGCCGGCCTCGCTGATCGGCGCGTCATAATCGTAGCTGGACGTGTCGGGGCTGAATGGGCGGTCTGCTCCCGACCAGAGACCCCATGAGGTGCCGCCATGCGCCATATAGATGCTGAAGGAGTGACGATTCTTCAGCATATAATCGAGATCGGAGAGGAGGATGCCGGTGTCGCCGAGATGGTGGGCGCGTCCCCAGGTGTCGAACCATCCCGGGTAATACTCGCCATTCATCAGCGGACCGGTCTTCTGGAACTTCCTGAGCATCTCGAAGGCCTTCTGCGCGCCTCCGTGGCCGAAGTTCACGACCTGGAAGAGGTCGGGGCGGTAGCCATTGTGGATCGCGCCGGGGGGATTACAGGCAAAGAGCGGCACATTGACGCCCGCGTCGATCATGGACTGCCGAAGAATGCCCATATACTCCGCATCATTGCCGAAGGAGCCATATTCGTTCTCGACCTGGAACATGAGGATGGGGCCGCCATGCGTGATCTGGAGCGGGCCGAGTACGTGAGCGACCTCCTGGAGGTAGCTTACGGCGGGTTTGAGAAAGGCGGGATCCTTCGTGCGCAGGCCGATTTTATCATTCTTCAGGAGCCACCAGGGCAGGCCGCCCATCTCCCATTCGGCACAGGCATAGGGACCGGGGCGCACGATCACCCAGAGGCCGGCCTTTTGCGCGAGGCGGCAGAACTCCGCCGCATCGTGCATGCCGGACCAGTCGTATTTCCCCTCATTCCACTCCTGGAAGTTCCAGAAGAGATAGGCGCAGACGGTGTTGAGGCCCATCGCCTTCGCCATGCGCAGCCGCTGCTCCCAATACTCGCGCGGGATGCGTGCGAAGTGCATCTCCCCACAGCGGATGACGAAGGGATTTCCATCGAGGAGGAAGTCGGTCGAGCCAATTTGAAAGGAATGGGTCGCAGGCGCCGTGGGGGTGGGGGTGGGAGGGGCGGCTTGGGAGGAGAGGGCCATGGAGATCGCGCACAGCAGGGCGGAAATTGCGGAGGGCTTCATCGGAAGAAGGTGAATTGTGCTGGCCGCGGAATGAGCGCGCAAACCTATTTGCGCCATGGGTGCTTGAAAGTGGCCGGTATTCCCGCAGGCGCGCGAAGGGCGATGCCTCGCTGGACTGAATTCGTGTGTCGCGCATCAAATTGCTGCTCATGCAGGCGCTTGCGCGATCTTTTTTGCGAGTAATGAGGGGCGGAAGCGTTTTAATTTTCCGCTTCCGCTCATGCCTCCCAGCTCAGCTCCATCTTCCTCGGAATCGCATCCTCACATGCCAACGCGTACTCTCTCCGGCCCGGTCGTGACCCTGGCGGCGCTGGCGCTGGCGTTTGCCAGCTCCGCCTTTGCAAAGACACTCGACGAGGCATCCGCGCCAACGAGCCGCGAGAAGATCCTCTTCGACAGCGGCTGGCGATTCGAGAAGGGGGATCCTTCGAATGCGCAGGGAGCGGATGACCTGAGCTATACAAATCTGAAGCCATGGCTGCTTCCCACGGGAAACGCGCTGACGACCAAGCCTGCGGAGAAACCGACGGGGAATCCTGGTGGAGACGTCCCATATGCGCAGCCGGGGTTCGACGACAGCGGGTGGCGCAAGCTCGACCTGCCGCACGACTGGGGTATCGAGGGGCCGTTCAAGCAGGAATATCCCGGCGAGACGGGTAAGCTGCCGTGGTGGGGCGTGGCATGGTATCGCAAGCATTTCGACCTGCCCGCCGGCGAAAAGGGCCGCCAGATCTATCTAGATATCGACGGTGCGATGTCCTACTCGGCCATATGGTGCAATGGGCACTTCGTGGGCGGCTGGCCGTACGGCTACAGCTCCTATCAGGTCGATCTCACGCCCTACATCCAATTTGGCCGGTCGAACGTGGTCGCCATCCGTCTCGACAATCCACCGAACTCGTCGCGTTGGTACCCCGGCGGAGGCATCTATCGGAACGTCTGGCTCGTATCGACCTCGCCCGTGCACGTGGCCCATTGGGGCACGCAGGTCACCACTCCCGAGGTGAGTCGCAGCGCGGCGACGGTAAAGGTTGCAACCACGATCGAGAACGACTCTGCGGCGGATGCCGAGGCGCAGGTGAGCATCAAACTCTTTCCCATTCTCAGGCTGGATGGGACGACTGCCCTGGCGCACGAGCCCTCCGCAATGTCGGCCCACGCCAGCATCCACATCCAGACTGGGGCAAAGGCGACTCTTAGTCAGACGGTTCCGATGAAGGATCCGGCCCTATGGAGCGTGGCATCGCCGAATCTCTATGTGGCAGTGACCGAGATCACTGTGGGTGGCCGGCTTGTTGATCGGACGGAGACGACCTTCGGCATCCGGAAGATCGAGTTCGATGCCGACCGCGGTTTCCTGCTCAACGGCGAGCGCATCCCGATCAAGGGCGTGTGCCTGCACCACGATCTTGGCGCGCTCGGCGCCGCATTCAATGTCGCCGCCGCACGCTGGCGGCTGAAAATCATGAAAGAGATGGGCGTCAACGCCATCCGCATGACGCACAATCCGCCCGCGCCGGAGCTTCTCGACCTGTGCGACGAGATGGGATTCCTCGTGATGGACGAGGCCTTCGACTGCTGGAGGATTCCCAAAAAGCCCAACGGTTACAACCTGCTCTTCGACGATTGGGCCGAGCGCGATCTGCGGGCAATGGTCCGTCGCGATTGGAACCATCCGTCGATCATCCTGTGGAGCGTCGGCAACGAGATCCCCGAACAAGCGGCGCTGGAGGGGCCATCATTGGCACGGATGCTCGTGAAGATCGTCCATGAAGAAGATGCCACACGCCCCGCGACCATCGGCTGCAGCTACACGCCGGCAGGTTTCAGTGGATTTCAGAAGGCATTCGACGTCTTCGGCTACAATTATCGCGGCGACCAGTACGGGAAGTTCCACGATGCCAATCCCACGATCCCTATCTTCGGCAGCGAGACGGGGTCCACGATCAGCTCACGAGGGGAGTACTTCTTCCCGGTCGCTGAGAACAAATCGCAAGGTAAGGCGGACTTCCAGGTAAGCTCGTACGACATCTATGCTCCGCCATGGGCATGGCCGCCGGATTACGAGTTCCGCTGGCTCGACGAGCATCCCATGGCGCTTGGGCAGTTCATCTGGACCGGTATCGATTATCTGGGCGAGCCGACACCCTACAGTACCGATCAGACGAATATTCTGAACCTCACCGACCCCGCGGCCCGGGCGCGGATGGAGAAGGAACTCAAGGAGGTGGGCAAGTACCACTCGCCATCGCGCAGCTCCTACTTCGGCGCGGTCGATCTGGCGGGATTCAAAAAGGACCTCTTTTACGCATACCAGGCAATCTGGAGGCCGGATCTGCCAATGGCCCATATCCTGCCGCATTGGAACTGGGCCGGCCGCGAGGGCATGATCACGCCTGTGCACGTATTTACGTCCGGAGACGAGGCGGAGCTGTTCCTCAACGGAAAGTCGCTGGGCCGCAAGAAGCTCGGGCCATTGGAATACCGCCTGCGGTGGGATGATGTGAAGTACGAGCCGGGCGAGCTCAAAGTCGTGGCATACAAGAACGGGAAGCATTGGGCCGAGGATGTGGTTCACACGACCGGGCCGGCCGAGGCGATCATGCTTCAACCCGATCGCACCACGCTCCATGCGGACGGAAATGATCTCGCGTTCGTCGAGGCAATGCTTGTGGACAAGGATGGATCGCAAGTTCCCACGGCCGACAACGTCGTGACATGGGAGGTGAGCGGGCCAGCCGGGATCGTGGCTACAGATGCCGGCGACGCGACAAGTCACGAGCCATTCCAGACAAACCAGAAGAAGGCCTTCAACGGGCTGGTCCTGTCGATCCTGCGCACGAAGCCCGGAGAGACCGGTCCGATTCATGTGAAGGCGACGGCTCCGGGCCTTAAAGAAGCGGAGATCACACTCCAGAGCATCACTCCATGAAAAACTGCCCGCCGCCATGTCGTGTCGCCGATCGGTGGCGGAGAAATATTGAAATCACCGCTAATTCCTAATGTGAAAATGAAGACAAGAGCTGTTTCCTCCGCCCTTATCCTGCTCGCCATCGCATCGCTTCGTGCGCAAATGCCTGCCGCTCCGTCGGCATCACCGATCTCCGCGCCGATGCCCATCCTGGATGGACACCGCGCCGATCCGGACATTCGGGTCTTTGGCGATACGTATTACATCTATCCGACGTCGGATAAGCCGAACTGGAATACGACCGACTTTTCCGCGTGGTCGTCGAAGGATCTGATCCATTGGAAGAACGAAGGCATCATCCTCGATGTCGCTCATAATCTCCATTGGGCGAACATCAAGGCCTGGGCTCCCACAGCGACCGAGCGCAACGGCAAGTATTACTTCTACTTCGTGGCGAACGAGCAGATTGGCGTGGCTGTCGGCGATCGGCCGACGGGCCCTTTCCACGATGCCCTGGGGCGACCGCTCATCGCGAAGGGTCAATTCAAGACATACCCTATCGATCCGTTTGTCTTCATCGATACGGACGGACAGCCCTGGCTCTACTTTGGCAATAATCACCTGATGGCGGTGAAGCTGAGCCAGAGCATGACGGCGCTGGCCGGCGCGCCCGTGGACATCACGCCGACTGACCCGGCGCAGCCCTTCCGCGAGGGTGTCGTCGTCTTCAAGCGCAACGGCATCTACTACTTCATGTGGTCGGTCGATGATGCGCGGAGCGAGAACTATCGCGTCGCCTATGGCATGGCGAAGTCGCCGCTCGGCCCGATCCAGATCCCGCCGAACAATCTCGTCCTCCAGAAGAATGGCCCCGCAAAGGGAACGGGTCATAACGGCGTGGTCAATGTGCCGGGTACCGATCGCTGGTACGTCGTCTATCACCGCCATGCCATTCCGAACGGAAACGGCTACACGCGCGAGGTCTGCCTGGCCCGGATGGAGTTCAATCCCGACGGCACGATCAAGCCGATGGATCCCATGGCGACCGTCTTCCCGCCCGGCTCCATGGGCGAGCCGATCATGAACGGCCGGGGAATGCTCAATCCGCGCTGAGGCATTCTTCCGTAATCTCGACTTTCTCTACGACGTCCTATGATCCGACTCCGTGACTTCATCGCCTGCGTCGCATTTGTCTCGGCGGCTCCCATTCTGAGTGCCGCTGCAGCGGATGCTGCCCTTGCGTGGACAAATCCCATCGCGCCACACCGCGCCGACCCCCAGATCCTGCTGCACGATGGCTGGTACTATCTCACGGCAACGGTCCCGGAATACAACCGCATCGAATTGCGCCGTGCCCGCACGCTCGGCGAGCTGTCCACTGCGGAGCCGAAGGTGATCTGGAGCAAGCATGCGAACGGTCCCATGGGAGCGCATATTTGGGCGCCGGAGATCCATTTCATGGGCGGGAAGTGGTACGTCTATTTCTCGGCTGGCGATGCGAAGCACATATGGGACAGCCGCCTCTATGTGCTCGAGAATTCTTCGCCGAATCCGCTCGAGGGGACATGGACGGAGAAGGGCAAAATCCAGGTGAACTGGGAGTCATTCACGCTGGATGCGACGACCTTCGAACTCAACGGCGCCCATTATCTCATCTGGGCGCAGGCGGTGGCCGGCAAGCGCGGCACCGGCATCTATATCGCGAGGATGGACACGCCCTGGTCGATCACTGGAAAGCAGGTGCTTCTCTCATGGCCGGAATATCCCTGGGAGAAGGTCCGATGTGCGGTGAATGAGGGTCCGGCCGTGCTCGTGAAGAATGGGCATGTATTCATCACATATTCCGCCTCGGGCACCGGCGCGGAGTATTGCCTGGGTATGCTCACCGCCAATGCGAATTCGAACCTCCTCGACCCGGCGTCCTGGAAGAAATCGCCCGAGCCCGTCTTCAAGACGGACGCGACGGTCAGCCAATATGGGCCCGGGCATAACGGCTTCACGACCTCGCCTGATGGGAAGGTGGATATTCTGGTCTATCACGATCGCAACTACGAAAAGATCGCGGGTGATCCATTGCTAGACACCGGCCGCGCCACCCGCGCGCAGATCATTCATTGGAAGCCCGACGGCACGCCGGATTTCGGTACGCCGGTCGCCGATGGGCCATACAAGCCCTGAGTGAACGGATACATGCCACCGTCTTCGATGAAAGCCCGACTCCTTCTTCACATCTCTCGTGGTCTCGTCATTGGGCAGATGGCTTTGTTGCCATCGCTGAGCCATGCCGCCGACAAAGCCGTCGAATGGACCTGCAGTACGGCCGAGCAGCCATGGCAGCACATGCCATTGCCCGTGCTGGCGCTGGCGAATCCGGACGTTCCTCCGCAGGTGCGCGCCGAGCCGCGCAGGGCGTACCAGACGATGGATGGCTTCGGAGGGTGCTTTAACGAACTGGGTTGGTCGGCGCTCGGCAAGGCATCGCAGGCTGATCGCGAGAAGGTGCTCGCCAACTTATTCGGCGATGACGGATGTGCCTTCACCATGGGGCGCATACCGATTGGCGCGAGCGACTTCGCCCTTGGCGCCTATTCACTCGACGACACACCTGGTGACTTTGCGTTGAAGAGTTTTTCGATCGCGCGAGATCAAAACGGGCTCATTCCCTACATCAAGGCGGCGATGGAGGTGCGACCGTCGCTCGAGTGCTGGGGGTCGCCGTGGAGTCCGCCAGCGTGGATGAAGACGAACGGCAGCTACAGCAAGGGCTCGATCAAATGGGAGCCGGCGATCCTGCGGAGCTACGCGACCTATCTCGCCCGCTGGGTGGAGGCTTATCGCACGGCGGGAATCAAGGTGTTCGCGCTCATGCCGCAGAACGAGTCGAACATTCAGAGCCCCTATCCGAGCTGCTTGTGGACGGCCGTTCAGCTCCGCGACTTCATCGCGGAGTACCTCGGGCCGACGCTCCGGGACCGGAAGACGAATGTGGAGCTATGGCTCGGTACGCTGAATGGCGACGCTTCCAACAATGGCAATAACATCAATTACCGCGCGGTCACTGTGCTCGATGATCCGAAGGCCAGCGGCTTCATCACAGGGCTTACATTCCAATACGACTCCGCCGGCCTGATCGGCAGTGCCCATGAACTCTTTCCGGACAAGAAGCTCATGCAGTCCGAGACCGAATGTAACAGCGGCAGGAACTCATGGGGCGATGCGATGCGCCTGTTCAACCTGATGAAATATTACATCGATGGAGGAGCGGGCAGCTACTTCGCGTGGAACATGGTGCTCGATGAAAGTGGCATGAGCACGTGGCACTGGCGGCAGAACGCGCTGGTGACGGTAAACAGCAAGACCGGCAAGGTGACGTACAACGGCGAGTATTATGTCATGCGGCATTTCAGCCAGTTCGTGAAGCCGGGGGCGAAGCGCGTGCTGGTCACCGGGCCGTGGGGCGACAAGATCGCCTTTGAGAATCCAGATGGATCTACGGTGATCGAGATGGCGAATTCGGCGTCCAAGCCGCTGGATGTCGTCGTTGCGGTGGCGGGCCGGCCCGCAGGCACATTCTCAGCTACGCTCCCGCCGAGTTCGGTGAACACATTCATCGTGCCGCCGGAAGGCGCCCCCGCGCGTATGGAGTGAGAATCAATCGTTTTCCCTATCGTACGCCCCAGAGGTCGGCCTCCTTTTTCGGGAAATCGCGAAGATGAAATTCCTTCGATTCATTGCTTCCAGTGCGTCTGGGATAGGCTCCGTCCTATTCCTCATCGCGCTTGCATTCGGTTTTCCTCTGCGGGCGTCGTCCGCGGCTGACGAAAGCTTTTCCGCCGGGGCATTGCAGGCCTCTCTTGAAAAGATGGCGGCGAAACTCACGGCCACGCTCAAACCCTGGCCGGTGCCGCATCGCATATTTCGCGTGGCGGACTTCGGAGCCATCGGAGACGGAAGGACGGTTAATTCCGCAGCCATCCAAAAGGCCATTGATGCCTGCTCCGCTCAGGGTGGGGGAGTCGTCCTCGTGGAGAAAGGAGACTATGTCACCGGCACGATCGATTTGAAGGATGGCGTGATGCTCGAAGTCGCGGCGGATGCGAAACTGCTCGGCAGCACAAACATCGCCGACTACCCGCCGCGCGTGCCGAAGCACGAGACAGTGATGGACACCTGGATGAAGCTCACGCAATCACTCATCTATGCCGAGGGCTGCCAGCGCGTGGGGATCCGGGGAAAGGGGGTAATCGCTGGGCGCGGGTCGAGTAGGAATTTCCCCGGGAAAAACGGCATCGGAGCCATGCCCAACCGGCCGTTTCTCATTCGCATGATCGAATGCCGGAATGTCTTGCTGGACGGGATTTACCTCCGCAACGCGGCATCGTGGATGCAAAACTATCTCGCGTGCGACGACCTTATTTTTCAGGACGTGCACGTCGAGAATCTCACGAACTGGAACAACGACGGTTTCGATATCGACGGGTGCCGAAACGTCATCGTGCGCAATTGCTTCGTGAATTCCGAAGACGATGGCCTCTGCTTCAAAGGAGCGAGCCTGCGCGACATGGAGAACGTCCTTGTCGAGAACTCGACGATCTACAGCACGTGCAATGCGATCAAGTTTGGCACCGACTCCCAGGCCGGATTCCGAAACGTGCTCGTCCGGAATGTCGTGGCCGGCGGGCCGCCTGCGTCGCTGCCCGTCCACGACAACGCGCCGCGTCGCCCGAACATTTCTGGAATCTCCTGGCTCGTTGTGGATGGCGGCACTGTGGAGAACATTGTCGTCGAAAACGTGAAGCTGGATCGGACGGAGTCGCCATTTTGCCTGCGGCTGGGAAATCGCGGACGCGTGAAGCCCAGTATGCCGAAGCCCGCCCCGGGGAAGCTCCGGAATCTGGTCTTCGAGAATATTGCAGGCAACGACAATGGAGGGAGGGGATCGGTGATTAGCGGAATTCCCGGCGCGCAGATCGAGAATGTCGTCTTCCGAAATATCCAGCTCTCGACTTCTGGCGGTGCGACCAGTGCGGATGCACAGCGCTCAGTACCGGAGATCCCGGAGGCGTATCCCGATGCGCCCAGCTTCGGGAAAACGGTGCCTGCCTTTGGCTTTTGGATCCGGCATGCGGAGAGGATCACATTTGAAAATGTGGCCGTTTCCGCGAAAAAGCCCGATGCTCGCCCGCAGTTTGTCCAAGGCATGGACACCCGGGACATCGTTATCAACAATCGAGCCAAAACCAGTTGCCCCTGAGATCTCAATCCTCGGATCAGCCCCCTTTCATGAAAGCCAAAGTCCTTTTCTTTGCGGCTGCCTGTGCGGCATCCGCCATTGTCCACGCGCAGGAAACTCCTGCCTTTTGGAAATTCGCGCCCACGCCAGCGATGGGCTGGAATAGCTGGGATTGCTTCGCGACCACTGTCACCGAGGCCCAGACGAAGGCGAATACTGACGTCATGGCTTCGCAGCTCGAGCGCTACGGCTGGAAATACATCGTCGTCGATATCCAGTGGTACGAACCGAAGGCTGCGAGCTTCGAGTATCGGAAAGATGCGAAGCTCACGATGGACCAATGGGGACGGCTGCTTCCCGCGCCGAATCGCTTCCCATCGGCGGCGAATGGCGCCGGATTCAAGGCGCTGGCCGATTACGTACACTCGAAGGGGCTGAAATTCGGCCTTCACATCATGCGCGGCATTCCGCGCCAGGCCGTCGCGGAAAATCTTCCCATCAAGGGCACGCCCTATCACGCCGCGGATATTGCGAACAAGAGCGACACCTGCGCGTGGAACCCGGATATGTACGGAGTGGATATGTCCAAGCCCGGCGCGCAGGCATATTACGATTCAGTATACGAGTTGTTCGCCTCGTGGGGCGTGGACTTCATTAAATGCGATGACCTGAGCCGCCCGTATCACAAGCCTGAGGTCGAGGCGATCCGCCACGCCATCGACAAGACGGGTCGGGCGATCGTCTTCAGCACGTCGCCGGGAGCCACGCCTCTGGCCGAGGGCGCGCATGTCGAGAGCCATGCAAACATGTGGCGCATTCGCGACGATTTCTGGGACGCATGGGGACCGCTCCACGAGCAATTCCAGCTGCTTGCAGATTGGACGCCCTTCCGCGGCCCGGGGCATTTCCCCGACGCCGACATGCTGCCGCTGGGAGCCATTCGCCAGGTCGGGAGCAATGCCAAGAATCCGCCGCACACCCGCTTCACGCCGGATGAGCAGCTCACGATGATGAGCCTGTGGGCCATTGCCCGCTCGCCGCTCATCATGGGCGGAGACCTCACGAAGCTCGACGCATTCACGCTCGGCCTGCTCACGAATCCCGAGATGATCGCGGTGAATCAAGTCAGTACTGGAAACCGACAGATCTCGCGCAAGGACGATCTCATTGTCTGGGCCGCCGGAGTGCCCGGGAGTCGCGACCGCTACGTAGGGCTTTTCAATGCGCAGACCGGGAGTAGCGCTCCGGTTGCTGTCGCGTTTGAGGATCTGGGCATTGTCGGCCAGGCCACGGTGCGGGACCTCTGGAAGCGCAAAGATCTGGGGACATTCAATGGCGCATTCAGCCAGATTATTCCTTCTCACGGTGCCGGTCTTTATCGGGTCAGTCCCATTCGATAAGGTGTCCCGACATTCCAACGGTTCCATGCATCAGGATTCCAAGTCCGGCCTCGACCACAGGTCCCAGCTCTCGATTGCATGGGTGACCTCTATAAATTACACCTCCGACGGTGCGATGAAGCAGGTCATCGAGATTTCGAGGGTACCGATCTCCTGCCATTAGCAGACAACCCAAACTTTCCGGTCAAATGAAACTCCCCATCTCCTTACTATTTACGTTCGCCGCCGCGTCGTTCGCGGCCGAACCGACGTTGACGATCGATGCGAGCAAAGCGGCTGCGAAGTCGAGCCCGATGCTCTACGGTTTGATGACCGAGGAGATCAGCCACAGTTACGACGGTGGTCTCTATGCCGAGCTCGTGCAGAATCGCGCCTTTCTCGATAACGCCAAGGACCCTGTCCATTGGTCTGTTGTGCAGGGCGGGGGATCGGCTGCGACGATTGCACTCGACCCGAGCCAGCCCCTCAATCCCTCGCTGCCCGTGAGCTTGAAGGTCGATGCGACCGCAGCCACTTCGGGAGCGCCCGCCGGTGTGGCCAACGGTGGTTATTGGGGCATTCCCGTCAAACCCAGTACGACCTATCGCGCTTCGATCTATGCCAAGGCTGCGCCGGGATTCTCGGGGCCGCTTACGGTGGCCATTCAGAGCACCGATGGGACGCGCGTCTATGCGAAGGCGACGATCCCCAAGGTGAGTCCGGACTGGAAGCAGTACGCCGTTACTCTCACGACACCCGCGGACGTCACTCCCACGACTCAGGCCCGATTCGCAGTCCTCGTCGAGCAACCCGGTACGCTCTGGCTTGATCTTGTGTCGCTCTTTCCGCCGACCTGGAATGACCGCCCGAACGGCATGCGCAAGGACCTCATGCAGATGCTCGTGGACCTCAAGCCTGCATTCCTCCGCTTCCCGGGAGGCAATTACCTCGAGGGTGACACCGCCGCAACCCGCTTCGATTGGAAGAAGACCCTGGGGCCGATCGAGCAACGTGCCGGACATCAGGGGCCCTGGGGATACCGCTCTACCGACGGGATGGGGATGCTGGAGTTTCTCCAATGGTGCGAAGACATGGGCGCGGAGCCCGTGCTCGCAGTTTACGCCGGATACTCGCTGCGGCGCGACCATACCGCCCCGGGCGCTGCGCTTGCGCCATACGTGCAGGATGCACTCGACGAGATCGAATATGTTACGGGACCCGTTTCGTCGAAGTGGGGAGCTGAGCGTGCGAAGGACGGCCATCCCGCGCCATTCCCGCTCAAGTACGTCGAAGTGGGCAACGAGGACTTCCTGGACGGCTCCGGCAGCTACGACGGGCGTTTTGCCCAGATTCGGGATGCGATCAAGGCGAAGTACCCGCAGCTCCAATGCATCTCGACGGTCGGATTCGAGCAACCGGCGGGAAAACGCGTCCACAGCCGCACGCCCGATGCGGTTGACGAACATTACTACCGCGCCGTGGATAAATTTGTCGGCATGGGAGCCGATCACCACTACGAAAAATACGATCGTAATGGTCCGAAGATTTTTGCGGGTGAATGGGCGGCGTACGAAACGCCATTCGTGCCTTGGGACGGGCGGTCGCGCAAGGAGCCACCCACCCCGAACATGAAGGCCGCTATCGCCGACGCCGCTTTCATGGCCGACATGGAGCGGAATTCCGACCTCGTGGTCATGCAGTGCTATGCCCCGATGTTCGTGAACGTCAATCCGGGTGCGCGCCAGTGGCGGCCAAATCTCATCGGATACGATGCGATTCGTTCCTATGGCTCTCCCAGCTACTATGCCTTCCAGATGTTCAGTCGCACGCGTGGCGATGAGATCCTGAAGGCGGCCGTCGCCGACTCGCCGCTCCAGGCCTCCGTGGTGCGAGACAGCAAGACTGGCACGATCTATGTAAAGGTCGTGAACCCCACGTCCACCGCCCAGTCGATGGATATCGACCTGCAGGGCGTCCGCCCCCTGGCCCCGACCGGCCTGGCGATGACGCTGGCGGCAGATCCGGATGCGACGAATACGATCGACGAGCCCACGAAGGTGGCTCCTGTGACCTCCCGGGTGCCCAACGTCGCGCCGAAATTCCAGTACACGTTTGCGCCATCGTCGGTCACTGTCTTGAAGCTCGACGGCTCGAAACCCTGATGAAAGTTTCCCTCTGTTTTTCGCTGCTGTTTGGGGCCGCACTCATCGCGCATGCCGATGATTCCGTGAAGAGTCCCGATAGCGAGCTGGAGGCGAAATTTTCGCTCACCGCAGCCGGCGAGCCTCGCTACGAGATCCTGCGCGACGGCCATGTCGTGCTGGAAGAGTCGAAGCTCGGTCTCATCCGCGACGATGCGGATTTCTCAAAAGGTCTCGCGCTTGCCGATGAGTCGAAAGTCGAGCCGGTGGAGGATCGGTACGAGATTCTTACCGCGAAGCGCCGCATCAACGATTACCGGGCGAACCGACGCGTCTTCCATCTCCTGGCGAAGGACGGCAAGAAAATGGACGTCATCTTCCAGGTGTCGAACGATGGCCTGGCATTTCGCTATGTCTTCCCGGAGACCTCCGTGGCGAACAAGAGTCTCAAGGAAGAGACGACATCTTTCCATTTCCCGGCGGATACGAAGGCATGGCTCCAGCCGATGCAGGTGGCAAAGACCGGCTATGGAAACAGCAATCCCGCCTACGAGGAGTACTACGAGAAAGAGATCCCAGTCGGTACGCCATCGAAGCTCGGGCAGGGATGGGTTTATCCCGCTCTTTTTCGCACGGGCGATACATGGCTGCTCGTGACGGAAAGCGCATTGGGCCGTGCCTACTGTGCCACGCATCTTGGAAATGAATCGCCGGACGGGGAATACTCCGTGGCATTTGCCGATCCGCGCGAGACCATCGGCGGCGCGCCGACGAATCCCGAGTCCACTCTGCCCTGGGCTACGCCGTGGCGGGTAATCGCCATCGGGAGTCTGAAAAATGTGGCGGAGTCCACGCTCGGCACTGATCTCGCCGACAAGGCTGTCTTCCCCACGGCGGCATGGATTCAGCCAGGCAAGGCGGCATGGAGCTGGCCGCTGCTTGGAGATCGCTCGGCGAATTTCAATACCCAGAAGCAGTTCATCGATTACGCCGCCGACATGGGCTGGCGCTACGTGCTCATCGACGCATGGTGGGACAAGCAAATCGGTTACGAAAAGACGAAGGCGCTGGCCGACTACGCGAAGACCAAGGGCGTGGATCTCCTTCTCTGGTATAATTCAGCCGGTGACTGGAACGGGGTGAAGCAAACTCCACGTGACAAGCTGCTCACCCACGAGTCCCGAATGAATGAGTTCGCCAGGCTGGAGGCCATGGGAATCAAGGGAGTGAAGATCGACTTTTTCGGCGGCGATGGACGAGCATTCACCGACTATTATCGAGATATCCTCGACGATGCGGCTGCCCATCACATCCTCGTCAACTTTCACGGGACGACGCTGCCGCGCGGGTTGGAGCGTACCTATCCGAATCTGATGACGGCGGAAGCCATCCGCGGGGAGGAATACATCACTTTCCTGCAGGCGAATGCCGATCAGGAGCCGAGTCACGCGGCCATGCTGCCATTTGCACGCAACGCGTTCGATCCGATGGATTTTACGCCGATGGTCCTCGATAAGCTGCCGGGCAAGGTGCAACGGCGGACGACTCCGGCCTTCGAGCTTGCCCTCCCGGTGCTCTTTGTCTCGGGCATCCAGCATTACGCGGAGATTCCTGCCGGCCTCGCGAAGCAGCCTGCGTATGTGAAGGAATTCCTCAAGCAGATCCCTGCCGTATGGGACGACACGCGCTTCCTGGCAGGCTACCCCGGCAAATATGTGGTGCTTGCAAGGAAGGGCGGGGGAAAAGTCTTTATCGCTGGAATCAATGCCCAGGAAACCGATCAGACTGTCACATTCGACATCGCAGGTCTGGGCGTGAATAGGGGAGTGCTCATTACCGATGGAAAGAACGGTCAGGCTTTCACGCAGGGGACCGCCACGGCCGATGCGGGGGGGAAGCTTACCCTTACGATGAAGCCGCACGGCGGATTCGTGATGGTTTGTCCGTGAGGATGGTCTGAATGGAAGTCGGGGAAGCTCCGGGTTCTGCTTCGAACGAGATTCGATATATCGGCGCTCCTATAGGACGCTCGCCCAGTCTCGAATACGGACTTCCATTTAACTCGGCCGAGCCGACTTTTTGATCCCACGGTTCGGCCGCGCCACAGCATGCACGCGGGAGTCTCGCCTGGTTGGGATTTTTCAGTCCGGTCACATCTACGGCCACTTTATCCCACTGGTTCGCCTGCGAACTTTTTTGCTGTGTGTTCAAATAATTGTCGCATTTTGTCGCCAAAATGTCGCATTCCTCATTGAACCCCCCTCTTGTCTTGTACCACCGCCGAGGTGGATAGGACTTGAGACCCCCCAATCTCTCCCCCCTATGAAGTCCGTCGTTTATCGTCGGGTCGGTCATCCCGCACCCGTAGTGCTATCGTCATTTGGAAGTCACGCGCTCCGAACAGCCATTGCGCTGGGAGGGATCGTATTGCTGGGCGCCGGGCAGGCGCGCGCGGCTACATTGAGCTTCAGCTCCGCCGCTCCCACCGGTGGCTCGGCGAGCATTGCAAGCTGGGCCGGAGCAACATTCGATGCCGACAACATTGGCGGCTCAGGAGTCAATTCCAACGGAAGTCCGAACAATGGCGCTGCGAATGACGGCACAACCTATGTGGCGCCCGACCGTTCTGCTCAGGGCGAGACATTTACGACAGGCTCGAATGCGGGGGGATATACCCTCGATGCGATCACCGTCCGCATGGCGGGCTACACGAACAACACGGCCTCCGGGTCCAACAACACGTACTGGAGCCTCGCCAGCACGTCTTCGATATTCACCGTACGGGTCGGAAAGCTGAGTGGGACGACATTTATTCCGCTGACGATCGAGAGGGCTTCGTCGGGAGGCTCCGGTAATCCGGGAGCCAGCAACTCGGCAAATGGACCTGGAACGTATCTCACCTTTGCGCTGGCGGCGCCAATCGTTCTCCAGCCAAACACGACATATGCATTCGACGTGGCGACCGCTTCGTCGGGGAATTACTTCGAAATGCTGGGCATTCGCGACGGCGCGACCGGAGGCAATCCCTATACAGCTGGCACGGCGTACACGAGCGGTGCGACGGGTGCTGGAAGCGGAACGGTGACGACTCAGGCGGGAGATCGCGCATTCCAAGTGAGCCTGAGCCCCTATACGCCAGGAGCTCCCGGCGCAT
>Ga0207702_10001893_pt1 | contig 20452 bp, 19 predicted proteins | sample KBSCornC62_FD_184302 | JGI IMG/M metagenome (GOLD analysis project Ga0207702, IMG submission 184302) | Corn rhizosphere microbial communities from Kellogg Biological Station, Michigan, USA - KBS Corn C6-2 (SPAdes) (version 2) | ecosystem: Host-associated > Plants > Roots > Rhizosphere > Soil ...
GCTCGGTGGCGTAGGAGGGCACGGGCAGGCCTTCGCCGTGCGGCAGTCGTTTCAGGCGGATCTGGATGTCGGCAAGCGGGCTGGTCATGGCGCCGCCATAGCCGAGCGGATCATGCGGATGCTAGCCGCCGATGCGGGGGCACGGCATCGTGGACCTTGCCGAGATCGAGATGGATCCTCCCCTCGACGTCGCTGATCGCATCGACACGGACCCTATCCGATAAACCAGGTCAGGAAAGCCCTGGCTGAAGCGTCCAACGAAGTCCCGGCAAAGCGCACGCGGCTTGAGACACCCTTCCGGCCGATGCGTCCAGTGCCTATGAGAGCCGGGATTCTCTACTTTCCCGTTTAATGTCATTGGAGAGGATCTAGCCTCGCGAACGGTCGGCCATCTCTGGCGTCAGGACCGCCGCACCTACAAATGCACCGGAACGCAGGTCCGCTAGCGCCTGATTGGCCTGCTCCAGCGGATATCGCCGAATGGTCGTTTCGACGCGGTTCGCCGCGACGGCCTTGAAAAAAGACGTTCCATCCTCGCGGGTGAGGTTCGCGACGGACAGGATCTGCCGCTCTCCCCAGAGCTCGGAATAGGGGAAGCTTGGAATGTCGCTCATGTGGATTCCCGCGCAAACGACCCTTCCACCTTTGCGTACCGCTCTCAGCGCAAGCGGCACGAGCGCACCGACAGGCGCGAACAGGAGCGCAGCATCGAGCTGGACCGGCGGCGGCTGGGTCGAGGCACCCGCCCAGATACAGCCGAGCGAGCGCGCAAAGTCCTGACCCTCAATGTCCCCGCTCCGGGTGAAAGCGTAAACGTCGCGGCCTTGCCCCACCGCGACTTGGGCGACGATATGGGCAGCAGCCCCGAAACCGTAGATGCCGAGCCGCTTGCCTTCTCCGGCCAGACGCAGGGCGCGCCATCCAATCAACCCGGCGCAAAGAAGCGGCGCGGCGTGCGCATCGTCATAGCTATCGGGCAGCGCGAAGCAAAAATGCGCGTCCGCGATCACGTGGGTCGCGTAGCCACCGTCGCGCGTGGCGCCGGTGAATTCGGGATAATCGCACAAATTTTCGCGCCCCTCGGCGCAATAAGGGCAATGCCCGCAGCTATGCCCGAGCCACGGCACCCCCACGCGCTGGCCGATGGCAATGTCGTCGGCATCCGATCCGAGCTCGATCACCCTGCCGACAATTTCATGCCCGGGAATGATGGGATAGCGTGCGCCTATCTCGCCATCGAGCACATGGAGGTCGGTGCGGCACACGCCGCACGCGGAGATTTCGATCAGCACTTGCCCCGCCGACGGGTGCGGCATCGGCCGTTCGACCCGGCGCAATGGTCGGTGCGGGGCATCGATCTGCATCGCGATCATGGACCCTAATCTACACGTTTGGAGTTGTCGGGGACAAACGGACGGTCAAGGCGGTCGAGCCAAGCCTCAATGTCCGCTGCTCTTCCAGAGCATATAAGCCGCGACCAGGAAAATGAGACCCGCGAAGACCGTTGTCAGCCGGCCGCTTGTGGCTGAAAGACGCTTGGCCGCGCGCGCGCCGAACAGGCCGCCGACAATTCCACCGCCGATGAAGAACGAGGCGAGCCGCCAGTCGACCAAGCCCGACGCCGCATAATTGATCGCGGTCGTCAGGCCGAAGGCGGTCACCGCGACGAGCGAGGAGCCAACCGCGTTGATCATGGGCATTCCCGTCGACGCGATCAGGCCTGGCACGATCAGGAATCCGCCGCCGATCCCGAAGAAGCCGGAGAAAAGTCCGGTCGCGGCACCGTAACCGATCACTTTGGGTGCGATTTCGCGATGCAGGCGCACCTCCGGATCACCGATCGCGCCGCGCGTCCTCAGCATCAGGATGCCGACCAGGATTATCACCAGCGCGAACAGGAACAATAGCCGCTGACCATCGAGCGCCTTGCCGAGCGTGGATCCCAGGAACGCCCCCACGATTCCCGCGCCCGCGAAGGTCAGCGCGCAGCGCCATTTCACATTGCCGGCGCGAGCATGGTTCCAGAGGCCGATCGCCGCATTGGCCGCAACCGAAAGGGCGCTGGTGCCGATCGCCATATGCGCGCTCGGCATGTGCACCACATAGACCATGAGTGGCACGGCAAGGATCGAGCCGCCGCCGCCGACCAGCGCGAGCACAAAGCCGACCAGTAGCCCCGAACCGGTGCTCAGCGCATATTGAACGATATCCGCTGTGAACATGGCGCGTGCAGTGCGCTCAGGGATGCCCGGCCGAGGTCGCCCCGGGGCTGTGTCGTCCCGCCGCACCCACCATCCGCTGCAACGCCATTCCGATGAGCATCGCGGCTGCGAACAGCCATGGTTGCCAGAGGCCGAAGATCAGCGCTGCAAGCGCGGGACCAGGGCAGAAGCCGACCAGCCCCCAGCCTGCCCCGAACAAGGCGGCGCCCGCGATCAGCTGCCGGTCGAGCCGGCGATTTTCAGGAATGAAGAAGCTTGTACCGAACCAGGGTCGCTGTAGTCGGCGCGCGACGATGTACCCTACGGCGGAGGCGAGCACGGCACCCGCCATCACGAGCGCGAGCGTTGGATCCCATGTCCCTGCCAGATCGAGGAAGGCGAGCACGCGAGCGGGATTGATCATGTCCGACAGCGCCAAGCCAGCGCCGAACAGGATACCGCCGGAAAGCGCCGCCAGGGTTGCGCGCATCGTCAGCCTCCCACCAGCATATGGCGGGTGATGAAGACCGTCGCGAACCCTGCCACCATGAACGTCAGCGTCGCCACGATCGAGCGCGGCGACAGCCGGCCGATTCCGCACACACCATGCCCGCTCGTGCAGCCGCTACCGAGCCGCGTCCCGAAGCCGACCAGCAATCCTCCCGCGATGAGCAACGGGACCGAAGAGGTCACCTCGATGTGCGGCTGTCTAACGAACCGCGCAACCAGCGCCGTTCCGATCGGCAAGCCGGCGACGAACGCCGCCGCCAGCCGCCAAGGCGGACCCGAATCCGCAATCGTTGCCACCCTGGCGACGAGGCCGCTGATGCCGGCGATCCGGCCGGTGAGCAGCAGCAAAAGCGACGCCGCGCCACCAATCAGCAGTCCGCCTCCGAGCGCATATCCGATTGAAAACGGGGCGATCACCCGGTGCTCCTTCAAAAGAGATTGAGCGGCAACTTGAGATAGCGCGTTCCGTTCGCTTCAGGCTCGGGCAGGCGGCCTGCGCGCATGTTCACCTGGACCGAGGGCAAGATGAGCCTGGGCATGCCGAGCGTCGCGTCGCGGGCGCAGCGCATCGCGACGAACGCAGCTTCGTCCACGTCATTGCGCAGATGAACATTCTCCGTCCGCTCGGCACCGATCGTCGTCTCCCATACGAACCGGTCGCGGCCGGGAGCCTTGTAGTCGTGGCACAGGAACAGCCGTGTTTCGTCAGGGAGTGCCAGTAGCCGGCGAATGGATCGGTAGAGCTGGTGCGCGTCCCCGCCCGGAAAGTCGGCGCGCGCTGTGCCATAGTCAGGCATGAACATCGTGTCGCCGACGAACACAAGATCACCAATCACATATGCCAGATCGGCGGGCGTATGCCCGGGCACATGCAAGGCGATCGCGGGAATGCCTCCGACGCAGAACGTGTCGCCATCAGCAAACAGCCGATCGAATTGCGACCCGTCGCGTGAGAAGGCCGGGCCCTCGTTAAAGATCTTGCCGAACACGTCCTGCACGACACGGATGCGCTCGCCGATCGCGATCCTGCCACCGAGCGCCTCCTGCAGATAGGGAGCAGCCGACAAATGGTCGGCATGGGCATGCGTCTCGAGCAACCATTCCAGACCAAGGCCGTGCGAATGCACATAATCGATCAGCCGATCGGCGCTTTCATACCCCGTGCGTCCCGCAGCCTCGTCGAAATCCATCACGCTGTCGATAATCGCGGCGCCTTTGCTCGCTGGATCATGAACAACGTGCGTGGCAGTGAAGGTCGGCTCGTCGAAGAAGCTCTGCACGACCGGCGCCCCCCCCTTACCGCCCCACGTCCGGGCGATTTGCTCCTGTGCTTGTTCGAGATGTCGGTCCGACCCCATGACGTTCTCCGTGAGGTCACACTCAAGCAGCCACCGAACCGAAGCCATTAGGAAGTGTACGTACCGGCCACGGCCAGCCCGTGGTTCGCGCCGTCTTCGGCCCGCAGGCTGAGTGCCGAGCGGTTGCAGCCCGATTAAAGTCGGGGGCCGGCGATGATCGCGGCTAGCGCCCTCTCCTCGCCGGAAGCATCCGCAGAAGCACGCGATCCCGCAGGACATAGTGATGATAGAGCGCGGCGCCGGCGTGCACGGCGGCAAGGATGACGATCGCCCAGCCGACATTCTCGTGCAGCTCGCCAATCTGATGATGCGCCGCCTTTGACAGCGGCGCGAACGGCGACGGGATCAAGACTCCAAAGAAGCTCATCGCCTCTCCACCGGCCCAGCGCAGCAGAAAGCCGAGCACCGCCTCTGCGGCAAGAAGCGCATAGAGCAGATAATGCAGTCCCTTCGATGCAAGCTCAGTCCACCCCGCGACGATCGAGGGCACCTGGTGTCCGGGCAATAGACGCCACACCATCCGGGCAACGATCACCACCGCCAGGACGATGCCGAACGACATGTGGGTGACAACCAGCAATCGATGGGTCGGACGCCCGAACAGATCCCACGTCTGCGACAGGAGGAATTGGATCAACACCAACAAAGCGGTCGCCCAGTGAAGCGCGATCGCCACCGGATCGTATGTCGTTCCGTCGTCGCCCGCGAGCACCCGCGTTGCGGTATCGAACGGGCCTTCATGTCGCCGGTCCATCTGTCGGGATCCTTTCGCGGAAATGCTCTGGTCATTTCGACCGGTCGGACGGTGAACGCGCCGCTGTTCGATCAGTGCGCCATCAAAATCGGCAGGCGACAATGATCGACGAGGCTCCGGGTGACACCCCCCAATATAATTTCGCGCACACGGCTATGGGCGAACCCGCCCACCGCAAGTGCATCGGCGCGCGATCCCAGGGCAAAGTCCTGCAACACCGTCTCGACCGTCTCGGTCTCGTCCAGCCAATGACATTCGGGCGCGAGTCCGTGGCGGCGAAAGAAGTCTGCGATCCCGCATCGCGGCTGCTCGTCGCCCGAATTCCGCTCCGGCATCGGTCCGACCGTCACGACATCGATCTTGGCGCCGGGTTCGGCGAGCAGGACGATGGCATGCGCAATGCGCGCGGCCTGTGCGGAAGGCTTCCAGCCCAATGTGATGCGCTTCAGCCTGGGAAATGGCCCTTCCTCGGGAAGGAGGAGAAGCGGCGTTCCCGACGAGAGCAGCAGCGTTTCGATCGCACGGCGTCGCAGCCACGGCACGCCCCAGAGCTCCGCCGGGCCCATTACGATCAGATCGGAGACGTCATCGTCATTTCGCAGATCGTGAGCGAGCCAGGCGACATCGCCATAAAGGCCCTTCACCAGCAAGGCTTCGTTGCCGACGCCCGCGGCGGCGCGAATGCAGGTCACTGCATCGAGGGCTTCGCCGCGCAACTCGTTCTCAGGGATATAGAGGCTGCCCAGTGGGGCAATCCGCGGCGACACCATGGGCGCCGTGGTCAGTACCGTCAGGTAGACGAATATGCCGCCCGCCTGTGCCTCCTCCAGCAGGGCGCAGACGAAATCCTGGCCCCTGTTCGCGTCGTCTATGACACTGGCAATGCTCTTGATCATGGCCGGCACTCCGCGCTGATCACGGGATATGGCTGGGCCTGCTACTCGCCTATCCGCAAAGCTACGTAGGTGTTCCGATCGCTTCGCATCGGAGCGACATCGCGCCCACTAAGGGGAATTCCGTAAAGAGGGGAGCCGCCTCCGGCGATATTCAGACGATCGGCTTCAAAAGGTGGCGCCGATGTCCGGGTCGACAGACAAGCATTTCACTGGCCTGACCTCGGCAGACGCGGCAGCGCGGCTCCATGCCGATGGACCGAACCTGCTGCCGGCGCAGGGCATGCGGTCACAGTTCGCCATCATCATCGAGATCCTGCGCGAGCCGATGCTGGCGATGCTGCTCGTTGCAGGCGTGGCTTATCTCCTTCTCGGTTCGGCCGGCGAAGCGGTCGTGCTGGTCTGCTTTGCGGGTTTCTCGATCGTCGTTGCCGTGGTGCAGGAAAGCCGGACCGAGAACGTGCTGAAGACGCTGCGAGAGCTCGCCGCCCCGCGTGCGCTGGTCATTCGTGATGGCGTGCCCGTCAGGGTCGCCGGTCGCGACGTCGTGTGCGGTGATCTGGTTGTGCTCGAACAAGGGGATCGCGTCCCCGCCGACGGGGCATTCATCGACTGCGCGGGGATCGAGGCCGATGAGTCCCTCCTGACCGGTGAATCCGCCCCGGTACGCAAGCGCACGCTTGCGAGCGATGATGAGGCCGGATCTTCGCTACCTGGCGGCGACGATACGCCCTGGATCTATTCCTCCACTATGATCACGCGTGGACGCGGCATCGCGCGCGTGTCGGCAACGGGCGCCAACAGCCAGGTGGGAAAGATCGGGCAATCACTGGCAATGCTTCAGATGGAAGCACCCGCCCTTCGCAAGCAAACGGCGCGCATTGTCCGCTACGCTGCGTCCGCCGCGGCGATCGTAACACTTGCAGTGATCGTGCTGTTCGGTCTGTTGCGCGGCGGATGGCTGGAAGCCACGCTCGCCGGGATCGCGATCGGGATGTCGCTGTTGCCCGAGGAGTTCCCGGTCGTGCTGACGGTTTTCCTGGCGATGGGCGCCTGGCGCATATCCAAAGCCGGGGTTTTGACGCGGCGCGCGGCTGCGATCGAGACGCTCGGCTCGGCAACGGTTCTATGCACGGACAAGACCGGAACCCTCACCGAAAACCGGATGGCCGTGAGCGAGCTGTGGCTGCCTGGCAGCGCACCGATCAACCTGCCGCAAATCGATGATCCGCTACCGCAGGAGCTTCATGCGCTGCTGCAGACAGGAGCGCTTGCGAGCGCAGCCATTCCCAGTGATCCGATGGAGGTCGCGCTCCACGACGCCCATAGCCGGCGATCGGACGGTGCCGTGCGCGATTGGACGCTCGAACATACGTTCGCGCTGTCATCCGACTTCCTGGCCATGTCAAATGCTTGGGCACGGCCCGATCAATCGGGGCTCCTGGTTGCCGCCAAGGGGGCGCCCGAAGCCATAGCCGAGCTTTGCCAGCTTCCGGCCCCGGAGCGGCAGGCGCTGGAGGCGGCCGTTCATGGCATGGCGGAGCGGGGCGTCCGGGTGCTTGGCGTGGCGGAAGCACGGGCCGACGGCGCATTGGGCGAGCGGCAGCAGGACCATGAGTTCAAATTGCGCGGATTGATTGGCCTCAGCGACCCGTTGCGCGCCGATGTCCCCGACGCGGTCGCCCAATGCCGAACCGCGGGCATCCGGGTGATCATGATCACGGGAGACTTCCCGGCAACGGCGCGGGCGATCGCCAGCCAGGCCGGCCTGATCCAAGGCGATCTGCTGACAGGAGCCGAGATCGAGTCTCTCGACGACGAGCAATTGGCGGTTCGCCTCAAGACAGTCTGCATCTGCGCACGGACCATGCCGGCCCAGAAACTCAGGATCGTCGAGTCGCTCAAACGAGCGGGCGAGGTGGTGGCGATGACCGGCGACGGCGTGAATGACGCTCCGGCACTCAAGGCAGCCCATATCGGCATCGCAATGGGCAAACGCGGCACCGATGTCGCGCGCGAGGCGGCATCGATCGTTCTGATCGAGGATGATTTCGGCGCCATCGTCGCCTCGGTCAGGCTCGGGCGGCGGATTTACGACAATCTCCGCAAGGCGATGAGCTTCATCCTCAGTGCCCATGTTCCGATCGCCGGACTGGCGCTGATGCCATTGCTCACCGGACTACCGATCCTGTTCGGACCGATCCAGATCGCGCTGATCGAGATGATCATCGATCCGGTCTGCGCGATCGCGTTCGAGGCGGAGCCCGAGGAAAGCGACATCATGCAGCGCCCGCCGCGCCCGTCCGCGGATCCGCTTTTCTCGCTGCCGTTGATCGGCCGCAGCCTGGCACAAGGTGCGGCCGCGCTTCTCGCGCTCGCGTTGCTCTTCTGGGGCGCGGCGGCTCACGGCCTGCCGCCAGGCGAGATCAGGGCGCTGGTCTTCTTTGCCCTCGTCGCGGCGCTGCTCGCCCTGGTTCTGGTCGATCGCACCTTTGGTCGATCCATCGCGGCGGCATTGGTGCGCGGCAACCCGGCGCTCCGCTACATCGCAGCGGGCATCGTTGCGGTGAGCGCGGTCATCGTCGCGTCGCCGCTGGTGCGGGATCTGCTCCAGTTCGCTCCGGTCCGAGCAGCGCATCTTGGCATTGCAGTCGCGACAGGTGGGCTGTTGCTGGTGATCCTGGAACGGTTGAAACTGGGAAATCGAGCCGATGCGCGCTGATCGTTTCGGCCTCATTCTGCTGACAGCCGCCGCAACGATCGGCCTCATTTGGATCGTGGCGCCGTTTCGCGGCGCAATCGTCTGGGCACTTGCCGCCAGCGTCACCTTCTCCCCCTTCTTCAGCATCGTGAAGCGGCAATTGGGCGACCGCTCAAATCTTGCCGCCGCCTTGAGCGTGCTGGCGATCATCCTCTTGGCGGTCGCGCCCGCCATCCTCGTCGGCACGGCGCTGGTTCGCGAGACGGCTGCGCTCATCGCGCGCAACGGCAATGCGGCACCTTTGCCCGCCACGGTCGGCCAGCTCCACGCGATGCTGCCGGGCTGGCTGCATCGGCTTCTCCGGCTCGCGGGAAACGACGACGTGGCTACGGTCCAGCATTATGTGGCGGGCCTGCTGGAAGGCGGCCTGTCCTCGCTAGTGGGCGGCGCGATCGGCATCGGCCAGAGCGCATTCGGCTTCGCCGTGTCTCTTGGCGCGATGATCTATCTGTGCTTCTTCCTGTTGCGCGATGGTGCTGAAATCTGGACCGGGCTGGTCGCCCATCTCCCGCTTTCACCGCCGACGCGGCGCCGCCTGGCGAAAGAGGTTGCGGGCGTGCTCAAGGCCACCCTGCGCGGCACCATCATCGTTGCCGCGGTCCAGGGTTCAGTCGGAGGGCTGATCTTCTGGCTCTTGGGCGTCCAGGCACCGGCCGTGTGGGGGTTTGCAATGGCGCTGACCTCGCTGCTGCCGCCTTTTGGCGCCGGCGCGGTGTGGCTGCCCATGGCCGTTTTCCTGCTTCTGACCGGCTCCGTCCTGAAAGGGGTCGCGCTGGCGATCTGCGGCTTCTTCATCATCAGCCTGATCGACAATCTGCTGAGGCCGTTCCTGATCGGCCGCGAGGCACATCTCCCCGAATATCTTGTCTTCCTCTCCACCCTTGGTGGTCTCGCCTTGATCGGGCTCGATGGGATCGTCATCGGGCCGCTCCTGGTGTCATTGTTCCTGAGCAGTTGGCGGGCGCTGAACGCCGAGCTCCGATCAGGAGCCAAAGGTCCGAACACTGGCCCCGCAACCGAGACACGCCCGCATCGCCGGCGCGCCTAGCCCACATCCCTCCCTCAATCTGGCCGGGCCGTCCGCTTTTCGAAAATGATCTGCCCGTCATGCTCGAGACGGCACATCGGTGCGACCAGGCGAACCGCTGGAGCCGCGTGGTCGTCAGGTCATCGTTGCCGAATAAGCGAAGCACTTGTCCGCGCGTAAGCCCGAAGGCTGTCGTCAAGGGAGACCGTCGAGGATCGACGGAAGAGACGGCAATGTCAGCTGCACACGCATGCCGCAGTGCGGCAGCTCTCCGAACTGGATTATACGTAGCTTCACGGAGCCGCGTCCTGAACGACGCTGCCCTGTTTCACTCTTCAGGCGAAGCCCTCCCGAAACGGAGCAGCGCTTCGGTCAACACGATCTCGCGTTTGAGCGCGCTGCGCTTTTGCTGATCCGTTTCGGACAACAACGCCTCTTTCAGGCGCTGCAGCTTAACCTGGTCGTCCGATCCATGCATGACTCCCACCTGATTGCGACAGAGCCGCGTTTCAGGCGTTTCCCACGCGCCAACGCTTACATAGGTTAGCAGATTTTCGCCTGAGGTACAAAGTGAGCCGCGTCCGATCTGACGGCCCAACCATTGTCATGACCGAATCATCCGGACGTCAAAACGGCGCATTCAGAGATAGATGAAAGCCAATGATTACAGTAAGATCTTAAAGGATTCCTCTCAGGGACGGATCGCTACCTTGAGAACGCCGTCGCGTTGATGGCCGAACAGATCGTAGGCGGTGACGATATCGTCCAGCCCGAAATGGTGGGTTATCAGCCGCGCCGTATCGACTCGCTCCGAAGCGACCACCGCCATCAGGCGTCGCATCCGCTCCTTCCCGCCTGGACATAATGTCGTGACGATCCGGTGGTCGCCGAGACCGGCGGTGAAGGCGTCCAGTGGAATGCGTAGATCCTCGGAATAGACCCCCAGCGACGACAAGGTGCCGCCCGGCCGCAGCGAGCGAAGCGCCCATTCGAACGTCTGCTGTCGGCCCAGCGCCTCGATCGCCACATCCACGCCACGACCGCGGGTGATGCGCATGATCGCGCTCACCGGATCTTCGCTGGCGAAGTCTACAACGTGATCGGCGCCCATTGCCTTCGACACCGCGACACGCTCGGGCACGGTTTCGACGGCGATGATCTGGGCTGCCCCCATCAGGCGAGCACCGGCGGTGGCGCAGAGCCCGATCGGCCCCTGCGCGAACACCGCCACCGTGTCGCCGATCCTGATCTTGCCGGCTTCGGCGCCGCCAAAGCCGGTCGAGAGGATGTCGGGGCACATCAGCACCTGCTCGTCGGTCAATCCGTCCGGGATGACGGCGAGATTGGCCATTGCATCCGGGACCAGCAGATAATCCGCCTGCGCACCATCGATACTGTTGCCGAAGCGCCAGCCGCCCAAAGGCTTCCAGCCGTGCGCCGTCCCCGCGCCGCATTGCGAATGGCACCCATCCAGCGAAGCGTTGGACCAGCCCGATGGCGTGATGGCGCCCGCAATCACGCGTTGCCCTTCGCTGAAGCCCTGCACCGCCGAGCCCAGCTTCTCGATCACGCCGACCGGTTCATGGCCGATCGTCAACCCTGAGGCGACGGGATATTCGCCCTTCAGGATATGGACGTCAGTCCCGCAGATGGTGGTCAGGGTAATGCGCACCAGCGCATCGAGGGGACCGACATTGGGAATGGGCTTTTCGCCGAGTACGATCCTCCCAGGCTCGACAAAGATCGCTGCACGCATCTTGTCTGGCATGGCACCGTCTCCCTTCGCCCTCCAGATTAGCGGCTGGGGGCTGAAGGAGCCTTCCGTAGATTCCCGGATGGGGTCTCGACTTGCTCGGCCCTAAAATCGGATAAGAGGTGCGCGATGGAACGATGCTTCCATCATGATTTGACACGGCGCTCGTTCCTGGGTGCATGCGCCGGGTCGGCGCTTGCAGCCTGTGCCAAAGCTGACCGGGAGTTGCCTGGCGCTCCTTCCATCCCGATCCTTGCCTATCACCGCTTCGACCCGGTGAAATGGGGCTCCACCACGGTGACGATGTCGGTGCTGGAGGAGCAATTGGGTTTGTTGGCGGGTGCCGGCTTCACCCTGATCGGGCTCGGGGAAGCGATTGAGCGTCTCCGGAATGGCACGACCGATCAGGGCAGATATGCCGTCCTTACCGCCGATGACGGGCACAAGTCGGTCCATTCCGTGCTCTTCCCATTCCTTCGTACACGCGGCTTGCCGATCACCCTTTTCGTCTATCCGGACGGGATATCGCACGAGTCACAGGCGCTGACGTGGAAGCAACTCGACGAAATGCGCCGTACGGGCCTGGTCAATGTCCAGTCGCATAGTTTCACCCACCCGCGTTTCGACCTCGAGCGGGCGCAGCGCACCCCCGACTCCTTCGCGGCTTTCGTCGAGGAGGAGTTAGATCGTTCGCGGCAGGTCATATCCGAGCGGTTGGGAACACCCGTCGATTTCCTCGCTTGGCCCTATGGCGTGGTCGACGAACAGCTCGAACAAGCCGCCCGCAAGGCAGGCTATGGCGCCGCCTTCGGCTATGGCGGCGGCCCCGCCGCGCCCGGCATGGATTTCTTCGCGTTGCCGCGGGTCGGGATCGATCAGGACGTTGTCGGTCAGCGCTTCCTGCGCGCGATACAGGCGAGATCCGCCGGCACGACGTGAGCAGACCGCCTCCGCCCGGCTGGAGGCGACCTTAAGGTCTGATCCGCGCTTACGTAGTAACCCGCATTTCGCCCGCAGCCTGATCGGCCGATCCTTCAACGGTGTCGTTGCTTCAAAGCGGAGGAGGCTTCGATTGTCGAACGTGAAGCAATTGCCTTCGACCACCCTCGCCTTCCACGGCGCGGCGGGAACGGTGACCGGCTCCTGTCATGAATTGCGGCACCGGGATTCGGGCCTGCTGATCGACTGCGGGCTTTTTCAGGGTCCGCGCGAACTTGAGAAGCTGAATTTCTCCCCCTTCGCCTTCGATCCGTCCGAACTCGGGGCCGTGATCGTCACGCACGCCCACCTCGATCACTCAGGCCTACTCCCGCGCCTCGTAGCCGAGGGTTTCCGGGGGCCGGTCTGGTGCACCACTGCCACTGCCGAGTTGCTGCACTATATGCTCGCGGACGCCGCACGGTTGAACGAGCAGGATGCGGAACGCCACAATCGGCGCCGTGATCGCGCGGATCAACCACCGATCGAGCCACTCTACACCGCCGCCGATGCCGAGCGGCTGATCGGGCAACTCTCCCCGATCGACCTTCACACGGCCTTTGCGCCAATTGAGGGAGTCGAAGCGCGCTTCTGGAATGCGGGGCATGTGCTCGGGTCGGCGTCGGTCGAGATCCAGACGCCCGACATGCATCTGCTCTTCTCCGGAGACTTGGGTCCACTGGCAGGATCGCTCGTTGCCGAGCCGGAGGCACCCTCCGGATTCGATCATGTGGTGGTCGAAGCGACCTACGGAGATCGCGCACGACCGCACGTGTCGGTTGAGGAACGGCGGGCGCAACTTGCGCATGAGGCCGAGGCCGCGCTGGCCCGCGGCGGCAACCTGCTCATCCCGGCATTCGCGCTCGAGCGCACGCAGGAACTGCTGCTCGACCTTGCGACATTGATTCACGATGGCCGGCTGCAACATGCGCGCGTCTTCATCGACGCGCCGCTCGCGACCAAGATCACCCACATATTCATTCGCCATGCCCACGAACTGGAGCTCGCCGCGGCGGCGCAGATGTTTCGTCATCCCGCCTTCCACTATATCGAGGACGTCCAGCAATCGCGGGCATTGGCAAAGATGTCGGGTGCGATCATCATCGCCGGCTCCGGCATGTGCGAGGGCGGCCGCATCCGGCATCATCTGCTCGACAATCTGCCCCGCCAGGATTCGACATTGCTGTTCGTGGGCTACCAGGCGGCGGGCACGCTCGGCCGGACGATCCTCGATGGCGCGCGACGCGTCCGTCTTTCCGGCGATACGGTGGCGGTGAGGCTGCAGGTCCGCGAGATCGGTACCTATTCGGCCCACGCCGATCGGACCGACCTGATCCGCTGGTGCGAAGCCCGACAGCCGGTCACCGGCAGCCTGTTCGTGGTCCATGGCGAAGGGCAGGCGCTCACGAGTCTCAAGGAGGCTGTCGACGCGGCCGACAAGTCGGTTGTGATCCCGGAGATCGGGGAAGTGTACGGCCTTTCGCCCCATACCTCGGCGAAGCGGCTCCGCACCGGCGATCCCGACATCCGCCGCGTGGTGAGCCGGGACTGGCAGAATGATTATGCGGACCTGGCGGTGAACCTCAAAACCGAGCTCAGCCGCATCCGGGACGAGGAGCGGCGGCGTGAGGCGATCGCCCGGATGCGCGCCGTGCTCGACAGCTTCGCCGCGCATCGGCGCCAAATGAGCCCGGATAAGATTGGCTCATTAGGCAAATGAGACCGTCTCAACGCATCGGCAGCTTTGCGCCCCACTTGTCGCCGTTTAGCAGCGGCGCCGGCGATCCCGAAAGCCGACCTTCGTTCAGGTGACCGCTGAAGGTCCGCTCCCCGACCCATAGTCGGCCGTTAGGCCCAACCTGCACATGGCCCAAAACTAGTCGCAGGCCGGGAGCGTCGTCGAGGCGCACCGACCGTCCAAGGCATATTGACACGCGCACTTCAGCTGTACCATAGTACTGGTACAGTGAACATGCATTTCAAAATCACGCCGACATCCGGCCAGCCCATTTACCTGCAGATCATGCAGCAGATCCGGCACGCCATTGAGATCGGCGTGCTGCGCCAGGGAGACATGCTGCCCGGTATTCGAACGCTCGCCGAGGAGCTGGTGGTCAGCCACAACACGGTCGCCAAGGCCTATTCCGAGCTGGAGCATGCCGGCGTGCTCGAACTGCGACACGGTTCGGGTGCCTATGTGTCGGCGCAATGCGCGCCGAAACTCTCGACCGCGAAGGCGCGCGCCGCTCAGCAGAAAATCCAGAGCGTCGTGGCGGCGCTGCAAAAGGACGGTTTCTCCCAGGATGAGATCCGCCGCCTGTTCGAGGCGCAATTATTGCAGGGAATGCCCCTGAAGGAGAGCGCATGAGCGTCGATTTGAGCATCGAGACCCACGACCTGACCAAGCGATTTGGAGGGTATGAGGCGGTGCGGGCGCTCAATCTGAAAGTGCCCGCCCATCAGATAACCGGGTTTCTGGGAAACAACGGCGCGGGAAAGAGCACCACCATCAAGATGCTGCTGGGGATGACCCACCCCAGCTCCGGCTCTGGCACGGTGCTGGGCAAGCGTATCGATGACCCAAGGCAAAGCCGCGAGATGCGCCGTCATGTGGCCTATGTGGCGGAGGACAAGCAACTCTACGCCTATCTGACGGTCCAGGAGATGGTCCGGTTCACGCGCTCATTTTACGAGGATTGGCGCGCGGACGCCGAGCAACGATTGCTTCGCCAATACCGGCTGCCGTTGGATCGCAAGATAAGGTCGCTATCCAAGGGGATGCGCACCAAGTTGGCGCTGCTGCTTGCCTTGGCGCGTCAGCCCGAACTGCTGATCCTGGACGAGCCGAGTGACGCGCTGGATCCGGCGTCGATCGAAGAATTGCTTCAGGCGCTGGTGGCCGCGGCCGGCGAAGGAACGACGGTGTTCTTTTCGTCGCATCAGATCGGCGAGGTGGAACGCATCGCGGATCGCGTTTGCATCGTCGATCAAGGGCGGGTCGTCGGCGACCTCGATCTCGATCAACTCCGCGAGAATTATCGCAAAATCGTTGCCGGTTTCTCCCGCGAGGTTCCGGGCGATCTCTTCTCCGGCATGGGCGTGGCACAGGTTCAGACTGGCGGCCGCCAGGCTGTGGTGCTGACGAAGCGCGATTCCGATCAGGTGGCGGCGCGCGCGTGGGGCGCAGGTGCCGTGTCGGTGGATGTCGAGCCGGTCAGCCTGCGTGAGCTATTCCTCGATCTGACGCGCAGGGACGGCTGATGCTGTACTTGAAAGCCTGGCGTGAGAGCAGGGCACGGTTTCTGCTCAGTCTGATATTCCTGTGCGGATTATCATCGGCTGTCGTCTTCTATTTTGCATTCACGCACCGGCACGGTCGTTTCCAAAGCCACCAACCGCTGGACTATGCCCATTACATCTGGGCGATCATCTTCAAGGGCGGGAATTCTGTCCGCGAGATGTTCGTCCTGATCGTTCTTTTCCTCGGCATGGGCGGCCTGCTGAGAGAGCGGGCGCATGGATCGGCGGCCTTTTCCCTCGCGCTTCCGATTCCGCGGTGGCGCTTCGTCGCGGCGCGCGGGCTGGTGGGCGTTTTGGAAGTGAGTGCGCTTGCCCTTGTTCCCGCCGCCACCGTCGCAGCGCTGTCGCCTGCCATCGGGCAGTCCTTCCCGGCCGCCCAGGCGATCCGGTTCGCCATCCTGTGGAGCGCCTGCGGAGCGGCTTTTTTCGCAGGCGCGTTCCTGTGCTCCGCGGTGGTCGGAGGGGAATATGCGTCGCCCGTCACCGCGGTGATCGCGCTCGCAATCTATTCCGTGACCGTGACTATGTCCGTGTTCGAGGACTATCCCCTCAACAGGCTCAATATCCACAGCGTCATGAGCGGGGAGGGGATGCCCTATTTCCGGCCCGACATTGCGCAGATCACCGCGCTGCCCTGGGACACGCTTGTCTGCATAGTGGCGATAGCGGCCGGTTTGCTGGCGCTGAGCGCTCACCTCACGCAGAGGCAGGATTTCTGATGCTGTGGATCAAGGCATGGCGAGAGACGCGACTGCGGTTCCTGCTCGTCGCCGGTATTCTGGCCGGGATGTGCGCCTGGGCGGTCTTCTGCCCGGAAACCGGGATGGACGGCAGGCATATGGACTTTCGGACAAGCGTCTATGAGTTCGTCTATTACGGGAAAGCGAAGGGCGTTTTCGGCATACTCGTCATTTTCATGGGCACCGGCGGGCTGCTTCGCGAACGCTCGCTTCGTACGGCGGCCTTTACCTTGTCCTTGCCCGTAAGCCGTCTTCGTCTGGTCGCGGCTCCCGCACTGGTCGGATTGGCGGAACTGGCGGCGCTGGTGCTTCTGCCGGCGATGCTGTTGCCGTCTTTGTCGATCCTGGTTGGTCAAACCTATCCCGTAGGCGAGGCGCTGCAGTTCAGCCTGTTATGGTTCGGGTTCGGCAGCGTGATTTTCGCGGTGGCGTTCTTCTTCTCGGTCATTGCCGGAGGGGAATTCGTGGCGCCGGCCGCCGCCTATCTCGTGCTGATGCTGCAGGGATATGTCGGGCCGGCGATCGGAATTGAATTCATCTTGAGAGCCATGAGCGGGATTGGCACGGTGTATCGCGACGCATCTGCAAATACTGCCGCGACTGGACTGCCCTGGGGTGGCCTTGCCGCCTGTTCGGCCTCGGCGCTGATCCTGTTCGGCGTTTCAGGGGCTATCACGCAACGACGAGATTTTTGATGCTGCGCGCCCGGCCTCGCCCCCTCCGAGAGAACTAGGATTGGTAGCAAACGGAGGCTAAGAAACACCGCGCGCACCACGGCTGAATGCGGCGTGCGCCGGTCCCAGGAGCTGTGGCACGAGGGGCGGTCGGCATCAAGGGCCCGCCAAAGCGGGCCATTGGGTCACATGCGCCGTTCGTCAGCGCTATGCGCATGAAAAACGCTCTTGGCGATATCCAGACCGATTGTGATAACCTTCGACACGGACGCCTCCCTCAGTGGTGCTTCAACACCTCCACTTTGGCACATCGATGCCGTCGGGGGGCGTCCACCCCATCAGCTTTCTACCGTAGCAACGGACATCAGCTTTCTCCCGTTGGCTGGGACATGGAGCTGCTAATCGCAACACTCGGGCGAGCTTGCCACCGGCGGATCTGCGGGTGCGCCTCGCCCTTATATCAGGTGCTGGCGCGTTTAGATAACAAATTATAGGCGGATTGACCGAAGCTGTCCAAGTTTTTGGAATTTTCACCCAATCTCTGAGAAGAAAATTCTTCTTCCCGCACGGCATAGCGGAACATCGAACTAGCCGTAGCGTATCGAATATATATCGTGATGCTGGTGCTTCGCATGCTACGTGCACCACAATAGTGCGGTTTAGCACGACTAGTTCCAATCCGAGAAAGCTATCTTGCAATACGGAAGGGTTTTTGATGACTTTGGACACCCCCTCGCCATCCCGTGGCAACGTTCACCTTACCCCGCGAGAGCACGAGGTACTTGCCGGGGTGTGCTCAGGACGTTCCTCGAAGGAAATTGCGTGCGATATGGGCCTCAAGCCGCACACGGTGGAAAGCTATATCGGCCATATCAGAATGAAGCTTTCGGCCCATAATCGCTGTCACATGGTGGCCATCGCTATCGCACGCGGTCTTTGCTGCGGCTGAGCGGGGAAGGGCTTCTAGTTCCTGTCGTGGCGAAAGAGGGCGGATTGTCGGGCGACCTGAGGTAACGCGGAAATGACTGCCGTCGGGGGATCACGATACCATGCATTACGCCTGACCTGTTCGGCCTTGACCGTCACGTCGAGGGGGTCCTCCGCATCATGCGTGAACAAGACAAGCGCTTCATAGCGCGTCGCTGGCGCAAAGCCGGTCGGTAGGGGGTGAAGCGAAGCCATCCCGCCGATCGCCCGCAGCGCGGCACGGTCCACCGAGGCGGTGCCCGAACCCTTGAGCAGCCTCACGTTGCTGGGGCGGCCGTCTTCCGAGCAGTTGAACGTGATCCGGGTCATACCGCTTGCCGTTTCGCGACCAGGTCCGGTTGGGTAGACCATTTGACGTTGAAGCTCAGCTTGAACGCGCTTGCTCCACTCTGCCATCGTAACAAACGTGCCCGGACCGGCATGGTGTGACATATCGGCACTCTGTGCACCGACCTCGACCGGAGATAGCATTGCAGCCGTGGCGGCAACGAGTGTGAAATAGTTCTTGGACATGGTAGCATCTCTTCCGATCGAAGCAGCCGCAAGTTATTTTGCTCTACGTGTTGTAGACCCCTCCGAAGCCCATGGTTAGTAGAGTGAACACCATGGCCTATTCATCGTGGGGTGGCGAATTACCGCAGATATTTGAGCGGCGAGCGGTTGCGAACGGGCCGTCTAAGCTCCGGCCAAGTGCGGATGATCGTCAACCCGCGGCCTGCCATGGCTCCTGGGAAATACGGCACGAGCCGCGCCATCTGCACGTCCGTCAGCCAGTACAGGTCGCTCATATTCGGTATCCTTACGGAGTCTGAATCAGGTCGCGCCCTCTCACATCAATGGGTCCTGACCCTGGCACGGTTGGCCGAGACAAGCGGCAGCTTTGAGGATTGGCATAGGTCGCTGCGAATGACCGAACTTGGGGCGCATAGCAGACATGCCACTGGGCAGTTGCTGACTGGCGGCTTTTTCGAGCTGACGTCGACAAAGCTGCGACGAACGACCAGGAAGGGGGAGCGAAGTCTGAGGCGACTGCAAATCTTGGGCGCGAGTGCCGTGACCAAGGTCGCGGCGCGGGATCCCTCACGCACCAATCGGTGGCTGGCCGGCATGCTCGCCCGAAAACCACGCATGCTCGTGACCGTTGCCGTGGCTAACAAGATCGCACGTACCGTCTGGGCGCTGATGGCGAACGGCGGGTGCTACAGAGCTCCAGCTGCGGTGGCCTGAACCCACCACAGCCAGGAGGCGTCAGAGGAGGCAAAGGTCCAACGAGAGGTTATGGCGCAACGGTCAGAAGACGGGGTCGGGAAGACCATGGAAATGTCCAAGCGCCTCGAGCGCGCGAAAGCGGTGTGGACCCGATTTGCGATCTCCATACAGGCCAGCAGCCGTGATCAAGGCTGCATCAACAGGCCGGAAACACGGAAGCACCTGAGCCCGCGCCGCCAGCCCCGTCGTAAAACCTCTTGCATCCGAAGGGCGCCACACACGGCCTAAGTCGGAACAGCGGCCGTTCAGACGCTGCGATCACCCGCCTCCTAAGCGTCCTAATCCGGTCGTTCGACGGCGGGTGGCGGCCGCCTAAGGTGTCACCCTTTTGCATTGAATCATCGTCCTAGACGGTGGGCATTCCTCCTCGTCGCCCCGCCAGCGAAATCGGCAGCCGAGGGATTATCCAATCAGCAGGTTGAAAATTCCGTCTGCATGCACGTGCCGGGACCAGGCAGCCACGCCGCCTCTCCCCCAATCTGCCGCGACAGAGTCCGGATGAGCCCTATGCCATGGCGATCTCCCGGCGGCGCGCACTCGATGGGCAGACCCACACCATCATCGCTCAGATGAAGAATGGCGCGATCGCCCGCCAGACTTGCCACCTGGATGCTGATCGTTCCGCCCTGACCATTGAACGCATATTTGAAGCTGTTCGTGACGAACTCGTTGATGATCAGGCCGATCGGGGCGGCCGTTTCGCGTGTCACGTCCACGTCGATGTCATCCAGTCGAAGACGGACATCCTGCGCCTCCCTGCCGCGAAGCTGCATCAAATTGTCGGCAAGGTGGCTGACATAGGGGCCGAGCGGCAACCGATCCCCGGTACTGCCTTCCTGCAATTGCAGGTGAAGCAGCCGCAAGGCATCCAGACGCTCCTGGAGGATCGCCAGTTCCTGGGCGACTTCGACGGTCGCACCTCTGGATCTGAGACGGATAAGGCTCTGGATGACCGCCAGATCATTGCCCGTCCGATGCCGCAGCTCGCGCAACAGCATCTCATAATGCGCCTCTGACCTTCTGAAGCTGCTCTGGCTCTTCAGGCGGTCGATCGCGAAACCCACAAGCGTGGCATAGGTATGAAGAAAATCGACAGTCTCTTCGCCGATGGCGAGCGGTTCGATCGCGTCGATCTGGAGCAGCCCGTAAAATTCCCGGCCGGGCAGGACGATCGGGACGTTCACGAAAGCGCGGATGCCGGCATCCCGCATGAATTGCGGCATTTCGAACCGCGTCTCGATCGCGAT
>Ga0207702_10001897_pt1 | contig 20434 bp, 13 predicted proteins | sample KBSCornC62_FD_184302 | JGI IMG/M metagenome (GOLD analysis project Ga0207702, IMG submission 184302) | Corn rhizosphere microbial communities from Kellogg Biological Station, Michigan, USA - KBS Corn C6-2 (SPAdes) (version 2) | ecosystem: Host-associated > Plants > Roots > Rhizosphere > Soil ...
ATTGCCATGGCTGTAGGTACTATCTGTCTGTCCCCAGTGGGCTGCCAAAATGGCCAGATCGGATATATTGACATGCTTGTCACCGTTCAGGTCGCCGTTGTCGATGGTGACGGTATCTGAATCGTTGTTGCTGTTACCGGCGTTATCGCTTGCCGAAACTTTAAGCGAATATGAGCCATCGTGGTAGTTCAGGGTGTTGAGCGTGAAATTATGTGGCGAGCTGGGCAGGGTACCGGCCGTTGTGTCGGTGGTAGTGCCCACCAACAGGCTAGTGCTAATGGTTTTACCGCTCAGCGTGTCTTCGTAAGCAGTCACTGTCTGGCTTGCGCCATGGACGGTCTGACCGCTGGTGATATTGCTGATGCTGACGGCGAGCGGGTTCATGGTGGAACCGGCGTCTTGCTGCCAGGCTGATTGCCACTTTGCGAATGCGAGGCCACCGCAGTCGCCGGCCGGCATGGTATTTCCGGTGGCTGAATCTGTCGGTAACGGGTAGCAGCCGCTATAGCTGTATACATCGTTCCAGTACCACGGTCCGACGTAGGTGTTTCCGGACCAGACGTTGTTGCTTGGTGCTTCGCCGTTATTGGCCGCAACACCTGGCGGGTTCGGGTCGCCATTGATGTTGGCAAGCGGGTCGGTCGTGCAGCCGGGATCCCAGTCGGGGCAGCCGGTAAAGGTAGAATTGCTCATCATGGCGTTGGCGCCGGTCGGGTCCTGAAAAGGCAGCTCGCCGCCGGTCTGAGAGGCCATGAAGTTGGTGCCACAGTCGGCATTGTTATTGTTGGCGCATACGGTCGAGGTACCGTTGCCGACAAGTGGGGTGCCCTGGGCTATATAGCTGGGCTGGAAGAAAAACGTGTTACCAGTGACCGATACATTCTTGACTTCCCATTGGCAGCCGTCCCAGTATGAATAGCCGCTGGGTGCAAGTGGTCCCGAGGGTAGCGCTGTGGAAGTGGCAAAGAGTGAACAGGTGCCAGCGTTCGTCACCATGTTGCCTGCCGACTCGTTCGCGCTGAGGGCGGGTGAGAGGGTAAGGGTGCATTCATTGGAGCCGCACGTTTCGCCGGTAACCTGGTACGGCTGCACCTGCTGGATCGGTGCCGGATTGCCGCCGGAGCCTTGGAGGGTGCCTGAGCCACGGACCAGGTTTACGTTCTGGAACGAATTGCCGCTGATGCCGTTATACGACACAATCGCGCCGGTAAATCCACCGCCGGCGTCGCTGAATGCGGCCGATGTTCCCACCCGAAGTTGCCCGGAATTCGGAAAACCGGCTGTAGTGGTGGCGGCAAGCGATTGCGTACCGGTAAATGCGGTGACATTTGTAGTGTCGGTAGTGCCCGAAAACGCCGGGTTGTTGACTTGGATCGATCCGGTAAGTGTTCCGGAGCCGTACATGGTTGGGTCGTATATCAGCTGCACGCCGGTGAAGGTCGTGGCAGTTTTGCCAGTGTATGCCAGCGCCACGGGCTGTCCGTTCGACACCCAGGCAGCCAGCTGACCAGTTGAGGGGAAGCCGCTGGTGCTGTTTACGTTTATTACTCCCGAGCCAGTGAAGGTGGAGGTGTCGGTTGTATCAGGGGTTGTTGCTGTGGCAGGATTCCTGAAATCTATCTGGTCGTGTATGGCGACATTGCCTTCGACCCGTACGCTCGTGCTGCCCGATGTAGCGTCTGCCATCAGCCTGGTGGTACCGCCGTCATTAATGTTTCCCTGGTGCGAAAAGTAGTACTGGTTCCCGGAAACAGTCGTGTTGGTAGCGGGGAAGCCGCCTGAGCAATACGCGGCATCATCCGGCCAACCCTCACCGCTACCCAGACAGTTGCGCTGCGTTGACTGCCACTCGTTTATTCCCATCCAGTTGTTTACGAACTGGTTGTTCGAAATCAAGACCTGGTTCTCGAACCGGCTGCCGGGTATATTTATGCCACCGGTGCTGTTAATATTTACCGCACCGTCACTGTTGGACGCCACGCCAGTGCCTTCAACCCAGCCGTTGTCCTGGAACAGGTTATTGTCAATCTTCATATTAAACCCGGTCTCGTTCATGATGGCCGACCCGCCGTTATGGTAAAAGTAGTTGCCCTCTATAAGCGTCCCGGTATTGCCGTTATCGAGCCACACTGCCGGCGTGCCATTGGCTTTGCCGACTTCTATGAACGCATTGTCGACAATGTCGGCATTGAGCGACCCCCACCACTTATCTCCGGTGCACCCGCAGCCCGGGTCGCCCTGGTAGCCCGATTGGTACACTTCGTTGTAGTCGAACACATCGTTCGTGCCGGCACCGCTCGCCCCGGAGCTGCCGATTTTGGAAAAGCAATTGTACTCGACAGTCGCCTGGTCTCCGCCGTACAGTGCTACACCTTCTTCTTGATTGCGGATGCTGTCGTGGATATTGTTGTGCTCGACGACCCAACCGGAGCCCATGTTTATCGTGCCGGTTGTGACATGCAGATCATGGGAAATATCCAGGTATTCGACGGTGACGCCGCCAGCGCTGTTGGAGTAATAGACCGGCATGTTGGCGGCTACGTCCGCATCGAGTCCCTGCACGCCTACTGTGTAGCTGGACTGGTTACCGGAAACAGACGTCATGGTGTATACGTCATCTCCGACTGCAATCCGGCCCCACTGCACCAGCGGTACGGTGGAGTTCACGATAGTGAGGCTGGTAACGCCCTGTGAAGCGCTGCTGTTGACTTTGGCGATCGGGCGGGTGCTATTGGCCCAGACTGAGCTGCCGCTGGATTCTGCATTTGAAAGCGGGGTGCTCAGGGTGGTGGAGGTCCCGTTGGTGGCCGCAATGCTGTACGTTACGCCATCGGAAAACGTTAGGTAGTTACTGTATGCGGCGAGCGGTGCAGTAGTGGTGATGGTGGTGTCGCCTGCGTTTGCGGCCGCGGCCAAGGTCGTGCCGGCACCGGAGAACCCGAAAGAATCGTTGCCGGCATCGATGCCGCCGGCGCCGTTATTACTGTCGAACTGCGGTTCTGGAAAACCGGCTGCCGACCCGCCGATAAACTCATCGCCGCTGATAGTCTGAGACGCAAGTTCGCCATACACACCACCCTCGTAGAAGTTCAATATCGGGGTATTGGGTCGCATGTACGCGGGCTGACTAATATCTGTGGAGCCGGGTGCGAATATAATGGCGGCCATAGTGGATGGATCCTGGCCGGATATATATGACGGCAACGGCGGCAAAGTCGTGCCGTAGCCTGTCAACGCTTCGTATTGGGCGACCGTGTAGCTTTGGCTACCGGTGGCGAGGGCGTGGTATGTCCACGGGCTGGTCAGGTATTGGGCCGTGTTATCGCAAATCATATAATCCTGACCCGGTACGTGCTGAATAACCGAAGCGTTCCGTGCGCTGCCAAGCGGGTTATGTACGTTCAAGCCAATAACCAGCACGAGTACGGCGACGGCTGCAACTGCCTTCTGGGCACTTTGAACAACCATGAGTACCCGGGTCGGGTATTTTTTAGCGCCGTTTTTCAGCGAATAGCGGTAATACGACCGTCGCACCCCTTTTAAATCTCTTTCCGTTTATCCTTAATCAGTATACCAATAAATGGGACACCTTGCCGGGCAAAAGGCTCGATTCATGCGCATGGTGGCGCATCCGGTGGTGCGACCTCGCGACAGTCCCTTTTTGACAGGGAGATGTAAAAGAAATAACATCTACGTAATAGAATAAGCACAACCAAGGAACGCAAACATGCACATTTCCAGACCGCGAACGCTCGACTCCCGCGGCTTCGATCACGTACTGTTGGCCCTGGCCTTTGCCGTCATAGTTGCTCTGGGCGGTACCTACTGGTTAGTGCAATCACACGCTGCCACGCCCATAGCCAGGTGGAAAGGCACACTCGAAACTTTCAGCAACAACTCTGGCTACTGCCTGACCTCAAACGCTGGTACCACGAGCAGTAAAGTCGTACTAAAGCCTTGCACTGCCAGCAATAAAAATCAGCAGTGGAGCATCGTGAATACCAAGACTGTGACCGTGCTCGGAGCTGCTAGTGTCCAGGAGTTTTACATTCAGAACGGCGCCGGTACCAATGAATGTCTCAATAACCCCTATGGTACGAAGAAGAGCGGTGCTGCCCTGCAGCTTTATCCTTGCAAATCGACCGACAGTGCCAGCATTTGGGCTTGGGGTGCCAAACTGACCGGCAAAGGTTTTTCCTCCCATCAGCTGATAAACATTGCCTCCATTTCCGGCAGTAATGGTCTGTGCGTTGACGACGCGTACGGTTCCAAGACATCCGGCACTAAAGTCCAGGCTTACACCTGCAAGAAGACCACCCAGAGCAACCAGAATTGGTTTGAGGATACGGCACCGAGTGGAACGACTGGTGGTTCTGGCGGTGGCTGTACCAGTGGCAGCGATGTAGCACCCTGTGTGGGCAGTGCGACAACCGGTGCGAGCGGTTGGGGCGCCCCGGTGTTCGACGATGAATTCACCGGCACGTCGCTAAGCGGCAAGTGGGCTCCCAGTTGGTTCAACGGTGGTAAGGTAAATAACGACAATGGCGTTACCATGAGCCCCAAAAACGTATCGGTAACCGACGGCAACGCCGTGCTAACACTCGCTTCGTCCAGCTCCGGCGCTACCATAGACACCGACCCGAGCCAGGTTTCTCCGGGCTTTCAGTTCGGCACCGGTTATTATGTAGAGGCGCGCCTGTATGTGCCCGGCAGTGGCTCTACGCTATACAACTGGCCGGCGTTCTGGACCGACGGCCAGAGCTGGCCAACGAACGGCGAAAGCGACATTCTCGAGGGGCTGGGCACGGCGACCTCAAATTACCACTCGCCCAGCGGCGCCAGCAACTCCGGCACCATTGCGGGTACGTGGTCGAATGGCTGGCATACGTACGCTCTGGACCGCGAGTCGGGCAAAGATTCGATTTACTGGGATGGCAAGCTGGTCCGGTCCTATGCGCCGAACGACAAAGGTGCACCGCAGTACCTAATCCTTTCACTCGACTGCTCGGGCGGTTGCAAGACGGGCGCCAGTTACCAGCTGAAAGCCGACTACGTTCGTGCCTGGAAGAAACAGTAAGTCGGCCAGGTCTCGCCAGGTCTCGCAACGAAGTGCGATAACCAAATGGCCTAGCAGTACGCCGGGCCATTTTATGGCGCATAGCTACAACGCTTTGGTCATAATAAAACCGCCGTATACCAAAATAATCACACCAAATACGTCGGAAAGCACAACCATGTATTTCGGCGAAATCAACTTGTGTGTCAGGCTGATGACAAACAGTAGAAGCGCGTAAAAAAATGCGCCGCCAAGCAAAATTGCCGTGCTGTTCGAAGCAATCTGAAAGTAGTTTTCGTGGCCGTTCAAATAGCGGCCTATAATCGCTACCCAAAACAAAATGCCAACCGGATTTGCTATAGCCAGCACAAAGCCGGCGGCGAACGCTTTGTGGTGTGGGGAAATTCGAGTTTTTGCGCGGATTTTAACTGTTTTGGGCTTCAGTTTCTTCGAAGCAATGGAAGTCAGGCCGATATACAACAGAGTAACGCCGCTTAGCAGGTAGAACGCGTGCGACCAGGTGCTGTTTTTTAGTACCGATGCGAGGCCGAACATCGTCACCATAATGACGATGATTACGCCGATATAGTTTCCGGCCAAAAAACTAAGCACCGCTCGTTTGGCAAGCGCCCTGCGGGTTGTTTCCAGAAACACGACACCGGGAATAGCGTTGAGCACAAAACCAAGAACCAGTCCCTGCAGCATGTCGGACGCCATGCGTTGATTATAACCGTAAGTAGTCTAGTGGCGCCAAAGTTTTGGGTAAACCTGGCCGCCAAGAGGTTGTGGGAAGACAGCCACCCAATCCGCCGTTTGCCTAGTTGCTAGCGAGCTTGAAAACAAGCGAAGCGGTCAAGGTATCCACACTCCAAGCGCAAGCACGAGTTGGCATTTGGTATACCGATACCCTTTGCAGCAGGGGGCGTGTGGCTATACAATAGTAAGTTATAGTTTGCAAGAGGAGGCATAATGGCCAGTTTTGAGGCCGCCGGAGGCCAACCGCCGGTATTTGATTTTGAATCGATCGGTTCGCTGTACGAGTCATTCCGTGCCGCTACCGTGGACGAGCTCTCTGCGTCTTTGGCACAAGAAGCAGATGTATTAGCACGCATATCGCTGGTCCAAAAGCTGGCAACACTGGAACCGGAACTTGCCTCGGGACTCTTGGAGCGGGCCCGCCTGAGTATCGCGGTTGATGGTGTAACCAAAAGTAATCATGTTCGGGTTCTGCAAACGGCCAAGGCGTATGCCAGTATGGGCCGGTTTGATGAAGCGCTGGCTGTTGCCGGCGAGATCGATGCGGCTACGCCGCACAAGCCGGGGCATGTCGACCGCCAGACAGTAATACTTCGAATGCACCGCAAGCATTTGCCGGAAGAGTACCTTGAACGGGCGGTTCAGGCGTACACAAAGCTAAGCGACGGTTGGTCGATTCCTTACGAGCTTTTTGCAATTGGCGAAGACCACCCCGGCGCTCGCAAGCCGGCACTGGCTGCAATCGGGCGCATGATAACCGACAAGCTTCTGCCCGAAGCAAAAGATCCCGCCGATGTAGATCCGGCTATGGCCGACGCGGCGTTCTGTGCGGCGAAGTGGGGCGAACCGGAAACCGCCTTGGCGTACTTTCGGACAATCCAAAGTCCGACGCGGCAGCTGGCTATAGAGCTGGGCATTTACGAAACGACCGGTTTACTGTTTAAGCACGATAATCTCGAACAGGTATATGTAGCGGTGGTTGGCGGCGACATTTCCGGAGAGTCCAAGGCACATCTGTTGCTCAAACTGCACGCGCTGAACTACCCTGTCGACGGCGAAGTCTTGCGGGGTGTGGTGAATAGCCTGGATGAAGGTATTGCCAGGCTTCAGTTGTTATGCGATTTTGCAACTGCCTTCGAGGATGCTCAGGCTCGCCGGCAACTCGCCGAAGACATCACCGAACACCACGTAGAAACCGAGCCGTATACCATTATGCACATCGCGAAGTTGCACCCGGGCTTACTGGTCGATTGCGAAGCATCCATACTGTCGAGGTTTGTGAAGGAGGGTGGTTCCGAGGTGGATCAGGGTGAACTGGCAAACGCGTTGCTGCGCGACTACATAGCGACGGGCCGATTGGAGGATGCGATGGCGCTCGCGGAATTCTTCACCGGGCAGGAATTCTTTGACGAAATGCAGCAGCTTGATTTCCATGAACTCGTTGTTGCAAATGTGGCACGAAGTGGGCGGGAGCACCTTGAGCGGGCAGTAGCGCTGGCCGCGGATTTTGGCAAGGGCGAGGGGTCGTTTGACCACAGTAGCCTTTTGACGGCTCTTGTCATCGCGGCGCACGATTACCTGACGCCGAACGAGGTGGAGACCTATCTGCAAGCTTGCGATAGGGACTATATGACATTCCAAGGCTGGCTGGAACTGGCCAAGGCGACCAAGCGAACCGATTATCTTATCAAGGCAAAGCAGTATGTAGCACCTGGCGAGACCGCTTTGCAACGCTCGAGCTATCAGGGGCATCTGCTCGAAATTCTTGATGCGTATCGCGAGATAACCACCGAAGACCAGACCGAGGAGTAAAGTGCCCGCAGTCGCTGTAGTCTAGTGGCCGCGCCGGGGCGACGTACCCATGTATGTGCCGTTATGTTATAAGCTACCTATTTGGCGGCTTCGTCGGGCACGGTAGGTTGAGCGAATTGTATGGTGCTATCTTTTGGGCTACATATCACCCTAACTGATAAAAAGTCTGGGGGGCGAGTGCTCGTGCTGAGCGTGTTGGTAGCACTCGCCCCCATCCGACATAGAAATCCCTAGAACACCGGGATCGGCGTCTGGCCAAGGCTCAGTGCCCCGGTGACGCTGTGCGACATGAAGCCGCGCAGACCATCCGGGTCAGCCACACCATGGTCTTGTGCAGTGAGCCCGATCACCAGGTGTGTCGTGCCTTTGACCTCGATCCGGTAGGGTTGGAAGAACCGTGCACGCAGCTCGTCGGAGCTGGCGATGAGGTTCATCGGGTCGTACCAGGCGACTTCCGCCATGTACAGCAGAACGTCGTCCTCACCCGGGTCACGGCCGTCGCAGAAGGTGTTCACGAACCAGTTGCGGTCGCACCGTGCCGGCAGGTCGCCACGCTCGAACGAGCCGATGTCGGCATTCGCCTTAGTCCATAGCTCGCGGAGCCGGGTTGCCTGTTGCTCGTTGATGCGGGCGCCAATCGGGCTTCCGGTGGCTCCCATGGCTTCGAAGATGCTGTAGGGCATCTTGCAGCCGTAGGCGGCGAAACGGGTCGTGACGATCATCGGCACACCGTGACGCTGCATCGCGTCATAGATGTGCAGCGTAGCGCCCGGGTCGAAGTTGTTGTTCGCGGCACCACCCTTACCGATATTCGGCACCAGGAACCCCTCGGCACTGAGCTTCGGCAGGTCGCCGTCCATCTCGATGCCACCCATGATGACCACGCGGCACACCTTGCGGAGGAACAGCCCCGGATCGTCCATCCAGAGCCACACCGCGTCGGTGAACCCGCTGTTGAGCACGAGTACGACAGAGTTGTCCTCGGAGTGCTCGAGTGTCCACTTGAGCACCGTTCGCCCGTGTCCGATCTTGGTCGGGTGGGCCAGATAGCGCGGGTCGTCCTCGCTGAGCACACTCGAGGAGCCGAAGCCACGTTCACCCATGCCCACGGGAACATCGCCGAGACCGAGTGCGGTAAAGATCTGCTTCGCATTTTCCGCACGTTCGAGAGACCGGATGTGGTTTCCGACGAACGCCAGGAGCTCGAACCACCCTTCCCGCACTGCGTAACAGGCGATGATCGCGGCGGCGGCTTCGTCGGCATCGGTGCCGATTTCGCCCACCATGATGATCCTGGTGGCGCCAGTGGTTGCAACCACAGCTCACCTTCTTTCCTAGTCGTGTCCAGTAGTCTGAACTCTGTTATTATACAATAAAAACAGTTAATTACTACTCCATAAGACCCAATAAGCCCAAAATTTCGGGCTCGGTCATGGCATTTGCGCCGTAGACTATATAGTTCCAACCTTTGTAGGTTGTGGTGCTTACTTTGTCTTTTGGGGCGGTCAGTGTAGGAAGCTCCTCGTGTGTCCGTACGACAGTAGCATATGCTATTGCCAGGCTTCTATACGGGCCGCTGCGCGACGGTTTGCTGGTGCCCATGAGCAAAAACAGCTCAAATGCTTTGCCATTACAGTCGCCGCTTACGAAATACAGAGCCCGCATTGCATCGTTCTGGATCCCAATATAATCGGCAAAGTCGGCAAACGCATTGGCGTCGGGTCTTTTTGTAAACTGCCAGCCGTTTTTGGCGGCTAGTTTCTGCACCATGTCGATTTCGCTTGTGAGTTTGCCGCGTAACACACGGTAGGCGTAATACAGTATCCCCAGGGGCACAAAGAGGACAAGCCAGGTTTCCATATAGATATGGTACCAAATCGAGCGCTGCCAAGACGTTTGGCCGTGGCATAATAAAATGCAGGAGAACAAGCCCATGTGTCGCAACATCAAACCTCTGTTCAACTTTGATCCGCCGGCCAGTGACGAAGAAATACATGATGCCGCACTGCAATTCGTGCGGAAGCTATCGGGTTTTCATCATCCCTCACATGCTAACGAAGCCGCCTTCAATCGGGGAGTTGATGAAGTGGCCGTGGCTGCTCACCGTCTGTTGGATACACTTGTCACCGATGCTCAATCCAAAAACCGCGAAGTCGAAGCCGCCAAAGCCAGGGCTCGGAACGCGAAACGCTTTGGATAAAAAAGAGGCCCTCGTTTGAGGCCTCTTCAATAAACTTACATTTTGGTGACCCAAGCGGGAGTCGAGCCCAAAATGATAGGGACCAAAACATCATACCCGGAGCACCTTCAAAAGCCTATCGACCGATGTACTTAAAGCGAACATATCCCCCGCAAGCAGTCGTTCACTTTTGGTCGCCTGCCCGAGGGCGACTGCTTCACCGATTCCTGTCATAAGAGCACGAGGGTTTCGTGATTCGACCAGCGTAAGTAACCCGCAATTTGTTTCGGGAAGGCCGCCGATATTACTGGCGACGACGCGGCAGCCCGCATGTTGGGCCTCTACCGAAAGCATGCCGAATGGCTCGGCAAATACCGAAGGCATAAGTAATACATCCGTTTGTGCGAGCAGCTGGGCCATCGTCTTCACCGTTTTTTGTGCTGGAATAAGTTTGGCGTATTGGTAGCCGCGCAGCATTTTTGCAATGGTGCGCCCAGTCTCGACGTGTTGCCCTGCTGCCACGAGGCTGACACTATAGCCATTAAGGCGCATTTCGTTTTCGTGCATCATCTCTAGAATTGTGTAGATCCCCTTTTCGGGGTGGAACCGTCCGGCGTATAAAATGCGGATTTTCTTAGCTGGTTTAGATCGCTTCACACTGCTGAAGATCGGGTCCGCAAAGGGTAGCACGATGTGCATCCGGCTATACGGCACATCAAGGGACAAGGCCCACTGTTGACCGCTATAGATACTCGTGGCAATAAGTGTCTTGTCGATAATATCTTCTCTCTTCACTTCACGTCCACCGTTATTCGGGGTTACGCAGTGTAGAATAATAGCTGCTTTGTGGCGTGTGGGAACGACATATGGCCGGTTGACGAATACGACCGTACCGCGTAAATCACTAATTTGCTTTTTGTCGCTAAGTGACAAAAACGGAATGTCAGTGAAATCTTTCCGGCCGTCTTTAAGACCGTGGCCGACCGAGACGACCTGGGCGGCGATGCCGCGGCGTAAAAGCTCGCGCACGTGCCCGGCTGTGTACGTTTCTGAACCGCCGGTACCGGCTACCATCGGTTCGCCCGCAGGCCAAACGAATGAGATCATAAAAACTCCTTTGCTTATCGAACGAAAAGATTCTAAGAATGCAGATTTGCTAAAGGAGTGTTCTAGGAGAGTTTTCGATTGTCACTTAATTATAGCATAAATTTCTTAATTATCCACTCTCCTGAGCTTCCCAGTAAAACTAGCCACGAAAAAAGTCCGCTATTCGGCGAGCTTCTTGCGTGGTGACCTCTCGTGGATTTTTACGGAACTTATTAGAGTGAGAGCTGGTAGCCCTCTATGAATAGCAGTGCTCACTAGAAGCGATATGCTGTGCCCGCACTTCGGCCCAAATTCCTCGCAAAGCTCATCGGTGAGGTAGGATGAAGCCCCATACCCACGGTCACATGCCGATGCAATGGATGAAATAGGGAAGTATCCTAGCCTTGCCGGTTTGGGGAATCCTCCCCAGCGGGGGCTCCTATGGCCGCTGCTCTTAAGGTGTGGGTTGCATGTATATATTAATTTAAGTAAGCATTCTCACAGTGCATCGTTAACGGAGGTATATGATTGTACGGGTATACTTCAGTAAACTATGCGTTGCAAAATGACGCGCATGAAGTTTGCGATAAATAATACAGGGGGTGGGCATGGCTGCATTCGTACAAGTTATTAAAAACGCACATAGGTTGCAGCTAACAAAACTTGGCCTTTTTACGGCAGCTATTATGGCGGCGCTCTCTGTGACGGCGTATGCCGCCGGCAGTCCTAGCCCGGCACCGGTAGTCAACTCTCTCGGAGGCTCAGTTTCGCCACAGCTGACATCTTCTTTCCCGACTGGCAATGAGTGGTGCAACACGCTGTCACAGGCAGAATGTGTCAATGCCTGGGGCGGCGGACCACTCATCAAAACGTATCCAGGCGGCGTGGTCAACAACGACTACTTCGTCGCCGTACAAGAAGGAACGGGCCCATGCGGCGGCTACAGCACGACGAGCAATTGTCCGTGGTCGGGTACGCCTAGTGGTCTGCCGATTGTGCAGCTGGAATTTGAAGGTAGCGGGCAGTACAGCGGCGACTTTATCGGCGACTATGGCAATAGTTCGACTGACGCCAAAGCAGGTTTAGTAGGATACAACGGGTGGGGCACAAACTTCATCTTGTACAACGACCCAAGCCAGTGTGGATCGAACACGCCATGGCTACTCATTAATACTCACTGGTCTCCTAGCTGGTACAACGCCGCCGGGCTGGGTAGCTTCGCGAACTATAACGGTAAGCAGCTTTACAACAACTCGCCCCCTCAATGCCTGTCTAACGAGTAGCGACTAGGCCGGTGTTTGCTTACCATAAGGACCCAAGACGAAAAGAGGCTCAACCAAGGAGCCTCTTTTCGGGCAGGTTAAGCTTAAAATAAGGGTGTGACAGCATCGCCCTACGTGCTTACGATACGTAGTTCGAGATAATGGGGCGGTACATAAAGAAAAGTTCCAGAATTTACATTCTGGAACTCACTTATCTTTGCCGCTAAAATGGTGACCCCGCGGAGAGTCGAACTCCGGTTGCCGGGATGAAAACCCGGTGTCTTAACCGCTGGACGACGGGGCCATTTTTGAGGTAAGGCGGAAATACGCTTGCATATTTCCATCTTCCAAAAATGGGCACGCAACTGCAAAGCAATCGTGGAGCCGAAACACATTTTACGAATGGCCTGATTTTGTAAAAGAAACCAGGAAAATCGACTACAAAATCATACCATAACAGAGGCGAACAAACAACCCTACACTGTTTTCACCTTGCCCCTTTGCCCAAGAGGCGCGTACACTAGGGCGGTATGAGTAATCAAGATAGCCCCAGCGTGCCTCTGCATGCCTACAAACGTACTAAAATAATTGCCACTATTGGCCCCTCGACGCACAGCTTCGAAACCATAAAGCAGATCATAAAAGACGGTGCTAACGGTATGCGGCTCAATTTCAGCCATGGTACACACCCGGAGCGCGAAGAACAAATCCGCTGGATCCGCAAAGCCAGCAAAGAGCTTGGTAAGCCGGTAGCTATTATTCAGGACTTACAAGGACCAAAAGTACGACTGGGTGATTTCGAGGGCGAAATTCGGGTAAAGCGCGGCGAAACGCTGCGCTTTCAGTACAAAGCCGGCTGGCCGACAACAGGGATTATCCCGACGCAGCTGGACCTGAGTAATAAAGTAAAGCGCGGCGAACGGCTGTACCTGTTCGATGGCAAAGTCCGCTGCAAAGTCACCAGCGTAAAAGACGGCGTGGTGTACGCCGATGCCATGAACGCCGGTGTGCTGCTGCAGCGCAAAGGTATGAACCTGCCCGATACCGACTTCCATGGCGATGTAATAACCGAAAAAGACAAAGCCGATCTGGCGTTCGGCAGTACGCAAGACGTCGACTACGTGGCGATGAGCTTTGTGCAAACGGCGGCTGATATCGAAAAAATGCGTCGGCTGATTGCGAACCATGGTAGCCCGCGCAAACTGATCACCAAGGTCGAAACGAAACTGGCCGTTGAAAACATAGAAGAGATCGTGCAAGCAAGCGACGCCGTAATGGTGGCGCGCGGCGATCTGGCGTACGAAACGCAGCCGGAAAGCATACCGATTGTGCAGCGTAAGATTATCGCGCTGGGCGTCAAATACGGCAAACCAACCATTGTTGCAACGCAAATGCTTGCCAGCATGACCGAAACGCCCGAACCGACCCGGGCAGAAGTGTCAGACATCGCCACGGCTGTGCTGGTTGGTTCCGACAGCGTGATGCTCAGCGAAGAAACCGCCAACGGACAGTACCCGCTGGAAGCGGTGCGAATTATGAAGCGGGTTATTTGCTACACCGAGGCCAATGCACCGGTCAAGCCACTATTCCCAACCGTGCCCGAACAGGCTGTGTCACGCCAACTGGCCATCAGCCGGGGCATTATTTCGCTCAGCAACAGCATAAAAGCCAAGGCGATTGTGGCCGAGACGAAGTCTGGGGCAACTGCACTGCACATTTCGTCCGAGCGTCCGGAAATACCGCTGATTGCGGTTACGGACGATACACGCACCGCCCAGTCGCTCGCGATTGTGTACGGGGTAAAAAGCTACGTGCGTCCGGCCAGCCGCGAGGCGGCAACCAAACTCACCGACTTCTTGCGGGGCGTTGGCATCTTCAAAAAGGGCGATATTGTGGTGACTGCCAGTGGTCGCTACCCCGGCGTTGTGGGCACGACTGACACAATCAAAGTCCGCCAGTTAGAATAATATGTAAAACGAAAGCGTTTATCGTATACTGAAGGCAGCATAAAGGTGGGATTATGAGCTTTACCAAAAAGACGATTAAAGATATAGACCTGCAGCACAAAAAAGTATTGCTGCGTGCCGATTACAATGTGCCGCTGAGTGACCGAAGCGAGATAACTGACGACTACCGTTTGCAGCAGAGCCTGCCGACGCTGAAGTATTTGCTGGAACATGGTGCCGGAGTCATTGTATGCTCGCATCTCGGTCGTCCGGATGGACAGCCGAACCCCAAGTACAGTTTGCTGCCAGTGGCGAAACGGCTCAAGGAGCTGCTGGGGCGAAACGTTGAATTTGTGCCGGACTGCGTAGGCGACCGTGCACGCAAAGCGTCGGAAAATCTGGAGCCAGGTCAGGTTGTGTTGCTCGAAAACCTTCGTTTCCACGCTGAAGAAGAAAAGAACGACGAAGGCTTTGCCAAACAACTTGCCAGTTTGGCGGACGTATTTGTCCAGGATGGCTTCGGCGTGGTGCATCGGGCGCATGCCAGTACCGAGGCTGTGACGCACTTCTTGCCCAGCGTGGCCGGGTTGCTGCTCGAAAAAGAGGTCGACACCATAACGAACGTTATGGAAAAACCATCTCGCCCGCTGGTGGCGGTAATAGGTGGCGCAAAGATTGCCGACAAAATAGAGGTACTCAAGCGCTTTATCGATATTGCAGACGTTGTTGCCGTCGGTGGTGCTATGGCCAATACATTTCTGATGGCCAAAGGCGTGCACATTGGCAAAAGCATGACTGATACCGAAGACGTGCCACTGGCAAAGGAAATTATGGAGCGGGCCGCGGCTAAGACCCGGGCTGGCCGGTTCGTGTTTTATCTGCCGCAGGACGGCGTGGTAGCGCACAAAGTCGATAAGTCAGTGCCGACCCGCATTGTCGATTGGAGTGCACACGTGATTGCCGAAGTCGAAAGCTATCCGAAGCGACCGCCGCGCGACAGCGCGCTTGTAAAGGCAGACGAAATGATTCTGGATATTGGCCCGTTTAGCGCCGCGTTCATAGCCGGTGCGCTGCAACTGGCTGGTACGGTAGTGTGGAACGGTGCGCTCGGCGTAACGGAAACCAAAGGCCTGCAGGGCCCAATCGGCCCGTATTCGCATGGTACCGAACTGCTTACCGAGGCCATGACCGGCCAGTTTGGCAACCGGCCGTTCAGCCTAGTAGGCGGCGGTGACACAGTGGGTTATATAGAAGGCCGCAATCTGCTGGGTGCGTTCAATCATGTTTCGACCGGTGGTGGCGCATCGCTCGAGTTGATGAGCGGCCGCAAACTCCCCGGTGTCGAAGCTTTGGAGAACAAATGAACAGGCTTTCACTAAACAGCACTTTGCGAGCGAAAGCTTTCACTCCTCATTCCGCCGTATTGCCAATACGTCTGCATTCCGGTGCTCGGCTTTCATCCCACACTGCACTATTTAGTGAAAGTCCTGAATGTTACAATAACCATAAGCAATTATGACAACAGATAGAAAGACATATATCATAGGAAACTGGAAAATGCACCTGAACGTGCACCAGTCCAGCTTGCTGCTGCATCGGCTAAACGAGCGTATAAAGGTCCACCGCGACATAGAGGTCGTGCTGGCACCGAGCATGCTTTCGCTGCAGCCGCTGAGCCTTGAAATTGACCGGCGCAAATTTAAACTGGCGGCCCAGGACGCGTATTTTAAAGACGAAGGCGGCTTTACCGGCGAAGTTAGTTTTGCCATGCTGGGCGATCTGGTGCACTACGCCATTGTTGGACACTCGGCACGTCGAATCTACTTTGGCGAAACGCTCGAAACCGTGCGCGACAAAGTTGCGGCTGCGGTGCGTAACGACGTTGTGCCTATTATCTGTATTGGCGAAACCAAGCATGACCGCGACGAAGGCAGGGGCAGACAGGTTATTCACGACCAGCTGACAACGGCGCTTATGAATGTTACCAGTCGCGATCTGGACAAAGTTGTGCTGGTGTACGAACCGGTGTGGGCAATTAGTACGTTTGACGGCATCTTGGCCAAGCCGGATGATATCGAAAAGGCTATCGCATACATGCGCACGCAGGTTCGTGAACTGTACGGTGAACGGGCGGCTGTCAAAGTGCCCGTACTGTACGGTGGCAGTGTAAACGATCAGGATATTCAGGGCTACCTTGCGGTACCCGGCGTGGACGGTGCACTGGTTGGTGCTGCCAGCTTAAACTTTCATCAATTCTCGGCCATGGTTGATATTGCCTACCAAATGCGCCTGAAAGTCTAGTACGCTATGGCAGAGAAGGCATCTAAAATAGACGACATTAAACGGCCGGACAAAGTGGCGCCATCGGCAACGGCGCGCCCGATTATCGTGACTAACCATCCCACCATGGCGAGCGATCCGATGATGGCACCTTCCGATGGCAAGGCAGCCGAGGAGGCGCCCAGCGAGCAGCCCATGAGCCACACGGCGAAGACTATTAAACCACTCGATGCGTCACTGATCGCAGATGCCGAAAAAGCCGACGAACCGGAGGCGACGGTAACCGAAGCTGTCGAGCTCGAAGCCAGTGGGTCCGTCGCAAAGTCAGAAGAAGCCAAAGCACCTAAAGAGCCGAAGTCCGAAGCGGACGAAGCTGATGTTAAAAAACCAGAAAAACCCGCCGAAGGTACTGCCAAAAAAGAAGCCACACCCCCAGAGGAATCTGCCAGCGACTCAGCTCCGGCCGAAGGAACACCAGAGGTAAAACGCGACGGCGAAGCAGCGATCAGCGCCGAAGAGGCGGCCGTAGCCGAGGCCAAGGCTAAACGCGAAGAGGAGCTGGAAGAGCTCATTGTCAGCGGTAAGTATGCGGTGCCTATTGATGCGGTACAGCGCAAACGTTCGCGTATTAACACGCTCTTGCTTTTCTTTCTTGCTTTGTTGCTCACCGCAGTTCTGGCAGATGCTGCGGCTGATGCTGGTATTGTAAGGCCACCGGCCAGCGTGCCTCACACGCACTACTTTTCAGCAAAGTAGCTCTGCAGTTTGGTAAAATATACGGATGCCAGAGAGTCTTTTTGAGGGTTTGAATCCGGAGCAGCGCCGTGCGGTCGAAACAACCGACGGCCCGCTTTTAATTCAAGCTGGTGCCGGAAGCGGCAAAACCAAAACACTGACACACCGTATCGCGTATCTTATTGCAACGCACCGAGCCACGCCGTTCAATATTCTGTCGGTAACGTTTACAAACAAGGCGGCGCGGGAAATGCGCGAACGCGTGGCGCAGCTTTTGAGCGAAAATGCCGAAAACCGTGGATTCATGCCCTATATGGGCACATTCCACTCCATATGTGTACGTATATTGCGCATGGATGGTGAGCATATCGGCATTCCACGCTCGTATGTCATTTTTGACGAAGCCGATCGCTTGAGTGCAGTTAAACAGGCGAGCAAGCAGATCGGGCTCGACGAAAAAGCGTTTCCGCCGCGCGTTATCGCGGGTCTGATCAGCAGCGCTAAGAACGAACTGGTTACGCCCGATACATATGACCAGGCTGGCGGTAGCCCGGCTACTCGCGCCGCGAGCGATGTCTACCCCGTGTACGAGCGAATTCTGAAAGACAGCGGTGCGCTGGATTTCGACGATCTTATTGGCCGCACGGTACACCTGCTGCAAACCGTGCCGGCCATTCGCGAAAAGTGGCAGAAGCAATTTGCGTACATCATGATAGACGAATACCAGGATACCAACGCAGCTCAATACAAGCTCGTAAGCCTCCTAACGAATTCCAGCAAAAATATCGCTGTGGTTGGTGATGACTGGCAGTCGATCTATAGCTGGCGTGGCGCGGATTTTCGCAACATATTGAATTTTGAGCGTGATTATCCCGGCTGTACGGTCATAAAGCTGGAGCAAAACTACCGCAGTACCAGCAACATATTAAACGCGGCGCACGGTATTATTACAAAAAACCAGCAGCGTAGCGACAAAAAACTATGGACGGCCGCGGGCGAGGGCGAAAAGGTGCAGATTTTGCAGGTCGGCTCCGAGCGAGCCGAAGCGGAAGCTATTGTGCGGCGGGTGAAAACCGGGGTCGATGGTCGCACGCGGGCGTACCGCGATTATGCGGTGCTGTATCGTACGAACGCGCAAAGCCGCAGCGTAGAAGAAACGTTTATACAGTACGGTGTTCCGTACCGGATTGTTGGCGGTGTGCGGTTCTATGACCGTAAAGAAATCAAGGACCTGATAGCGTACCTGCGGCTGATCTACCAGGCGGAAGACCGCATAAGTTTCGAGCGGATTGTAAATGTGCCCACGCGTGGTATTGGCGCCAAAAGCCTGCAAAATTTTTACGAATGGTATGAAGGCCTGGGACTCAGGCTTAGCGAAGCACTTGCCCAGTCTGCAAATTGTGGCACGGTGACCGGGAAGGCCAAAAAGGGGTTGATGGAGCTTGGGGATATATTTTCACACCTGAGGGAGCTGGCCGAGACGACTCCACCGGCGACACTCATCGATTCGCTGGTCCGGCGCATAGGTTACTTGCATTATTTGGATGACGGGACGCCGCAGGCCGAAAGCCGCCAGGAAAACGTGCGTGAGCTTATGGGCGTGGCACAAAGCTATCAGGAACTGGGGCTGGCCGGCTTTCTGGAAGAAGTCGCACTGATATCAGACCTCGACACGTATGACCCGAACGGCGATGCCGTTACGCTTATGACACTGCACGCGGCCAAAGGCCTGGAGTTCCCAGTGGTTTTTATGACCGGTATGGAAGAGTCCATCTTCCCTCATAGCCGGGCACTGTACGATGCCAGCGAGATGGAAGAAGAGCGCCGTTTGTGCTACGTGGGTATGACCCGTGCCCGCGAAGAGCTCTATATGGTATATGCCACCAGCCGCATGCTGTACGGCGGCATGCAGCACAATACACCCAGCCGGTTTTTGAGCGAAGTCGATGCGTCGTATGTTGAAGAAATGAGCTCAGGCATGGGCTTCGCCAGTGGTTTCGGGGGTGGTGAATATGACCAGCGTAGATTCGACGACCGAACGTACGTTGCGCCAGCGCCGCCAAAAGCGGATGACGGCGAACCGCGCTACGTACCCGACTTTGAAATTGGCGACGGCGTAAAACACCAGTTGTTTGGACAAGGCACTATTGTGGAACTGGACGGTGACACGGCAACCATTTACTTCCAGGGCGTTGGCCCCAAGCGCTTAAACATCTCTTTTGCTCCACTACAGAAGCTATAACGACCTGCATGCTTGGCGCATTTCCGGCGTGACGGCGTGCTTCCCACTCCGTCGCATTGCCAATACGTCTCCGTTCCGATGCTGCCGTTCCATCCGAAGCTGCACTCAAACGTGAAGGTCTCGTCTGTCATATGCACTAACGAAATCAGGGGGTTTGCGACGGGCTTTGCTATAATTATCAGTACCGCCTGGGGGCTGTTTTTTATTGGTAAACATGCTTCGGGCAAGCAAACATATGCAACAGTTTCGGCGATTTACGAAGCGGTTTAAGACGGTGCAGACCCGGCGGTTTAAACGCTGGCATCGGCATCCTTTTGGTGTTCCGATTTTTGTCTTTCTGGGCGCGGTCTTTATTGGCGGAGTGTTGCTATTCATTTTATCCAAGACGCATGCTACCTCCACGTTTCACCCCGATACGAGCTACATCGTTATCATTAAGCACGACGGCCAGACCCAAACGGTCCCAACCGGCCAGCCGACCGTTAGGGCGCTGCTGCGCAAGTTGGGGATACGCGTCGGTCCTCGCGATCGCGTTGAGCCAAGCCTAAACACGGCTATCCAACAGGACTATTTCCGCGTGAACCTCTACCGGGCGGTGCCGGTCACCATTAACGACGGCGGCACCGTGCATACCACGTACAGCGCGGCGGCAACTCCGCGGAGTGCGGTGGCCGATTCGGGTGTAAAAATTTACCCCGAAGACCAGGTGGTGGACCAGCCGGCAATTGATCTGGTGTCGCAGCAAACACTTGGGTCGTATGTGACAATCAACCGGGCGGTGCCAGTCACGCTCTACGTGTACGGGACCATTCTGCCGCTCCGGACGCACGAAGCAACGGTTGCAGATTTGTTACGTGACCGTGGCGTCAAGCTAAAACCGCAGGACACACTTACGCCCGCCGGCAATACGCCAATTTCCGCCGGTCTGCAGGTGTTCGTAAATCGCAAAGGTACGCAGATAATTACGCAAACGCAGAGTATTCCGGCGCCGGTGCAGACGATTACCGACAACTCGCTTAGCTTTGGCACAACGGCGATACGCCAGCAAGGTTCTTCGGGTACTGAAGTCATGACGTATCA
>Ga0207702_10001900_pt1 | contig 20426 bp, 39 predicted proteins | sample KBSCornC62_FD_184302 | JGI IMG/M metagenome (GOLD analysis project Ga0207702, IMG submission 184302) | Corn rhizosphere microbial communities from Kellogg Biological Station, Michigan, USA - KBS Corn C6-2 (SPAdes) (version 2) | ecosystem: Host-associated > Plants > Roots > Rhizosphere > Soil ...
ACATGCCTTGCGAGCGCGCCGAGGTCGCCGACGCACCGGTGCTGGTGGGCGGCCCGGTTCAGCCCGAGCGCGGGTTCGTGTTGCATGCGTCGGGCGAACGCGAATGGGATTCGAGCTACCGCGTCAGCGACACGCTTACCGTCACGACCTCGCGCGACATCCTTGCCGCGATGGCGGACGGCGACGGCCCGGATCGCGCGCTGGTGGCGCTGGGCTACGCCGGCTGGGGCGCGGGCCAACTGGAACAGGAATTGCGCGAAAACGCATGGCTCACCGTGCAGGCCGACGAACGCGTCCTGTTCGAGACCGCGCTGGACGACCGATGGGGCGCTGCGGTGGCACTGGTGGGGATCAACCCTGCCAATCTGACCAGTTACTCAGGCAGGGCGTGAGGCTGTATCCGTGCGATCGTCCGTGATCGCCGCAGCGCCGATCCGCTCGATCCCCAGAAGGAAGTTCGGATCTTGAACACCAGAACGGCCTTCCATGGCCCCCGATCAGAAGCGTCTCGGGGGCAGGCTCTGACTATTCACATCCGTGCTGTGACGCGACAGATGGTTTGATCTTTTCGGGACAAGGCGGGATAGAGCGGGACGGAGCGGGCTGAAACGCGCATTGGACCGCACTTTCAGGGTGATTGGACCGAGAAAAAAAAGGAAGAACGTTGCGTCACATGGATTGAGTGTAGTGACGGCCGACAAGTCCGTCGCGCCACTTGGTTTGATCGGTCGCAAGTCGCGTCGCGCAAGCAGAACGACGATGACGATCAGCAAGAGCACGGCAAAGCTGACCAGGCCGAGCAGCGCGTAGTGAAGTTCCAGCGAATGGTGCTCACGGTCAGCGCGTCGCATTGAGCCATCGTTCGCTGGCTCAGCACAAGCTCCAAAAACGACATCGCGGCCTGCGTGCACCGTCAGTGGCGGCGCCGAACGTCTCTCCCCGCCGTCGTTTGCGGCCTCCGCATCCTTCCGTTCCTGAATCCGGCGCAGCACCTCATCCAACCGCGCAGACGTGCGCGCTTCTACCCCACCGTCCATCGTGCCCTCCCTCAGGCCTGATGCGGCGTGCGGGCGATGTTGAGAACGCGATCGAGAGCCGCCGCCGCCGCATCCTCGGCCGATCCGCGCTTCAAATCTGCAAGCACGATCCGGACCAGTTCAGCGAATTCTTCGGGCTTCGTGTAGCTGCGTAATTCGAAACTGTGAAGTCGGTCATCCACGATACGGACGGCGGCCGCCAGGAACCGCTGCTCGCGTTCTTCGATGGAGCGCGGATCTACCTCGGAAGCCTTACGTGGAGCGACTTCTGGCTTTGTGGCGTCGCTCCTGGCCGGAGCGCGCCAATCCCACCAAGAGGCGTCTTCCGCTTCCTTGTCGGCAACCAGCATCGGCTCCGCGCCCGTCGCCAGCCATTCCATACGAACGCCGGCCGCCAGGCATAACCGCGCGATCGCCTCAAACGTGGGCGCGGTTTCCTCGGCGATATAGCGCTGCAGCGTCGCCGACGAAACCCCCATGACTTCGTACGCAGAACTGCGTGTCCCCAGCAGGCCGGCCGCCTTTCCAATGCGAGTTCCGATTCCCTCACGGAGAAACGGAACTCCAGGTCGTTTCGGGCCTACCGGTTCCGATTCTACGTAACTGAATGATTTTTCGTCTGTTTCGGCCATGACACTCAAATGTGCGAACACCGATCAATCGGAACTGATATCGAAGCTCTCAAAAGTGCTTGACGCTCTCTCAAATATGCGTATAGTGCGGTCCTGTCGATGCAATAGACATTCGCAAATTTCCAATGGATCGAAACCGCGACATGACCCGCAAAAAGCAACCGCTGACCCCCGACCAGGTACGCGCGCAATTTCGCGCTCGCGGCCAATCCTTCAAGGAGTGGGCGCTGGAACACGGCTGGGATCACAAGGCCGTGTCGCGGGTGTTGACCGGTTGTGAAAAAGGCTACCGCGGACGCTCGCACGAAATCGCCGTGGCGCTCGGCCTGAAGTTGCCTGCAGACGAGTCTAGCGCCGCCGACGCGGACAGCAATATGCAGTCGCGCAAGGTGGCCTGAACATGGCCGCTATCTACAGGGGGATCGAGCACGCACGGCACTGGCTGAAAAGCCAGGCCATTGACCAGGATCGTCAGGACAACCTGGTCTTGCTGGTGGGCACCTTGGCCACCGGCAGCATCCTCGCCATTCAATTCTTCTGGGGACTGCCGGCATGAGCCTGCGTTCCCGCGAGCACCACGCTTTCGGCGCGCCCGACTGGTCGCAGCGCCACCAACGGTTCCAGCCGCTGACGTTCATCGATCGGACGCCTATCGCGATTGCGTTTTCGCCGGCCCGGCGCCAGGGCGCGGATCAGCCGGGCAGTGCCGCGAGTAGCCACTCAAAAACCCCGGCAGCGCGGGCGCCGGCCCCCCAGCCTCGCATCGGCCTCTCCTGCCGGCGTGACCGCGCAACCATTCCTGCGTCCGAGGTGTGCGCGTGAGCCGCCGCGACTCCCTCACCCCGGATCTATTTGAAATGCCCGTGGCGCCAGCAGCGCTGCCGGCCAGCATGGATCACCGCGCGACCATCGCGCATCTGCTCGGCGAAATGTTCGTGGCCAGCGGGCTGGACCGCTACGAGATCGCCGCGCGGGCCAGCCGTTACGCCGGCAAGGACATCAGCAAGTACATGCTGGATGCGTACACCGCCGAAAGCCGCGAGGAATTCAACCCGCCGCTGTGGCTGATTCCCGCCCTCGAAGCGGCCTGCGACTCCCATTTGTTGACCAGCTGGTTGTGCACCGTGCGCGGCGGGCGGTTGTACGTCGGCGCCGATGCGTTGGCGGCGGAACTCGGCCGCATCGAGCGCCAGCGCGATGCCCTGCATGCGCAGGCCAGCACCATCAAACGCCGTTTGAAGAGGGCGCCATGAACGTCCGGACGGAGCATCGCGCCGAAGACGTGCGCATCGAGGTCGACCTGATCGTCGGCGAACCCGCGTCGCGCGCCGGCCAGTACGCGCGCAACGTGTACTGCGAGCAGGCCTACGGCGGCACCGGACACTGGCTGGCGCGCTGGCTGGCGTTGGATGTCACCGCCGATGCGATGGCGGCACGGGCGCGCGCCGCGACGATGGCCGATGACACTGTGCAGGCGGAACGGTTCCGGCGCTATAGCGCGGCGCTGAAGCGCGCGCTGGCCGGCGAAGACGCGATGGCCGATGCCATCGGTGCCACCGCTGCATCCCTTTCGATCTGCCGCGCCGGCGTCGGGGCTCCCCCCTGTGCCACGGCGCCGGCGTCGGCGGATCGTTCTACATCAGAGGCGCGGCATGGCTGACGGCGCGCAGATGGCGACGGAACGCTGGCCCACCGCCGTGGAGCTTGCCGGGCTTCCTGGAATGCCCGGCACAGCCCGCGGTGTGATCAAAATGGCTGCGCGCGAAGGCTGGTCATCGCGCCGCCGGAACGGCAGCAAGGCCCGTGAATATGATCCGGCCTGGTTGCCCAAGGAAACCAGTGCGGAACTGCGCCGTCGCCAAGCCATCGCGGTGGCGTCCAGGGTGGCCAAGACCTCGTCGGCGATTGCGCGAATCCAGATCGCGGAAAAGGTCACCGGCGAAGCGCGCTGGCGCGAAGTGCAGCGCGGCATGGCGCGCTACGCCGGCTTCACGGGCAAGAAGAAGGAACGTGCCGACGCGCGCAACGACATGGTGGGCGCGTTGCGCAGCTATGCGCAAACGCGGCAGATCGGACTTTACACCGCTGCTGAACAGTTCGCCGCCGATTACAACGCCGGCCGCATCGAGGTGACCGACGTGGCGCGGCGCGTCATCGGCGACCAAGTTTCGGCGGTTTCGCTGCGGCGCTGGGACAAGGCCATGCGCGAACACAGCTCGGCCGTCTTGGCGGGCGATTACGGCAACCGCGCCGGCGACAGCCTGATCGATCGGACGCCCGCGTTGTACGAACTGGCGGTGGGCCTGCTGGTCGACAAGCCGCACGTGAGCGCCAAGATCATCCACCGCGCCATCCAGGCGCGTTTTGCGGACACGGAAACGCCAGTTCCCGCGCTGCGCAGCCTTCAGCGCTGGTTGGTGAACTGGAAGCGCGACAACGCCCAGGTGTTCTGCGCCGTGCGCAACCCGGACGAATGGAAGAACAAGTACATGGTCGCGTTCGGCTCGGTCGATGAATCCATCGTGCGTTTGAACCAGCGTTGGGAAATGGACTCCACCCCGGCCGATGTGATGTTGACCGACGGCCGCCACAGCATCGTCCAGGTGTGCGACGTCTGGAGCCGCCGGCGCATGTTCCTGGTGTCGAAATCCTCCAGCTCGGAAGCGCTGTGCCTGGTGTTGCGCCGCGCGTTGCTGGAATGGGGTGTGCCGGAGCTGGTGAAGATCGACAACGGCCAGGACTACGTCAGCCATCGCTTCCAACGGGTGCTGCGCGACCTGGCGATCGAGGAAAACCGCTCCGCGCCATTCAGCCCTTGGGAGAAACCCTTCGTCGAGCGTGGCTTCCGCACCTTCCTGCATGACCTGTTCGAGCTGCTGCCCGGCTTCATCGGCCACAACGTGTCCGAGCGCGCTGCGCTGGAAGCCAAGCAAGCGTTCGCGGACCGGCTGTTCAAGAAGAACGCCGTGGTCGAGATCAAGATGGATTCACGCAGCCTGCAATCGTTCTGCGATCGCTGGGTGAAGTCGATTTACGAGACCGAACCGCGCGAGTCGCTGGGCAAACTGACCGTGCAGGAAAAGGTGGCCAGCTACACCGGCACCATTCGGCAGGTCGAAGACGAACGCATGCTCGACGTGCTGCTGGCGGAAGCGCCGGATGGCCACGGCCAGCGCGTGGTGGGCAAGAAGGGCCTGCGCATCGACAACCTGGTGTTCATCGCGCCGGAACTCACGGCGCTGGTGGGCGAGCCGGTGCACGTGCGCTACACCGAAGACGTCGGCCGCGTGGTGGTGTTCCACGACGACGCTTTCGTGTGCGTCGCCGAATGCCCCGAAGCGCTGGGCATTTCGCGGCACGAACTGGCCATCGAAGCCAAGGCGCGCCAGACCGCCGAAACGCAAGCCGCCAAGCGCGAGGTGAAAGCCATCGCGCGCAAGGCGCGCACCCACGAATTGCTGGACGAAATTCTCGACCGTCGCGAAGCGGCCGCGGAAAACGTCGTCGCGCTGCCGCAGCCATTCACGCCGCACGCCACGGATGGCACCAGCAACGCCGGCGACGCCGCGGCCGCGCTCGATGGCGCGCCGCAGCCTGCATCGGTCACGCGCGCGAACTTCGAGCAATGGCGTGACAGCGAACGCGCCGCGCAGCAGGAACAGCCGCGCGAGGAAGACAGCTTCAAGCGCGCGCTGGACATCCTGCTGGTGCCCGAAGCCGATCGCGATGACATCCAGCGCGGATTCCTCGCGCGCTATTCCGACTCCAGCGAGTTCCGCAGCCGCTGGATGATCTTCGAAGACTTCGGGCCGTCCGCGTTCGGCCTCGGCGACGAATACCGGGCGCTCATGCCCGACCAGCGCGGCATCGATCGACTTTTCGACAAGTAACCCAACCAGCCACAGGGAGGCTGACATGCGCAGCAAGATCATTCCGATTTCCAACGTCCAGCGTTTGGCCGAAGCCGCCGACGCGCTGTTGAACCGCGCTTACGGCATGCCAGGCATGGGCCTGGTGGAAGGTCCGACCGGCTACGGCAAAACCACCGCCGTCGCGTGGCTGGTCACCCGCGTCAACGGCGTGTTCGTGCGCGCGCTGGCCACCACCACTCCGTCGTCGCTGCTGGATTCCATCTGCAAGGAACTCGGCATCGGCAAGCGCAGCACCAACGTCGCCACGGTGGAAGACATCGTACGCAAGCTGGCCGAAACCGGCCGCCCGCTGTTCATCGACGAGGCCGATTACCTGGCCGACAAGCGCCGCCTGATCGAAACCCTTCGCGACATCCACGACCTCGCCACCGTGCCGGTGGTGCTGATCGGCATGCACGGCTTCCGCCGCAAGCTGACGCCGCTGCAGCAGCTCACCGGCCGCATCGCGCAGTGGGTGGATTTCCAGGCGGCCAGCGAAACCGATGCTCGCGTGCTGGCGCGCGAGCTCGCGGAGGTCGACGTCGACGATGCCCTGGTCGGCAAGCTGCACGCCGCCGCGCAGGGCAGTGTGCGCCTGCTGGTGGTGGGCCTGGCGCAGATCGAGCAGCGCGCCAAGAACCGCGGCCTGCGCAAGATCGGCGTCAACGAATGGGGCCACGGAGACTTCTTCGTCGGCGCGGCGCCGCAAGGCAACAAGGTGCGCGTGCTGCAGCGGGCTGTGGCGGCATGACGCACGCCCACAACAATCTGGACGTCGCCGCGATCGATCCTCGCAACGGCGCGAAGTTCAGCCCGAATCTCTACAAGTGGCTGACCGATCGCAAGCGCTCCTATCGCGCGTCGAGCAGTCGTTTGTACCGCAGTCCGAATGACGCGCTTTACATCGGTTACATCGATGACGGCGATCTGGTCGGATCGCGGTTGATGACGGTTCTATGTGAGGGGCGTCGTGCCCAAACCTTCTGCTACCTCCCAACGTTTCGACTGATCGAGGTCACCGATTTCTGGCCGCGTTACATGCACGTCGGTCGTTGTGCGATCGACCCTGATCACAAGATGGGTTTCCAGAACGATGAGTCGCGCTGGGAAGTCAACGGCGATTGGCGCACCTGCACGTGGTGCGGAGCATGCAGTCAGATGCTGGTGCGGTGGACGGAAAAGGTCCAAAGACAAGCGTGGCGTGACGTGTCGTCGCTACGGCAGGCGGTGGGCGTATGACGCCGAGGCTTGCAAATCAACGGCGCCGCATGGTCGCGGCCAGGGGCGCGGACAAGCGCGAGAAGCTGTGGCGCGCGATGCGCATCCTGCGCACGTTCAGCATCGGCGAACTGGCTGCCGTCACCGAACTGGCCAGCGTCAAGTCCGTCAGCGCGTTCTGCTCCGAGTTGCGCCGGGCTGGCTATCTGACGGTACAGCGCGGAAACCACCACAAGAGCGAATGCGCGCGCTACCACCTGATCCGCGATAGCGGGCCGCTGGCGCCTTGGGCGATGAATCACGGCACGGCGATCTACGACCCGAACGAAGACAAGGAGTACTCGATCCGATGAGCGTCCAGGATCTGAAACCCGAGGGTCTCGACACCCTTGGCATCCATTACGCACAAATGACGTTGCGGCCGCGTGTTTACGCGCAAGGCGCGTCGCGCGGCAACATCGTCGTCTGGCTGGCCATTGGCGGTCTGGAGACGATGATCGGCGAGGGTGAGCCGGAAGCCGCGATCGCCGAAGCCATGAAGCTTCTGGAATCGTTGCGGGTCAATGTCAGGCCGCAGGTTGCTGCGCTGCTCGAAGCGCCGCGGAGGACGCCATGACGGCCGATTGGAAAGTTGTATTGGCCGACGCCTGCAAGCAATCCTCGCAGAGCGCTGTCGCGCGTCGCATCGGCTATTCGGCCGCGGTGGTCAGCCAGGTGCTGAAGGGCAGCTACAAGGGCGACGAGCACCGCGTTCAACAGGCGGTTGAAGGCGCGTTGATGGGCCTCACCGTCGATTGCCCCGTGATCGGAGAGATCCCTCGCAACGTGTGCCTGGAATACCAGCGCCGCGAGTTCGCCGCCACCAATCCCATGCGCGTGGCGCTGTCGCGCGCATGTCCGACGTGCCCGCACTACGTGGGGGCGCGCAAGTCATGAAGATCGCACGCCTCATCGCCGCGGTGCTCTCCGCCGTGGAACTCGCATTGTGGTATTGCGTGTTCAGCGGCGTCGAACACGTATTTCAAAACTTCAAGGGGTTCGACCGTCCGGCGCGCTGGCTGTTCGCCATTGTGCTTGCGCCGCTGCTGGTCACGCTGGCCGTGATCGCCGCCCCTTTCTACGCGATATGCCAAGCCCGTCAGGGCAACGGTCGCTCGTCATGAATCGCCTGACGACAGCCCAGAAAGATTACCTGCGCGGCCTGATGCGCCGGCTGGAACTGCCGTCGGATGTGATCACGACGCTGCACCAGCGCGCGTTCGTCGAGGCCGGTATCTGGGATGCGCGCGCGTTCGGCTACCGCATTGGTCAGCGCGTGGATGTCGTGCTCGATGAGCTGGACGTCGGTCAGGCCAGCGCCCTGATCAAGGCCATGAAAGCCCAAGCGGAGTGAACCCATGAAACCCGGCAGCCCGCAACTGCAGATGCTCTTCGAACGCGAACTCACGCCCGCGCTTGTGCTGGACGTGCTGGGGGACCACCCCGGCATGGTCAACGGCATCACGGCCCGCGACCTGGTCGCGAAGATCTGCGGGCTCACCACCGGCGCAGGCGAACGGCACTTGCGCCAGATCATCGAAGCGCTTCGCCGGCAGGGCCATCCAATCGGCGCGCATCCCTCGCACGGCTACTTCATGGCCGAGACCGACGCCGAGTTGGATGCCAGCTGTGAGTTCCTCTACGCGCGCGCCATGACCAGCCTGCAGCAGATCAGCGCGATGAAGCGCGTGGCGCTGCCGGACCTTCGCGGCCAGCTGCGGCTGCCCGCGGCCAACGAAGTGCCCTTCAACCAGGGAAACAAGCCATGAGCCTGATTCAACAGATCCGCGACGCGTTGGGCGACTCCGGCGGCATGACCGTCGCACAGCTCGCCGACGCGCTAGGCGAAGAACAGAAGCGCATCGCGGCAACGTGCTATGAAGCCAAGGGGCGGGGCGTGCTGACCTCGCGTCACGAAGACGGCGGTGTGGTGTATGCGCTGAACACCGACGGCGCTGCGCCCAAGCCGCGCCCGCAACTGGCGCGGATCGGCGAACAACAGAACGCGCTCACGCAGGCTTCTGCGCCGCGTCTCCGCAAGAGCACACCCGCACTAGCCATCCCGAATTCGCCGGAAGGTCGCGACACAATCGCCGCAGCGCTGCAATCCGCCTATACCAAGGCGGATGAAGCGCTGGATGCGTACGTGCGCTCTGTGGCCAATCCGACGATCTACGGCGTGCTGAAACAGGCACGCGATCACGCCGGCGCCGCCTGGCGCGCCTTCCGGGATGCGACATGACCGGCGTAACGCTCCCGGCCGGTTGGGGCTTCCCGCGCAATACGCGGCTCGGTGACGACGTGCCTGCTGACCGCAGCAACAACCTCTACCGCAGCCAGTGCGCGCAGATCGCGTTTTGGCTCGGGCGGCTGCGTTATGTGCCCGACGTGGCCGAGATCCGCGCGCACTGGGGCGTCTCGCGCGCCACCGCATACCGCTGGCACAACTTCGCGGAAAACGGCGGCATGGTGCCGCCGGGACCGCTGCACCATGAGGACTGACGCGTGAACAAGAAAGCCAACACCCGCCTGAAAGTCGAAGCCGCCGACGCGGTGCCGCAGTCACTGGAAGACGTGAACGCTGCGATCGCCGAAATCGGCCATTGTCAGCGTACGCGCGATGTCATCCAGGCGGCCATGAACGAAGACTTGGCCAAGCGGCGCTCAACTTTCGAAACCGAGGCCAAGCCGTATGCCGATCGCATCGCGGAACTCACCCGCGGCGTCGCCACGTACTGCGAGGCTCACCGCGACGAGCTCACCAAGGGTGGCAAGACCAAGACCGCGCGCCTGGCCACCGGCGAAGTGAGCTGGCGCATGCGGCCGCCGTCGGTGGTGATGCGAGGCGCGCAGGCCGTGATCGAAACGCTTAAAAAGCTGAAGCTGGACCGCTTCCTGCGCGTGAAGATCGAGCTGGACAAGGAAGCGGTGCTGGCCGAACCCGAGGCGGTGGACGGCATCAAGGGCCTGTCCATCAGCCAGAAGGAAGATTTCGTCATCAAACCCGACTCGACCGAACTGGAGGAAGTGCGATGAACCAGAGCAACGACAAGATCATCGACCGCATCGAAAGCGCCCAGCGCATGTTGGGGCAGGCCCGGACCGAACACAGCCGTGGCAATGCCGAGGATGCCGTGACGTTCCTGGAGGTGGCCGGCACGCGCATCAAGGCCGCTATCGAGGCGATCGATGCCGTCGGCAAGAACAAGCCGGTGAACTTCAGCGAGCGCAAGGAGGCCACACATGCACGCTGATGCCGCCTTCATGCTGGACGGCGACACGCCCGGCGAGGAAACCGTCTCGCATCACGTCCGCGACCCCCGCATCGATCCGCAGCCCGGCGATGTGCTGGTGGTGGACCGCGACCAGCGCGAAGTGTTGGACCGCGTGCAGGACAGCATCGAGTACGGCTTCCCGAACCGTGCAGCGTCGCGCTGGCTGCCGCTGATCCGCTGGCAGGTATGGGCGCGTCACGCCGAAGTGCGCAAGGTGGCGCCGTGAACCCGTTCGCGTCCAAGTTCACCAATTTCTCCGGCGAACCGTTGATCGTTCTGGCCGCCGATGATCGCATCCGCATGGTCCAAGATTTCGGCTATCCGGCAATTTCGGTTGAATCAGCAAAATGTTGACCGTCATCCAAAAGCCACGTCAGGGTTGCAATGCTCTCGCCGAGAGGGAGGGCAAGTAATGGCCCTTGTTTACAAATGCGATGTGTTCTGCGACCGCTGCGCCGACTGGGTTGACGGCGGCAACACGCAGCACGGCCATACCAAGGGCATGAGCAAGGAAGCGCGAGAGGTAGCTAAGGAGCTGGGCTGGAAACGAGTGCGGCTGAAAGACGGGACCTATGAAGACGTTTGCCCAAAATGCACAGCGAAGGCTGTCAACCAGTGACCATTCAACCGAATTTGCCGGAAATCCAAGATTTCACTGCCGCAGAATGCGTGCGCGCGCTGAAGTTGCCGAACCTGCAGAAGACCGTCCGCACCGCGATCGAGCGCCGGCAGCGCAAGCTGCAGAAGGTGGAGTCGTGAAGCGCGTCGACGCCATCCGCAAGATCAAGGCATGCCTGCGTCGCGCGGCATCACCCCACGCCAACGAGGCCGCGATGGCACTGCGTCAGGCGCAGGCCATGATGCGCGAATACGGCGTCACGGCAGCCGAAGTGGGCGACGTCGAACATGCCGACGTGTTGGGTCGTGGTCGGGCGGAACCACCGCAATCGCAGCTTTGGCTGGCCAACCTGTGCGCTGTGGGTTTCGGTTGCAAGCTGATTCTGTCCACCGGCTGGCCTCGCATGTACGTGCGGTTCTATGGCGTCGACGGTGCGGCCGAGATCGCGGCCTATTCGTTCACGGTGCTGCGCCGCCAGCTTGACCACGATCGCCGTCGTCATATCGCACGCATCCGCAAACGCGCGAACCGTGACGCGCGCGGCGAAGCTTTCGCGCTGGCATGGGTCCATGCGATCAGTGTGCTATTCCCGCAGGCGCAGCTCGCCGATGCAAAGCGCGATGCGATCGAGCAGGCAGTCAACACCCTGCATCCGAAAACGAGCAGCACAACCGGCCGCGATCTGACCAAGAAAGGCAAAACGCGGGAAGACGACTACATGGCCGGCCGCGCAGCTGGCCTCAATGCGAAGCTGCGCACCGGCGTGCGCGGCACCGAACAGAAACAGCTGGAGGCATTTTGATGCCCTTCCACGGCGACACCGCCACGCGTCGCAAGACCCAGCTCGCAACCGCGCACGTGATCGCGGCGCGGCTGGGGCTGGACGACGACACTTACCGCGACCTGCTGGAGCGCCTTACCGGCAAGCGCAGCATGGCGAAGATGGATTTTCGCGAACGCCGTGCCGTGCTCGACGAGCTGCGGCGATTGTCGGGCGATACGGCGCGACGCCTTCGCGGCACTGTGCCGCCACCGGGCGCGCCGAGCGGCGTGCGCGAGGAACTGGCGGCCATGATCGCCAAGCTGGAGGCGATCGCGGCCGAGCTGGGCTATTCCTGGGCGTACATCGATGGCATGGCCAAGCGCATGTTCCACGTCGATCGTGCGCAATGGTGCACAGCCGAACAGCTGCACAAGCTGGTTGCGGCATTGTCGTTCCACCAGCGCCGCAAGCGGAGGAACGCATGACCGCGCATCTGATCGATTTCACGTTCTGGTCGGCGGGGTTGTTCCTGCTCGGCACGCTGTGCGGCATGTCCGTCGCGTGGAAACGCTACCGCAACGCCATCGAAGACCGGGACGCCCAGGCCAAACGCGAAGCGGAGAAGGTTTCCGGCTTCATGATCAAGGGTGTCGAGTTCAACCAGCAGATCCTCGACATCCTGCGCGCACAGGGCGCCATGCCGCGGAACCTGATTGTGGATTGGACCGTGCTGACGCAGGCTGCCAACGGCGCCGGCTTCACCCTGGTGAAGGCCGAACCGCGCGCCACGGAGCGCGTGAACTGATGGCGCAGCCCGCGGCCCTCGACATGTTTCCCGACGCGCTCGGTGATCCCGACCGCGCCGGCATCACCGCGCCGGACGCCAAGTGGCCGGCCAACCTCGCCGCGATGGTCGACGTGCTGCATGCGACGCTACGCGAGCGCGGCCACGACGACGATGCCGCGCTCGATGACGCCGAGCACTGCGCCATCGCCATCGCCGAATACCAGGGCGGCCGCAACTACTACCTGCCCACGGGCAAGCGCCTGAAGGATTTCGTGCGCGATCGCGCCATCTATCTCGCCAGCAACGGCCGCAACAAGGCCGAGCTTGCGCTACGCTACGACCTCACTGAGCGGCGCGTCGAACAGATCGTCGCCGAGCAGAGGGCGATTCACCTGCGGCGCATCCAGCCGCAGCTTTTCGATTCGCAAAACAGGGAGACACCATGAAGAAGATCATTCCGGCAGTGCTGTGCGCGCTGCTGTTGTTCGGCTGCGCCACCATCGCACCCGACCGTGCCGTCTCGATCGGCAATCCGGCGCAGGACCTGACTGCGACAATGCAGCTGCCGATCACGTACCAGGAGGCGTACACCCGCGCACTGCGCTGGGCGCATGACTGCCACGACATTTCGCGCAACCATCAATACAGCGCGACGATCGAGGCCAACATCGACAATGCGGCGCGCACGGCGGTGGTACACGTCAAACGCGCGGCACTGCAGGGTGGCGGCGATTTCGAACGGCTCGACTTCACGGCCACGCCGACCGGCACCGCGATGACCATCACCGTCAACAACACCCGCTGGTGGGGCAAGCCCGAGCTGCAGGCCGCCGAAGCCAGCGTGAAGAGCGGCACCACGCAGTGCCATTGGATGTTCGACAAGGGGGAACAGCCATGATGATCACGTGCCAGGAGTGCAAGAAGGAATATTCCAGCGAGGCGAAAGCCTGCGTGCATTGCGGCGCGCGGAATCCGCACCGTATGAGCGGTGCGGGCAAGCTCGGCGTCGGCGTGGCCGTGGTCGTGGGTTTATTCGTGGTGTTCCTGATCATCGGGACGCTCAACAGCCCGACATCGGGTGGTTCGGCGACCACGGCCGACCTGTGCTCGCAGTCCGCCGAAGCCGCGCACTACATCGCGGCCATGAGTGCCAGTCCCAGCGACGTCGTCCGGGTCACCGACCAAGTCATCGCTGACCGCAAATACCCGCTGCTTGGCGACAAGGTCGTTGCATCGATCGGCAATATCATCGCGATCGGCTGGGGCACGCGCACGCCGGATCAATTCGCGGACAGCATGCGTGCGACGTGTGAGCGCAACGCCGGATCGTAACCGGTGGTAGCATCGCAACCCATTCAGCCCCGCCCCGTGCGGGGCTTTTTGTAGGGCGAAACGTTTCGCTCCCAACGCCCGACGCACCAACCGTAGCCTGACACGAACCCGCCAATCAGACGGGTTCATCGCCGGGCGGCGGTTCCTCCCTGTCCGCCGCCCGGCACCTTCAGGGAGTCGGGCATGAAAGACCGTTTGACCGCCATTTACGTCCGCCTTGCGGCATCGCTGGAAGGTTTCGGGATGATGGCGCTGTGGGCGCTTCTCTCGTTTCTGTTGCTGCTGGTGATCGCGGCGTGGTTCAACCCGGCCAAGTTCGGCAGCTATCTCTGGATCGTGTCGAAGCTGGCCCTGGCCGCGGTGCTGGGTTACGGCTTCGATCGCGCGGCGTCACCGAATGGGCGGCCGTCCAAGCTGGATGGCATCGAGCGCGCGATGGCGCAAACGCGTCGCGCCACGCTGATGGCCGCCACGATCGTCGCCGCGGGGTTGATGCCGTGAAAGTCATTTTCGCGATCGGCATCGTGCTCATGATCATACGTGGCGTATGGCTGATCCCGAGTTCGCGTGAAGAGGCCATCGATCCGCAGGCGCCCTATCGATGCGTGCGCGGAGTGCTCTGGCTAATCCTTGGATTCATCGGCTGGGTGGGGTTGATGTCATGACCTCCGCGCAAGCCTATCGCCTGTTGGCGTTGAGTCCGATCGACCCGATTGCGGAAAGCTGGCGCTGGCAGCGCGCCGGTCACATCGTGACGGTGCTGCTGCGCAAGATCGCGTTGACCGGCCGTCGTTGGAGTTGGCGATGAACGAGCGCCGCCGCAATCCGGAATATCGCTGGATCACGGACATTTCGTTCAGCGTGCACATTCCCGGCTGGCTGATCGGCTTCGCGTTGGCGTTCCTGCTGGTGCTGGGCGTCGCGTTGATCGCGAGCTCCGCGCATGCCGAGGGCACCGCGCCGTCGCTTGCCGCGCAGATCGCCGCGGTCGATGTGCCGGAAGTCAACGCAGTACAACGTCATTACGTGGAGCAGGCGGCCGAGGAAGTCTGGGGCGTCGATGCATCGCCGGCGCGCCTGGCCGCGCAGATCCACCAGGAATCGCACTGGCGGTCGAAGGCGCGCAGCCCCGTAGGCGCGGAAGGCTGGGCGCAGTTCATGCCGGCGACGGCGAAGTGGATCGCGCAGCAGTTTCCCGACCAGCTGGGCCAGTTCGATCCGTGGGATCCGCAGCAGGCGGCCTTGGCGGCTGCGATCTACGATCACTGGCTGCTTCAGCGCAACCAGGGCGACAGCCCATGCGCCAGTTGGGCCTTCGCGCTTTCCGCGTACAACGGCGGCGAGGCGGCATTGCAGCGTGAGCAAACGCGCGCGGAACGCGCCGGCGCCAATCCACTGCTGTGGTTCGACGGTGTTGCGCGATACCGCGGTCGCTCGATGTCGGCGTGGCGGCAGAACCGCGGCTACGTGCGCCAGATCCTGCTAGTGCTGGAGCCCGCGTACATCGACGCCGGATGGTCCGGCACGGCGGTGTGCGCATGAAAGACACCCTGCTCGGCGCACTGCTGCTCGCGATGCTGGCGTTCTTCTTCTGGCTTGGCTATGCGGTGTGCGATCGCAACCATGCCAAGGCCGACCTTGCCGCCACGCGCACGGCGCTGACCGCATCGCGCAACGACCTGACCGATTACCACGCCGCGCTGCAGAGCGCGAGCGCGCAGTTCGAGCGCGACGCGAACGTGTTGCGCGGCATCGCGGAGGACTACACCAATGGACGCATCGCACGGGATCAGTTCTACATCGGCCTGCAGCCACGGCTGGACGCGTTTCTCGCCGCTCGGCCGGATCTTGCTGCTTGCGATATTGGCCCTGTCGGTCTGCAGCTGTGGAACGACGCCAATCGTGGCGACGCTGCCCAGCCCGGCGACGGTGGAGACGGAACAGCCGACGCCGAAGATCGATCCCAGCCTGCTGGCGGAATGTCCGCCGCTGCCGCTGGCCACCGACAGCCATCTGCCGACGCTGCAACGCAACCATACGGAAGTGGCGCATCTGTACAACGACTGCCGCGCCGGCAAGCACGACCTGATCAAGGCGGTGAAAACCACCGAAGCGCAGGAAGCAGCGCGCCTGCAGCGCGCGCGCACGGCAGCGAAGAAAGTGGAAAAGCCGCCGCCAGCGTTGCCCTGGTGGAAGCGGTTGTTCAAGCGAGGGTCCAGTGAGCAGTGACTTGATGCTGGGCCTGATCCTTGCCGCGATGGGGATCAATTTCGTGGGCCTAATCATCGTGGGCTTGCGCGTGGAGATCCGCGGCGCGCGCAACGACGGCTACGAGCGGCGCCTGGCGGTGCTGGAGGAAGCCAGCCGCACCGCGCCATCGCACACCGACTTGAACGCGATCCGCGACCGAATCGCAGGGGTAGCGGGTCAGGTAACCGGCATGGCGCAAGTAATGACCGCGCAAACCGACCTGCTGCGCAGCATCCAGAACCATCTGTTGGAGCGTGACTGATGAAATCCTTTGCCGAACGCCTGCGCGAAGACCGCCGTCTGGTGATCCTGCGGCTGCTGTCCGAAACGCGTGGCTTCACGCTCAACAGCAGCCAGGTGCAGATGGGGCTGGAAATGGTGAGCGTGCCCTGCACCCGCGCCGATGTGATCGAGGATCTTCGCTTCCTCGCGAACAACGGCCTCATTCGCATGACGCCGGTGCCCGGCATCGAGAACCTGTACGGCGTGGTTCGGCCAGGTCCTGGTATCAGCAACCCGCCCGGTGGCGGCATTTATCGCGGTGTGCCGATCTATGGCGGCGGTGGCTTGGTGCGCGCGCGGATCGCAAGGCTATGAGCAAGTCAGCCGTCGATCACATGGATGTCCGCTGGCGCGTCAAGGGCACGACGCAATGGAGCCCGCCGCGATCGTATCCACCGGCGGCGGAAGTCTCCGTCGATGGTCTGGAGCGCGGCAAGGATTACGAATTCGAGGTGCGCAACGTCTCCACGTGCGGCGCGAACAGCATCTGGGTATCGAGCGATTACACCGTGCCCGACGCGCCGGTGGGCACGCTGACGCTGGTGGCGATGCAGCAAGGGATACAGGACGCCAGCAGCTCGGCCGCAGCAGCCAACGCCCAGCTCGCCGACATCGCGAGCGACAACGTGCTTTCGCCGGCGGAAAAACCGACTGTGATGCGCGATTACAGCGTGATCACGACCGAGCAGGCCGGCATCGATGCGCAGGCCACGCAGTACGGCGTCACCACGCAGAAGTCGGACTACGACAACGCGATCAGCACGCTCACGGCGTACCTCAACACCCTGAACTCGCCGGTGCCGTGGAACAACAAGAGCGGCAACACCGACATCACCGGTAGCACGTTCAAAAGCTACTTCACAAGTGTTTACACCGCGCGCCAGACGCTCCTGAACGCGATCTATGCCACGGCGAAATATTACGCCGACAACGCGCAGTCTTCGGCGAATCGGATTGCGCTGTCGAACCCATCTTTCGAGAACAACCTCACCAACGGCCCGCAACAGACGTATGTCCAAGGCGGGGCGCTGGTCGATGATTGGCAAGTTGGAGAAAACAGTGGTGGGTTCACCCTTGCGGTGATCAACAACGGCCGGTTACGCACTGGCTCATGGGCTCTGCGCATCAACACGCCAAACGGCGTGGCACTGGCGAATGGAGCGAATGCGTTCGCTGGTGCTTGGACGGCCACGAATTTCCCCTGCACGGCCGGCGACTGGTTCACGGTTGGCGGCTACATGTACCGCGACGCGAGTCAATCACAGCCGTCTGGTGTCTCTATTTTTCTGCTCATCATGCTGCGTTGGTTCAACGCGACCGGCGGCTATCTGGGCCAGGACGGCCCCAGGCAATCGACGATTGGCGGCGACATGAGTACACCGCAATCGAAGAATGTTGTAGCGCCTGCCGGCGCCGCGTCCTATAAGGTCTATTGCCAAGTATTGGTGGGCAACAGTTCCGGCGCGACGATTACTATGTCGAACGCGTGGTGCGGCGCGGGTTTCGACGATTTGTTCGTGAAGCGCATCCCCGACATCGGCATTGCGGGCAGCGGCCAGACGGTCGGAGACCAGCGCAACCTGCTGCCGGTGACGTGGGCCGGTGTGCGATCGGTACTCTCGACCTCGCCGATCAGCTACTCGATCAGCGGCACGACGGTCAATTTCAGCGTAGCCGCGTTCACTCTGCAAGGCGGCGGCATCAGCATCAGCTATTCGGCGTCCAGCGGCAGCGTCACGCAAGCTGCCGGCACAACGGTCGGCTACTACCTGTACTACCGTGACGCCACGGCGTCCGGCGGCTCGAAATCGCTCTTTATTTCGACGGCGCCCCAATCGCTCGCCGCATTTCCGGACATCGTGATGCTTGGCACTGCGACCGTGACCGTTGCTTCCAGCGGCGGCGGCGCTGGCGGAACGGGCGGTGGCGGCGGCGGCTATTGCGTCGCCGACGACATGTTCATCGGCGAAGGTCGACGCGCCGGCAATGCAGAAATCGGCGATCCGTTCGATTGCTTCGACCTTCCGACCGCCGCCGGCAGGCACGTGCGCTCGCTTCAAGGTGTCAGCCGCGGCATCGAGGAATGCGTGCGGATGATCACGTCCGACGGTTGCATGCTGGTGTGCAGCGTGTCCACGCCGTTCGATCTTCCAGACGGACGCGTGAGCTATGCCAAGCACATGTTGGGCGAGCGCGTGATCACTGATCTCGGCGAAGCAACGGTCCTCTCCCTCGCGTTGGTCGGCCGCCGATCCGTCACTCGCGCGCACCTTGGCGGTGTCAGCTACGCGGCGGGCGCTGATCCCACGCGTCGCATCATTCCCACAACGTAGGGACGATCTCGAAACCATGAGCTACACGAAAACCGATCCACAACCGGCAGGGCTCAATGCCGGCGAAACTGCCGTCACGCTCGATGACGACAGCATCATCGCGGTTTCCGCAGAAATTACGCCGCAGCCGAATGGTGCGCCGTCAGCAATCCAGGCGACCGCACGTGCCGTCCATGCCGACGGATCGGCCGTGACCGATCCCCAGGGGACGCCAGTGATATCGACGTTTTCCTACACACCGAACGTCGAGGTGGCTAACGATTCAACGCAGTTCGCGGCTGCGCAAAAGGACTGCCTCATGGTCGTGCTTGGCGAGCCTGTGACGTCGATTCTCACCGATCCCATCCACGCGCCCGCTCTGGCCAATGCAAGCATTCGCAACCGCCTCGCCGCGCTGTCGATTGCTGGCCCCGTGGACGCAGGCGCATTGCTGTAGGAAATGAAGAGGGCGATCGGAGCGGCGTTGGCGCGTCGCTCCGATCCCCGAAGCACCACCGCGTGAACGGTGGAGTCAGGCAAGGCCCCCTGCCGCGACGTCGCAGCAGGAGAAGGCTAAACCGTTACGTTCACCGGAACCGAGAACCATGACTCCGATTGTTCCTTGGCCAGGCGGAAAGCGCCGGCTTGCAAAGCACATCCTTCCGCTCATTGAAAAGTCACCGCACCACTGTTACGTCGAGCCATTCGCCGGCGGCGCGGCCATCCTGTTCATGCGCACGCCGGCGCGGGTCGAGATCATCAACGATCTCAACGGCGAGCTGGTGCGCCTGTACCGCTGCGTGAGGCACCATCTCGACGAACTGGTCCGGCAGTTCCGCTGGGCGCTGGTCAGCCGCGAAATGTTTCGATGGACGCAGATGGAGCGGCCGGAAACGCTCACCGACATCCAGCGCGCCGCGCGGTTCTTCTACCTGCAGAAGCTGGCGTTCGGCGCGAAGGTCGCAGGCCAGACCTTCGGCACGGCGGCAACAGCCGGTCCACGCCTGAACCTGCTCCGCATCGAGGAAGACCTGTCAGCTGCGCACCTTCGCCTCGCGCGAGTCACAATCGAACACCTGCCGTGGCAGGATTGCATCGCCCGGTACGACCGCCCGGAGACGCTGTTCTACTGCGATCCGCCATACTTCGAGACGGAGGGATATGGACAGGGTTTCGGCCTGGAGCAGCATGAGGCGCTGGCGACCGCAATGGCGGCGCTGCGTGGGCGAGCCGTCCTGTCGATCAACGATCACCCAGCCATGCGGCGGGTCTACGGCGCATTCCGTTCGCGGCGGCTACGCACCACCTACACGATCGGCGGCAATGCCAGCCCCAAGCAGGCCAGCGAGTTGCTGATTACGACGTGGTGATCAGGCGTATTCATACCCGGCGCGTGCCAGCCGCTCGCAATCGGCCGGACAGGCGACCAGGTACATGCCATCCTCGCCGTGATGGTCGCCCAGCATCAGCCAGAACGGCTTGACAGCGTGGGTGCGGAAGGACTCGGCCGCGCGACGGCTGCGGAAGCGGTAAACGGGGCGACGCATGGTCTTGGCGGGTGCGGTTGGGCCGGGCATGATGGGGTCTCCCTGTGACGCCCCTATGGACGCTCCGATAGCCGCCCAGGTCAAGCGGATTCACCACCCCGGTCTGGCCCGCGTTTCCGGGGCCCTCCGACCCCTTCAAACCGCCTTCAAATCGGTCGAAAATGGTCCCTTCCTCACCGATCAAACCATGTGTCGCGACGTATCAAACCAAGTGGCGCGTTACACGTGCGATCGTCCCCGATCGCTGCACCACCAAACCACTCGATTCCCGGGGCCGTTCCAGGGTCTTGAGCACCAGAACGGCCTTCCGTGGCCTGACTTTTCGCAACAGCCGCTCCGGTCCGAGGCTGTCCGGGCCATGACCGGGTGCGTATTGGGGTTCGACTTCGGGGCGCGCAGGATCGGCGTCGCCAGCGGCAATC
>Ga0207702_10001903_pt1 | contig 20404 bp, 14 predicted proteins | sample KBSCornC62_FD_184302 | JGI IMG/M metagenome (GOLD analysis project Ga0207702, IMG submission 184302) | Corn rhizosphere microbial communities from Kellogg Biological Station, Michigan, USA - KBS Corn C6-2 (SPAdes) (version 2) | ecosystem: Host-associated > Plants > Roots > Rhizosphere > Soil ...
CGCGGTATCGAACTTTTGGAGACCGCAGTTCATAAGTTCCGTTCCTCAACGCCGCGGCCTCGCGATGTGGCACCGGCACGTCGGCCCACCACGACCAGGGCGAGACCCCCAATGATTCCGAGATCCAGTAGGACCCATAAATGGCGCCCCGACGATCGCTCCCCGCCACCACGATCGCTTGATGCACGCCTGGCCAGGGATCGATCACCGTCGTCACGATTGCGCTTTCCCAGCGTCCAGCGATGGAAGCGATCGGCAACCGCCCGGATTGAGTGAGGCGATCGATGGTGGGGCTTTGGCCGATCACCCCGACCAGCACAATTTCGCCCGTGGCGTGACTCACGTCGGTGACCGGCAAAGCGGGCGCGCCCGCGAGGCGGCCCAGGTCCTCCGCCAGGTCTCCGGCGACGCGTTTCACGGCCCCGTTCGCTTCATTGTCCACACATACGCGGACGGGCCGGCCAGCGCGGATCAGCGCAAAATCGTCGACCTGCGCGACCTCGCTCATGGGGAGCAAAGCCCAGCGTTGGGGCGTGGCAGATGCGAGTATTGGAAAGGTCAATACGAACAGGACGAAGATCGTCCGTTTTAAACCGCGTTGTGTGATCATGCGAATATTAGGCACCGAGCCCGTCGCCGCGCTCCACGGTGGTTTGGCCGAAAGCGTTCAAGAGCTTCACCGGAGTGCAACCCGCGATAACCTTCAGGCGCACGCATTTAATATTCACAAACGCGCAGCCTTTTTTGCCGCCCCTCGATTCCGCTTGCTTCCGGGCGACGATCCCGGCTTCGAAAGAGAGATGCTACGCTATCTGGGACTCGGTGAACGAGAACTCGGGGATTGTCCGATGCCACCCCACCCGCGCGTCAATTGGGAGTTCTTGGTCGTGATCAAAGGTCAAATTGCTCCATACACCGTTGATACCGATCCGCTGGAACTGAAAGCCGACACGCTGTGGCTATTTCCTCCTGGTGTCGTCCATGGATGGCGCGGAAAACCTCGAGAGAAATCCGAAGTCGTCGTCGTCCATTTTAGCACTGTGCCCGGGGTGGTTGAGCGCGCCTTTGGAGACGAACCCTATCTCAGTGTAAAGGTGACGCCGCAGGAACGGCGCCAGCTCGCTCGACTCGGTCGGAGCTTAAAACCTCATTACTGGAAGCCTGTCATGGCCAGCGAGCTTTATGCGGAAAGAGCGCTGATCGACCTTTCTTTGATCTTATTAAAAGATCATCGCGACATCCACCAGCCCCGCCCCGTCGGGGTTCATTGGAGCAAGGTCGCCAATGCCGAAGCGTGGCTTCGAGAACATATTGGTGAATCGCCTTCGATCGTCGACGCGGCCCGAGTCGTCGGCTTATCACCGAGCCAACTCCGACGTATCTTCTGGAAGGTTAAAAAGAAGAGTCCTAAACAAATCGTGGACAAGATTCGTTTTGATAAAGCAATGCACTTGATGGCGGAATCGGATGCGAAGCTTTCGAAAATCGCGGACGAATCCGGTTTCTCGAGCGCGACGAATTTCTGCCGCGCCTTTAAATCCTTTGTGGGCAAAACCCCGACCACATGGCGGCGCGAAATCTACGTCCAATATCATCGCCCAGGCGGATCGAAAAAATCTGCGCACGAGGAACACGGACGACGATATCGAGAGTTGTAACGGCGGCGAAGTAGATCGCTGCCTCGCTCGCGCCCCCAAGCCCGTCAGCCGGCCGGGGCCTGGATGTGCCAAGACGCGCTTTTGCAAGCGATACAGCACGCCAGGTTTCTGCGTTGAAAAAGAGACCTGTTTCGAGGGCAGTCGGATAGCTGCGCGTTTTTGAATATCTTATGCGTGCGCTCGTAACTCGCGGCGCATTGCCAACGCATATAGGGTGACAACGCTTCCGCCGCCTCGACATTGCAGGTCCAAAGCCTGCCGTCCTCTGTCCCCCTCATTTCCGATTTCGAATCCCTCGCTTGAAGCAATGAGCGGGACTGGTTCTCGGTAGCGCCGCCTTTTTGCGTGATCGACGGCAACCTAACTCAGCCCCCAATGAAAACCAAAGTCCCTCTCAATCTCAGGACACTGACCGCATTGCTTACACTTGCGGCTATGGTGGACCTCTCCAACGCCTCCGCGCAAACGGACGCTCCCACCTCGAGCCCGCCTCCAGGCAGTGAAGACACGATTCAGTTGAATCCATTCACTGTCACGGCCAGCCAAACCGGACGATATACTTCCTCCGAAGCCACCTCCGGCGCACGTGTCGCGACCAATCTATTTACCAGCCCGGAAAGCATCACGGTGATCACGCGTGAAGCGTTCGACGACGTCAACGCCGCTCGCATCCTCGATGTCGCCAAGTATGTTTCGGGCATCAGCGAGTCCACCATTCCCGGCGGCTTGGATCGAATCACGATCCGCGGATTTCAGGTGGAAGGCCAAACCGTGGATGGATTTTACTCCGACGCGCAGGCGAATCTGGATCCAGTGTTCGTTGACCGCATCGAAGTGGTGAAAGGGCCGAACGCGATTCTCGCGCCCAGCGGTGTCCCCGGTGGCACCGTCAATGCCGTGACGCGCAAACCTCAATTCCGAGACTTTGGTTCGGTCTCGGCGAGCTGGGGCGAGTATGATGGCTGGCGAGCGGAATTTGACGACAACCGCAGTTTCAATCTCGGCACGACGCCGTTGGCTTTTCGAGTGGTTGGCGAAGTGAGCGACAATCACGACGGCTGGCGCAACGAATGGAGCCACTCGGCAGGTGTCATGCCCGAGATCTTGTTGCAGACAAAGACCGGCGCTCAACTGCTACTCCAGCTTCAGGCTTATACCTGGAGAGCGCAAAATGATTTCGGGGCGCCCGTTGCTCCTTCGGCGGGCACAACCACCGATTCAAAACTTCTCACCTCGGACACGTTGAACACAGCCGGCAGCGACTTCCGGCAAGAGCGCCGACTGGAAGCCCGGACACTCTTCACGGCCCCGGTGACCGATCAACTTTCCATGCGGCTCGCCATGCGCTATACCTATTGGCAACATGCGTTCGATCAATCGCTGCCATCTGCTTCTTTTGAGACCGCCGATGCCGCAGGCGTGATCAAAGGAAACTCAGGCGGCGGCTATGATCCCCGCACCGGTGAGTACGTTCCAGGACAAGTCTTTTATACAAATCCGACCACAGGCGCAATCACGACTTACACCGCCACACCCGCAACACTGACATACAATCGAGGAGGTCAATACGCTCCCGGGGTAGACGAGCTGGTCGACGTTCAAAACGACTATGCCTATAAGCTAAACTTCGACGGCGCCAAATTCACCACCGTCGGTGGATTTTCCTACACCTATGATAAAGGTGCGTACGGCGACAACTTCATCACCTCGAAACCAGCGATCAACTATGGCGCCCCGAGTGCTGGCGAAACGGTGATTGGCATCCGGAACCAGCACGCGACCAACAGCACCAGTTCCGAGCAGCTTTATTTGACCGAAACCGCCTCCTTACTCGATGACAAGTTAGCCTTCAACGGCGCGGTCACTTACTATAACACCGACCTGAGCAACAAAGATCCTTACCAGAAGGCAACGGCGACCGTCGCCAATGTCGATGCGACCCTGCTCTCATATGGTGTCGTCGTGACGCCGATCAAAACCGTGGCTGCTTACTACAGCTACAACGAGAACGCTTCGAACACGGGGGCCGGCCAAATCGCAAAAGGCGCGCCGCCGCTGCAATGGGGCAAACAACACGAATTTGGCATTCGGTTCCAAAGCCCGGACCAGAAGTACTATCTCACGGTTGCTCACTTCGATATTCGGCAGACAAACTATAGCGTTCCGAATCCGGCGAACTTGGTGGTTCCGCCGCCGAGCCCCTTGTTGCCCAATCTCTATAGCGATCGGCATGCGAAAGGTTGGGAAGTGGAAGCGCGCGCGGCGGTGACATCGTCTCTCTCGCTGATCGGGAACTGGACGAACTTCACCAACCGCGACACCAACAACGTGCCGTTTCGTGGTACCGCTGAAACATCGGCTGCGTTACTCGCCAATTATTCCTGGGCGAAACAGACCCCGCTCGCCGGGCTCGAGGTCGGCCTTGGGGTTGATTATCGCGGCCGCACACCCGGAGACGCCGCCAGTGGTTATACGTCCGCTCCGTACCTCGTGCCACTCCAGCCCTCGTTTTACCTGGATGCACGCACTTTGGTGAACCTGATGGTTAGTTATCAGTTTCACAAAAACCTCCGTGCCCAGCTCATCGTCGACAATCTCCTGGACGAAAAATATCTGCAGTCCTCGATCAATCGCTATAACGTTTCTCCGGGCCGTTCGATCGACCCGCAATTACGGGTAACGTATAGCTTCTAAAGTCATCGGGCAGCGCTTTATCGCCCTGCCCGCGCCCCGACGGACCGACTCAAAATCCCAGAACCAACGGGTTCAACGATTCGGTCGATCCGTCGGCGGCAACGCGCCGTGCGATCCGCTGCACGGGTTGCCGATGAATCGCCACGCCCGAGGGCTCGGGACCGGCTCCATAACCGCCCTGGCACGCACGTCGCTCCAGTCCGTGCGACGGATGCGAGCGTATCAGCGTTTCCGATACCAGTAGGGATTCGGGTCGTTAATGAATAACTTCTTCGGGATCATGCCGTGCACACCCACGGTTCCGTTTACTACTTGGGTGACACGGAAATTAACGCCGATGCTCGAGACGGCATACGACTGAAAAAAGTCGTAACCCTGTTTTTCCTTGAGGAAGTCCATGGTCTCGAAGAGCGCCTGGCGCATGGCTTTATTAAGATCCGGATCCAAACCGAACGTGATATAATGATCGTAATTTTCCGCACGTGGCATGTTCAGTTTCTTGCCCTTATGCAGAATGAACTGCAGCACGCACGTGTTAGCGGTTTCGATCGCGTTGACGGTGACTTCTCCGTCACCCTGCGCCGCGTGGGAATCGCCAGTATAAAAGAGGGCGCCTTTGCGGAATACGGGCAAATAGAGCGTCGCTCCGGCGCAGAGCTCTTGGCAATCGAGGTTGCCGCCAAAGTTGCCTGGCGGGCCTGAGCGTCGATAGTCGCCTTCTTCCGGCCCTGGGCAGACTCCCATCACTCCCATGAAGGGGGCCAGCGGGATTTCGACGTTCTTATCGAAGACACCGGCGTTTCGCTTCAGGTCGATCGGGACAACAAAGTTAAAGGGGCGCGGTGTCTCGGAGGACAAGTCGCCACTGCCCGGCCGTCCGCCGCAACTTCCGTATGGAATTCGCGGTGTCACCTCGAGAATTCGGATCTCCAAGCTGTCGCCCGGCTCGGCGTCTTCAATATAGATCGGACCGTTCAACAAATGGCCCCCGGCGACTTGAGAAGGACGCGGCGTTTCCTTCAGCACTTTCAACGTTTCCACCAGGGCCGGGTACGTCTCGATCGTGCCCGGAATATTATTCTCCTTTAGCCAAGCGTTGATTTCGTCCGCGGTCGGCGCGGGCTGCGCCATAGGATTGGGCGTCGGCGCGCGGCCTTCTGCTCCAACAGCGGCCGGCTTGGTCGCACGCTGGTAACGAATGCCGCCACCGCCGTCGATGCTCACGATTGCGCCGGACTTCACGGTCAGGACCGGCTTCTTGGTCGGTGAATAGTATCCGAGGATCGCGTTCTCCGGAGTGAAAGGCACATGGTAATCCGCGGCGATTTCCGTGGCAGACAGTGCCGGCGCAAGCGTAAGGGCGAGAGCGAATAGACAGTGTTTTATCATGGCGATCTTACTGCTTTACAAGTGAGCTCTTGGATACACGGCGCATGACCATCTCGGTCATCCGCTGGATTTCCATTTCGGCATTATGTTTTCCCACGGCCGCCAGTTCGACTTGCATCTCGTCGTCGAGCAGCTCGTGCGTGCGCGTTTCCTTCTTCGCTCTCAGGTCTTCAAGTTGCTTCTCCATCGAGGCAATCTCGCTCGTGTAGCTAGCCACCTGACTATTATATTTATCCGTTTCGGCAGCGATACGCTTGGATTCAGCATCCCACTTCGCGGCTTTCTCCGCCTCTTTCGAACGCTCTTCTGCGATCCGTTCGGCCGCGCGCTTCTGGGAGTCCTGGCGTGAACGTTCCTCGGCTTCAGCCTTCGCTCTCTCCTCCGCCATTTTTGTGGCCGCGATGCGCTGTGCTTTCTCAGCGTCGGCTATGTCGGACGCCGCGCTAAAGCGCGAATACAGCGACACGAATGTAATCAGGAGGCAGACCGGGAATATAAAGTAGAATTTTTTCATCGAATCGTTGGTTAGCTTTTCGTGGCTGGCGCCACCGCGGCAGCGGCGCGGGCCTGATCGGCCGCGTTCACCTTGGCGAGCAAATCCGCCAAGCCAGCCTCGTTCTCCTTGGCTTTGACGATAAACTGAGTTTGAAACTCTTTTTCAGCGACGGTCGCCTTGATGGAAGCATCCAACTTTGCGACGGCCTCTTCTTCGGTTTTCAGATCGCGCTTCAGTCGGTCGGCCTGGTGGGCTAGCTTTTCCTGATCCTTGAAGCTTTGGTCGCGTTTACCGATCGCGATCTGGCGCGCCTCTTTTTTGTGCGCTTCTTCAGCTTCTTTGTCCGCGCGCTCCTTCTTCAGGGCCTTTTGAGCGATCACAGCATCGTCAATCGCCTTCTTCCGGGCCTCTGCTTCGCTTTTCATTTTCGCTTCGTGAGATTCTCGAACCTCGGCCGCCTTCATCGCTTCCTTCACGTCATATTCTTTGTCAAAGTGCCAGGTGTACGCCGCAAATACGGCGAGCGCGGCGATCGGTCCAATAAAGTATATTTTCATGTGCTAATTCTATGTTATTTAAATGTGCTTTGCATCGCTCTGTTCTTTCATCGCCTCGCTTGCCGCACGGGCAAGGCGTTTGGCGTCTTCCGGTTTAACATCCGGCTCTTTCGCTGCAGCAGCTGCCCACTTCAGAGCATCCTCGAATTTTTGCAGTTCGTACGCAGTCAAACCGAGAAAGAGATACGCTGATCCCGGTTTTTTGAGATTACCCTTCGCGACCGCTTTCTGCAGGTGGACGAACGCCTGTTCTGAATTCCCGTCGCCGTAATAGAGCTGACTCACGCTCAGCTCCAACTGCCCTTCGGTCGGGAAAAGGTCAGCCGCCTTGAGCAAGCTGTGGATGGCCTGGTCCTCTTTTCCAGCCTGCTGATAAGCGAGCCCAAGCATTTCCCAGTTCGTGCGCGTGTTCTCGATTTTTCCAGAATCGAGTTCGGTCGAGAGGAGCTCAGCGGCTTTACTATATTGCTCCAGATTGAAGAGGAGGCTGACCAAGTTAAGATTATCTTTCGGCGCGTTCATCAGCCCGTGGCTCTGCGCGCGCTGCATCGTGACGATCGTCCGAAGCTGCAAATGGTGAATTTCTTTCGGATCAGAGGTCTCGCTCGCCATCGTCAGATACGAGCTTGCCAACTGTTGCCAATATACGACTTTCTGCGGGTCGCGGTCCACCAAGAGTTCGAGTATTTCCGCTGACGCCGGGTGATCGCCCAACTGCTGCAAACCAGCGAGCAACATCAGGTAATTTTGATCGGACGGTCGAATCGAGAGATAGAGCGCTTCTCGGGCCTGTGCGACCGCTTGGCGAAGAAACTCTATGTTCGGCTTGTTGGGATTGATCGTACCGTGCGCATACAGCACCGAAGCGGCGAAGAGATACCCTTCGCTCGTGGGCTTAGGATTGGCGCTTAACCAATCGTGTATATATTTGTACGCTTGCGTGAAAAGTGCGTCCTGCTTCTGCGGATCTTTCGCATCGGCGGCCAACTGGTAATGGATCTGACCCAGAAGGTAGAGCCGCTCCATCTGCTGGCGTTTATCGAAAAATCCGTACCGGTCTCCGAGATCCTGCGCGGTGATCAGAGCCGGAATAGCATCTGCGTATTTACTCTCGGTCAAAAGGATCTGCGCTTTGATTTGCGACACCATGGCGAGGTCATAGGTGTCGGGTGCAACCTTCGTGAGAACCTCGTTCAGCAAATTGACCGCGCCGTCGTAATCCTTGGCGTCTACCTTTTCTTTCAGTTTTCCAAGATCGTCGGAAACCTTGTCTGAAATCTCCTTCTTCGGCGGTTCGGGTTCTTGTTCTTTCGCGACGAGGGGCTGAACCGACGTCGCGGTGGCGAGGAGGAGCAAGGCGGTGAGCTTTCGAATATAAGCTGTATTCATTTTAACTTTCCGAAGAGAGCGCGAAATCGATTTCGGCTTCCATTCGCGTATTCACGGCCGCATTACCTTTTTTTCCCGGGCGAAAGCGCCATTTGCTGACCGCCTCGACCGCGGGCCCTTCGAACTCGCGATGAGTGGAAGAGACCGCCACGGGGTCACGGACCTCCCCACTGCTATCGACCACGAAGCGAACGGTCGCCGACCCGGTGATCCGAGCGCGTTTGAGCGCGATAGGAAATTTCGGCGCGACCTGATATCGAGCTTCAGGCCGCTGATCGAGATTCTCCAAGTCGAAAACGTTATTCACTCCAGATCCCACCTTTGCCGGACCCGTGGGGATACTGATCATCCCACCGTGATTAAAACGGGGCGGCGGGGGCGGCTGCATTTGCTGAGAAAAGGCCGAATCCACCGAGGCTGAAGGCACGTCCATTTGCGTGGGGGGAGCCAGGTCGGATATATCCGTTTCTGGAGCAGCGTCCGGCGTAACTTCGGGTGTTTCCTGCTCCTGCGGCGGCATGGCCAAGACTTCGAGCGGCGGCGCCACTTCTTCTTTTTTCACCGCTTGTTTAGCGTGGTCGAACAGATCGCCACCCCAGACGAGACCGCCGTGGATGAGGATGGAGCCCAAGACGCTAAGTATAATATTACGCTGCATGGATTAGTGGCCAGAGGCCCGATAATTCGTCTCGATCGAGACCTGTTTGATTCCGGACTTTCTCACGAGATCGAAGGTTTTTACCGCTGCGCCCACCTTCGCTTTCTCGTCGCCGGTGATGAGGACTTTTGGATTGGCCGAGGACTGTTTATATTGCTGAAGCCGCGGGCCAATCTCGGCCATCGGAATCAGTTCCTTGTTCCAGTAGGCAGACCCGCCATCGCTCACCTGAAGTACGACCATATCGTCGTCAGGATTCGGGGCCGCGTTCGCCTTGGCGGCCGGAAGGTCGACGGGCAGCGACTGAATTTTGTTTAAGGACAGAGTGAAAAGAACGAACGTAGCCAAAAGAAAGAAGATCACATCGATCAGCGGAATAATTTCGATTCGGGCCTTTTTAGGGCCGTCGGCTGCGTGAGAGCCTCCAGAAGAGCCTGCCATGGTGTTATCCTATATTATTTTGCCGGCTGCACCCGCGTCTCCACAAGGACACGGGGAATGCCAGCCTTGCGGATTTCATCGATGACATAACGCATCTGTGAAAACGCCGCGGTTTCATCTCCATTCACGAGAATTCGAGGATTCGGCTCGATTCGTTTATACGCTTCCAAGCGCGTGATGAATTCGTCGAGGGTGACCACTTGTTTATCCCAAGCGATGGAGCCTTCATTCGTGATCGAGATCGTGACCGCCCCGTTCGCGTCGCGCGGCTCACTGGTCTCGACGGAGGGCAAGAGGACGGCGAGGCCGCCCGACTTGTTCAGTGAAAGCGTGAACAACACGAAGGTCGCGAGAAGAAAGAATATAACATCGATCAGCGGTATGATTTCAATCCGCGCCCGGGCCGGGCCATCCGAAGAGGGAACCGGCACGGGGCTTCCGATAGGTGAAGCGCTCATGTGCGGAGAGCCGGAGCCTTAGTGAACCAGCTCCCGTTTCTTCAAGACTACGTCGAGCGCGTACGCCGTTTGCGCAATCTGGCGTTTCATTGCCTCAATTCGAGAGTTGAGAATATTATAAGGAATCAGACCGACGATCGCGATGCATAAACCGCAAGCGGTGGCGATGAGCGCTTCGCCGACGCCACCCGTGATCTTGCCGGCGCTGGCTGCGATGTCTCCATCTCCCAAGGCGCCGAAGGTGTTCATCATGCCGGTCACGGTGCCGAGAAGACCCAGCAGCGGGGCCGCGGTCACGCAAGTATCCAAGACCGGGAGGCCGGCCTGAAAGCGAGCGAGTTCGACACTGGCGGCGAGCGAAAAGGCGCTCGTTAAAGCGGTCTCTTTATTGGTGAGCGCCTCTCCCAGGATCCGCGCGATTGGATCTTGGCTCGTTCGTCCCAAGCGTATGGCGGATTCAATTTCGCCTTCTTCAATCAGATTAAACATCTTTTGCACCACCTCCGCCTGGCGCGTGCTACGGTCCTTGATCAGGAAAAAGGTGCGCTCCAGCACCGCGGTAACGGCAATAAAGGAGACGACTGCGATCGGCCACATGATCGGTCCTCCATGTTTAAAAAGCTCCATCGGAGACTGGCCCATGATAAACCCGACCGGCAAGGATTCGATAACTGCATTCATAAAATTAAATATACGATCTGATTGATACTGTTGTGAGTTTTAGTCCGATACTACACCGGCACTCGGTCCGCCATGACGGCCGAGAACGACGACTGCATTCGTTTTTGTTGATAATCCATATTCTCGTTCTGACTCGGACTGAATTAGCACATCATGTGCCCCTGGCGTTTCCCCTTCGTGCCAAAACAGGCCATGCAATTAAATTCACCATTCGCGCGGCTCATATTGAAATCTCTCTCTCCGGCCTTTCAGCGGTGGCTCGAAAAACCGCATTTTGCCAGTTCGAGCCGCTTTCCACGGGCAGCCGGGTCAAGCCAGGCGGGGCGTCACGGTCAATTCTTCGCAGACTCGCTGACAAAGGCGCAAAAAGGTTCGGCTCATGAAGCTGGGCGGCGTGCTGGTTTTACGCACGTACGCCCACTTTCGACTGAATTCGGCGTCGTCGATGGTTCGCCAAATCAGCGATCCCTCTTCGGTGCCTTGGCTCAGCGCCCATTCCGGCAAGAGAGCAAACCCGTTCCCGGCTTTGAGCATTTCTGTAATCGCATGGCCGCTGCCGACCTCGATACAATCGCGCAGACTGAATCCACGCCGCCGAATTTCCGAGAGAATCTTCTGCGTCGTATGGCTCTGCATGCGAGAAACCAGAAGTACCTTTTGATGAAGGCTTCTCATCGTTATGCTCTCGGCTCGGCCAAGCGCGTTCTCGCTTGAGACGAGGACTCGCAACGCGTCCTCGAAAAGAGGGACTTGCTCCAAGTCCAGATCTTCGGGCGGATCAACCAAGATCGCCCCGTCAACCGAGTCGTTTTTTAATAAATTCAAACAGGCATCTCGCTCCGCGGCCTGAGCCGCTAAGGTCGCTTTGGGAAAGCACTGCTGCCATTCGCGCATCACATCCGGCAAAGGCCGGCTCATGAAATTGTACCCCACCGCGACGCGTAAGGTGGTGTGATCGTCCAAGATCGGTCCGGCCAGCACCGCGCGAATGTTATACATATGAGTCAATACACTCATCGCCTCTTTCGCGAGGTAATGACCCTGTTCGCTCAAGACCAGCATCTTTCCCGGTCGATGGAAAAGCTTGGTCCCCAGACTTTCTTCGAGCACATGAATAGAATGACTGATGGCCGAATTCGTGATGCCCAGTTCTCTTGCTGCGTCCGTGAGATTGCCCGTTCTTGCTAAAGTGAAGAAGATTTGAAGCTGGCGACTATCGATCGGCTCTCTCATGTAAACCAAGGTGTTTGGTACATGAGGTGCTTAGCAGACGAAATGCCATCCTCGCGTCCTGTCCAGTATCCAAGAGTACGTGAAATATTTTCACGGCTCGCATGAAGAAATAGAGAGTTTCTCGCCGAGAGCCTATTTCATCGTTTTAAAAACATCTGCTTCTTCTGCTATCGCGCATGAGTAGTCCGTATATTATCGGTTACGTCGGTTTGTTAGAAGATGCTCCTCTTTTGGTGGCATTTTCTCAGGGTTGGTTTCGAAAGGAGAGTCTCGACGTTGAACTTTCCCATGAGCTCGGCTGGGCGGCATTGAATGCAAAACTCACGAAAGGCGCGTTGGCGGCGGGTAATGTTCCCGCTCTGTCCCCTCTTGTTCTCGGCCGGCGTCCCGATCGCACAGGCCATTCTGCTTTGCAGGTGCTGGCGATGACTTCGTTTGGCGGTCTCAAACTGGTCGCCTCGTCGGAGGTTGCCTCTAGCCTGGGACAGAAAAAGAACCTCCCCTTGCCTTTGCGAATCGGAGTCGGCGTCCCTTTTGGCGACTCCCAACTCCTTTTGCGAGCGTGGCAGCAGTCCCGGGGTCTTCAGGGCGGCGATATTACAACCGTGCCCATTGCCGTGAGCCAATTCGTCGACGCGTTGAAAGAAGGTTATGTCCATGGCTTCATCGCGGCGGAGCCGATTGTGTCGGAAGCTGTTCTCGGCCTCGTCGGTTCGTCCGTCGCGAGAAGCCACGATTATTTTCCCTATCATGCGCGTTCCGTCTTAGCCGCGAGAGAAAGTTTTGTCCTCGAAGAACCGCAAGCCTGCGAGACGATCAGGCGAGTTATGCAGCGCGCGTCTATCTATTGCGCACAGCCGGAAAACTGGGCTTCGATCTGCGAGGCCCTTCCAAGACACAAGGGAACGGAACCGGGATTCGATCTGAAGAAGATGGAATTTCCAGAGGATATGTTCTTCGATCTCACTACCGCCCGGACGACCGACCGGGCCGGAATAGACTTTCTTATTCGAGCCTGCCTCGCCACCGATCCCGCCTGGCGCGAGCAAGACATTAAAACCGCAATCACTCGGTCATATAAACGATTTTTCGTTCCGGTCGCGATCTGAGCGTTTAAACTGACTAGCGTGCCTCCGGGAATCGCGCGGTCACGTGTGCGCTCGCGAGGGATACGGCATCGTCCGGACGTTTTTTACTGACCAGAATTGAGCACCCGCTACTTGGCGCGCCCGTTCACCAACTCCTGCACGCCGTGTTATAAATTCGCCGGACGAAGCTTTCGATCGATCGATCCGACCGCCGTCCGTCGAGTTAGCCAACCGCGCAACCGATCGAAGTAGATATAAACAACCGGTGTTGTATAAAGGGTCAGCGCTTGACTGAATAAAAGACCGCCGACGATAGCTACGCCCAAAGGACGACGAAACTCGGCTCCCTCGCCCGAATCGAGAGCAAACGGAAGCGCCCCGAGTAACGCCGCCACGGTGGTCATCAAGATCGGACGGAGCCGATGCAACGAGGCACTGTAGATCGCGTCGTGGATGGAAAACCCTCGCTCACGTTCGGCCACCAAAGCAAAGTCGATCATCATGATCGCGTTTTTCTTGACGATACCGATCAACAGAAGCACCCCGACGAGGGAAATCACGCTGAATTCAATATTACAAACGCGCAAAGCCAACAGAGCGCCCACGCCGGCCGAAGGGAGTGTCGATAGAATCGTAATCGGATGAATAAAACTCTCGTAGAGCACGCCGAGCACAATATAGACGGCGACCAACGCGGAAAAGATCAGCAGCGGCTGGCTCGCGAGCGATTCTTGAAACACTTTCGCCGTCCCTTGGAAGCCGCCCTGGATCGACGTAGGCACGCCCAGTTGCGCGATCGCTTGATCGATCGCTGCCGAGGCCTGCGAGAGCGAAACCCCCGGAGCGAGGTTGAACGACATTGTCGTCGCAACAAACTGGCCTTGATGGTTCACGACTAGGGATGTGTTCGACGGCGAATGACTCGAAAACGTGGACAATGGAATCCGCTTTCCCGCGTCATTGATCACGTAGATGTTTTCCAACGCTTCCGGCGACTGCCAGAACTCCGGAGCAACCTCCATCACAACTTGATATTGGTTGAGCGGCTCATAAAGCGTGGACACCTGCCGCTGGCCGAAGGCATCATAGAGCACATCGTCGACCGCTGAAATAGACAGGCCGAGCTGAGCCATTTTCGTCCGATCCAAAGCAAGGCTGGTTTGCAATCCCTTGTCCTGGGAGTCGGCGTTGACGTCCGCGAGTTCCGGCAAATTGGAGAGCGCTCGGCGAATGAGCGGATCCCAGTGGCGTAGCTCGGCCAGATCGTCCGCTTGAATCGTGAATTGGTAGAGGCCAGTGCCCCCGCGGGCGCCGACTCGCACGTCTTGGGAGGTGCGCAAAAACAAACTCACCCCTCGTATTTGCGAAGTCTGGGGACGGAGCCGCGCAATCACTGTATCCGCAGAAACCTTACGCACAGCGATCGGTTTCAACGACACGTTCATGCTGGCCGCGTTGCGGCTGCTGCCACTGGAAGCCGTTGCGGCGCTCACCGCGGGATCTTTTCGCACCACGTCGAGCACCTGCTCGATTTTCGTCTTCATGGCCTGAAACGAAATGCTCTGATCTCCCTGCATCGTGCCGAGCAGCAAGCCATTGTCCTGTTGCGGAAAAAAGCCTTTCGGAATCACAATATATAAATAGACGCTCAGACCCACTGTGGCGAATAGGAGGAGCAGAGTGAAAAAGGAATGACGCAAAACCCAGGAGAGACTGCTGGCATATCCACTGAGTACTCGCTCGAAGATCGCGTCGAACGAACCAGCCCAGCCGCGCGACGAAGTCCCTCTTTTGCGTAATATCTTCGCGCACATCATCGGCGTCGTGGTGAGCGAAATTAGCAGCGACATCATAATCGCGATCGAAAGCGTAAAGGCGAATTCGCGAAAGAGCCGCCCAACAATTCCCCCCATCAACAGAATCGGGATGAAGACGGCAACGAGCGAGATGCTCATCGAAATCACCGTTGAACCGACCTCCTCGGCGCCGACGACGGCCGCCCGCGCCGGCAACATCCCCTCCTCGATCCGTCGCGAAACATTTTCGAGCACGACAATGGCATCGTCGACCACAAATCCGGTCGCGATCGTCAGCGCCATCAATGAGAGATTGTTCAAGCTGAAGCCCGCTAGATACATGACCGCGAACGTACCGATCAACGAAACCGGCACCGCCACGGCGGGAATGGCCGCGACCCGCACTTCCCCGAGAAAAAGGAAGACGACCAATATAACCAAGCAGACCGATAGGATGAGCGTCGACTCCACCTCCCGCAACGACGTTCTGATGCTGATCGAACGGTCGACCGCGACTTCGAGGTCGATCTGGCTAGAAATCCACGCCTTGAAGACCGGAATCATCGAGCGAACTTTATCAACGGTCTCGATGATGTTCGCGCCCGGCTCCCGTGTGATCGTCAATAACACGGCCGGCTTGCCGTTGAACGACGCGGTATTGCGCACGTCGACGACGGAGTCAACGGCCTCGCCGACATCACTGACGCGCACCGGCGCTCCATTGCGAAAACCAATGACCAGCGATTTATAATCAGCCGCGATCGTCGTCTGATCGTTCGCCGTTACTTGCCAGTTTTCCCTGCCATCGTCGAGCTGGCCTTTGGCGCGATTGGCATTGCTCGCCGCAATCGCACTGCGCACCTGTTCCAAGGGAATATTATAAGCGTTGAGCTTAACTGGATTCAATTCAACTCGAACAGCCGGGAGCGCGGCACCGCCGACGGTGACATCACCCACCCCATGTATTTGATTTATCTTCTGGGCAAGAATGCTGGAAGCGGCGTCATAGAGTTGGCCTCGCGACAACGTGTCCGACGTCATGGCGAGAATCATAATCGGGGTTTCCGACGGGTTGACTTTCCGGTAAGTGGGATTGCTGGTCAGCGTGCTCGGCAAGACATTTCTCGCCGCATTGATCGCTGCTTGGACATCTCGAGAAGCTCCATTGATGTCTCGATTGAGGTCGAATTGAAGCACCACGTTGGTCGTGCCGAGAGAACTCGTCGACGTCATCTCGCTCACCCCTGCGATCCGGCCTAAGGCGCGCTCAAGCGGCGTCGCAACCGTCGCCGCCATCGTTTCAGGACTCGCGCCGGCCACATTCGCGGTCACGGAAATGGTCGGGAAATCCACCTGCGGAAGCGCAGCCACGGGAAGCAGTTTGAACGCAATGGCTCCCGCGAGCGTGATCCCGATCGTGAGAAGCGTGGTCGCAACCGATTGATCAATGAAGGTACGTATGAACTTCATAGATACGGCATCAAGACGGTCTCAACCGTGCGTGGTGGCGGGGCGACGACTTTGGGTTTCGCCCCGAGTCGGCCGAATGCGAGATAAATAACCGGCGTGGTGAATAGAGTGAGCACCTGACTGAAAATCAAACCACCCACCATGGTGATACCGAGCGGCTGGCGCAGTTCGGCGCCCATACCGTGGCCCAGCATTAAAGGAAGGGCGCCGAGCAGAGCGGCACAAGTCGTCATCAGAATCGGACGAAAGCGCAACAGACACGCCTGATAAATCGCCTGCCTCGGCGCCATGCCTTCCTTTCGCTCCGCCTCGATCGCGAAGTCGATCATCATGATCGCATTTTTCTTCACGATACCGATTAACAATATCACTCCGATGATCCCGATGACATCCAGATCCGTATGCCACGCCATCAGAGCCAACAGCGCTCCCACTCCCGCCGAAGGCAGGGTGGAGAGAATGGTGATGGGATGAATGTAGCTTCCGTAAAGAACTCCCAAGACAATATACATGGTCACGATAGCCGCGAGAATCAGCCAGAGTTCATTTGAAAGAGCGGCCTGAAACGCTTTCGCCGCTCCTTGAAAGGTCGACTGGATCGAGAGTGGCATTTGCAGCTCGGCGACCGCTTGATTGATCGCGTGCACGGCTCCTCCCAGGGAAGCGCCCGGTGCTAAGTTGAACGACAACGTTACCGCCGGGAACTGTCCCAGGCGGGTCACCGCTAACTGGGCAGGCTCCTCCACGATGCGCGCAACCGTGCTCAGGCTGACCTGACCTCCGTCCATCGTTTTCAAGCGAAGATTTTCCAGAGAACCGGGGCCCTGTCGATATTCTGGTTTCACCTCTAGCACCACCCGATACTGGTTGGACTGGGTGAATATCGTCGAAATGAGCCGCTGACCGAGCGCATTATATAGAACGTTATCGATATCGGAGACAGAGATTCCGTAGCGCCCCGCTGCGTTCCGATCGATTTCGACATAGACGCGTCGACCGTGCGTCTGAAGGTCCGACGCCACCGATGCCAGCTCGGGCATTGCCCGGAGGCGATCCATCACTCGCGGAACCCAAGTCATGAGTTCTTTTGCGTCGGCGCATTGTAATATAAATTGATACTGCGTGCGGCTCACCGCAGTATCGATCGTGATGTCCTGGACCGGCTGTAGATACAGAGTAATGCCCGGAACCTGGGAAACAGCGTCCTGAATGCGACGCATGATGGCCGGAGCGCGATCTCGCCGCTCCTCCAGCGGCTTCAAATTGATAGAAATTCGTCCGCTGTTGAGCGAAGCGTTGTTGCCGTCCACGCCGATAAAGGACGAGAGACTCTCCACCGCGGGATCTTTCAAAATTTCCCGAGCGAGCGCTTGCTGACGTTCGCCCATGGCCGTAAAAGAGATTTCTTGAGACGCCTCGGTAATTCCCTGAATGATACCGGTGTCCTGAATCGGAAAAAAACCCTTGTCTACCCCAACGTAGAGAACGCCGGTCAAACAGAGCGTAGCCAAAGCCACGACCATCGTGAATCGCTGATGCTCCAAGACCCATTTCAGACAGCGGCCATAGATAGCAATCATTCGATCGAAGAAGGCGCCCGTCGCATGATAAAGACCGCCCTGCTGCTCCTCGGGCACAAAGCGCAGGAGCTTGCTACACATCATCGGAGTGAGAGTCAGCGAGATGACCGCCGAAATGAGGATCGAAACCGCTAAGGTAATCGCAAATTCGCGAAAGAGCCGCCCGACCACATCGGCCATGAAGAGCAACGGAATCAAAACAGCGATCAGGGAGAAGGTCAGTGAAACGATCGTGAAACCGATTTGACCTGACCCCTTCAGCGATGCTTCGAGTGGATCGTCCCTCTGCTCAATATAGCGAGCAATATTCTCGATCATGACAATCGCGTCATCCACCACGAACCCCGTGGCGATGGTGAGCGCCATCAAGGTCAAATTGTTGATCGAAAATCCCGTAAGATACATCACGGCAAAGGTGCCGACGAGGGAGAGCGGCACGGCGATGCCGGGAATGATCGTCGCGCGCCAACTGCGGAGAAAGACGAAGATGACAAGAATGACCAAGCCGATTGAAAGAAGCAGTTCGAATTGCACGTCCTTGACCGACGCTCGGATCGTCGTCGTCCGGTCAGTCAGGAGTTTCATCTCCACCGACGCTGGCAAGGACGCGCGCAGGACGGGCAATAATTTCTGGATACGTTTTACCACCTCGATCACGTTCGCCCCGGGCTGACGCTGAATATTAAGGATCACGCCAGGCGCGTCGTTCGCCCACGCCGCCAAATAAGTATTTTCAGCGCCGTCGACGGTATCGGCGACATCGGAAAGCCGAATGGGCGCGCCATTACGAAAGGCGATAATGACGTTACGATAATCTTCCGATGACTTGAGCTGGTCGTTGGCATCGATCGTCGAGGCTTGGGTTGCCCCGTCGAAACTGCCTTTGGCTGCATTCGAATTCGACGAAGCAACGGCGATGCGGAGAGTCTCCAAATCGAGTCCATACGCAGCCATCGCTGTCGGATTTACTTGGATACGCACCGCCGGCCTTTGTCCGCCGGAGACCGTGACCAATCCAACGCCGGAAACCTGGGAAATTTTCTGCGCGATGCGGGTATCAGCAAGGTCCTCTATTTTCGTCAACTCGAGGGTGTGCGAGGTCAGAGCTAGCGTGAGAATCGCACTATCTGCGGGATTTACTTTGCTGTAGGTCGGCGGGTTCGGCAGGTCCTTCGGAAGAAAGTTTCCCGCCGCGTTGATCGCCGCTTGAACTTCCTGCTCCGCGACATCAAGGGACAGTTCGAGAGAAAATTGCAGTGTAATGACCGATGCGCCGCTCGAGCTCGTCGATGTCATCTGTGACAAACCGGACATTCTCCCGAACTGGCGTTCCAGCGGTGCGGTGACCCCCGAGGTCATCACATCCGCGCTCGCCCCCGGATAAAGCGTGAGAACTTGAATCGTCGGGTAATCAACTTCGGGCAAAGCCGAAATCGGCAACAGTCGATAGCCGAGAACGCCGGCCAGAAAGAGCGCGACCATCAGCAAGATCGTCGCCACTGGCCTTTCAATTGAAACCCGAGATATATTCATGGACCTCCCTTTGAAGCGGCGCCCGCTTTGTGATGCTTGGAATGCGGTTTCTCACTACCGACTCGACTGCCCTCCTCCGCGAATTGGAGAGATACTTTCATTCCGGACACGAGCTTGTCTAATCCGTCGGTCACCACGACGTCCCCGTCATTGAGGCCCGATCGGACGGAGCTAATTTCACCTTGGACAGCGTCGACGGCGATGACGCGCCGCTCGACGGTCTCTGTTTTCTCGTCGACGAGGAAGACGAATTGTTCACGTGGACCAGTCTGTACCGCCGAGGTCGGTATAAGCACGGCGTCGGGATGATCCTCAACACTTAGTTTTATATTAACAAACTGATTGGGGAAAAGCGCCTGATCCTCGTTGGCAAACAGAGCTTTCAAGCGAACGGTGCCAGTGGACGGATCGATTTCATTATCGACCGCCAAAACTTCGCCCGTGGCCAAAAGTGTCTTTCCGATCCGATCGTAAGCTTGCACGGCCAATTTTCGACCACCCACTCTTTGTTTCATCAGCCCGGGCAAGTTGTCTTCCGGCACGCTGAACAATGTCGCAATCGGCTTCTCCTGCGTGATGAGAACGAGGCCGGTCGAGTCCGAACTTCTGATTAAATTTCCCTCATTCACCTGCCTCAAACCCACCCGTCCCGAAATCGGCGCGACAATCTGGCAGTAACTGAGCAACAGCCTTTGGCTGTCCACCATGCCTTGGTCGGAACGAATCGCTCCTGCATATTGATCGACCACCGCCTTGGCCGTGGATGCTTGTTGTTGGGTGACTGCTTCACCCGCTTTTACATAGCGGTCCAAGTCGAGCTTTGCATTCGCGTACAAAGCCTGATCGCGGGCGAGTGCGCCTTCGGCTTGCTCAAGCGCAACGCGATAAGCGCGCGGATCGATTTCGGCCAGCAAGTCCCCAGCCTTCACCTCCTGGCCCTCGATGAAATGAATTTTCAGCAACTCACCATCCGCGCGGCTGCGGACTTCTGCCGTATTGAGTGGAGAAACGGTGCCGATCGCGGAAACGAAAATCTGCATTTCTCCCCGTTTGGCTCGCGCCGCCAACACGGGAACGGGACGCGGTGATTTTAGTTTCGCGGCTCCACCGTTTCCGGCCAAAAGGCGCCAGGTGATGACGGCGGCAAGGAGGAGCATCACAACTGCCGTCCACGCTTTCCACGGCCTGCGTCGCTTCACCCCATTTATTTTTCGGAGCCGAACCGGCCGTTCTAGGATAACCTGAGAAAAATCACTCATAGTAAGAGTTAGGCCGATCTTCTT